>JFJP01022033.1_pt1 | contig 16295 bp, 21 predicted proteins | sample 431651 | NCBI WGS metagenome assembly JFJP01 (sample SAMN02602958, study PRJNA72255) | Microbial mat metagenome, whole genome shotgun sequencing project. | biome: fresh water; feature: sink hole; material: water; isolation source: purple microbial (photo- and chemosynthetic) mats found in... | reverse complement strand
CGCTCCCACATTTTGGGGGAGAACGCAGTGTTCGGACGCTCTGTCCAGAAGCGGACAAATCGGGTGTATCTGTCTGATACGGCTTTATAAATGCTCTTTAAATGCTCTTTATTCATATTTGTGAAAAGGTAGTGTAGCGCACGGTAACAAAAGACTGCATCTATTTTTATAATGACTCATTCAAATCATATTCCAGCTTGTCTTCTGTCGGATAGCTTTTTCCATATTTTAATTCATCTGCCGTCCACCTGACCGGCCGGATAGTCCCTGATTGACAGGCTCAACAACCGATGCTGCCTGAGCGCAGCCGAAGGAACAGGCAAAACACAAATCAGGAAAATCCTTTAATCCTGAAAATCAGGGTCAAAAATGAGAGTTGAGACATTTTAATCAGGAATACTAAATGGATGGCTCCGCTTCATTTCATAAGACTTATAAAATTCAAGCCCGGGAATATTTTTTTTTGCATATTCTTCCACTGTCGGATGAACGGAATGCGTGACAATCAGGGGATAGACTTTTGCCCGAACATGAGCGGACACCCGATCTAAAAGCTTCTGAAACCGGTCTGCATCTTTTTTCCCGAACTGGGATTTGCTCTCGCCGATCACATAAACCTTTTTGCCTTTTTCCAATCCTTCTCCGTAAATATTGATTTCATCGTCTTTTCCGTCAGCATAGACAATATAACGCCTGTCCATGACCTGAATATCAATGTCTTTCTTTTTCTTCAATACTTCAGGGAGAAAAGCGATGGCTTCGTTTTCCAGAAAATATCCGAAAGAAGTCGAAAGCCCGCCTAATTCTTTTGCCATCCTATCCTGCTTCTTAACCACTTCCCTCAGTGTTTCTTCGGTTCTTTTCTGAGCTTCGGCAAGTTCCTCTACCCGCAGTTCGGTTCTTTTCTGAGCTTCGGCAAGTTCCTCGACCCGCAGTTCGGTTCTTTTCTGAGCTTCGGCAAGTTCCTCGACCCGCAGTTCGGTTCTTTTCTGAGCTTCGGCAAGTTCCTCAACTCTCAGTTCGGTTCTTTTCTGAGCTTCGGCAAGTTCCTCAACTCTCAGTTCCGTTCTTTTCTGAGCTTCGGCAAGTTCCTCTACCCGCAGTTCTGTTCTTTTCTGAGCTTCAGCCAACTCAAGCGTTTTATCGCCCAGAGCAGAAACCACATTCTCCAATCTCTTAAAATCAGCTTTTGTAACCGTATCTAAGACTTCTTCCCTAAGCTGATCCAAAATCTTCATCATCGGAAACTGCATTTCCGTCGGAAGTTGTTCGATTAATTTATTATATGATATCATAAAAAAATCTCCTTTCGGGTCAGGTATGATGAACAATTGCGGCATATCTGCAATCATTGCCGTGTATATCTACAAGGACTGACTGTGTAACTACAAGGATTGTGTCTAAGCAAGGATTTCCGAATGAAAGAGAACCTGTAATCCTTGCTTATACACAATTCAGGCACAGCCCCGTCATTCCGGCGAAAGTCGGAATGACGAGTGTCTGCGTCCTTACTTTTCCGCAAGACAGCGCAGATAAGCAATAGCATGATTCATCTCTATCCTGCCGCCGTCTTCCGGCATAAAAATATTTGTCGGATTCATTCCCGCCAGTGCCTGTAAGACCAGTATGACATCTTGCAATTTAGAGGAACTCGCTTTAACCATAAGGTTAAAAGACTCAGAAGCAGCCAGATTATCCTTATCTTTTACAGTCAGCGTTATCGTGACATTTCCGGTACTAATTTTGTTCAACACCGTTATTTTGATTCGCTTATTGTCTATAATCTCAATGTTGTCCTTCGGGATCAATGGCTCATTTGAAGAACTTTTTTCTATGACAAGTTCGGCTACCGCTGTTTTATCATCCGTAACCTCGAAAGGTATGTAATAAACACCGGAACCGCATTGTTCGTTTACATAAACGAGTTTATCGGAAATATCTGTCACGAAAACCGGCGGAACACCCATCCCTTCGGCATTCCAGAAGCCTTCGTAAATAACATAGTTGCTGCTGCGCGGGATGCCCGGATTCGGACTCTGCCCCAGCGTGCCTTGCAGCTTGTAGTTTGCCGAAGATATGATGTCGGCAGTACCTTCTGCGTTAAACACATCTTTGACCAAGGTATATGCCCCGTAAGCCTGAGCATTCAAGGAAAAGATAGAAAACACAACCATCAAGATCACAACATATCGAGCCATTTTTTGTCTCCTTTTAATTTGTCTTTTCAGGGATTATTTTCTTTTCATCCGTCACCGGATGACTCTCTGCATCATTGATTTTGGCGTACAGCGACGCCGCTGTTTGCAGGGCAATCTGACTGTTTTTGTCCAGATTGCCGAAATCCGATACAGCGGAAAGCAGATCAATCGCTTTTTCCGCAACCCGCTGTTTCATCAGATCAAGCATTTTCTCATCTTCAAATCTAATTGTCCATACAATATTTTCTCCTTCTTTTGTCATTTTCAGGTTAAGTGAAATCTCACCGCCGTATCTGCCCAAGCCCAGCACTGCGGCACTGCTGAGGACAGAATACTCATTCAGGTTCAGCCGGAGTTCGTATCCGCATGGCTGAGAAGCCGACACGTTTTCCTCTGCGGCGCACGGAAAGCACATCAGCACAGCGACTAATAAGACAAAAATTGTTTTACAGATACATCGTTTCATAAATAATAATTTGCCATGTTGATAATGTCCGAACCCTGATTCTCAGGATTTAAGGATTTGCATGATTGCTGTCAAGCCAATCGGACATGCTCAATTTCACTGACAAGCTGAACAGGCAAAACACAAATCCTGTAAATCCTTTAATCAAGTGAATCAGGGTTCAGACGTTTGCCCCGCAAATTTGCTGTATCGGGCTGTCTGCTTTCATTCTCTCGCTATGCTCTTCGATGACCCGAATCATATCCTGAATCAATTCCACTTCCTTTTCTTCAAAATAAGCTTCCCCGCATTGTCCGCAAACCCATGCCGGAACTTCATTCAATGACAGATGGCAGCCTTTCCGGCTGATATGAAAAGGGGAAAAACCGCGCTCCATTGTTCCCTGACAATAGATACATTTCATAGCGCTTTCCTTTTTTTAAACCCTTGTTCCCATTCCCGATCATTCGGAAGATAAGCAGTTATAATCGAAAGATATTCAGATTTCGGAGCGCAGACAGCATGAATCGCCCTATTTTTTTCTCCGTAACCCAATATCAGACAGCTATGTCCTCGTGAATTTTCAGGATAGTCTTCAATCAGTTCGCCGTTTCTGACAACATTCCTGATTTCGGACGGAGATATCATTCTGTCCGCTTGGACATCTGCCTTACTGCGTGCGGAAGAAACAGAATTTTCTTTTCAGCACTTTCACGGACAAGATTCATTGTCTCTGTCTTTTCCAAAGCTCACCCTGATTCCGAACCCTGATTCTCAGGATTAAAGGATTTACAGGATTTCTGTCAAGCCAATCGGACATGCCGAATTTCACTGACAAGCTGAACGGGCAAAACACAAATCAGGAAAATCCTTAAATCCTGAAAATCCTGATCCAGACCTTATCCCGCTGTTTCTCTGATCGCTTCCAATAACCTTGTCTGTATTTCTTCCGAAAAATCAACAATAACAAAGCGATCCGCCGGATACAGATAATCTTCGCCTGATTCGTCAATCACACGCAGACATCCTGCCCCTTTTGCTTTTTCATCCGAAAGAATGCGGTAAAGTTTCCGGCTTTCCAAGTCGTCATATCCCTTGTTCGATATACAAATAGCAAATTTCATTTTCATTCCAAAATGCGTTTGACTTTCATTTTCCGCCGTCCGACGCCGTGGGCTTCATACCAATGAATTTCAGCTTTATGGATGTCTCCGCTTGGGAATCGGACGATGGCAACACCTTTGAGTTTTCTCCAGCGATGTCCTCCAAACTGAGACTTGAGTTTATTATGTTCTCGGACAGATAAGTTTACAGCAATAATCTCGATTGCTGACAGATCGCTGAGTAATTCAAAGTCTTCTCCCATATTCCACAACTTCCGAATCAGGATTTTCAGGATTAAAGGAACTGACGGTTTTCGGCACTGCATACGCCGCCGAAAACAGCATACACACCAATACCATCCCGCCGATAAGACTGAATAAAGCTTTTTTCATAATTTACCACGAAAGCACGAAAGAAACGAAAAACACGAAAAATAATTTTTATTTTCCTTTCGTGCTTTTCATAATTTTCGTGTTTTCGTGGTTCAGATTTTCTTTTACCGCGAAAGCACGAAAGAAACGAAAAACACGAAAAATAAGTTTATCAAATCTTTCGTGGCTTTCATAAATTTCGTGATTTCGTGGTTCACATTCCGCTTTTCTTTACATTATGCAAAATAAATGAAAATCTTATAATCCAGAAAGATTTTTTTTGCAAATTTTTTTGATTGATTATTTAATATATTGAATATTAATAAAAAATAAAAATCTGGGTTGTAAGATCAGGGTTTCAGGGTCAGAAGGCATCTGAACTTCTTGCAAAGATGCAAAGGACTGTTTAAGAATGTCCGGTTTTCTGTCTTTTCTTCTTTGCGGTCTTTGCGCCTTTGCGAGAAATTTTATTTCCTACACTGTCTTTTTATGATAACTCATCCCACTCGGATTCCAATTGACGAAAAATTTCTCTGAGTTCCTCAGCAGGCTTTTCCGCAAGTTCCTGTCTGGAAGACACTGTGCGTTTCAGAATCCGCTGCGCCATGCGGATTTCGCCGATAAGTTCGCCTTTGTCCATTCCCTGTTCGATCCCCTGTTCGATTCCCTGTTTAATTCCCTGTTTAATTCCCTGTTGTATCCCTTGTTCGATTCCCTGTCTCATGCCGATCTGAATGAGTTCCTGACCGGCAACGGTCTTGTCAAGCGGCGTCAGTTCAAGCATGGCTTCGATCTCCTTTCGGGTTAGTTCCGGAAATCTTTGCAGAACCGCATAGACTAAGAGTTCTGCGAGATTTTTCATTTGATATTCCGGAAGATTGAGTGAAAAAATATCTGCTTTCCATTTTCGGACCGCTCCCTGAAGTTCCTTTTTATCCGAAAGCGCAAAAGGTCTGAGAACCGTCAGCGCGCCCGGCCTGCCGCCGGTTTTTTTCAGACATTCCCCCAGATAGGCACGGATCATCCGGTTCGGACGGACGCAGGACAGGGAAGGGTTTCCAGGGTCGTATTTTCTGTCTGTAAAAAGCACTACTGCCGTAAAGGCTTCCGTGCTGTCCGACTGCTCGTACCATGTGCAGATTTCCCGGAAAGTCCGCCAGTAAATTTTTGGATCCTGCCAGCCCTGAACTTCAAGAAAAACATTGGGACCCGGGGCGTCCCTGCGCCGGAAAAAGCCGTCAAATCGCTTTTCCGTAGTCTTTGCCGTGATGCTTTCAAACGCGTAGTCTCCTTCCGCCTTCAGCCCCACAAGTTCAAACAGGCTTTTCGGGTCTATCTTAAACAATTCGTAAAACAGCGCATCGCTTTTCATTTATACTTATGATGCTCCAATTTTTCTGAATAAAAACTCGCTGATTACTCTGACAAAAATTTCCGGCTTTTCCAATCCCATCAGATGTCCGGCATCATCAATGACTGAGAATTTCGCTCCCGGAATGTGCTGATGAAGATATTCGCCGTATTTTACCGGCGTCAGTCTGTCGGCTGCGCCGGAAATAATCAGCGTCGGAGCGGTGATTCTGCTCACTTTTTCCATGAGGTCGAATTGATTGCACGCGCTGAAATCGCCGTGAATGACTTCCGGAATATTTTTCAGGAAATCCTCACGCCCGGTTTGAATCAGAGACGCACAAGCCGAAGGACCGAAAGCATAGTTGCAGATGAGAGCAATTGTGTTTTGAAAGTCATTCAGAAGTCCGTCTATGATTGCAGGAGCGACACGCAGGCGTGCGCCCGTACCCACAAGAATGAGGCAGGCGAGCCATTTCGGTGAGCCAAGCGCGAGCATTTGAGCAATTGCGCCGCCGAGCGAATGCCCTGCCAGCGCAACATGGGAAAGCTTCAATTCGGAGACAAAGGACTCGATAAAGTCTGCGTAGTCTTCAACCCGCCTGCGTCCCTGTCCCCCGGATTGAGCGTGTCCCGGCAGATCAAGCCCGTAAACATTGATGCCGGGGAGATTTCTGAGTGACTCGTGCCAGTGCCGATGGCTGCCCCCGGAGCCGTGAATTAAGAGCAATGAGTTATTGTCTGATGATGTGCTGTGAGAAAAAAAGATATTTTCCCCGCCGATTTGTATGAAAGACATACGAGATATTCCTCCGAGATATCTTCTTCAATCAAAAGGATTCATCAGTTTAAGATCGGGAATCAGACTGAAATCTTTAATATTTCGAGTCATAAGCGGTAAATTGAGATATAGTGCTGTAGCGGCAATAATCACATCCGGAAGCTTTACGCGATAATTCTGACGTATAGAAATACATATTAGACATTTTCGGAAATAAGCGATGCCCCCTTTTTATTAAAATCGGTATTAAAATCGGTCTCGCAAAGCACGCAGAGAGCGCAAAGCCGCCGGAAATCGCGGAACGGACGCTTTCTCTCTTTCTTCCTCTGCGCCCTCTGCGTCCTTTGCGAGAACCTTTTTTATTTCCGAAAATGTCTATTTCAGCAATTGGAGATGTTAAGGGATACTCTATTAATCTTTGCAGCAAATCTCTTGTAACTTTCAAGGAGTCTTTCGTATGTCCCTGCCATCCCAGAATTTCAATACGGGAGATGACAGAGATATATGCGCCTGCTTTCATCATGTCTGAAAACAATTGCTCTCCATGTTCATCTAACTGACCGTTTATAAGATAAATCGGAATGTTAGAATCCAAAAGACAGCCGTGTTTCATTAATCCCATTCCCGTTTCCATTCTGCACGCATGGCTGTAATGTCTTCATCAATTTCATCTTTGCTTTTTCCGGGTTTAATAACCCCTCTGCTGCGTTTCATAATATTTTCAATAAATTCTTCAGATTCAGCGGTTTTTTCTTTTTCTAAAACAGTGATGATGACGTGTAAATTATCTCCATCAGGCATATCATCAATCCATTGGAGCATTCCATGACGATAAATCGCCTTGTAACTGTTAAGCATTTCAATTCACCTTAATGCTATACATGGCGTGCTGAAAATATAATTTCAGCACACCGAGTATGTTTTTCAGAAAAGCGTAATACTACCCGCCGTAAAGCACAGCCAGTATGGTTGCGCTGCCCTTTTTGGACCCCAGTATGTGAGGCGTAGTAGAAAGATAATACGCGCTGTCTCCGGGTTCAAGTTCAAACGCGTCCTCTCCGATTTTAAGCCTGACTACACCGTTCAGCACATAGATAAACTCTTCTCCTTCATGCACCGAAATCTCGTCTTCGGGGTTTTCCTCCAACTGCACGACCAATGCCTCCATGTGACGACCTTTGACTTCAGGCGCAAGACTTTTGTAAGTATAAAGTTTTTTCTTGCCGGTCAGGGTTGAAGAGCGCGAAATGGTCTTCTGGTCTGCTTTTCGGGTGATGGAATAAATTTTTTCGCCGACGCCCGAAATAAGCCTGCTGAACGCGCTGTCAAGTGCTTTTGACAGCTTGATAATCGTACCGAGCTGAGGCTGTACCTCATTGCTCTCTATCTGAGATAAAAGTTCTATCTCAAAGCCCGTCATTTTTGAAAGCTCATCCAAAGACAGGCCTTTGTCTTCTCTCAGCTTTCTGATCCGGTTTCCGATTTCCTCAACCGAAGGCTGCGCGGATTTTGAAATATCACCTGTCAGGTCTTCAAAAAAATCAACATTTATGTGCGGCGGTTCTTTTTTCATATCTGTTTTTACTCCCGTTAAAATTGAATATTGAGAAGTGAGAAATAATTGGCTCTCACTTCTCACTGAAGTATTTCTCGCAAAGACGCAAAGATCGCCAAGGAAAAAAGCCTCTCTTTCGGGAAAAGCTGTTTATCTCTCTCCGTCTTTGCGTACTTTGCGCCTTTGCGAGAAACCTTTTATACTGCCCACCGGAATAATCTGCGCTTCTGTAGAACGGCTTTGCAAGCCGTTTTGTCGGCAGAACGGTTTGCAAAACCGTTTTACAGAAAATTCGGAAAGCGCAAATTATGACGGTGGAAAGTATATTTCCGATAAGGTCCTTTATTTTGCACGATATTTTTCAGGCAAAACAGCCGTGGAACCCCATTCTTTCGGGAGCTTTTGTCCGGGTGTTTCGCCGAATTTATCTTTCAGTTTGCTCAAGCCGGGACGGGCATATTCCATGTGTCCTTCTTTGAGCGTGCGGCCGTTGATCATTGCCTCGGAGCGCAGTCTTCTGCCGATGGTTTTTTCCATAAATCTGCCGAGTTCGAGAATGCGATCCACGTCATACCCGTGTTCGATGCCCATCTCGTCAATCTGAACGAGCGTGTCTTCAAGGCAGACCAATCCCACATAGCGGGGATCACGGTAGTAATAGTCTCCCGTGCCTTTGGTGGGGCAGTCATCTAAGAAGTTGGCAGGCTGTCCGCCCAGACCGCCCAGCGTGCATTCAAAATGCGTAATGCCTGCCTGCAATGTCGCGAGAACAGACGCTGAAGCCATGCGCTTGGTTTCATGGAAATGAGCAATATGCAGGTCAGTATTGGGCATTTCATCCAGCACCATTGAAAAATAACGATAAACCTGCGCCGCAGATGCGCTGCCGTCATGGTCGGCATGTTCGATGTCGTGCGCGCCGATTTCAAGCCATCGCTTTGCAAATTCAACAGCGTCCTTCAACTCCGTTGCGCCGCCGATGGGGCTTCCCCATATCGTGCTGACCGTTCCGCACATCTTCATGCCGGCGTCGTTGCATTTCTTGATGCAGCGTTCCGATTCTTTCCAGTAGTCAGGCAGCGTAGTTCCCGAATTGGCAAAATGATGCTGCTCTTCGGTGGAAACCATCATCAGAAGGCGATCAGGGCCGATGCCTTTCTCTTTCAGACGAATGGCACGGTCAACCGAGGCTTCACGAATCGTGATACAGGTGAAACAAATATCATCGTAGTTGATGCCTCTGTTCGCACACTGCTTTTTAAAGCGGTCGCTTCTCACATGGGTGAGCAATTCCTCCGCATCCCTGAACTGGGGCATTAAATAGGGATTCCCCAGATTCGTCACTTCGATATCGCGGCATCCGGCAAAGATAAGTTCCTCAAGATAGAATATCTTTGCCGCTGTTGAGATGAATTTCTCCTCATGCTGAAACCCGTCTCTGACCGTAATATCTCCGACGGTCACTTTCTTGGGCATTCTGGGGAAAATCTTCCAAAGATCGTACTCTGTCATATTTCAATTGTCTCCTTCGTTACAAAATTATAAATCTCTCGCAAAGAACGCAGAGAGCGCAAAGAAAAGCTTTTATAAAAAAACTCTGCGGGCTTTGCGCCATAGCTGAAATCAGATGCGAGAACCTTTTATTTCCGATAATGCCTATTTTCCTTTATACACAGGCTTTCGCTTCTCACGAAAAGCGGCAAGCCCCTCGATGCGGTCTTCGGTGGGAATTGTCACCCAGTACGCGTTTGACTCAATGGCAAGCCCTGTATGAAGATCAGCTTCAATGCCGTAGTTAATCGCATACTTGACCTGCTCGATGGCGATGGGGCCGGTTTCGCAAATCATCGCCGCCATTTTTCTGCATTCCGCGAGCAAATCTTTCAACTCACATATCTGATTGACCAGACTGATTTTCAGGGCTTCTTCCGCGCCGACACGCCTGCCCGTAAACATCAGTTCTTTTGCCTTGCCGCGTCCCACCAATCGGGGCAATCGCTGAGTGCCGCCGCCGCCCGGAATAATCGCCAGCCGCGTTTCCGTAAGCCCCATCGTGGCATTCATGGAGGCAATGCGAATATCGCTTGCCAGCGCAAGTTCCGTGCCGCCGCCCAGCGCAACGCCGTTGACCGCCGCGATAACCGGCTTGTTCAACTGCTCAATCGAGGTGAAAAGATTCCGTATCGTAAAAATATACTCTTTCACCTGCGTAGGATTGAGCGTTGCACGTTCTTTCAAATCTGCACCCGAGCAGAAAGCCTTGTCGCCCGCGCCGGTGATGATTATGACTCGCACATCGCTTCTGAAACGAAGCGATTCGATCTGATCCCGCAAAGCCCGAAGCAGCGCAAAGTTGAAGGAATTCATCACGTCAGGTCTGTTCAGCGTAAGCGTCACAACACTGTCCTGCTCTTCTGCCAGAAGAATATTTTCGTCCATTAAACCCCCTTAAATTGAGAATTGAGAATTGAGAATTGATGATTTCTCACTTCTCAATTCTCAATTCCTACGCCGTTTTGATTTTCGCGTCTTCTTCTCTGTTCAGCCGTTTGGTCGCGTCTTCCCGGAGCTTGTATTTCTGAATCTTTCCGCTCGCAGTCGTCGGATACTCGTTGACAAACATGAAGAAAGCCGGAACTTTGTGATAAGCAATTTTGTCTTTGCAAAATTCCTTCAATTCCTCTTCCGTAGCAGTGACGCCGGCTTTTAACTGAATATACGCCGCGACTTCTTCGCCGTATTTTTTGCTGGGAACACCCACCACCTGAACATCTTTGACTTTGGGGTTCGTGTAGAGAAATTCCTCGATTTCTCTGGGATAGACATTTTCACCGCCCCGGATAATCATGTCTTTTATTCTCCCGGTAATTTTGCAGTAACCGTTCTGATCCATCACCGCCAGATCGCCGGTATGAAGCCACCGGTCTTTGTCAATGGCTTTTGCCGTAGCTTCGGGCATCTTGTAATAGCCTTTCATCACATGATAACCCCGTGTGCAGAGTTCACCCTGAACGCCTCGGGCAACTTCCTCATTCATTCCCGGATCAACGATTTTCACCTCCACATTGGGCAATGCGCGCCCGACTGTGCCGACCCTCAGTTCAAGCGAGTCCGTGGGCCTTGTCTGCGTGATCACAGGCGAGGCTTCGGTCTGCCCGTAAGCAATGGTCATTTCGCCTGCGCCCATTTTATCTTTGGAAACTACCTGCTTCATGACTTCAATGGGACAGGGCGAACCCGCCATGATGCCTGTCCGCAGCGTGGAAACATTGTACTTTTTCTTTCCCATTTCCTCCAATTCAGCGATGAACATGGTCGGCACGCCGTGCAATGCCGTACATTTTGCCTTCTCAACAGTTTCAAGCACGGCATCCGGCTTGAACGCAACTACCGGTGCCATTCCTGTTGCGGAAACCACGCAGGAAAGCGTTCCCAGCACACAGCCGAAGCAGTGGAAAAAGGGAACCGGAATGCAGAGCGTATCTTTTGCGGACAGAAGCATACATTCCGCGATGCTGACCGCGTTTCCGATAATGTTGGTATGGGTCAGCATCACGCCTTTGGGGAAGCCGGTCGTACCGGAAGTATATTGCATATTGATGACTTCATCCGGAAGCATGGAATCCTGTATGGCTTTCAATTCCTGATCGCTGATCTTTTTGCCCATTGCCATCATATCATCCCAGTTGAACATGCCGGGATGCTTTTCTTTTCCGATAAATACCACATTTTTCAGCACGGGCAGCTTGGCGGATTTCAGCTTGCCCGGCTCGCAGTCTTTCAGTTCCGGGCATACATTGTAGATCACCTTGAGATATTCATCGGCTTCGCGGACGCCGCCGATCAGAATCAGGGTGGTAGAATCGGACTGCTTCATGAGATATTCCAGTTCAAAACTCCGGTAACTCGTGTTTACCGTGACCATGACCGCGCCCATTTTTCCGGTGCTGAACTGGGTATATAACCATTCCGGCACATTGTTTGCCCATATTGCAATATGCTCGCCTTTTTTCACGCCGAGGGACATAAAGCCTTTTGCCACATTGTTGCATACATCTCTGAACTGACTGTAATTAAGGTCAATTCCCAAATCAGGATAAATGACTGCTCTGCTGTGTCCGAACTGCTCTGCTACCAAATCAACAAGCTGTCCCATCGTTGTTTTGCCGACTTCAAACTTCGGTATCTGCCGCATCTGTTTTTCTCCTTAACATTCTGAATGTAAAATGTATAATTCCCCGTGATTTCTCACTTCCCACTTCGCATTTCTCATTTTTTTAACACCCGATATAGCGTGAAATGACAAGCCGCTGCACTTCAGATGTTCCTTCTCCGATATCCAACAGTTTCTGATCCCTGTAAAAGCGTTCCACATGGTAGTCTTTGAACAGACCGTAGCCCCCGTGAATCTGCACCGCATGGTTTGCCACTCTTCCCATGAGTTCGGAGCAGTAGAGTTTTCCCATTGCCGCCTCTTTTTCAAAGGGACGATGACGGTCCCTGAGCCAGCAGGCTTTGTAGAGAAGATTTCTGGCGCATTCGATTTCCATGGCGCAGTCTGCAAGCTTAAAGGCAATTGCCTGAAATTTGCTGATAGGCTGTCCGAACTGCTCCCGCTGTTTGGCATATTTCAGCGCCAGCTCATAAGCGCCCTGCGCGCCGCCCAATCCCATTGCGCCGATAGAAAGTCTGCCGCCGTCAAGGGTTTTGAGCATCTGATGAAAACCGTCTCCTTTTTGACCGAGGATGTTTTCGCTCGGAATCCTCACATCGTCAAAATAGAGTTCTGCGGTGTTGGAAGCCCGCCACATCATTTTGCCGTGCATGGGAACCGCTTTAAATCCCTTGGTGCCGGGTTCCACGATAAAGCAGGAATATTCCGGCTTGCCGTTGTCTCTTTTGCCGGTGATTGCCTGCACGGTCACGCCCAGAGTGAGTTCGCACGCGGCATTGGTGATGAAGATTTTCGAGCCGTTCAGCACCCATTCGTTGCCGTCGGCAACTGCCGTAGTCTTGCTGCCGCCCGCGTCGGAGCCGGCGGTCGGCTCTGTGAGACCGAATCCCCAGAGCGCTTCTCCGCTGCAAAGCTTGGGAAGATATTTTTTCTTCTGCTCCTCGCTGCCGAAATAATACAGCGGACCGATGCCCAGAGAATTTCCTGCCGCAACGGTCGCAGCCTGAGAACCGTCTATCCTTGCGACTTCTTCAACGGCAATGATGTAGGAAATGTAGTCCATTCCCTGTCCGCCGTATTTTTCGGATACGAACATGCCGAAGAGACCGATTTCGCCCATCTTTTTTGTCAGTTCTGCGGAAAATTCTTCTTTTTCATCCAAATCAGCCGCAACAGGAGCGATTTCGCTCTGAGCAAACTTTCGGACTTCTTTCCGTATCATTTCCTGTTCTTTTGTTAAATCAAAATCCAATGCTTCCTCCTTTTTTGTAACATGTTAAGCATGTTTTGATGTGTTAGGAGATCATAAAACACAGCGTGTGAAAATGATATTTTCGCACGCCGTGTTTTTTAAAGCTTTACAAGTCGTTTGTTTTTTCGTGATTCAATTTTTTTCCTGCTACTTTCCCCCTCTGATGAAGCTTTATGGCTGAATGCACATAAAGAGCAACCGTCAGCGGCCACATCACCAGCAGTGCAGGCAGAATAGAAATGAATTTTTTAAATGACCATTTTCTGCCTTCCTTTTTTGCGGCAGCCGCAGAAGATACGGCATAAATAATTGAACACAGCAGCCACATCGAAATCCAAACCGCTATCATTGACTGAATGACCGTCATCATTTTCAAACCACCTCATTTTTTATATCAGTTCATTTTTTATATCATTTTATTTTTTACAGCACAACTGTTTTTTTACAGCATTTTATAGCAGGTAAGGGAACAAAGAAATACGAAGAGTGCAGTGTATTTCGTAAAGCTGGTTTCATCTCCATAAAAAAACCGAGTTTTTTTGAAAAACTCGGTTTCTGAAATTTGTATTTTTACGATAAGAAGAAACATCTCTCGCCTGTAATTTCTTTCAGATTCACGTTTATCTGAAAATCGGAAAATACACAAGAAATTTTACGCCTGCCGAACCGGGCAGCTCCGAAACAATGAAGCCTGCACAGACATTGCAGAAAAGACTACACAATGCCGTCCGTGCAGAGATTCAATAAACCTGATTTGTTACTGGAAGTTATGATATTATTTTACAATATAAGAAGATTATAACGAATAAGGCACTGATACAAAATCATATTTATTCGGAGAAAAATCTTTGATGTTCCGCGTTGCCAGTTTCAGATTATAATATGTTGCAATCGCTGCCTGTAGGGCATCAGGCAGTTTCCATTTATAATCATAGCGCAGCGTTGCAGCCAAATCGGCAATATTTTTATTAATTTCAAAAACCGGAAAATAATCAAGAAACATTGCCGCAACAATTCTTGAAGCCGGCTCGAAGCCGGTAAGCACTTCGGCACGGGTAATGACCGAAATCGCTGCAATGTCTCTTACCTGTTTCAGATAAGCCGATGCCTGATGTATCCGGTTAAAGTGATCAATCAGAATCACCGAATCCAACAAGATTTCTGTCTTTATCATTCCCATTCATTTCGCAATCCGATCTGATATTCAAGGCCGTCTTTCTGTCGCCAGAGTCCGCTTGTCTTGCGAAGCAAAACTTCAAAATCATCATGCGCTTTATCTGAATTTTTTTTTTCATCTATAATCACGATGATCTGATGTTTTCCCGGCAGAACATCTTCAGGAAACTGAATAAGAAAAGTTCTGTCTTCCTGTAATTCGCACTGATAGGTTATAACCTGCATTTTATCCTCACTATTATGAGAAAAAAACGTGAACCCGACATTTCTGTCAGATTCACGTTTATCTGGAAATTCGGAATCATACAAGAAATTTTACGCCTGCGGCACTGAAGAGCGCCGAAACCCTGATGGTAAAGTTTGACCAATGCGCTGGTGTCAAAAAAATATCTTTTTCTCAAAACCGTTCCTCACGATCTGAAATGATATCTTCGCTGAGATTTCCTTTAAGAGAGTGCAGTAATTTTCTGACTTTCCGAAAAGAATAATTCTGAACATTTTGTTCTTTTTTATCATAAATTTCAACAGATACTCTGATTTTGTAATTTCTGCTGTGAATCAACTGATGTCTGATGCCGTCAGGCATGTACAGATGACCGTCCGGCAAAATTTTTGTCAGATATTCTATTCGTTCCATGAGTTCTCCTTTTTCAAGCGATTCGCAATACGCCTGTGCAGAGTCGTCCGCTGATATTTTCCAATCACGGCAATATTGATTTTCTATGTCGAAAGTATAGGCAGGTTCAAACGGACACTTATGAATTACATTTTTCAGTTGGGGATATATAGTAATCCAATTTTGATTTTTTACGGCATATCTTTTGCTTATGCGCCGTATTCCGTTTTCAGATATCTGTCTGTGTCCGTCTGTGTGTGTCTGCGGCAAAAAAACCAAAAGCGGATCAGTATAATCAAACAGCTTCACCCCGCCGGAAACTGATTTCAGAATATAGAGATTCCGGGCAGTTACAGCCAGTCTTTCTTATCAGGCGACGGCGGCGCAATTCTTCCGAGCGTTTCTGCCAGTAAGAAAGTTCTTCCGCTATCGTCATATTTCCGGTTCGCTCGAAGATTTTTTCAGCTCCCTCATGCTGTAAATCCATACAATCAAATTTTTTATTCTTCATAAATCACCTCCGAAGGGGAATGAATACGGATTTCATCATAACCTTTCAGCTTATTGACAGCCTGATACAAAGGAATTTTCTGAAAAAGGTCTGACAGATTAAAAAATGTGAACCCGACATTTCTGTCAGATTCACGCTTATACTAATTCGTTATCAAAAACTATGTTCTCCGTAAAACCGCTTTTCAAGCGGTTTAAGCGATTTGAAAAATCGCTTTACGATCTGAAAGACCGATCTTTGAAAGCGAATTGGTATTATCTGAAAATCGGAAAATACACAAGAAATTTTGAATCATGATTAACGGATTCCAAAGCATTAAATGATATGTATCATCCTTCAATCCTTATGAAATCCCTGCATCCTGATTCATAATCCCGGCAATCCCTTTCCCTTAATCCCGTAAATCCCGGCTCAGACAATCAGCATCCTGATTCAGACAAATGTGCCGCTATTCAAATATCTGATCTATCGGAATACGGATATCCGCAACGCTGTCAGCCACCTCGCCGGAATGAAAAGTCTGCGCTTCTTCAGCTTCCGAATACACCATCACGGAACGCAATATCGGAACAATAAACCAGCAGGATTTGATGCCCGCACCGAAATACACTTTGAACTTATCCAGAATTTCCTGAGTTCCCTGACTCGGTGAGAGAATTTCCGCTGCCAGCAATGGCATTTCGGTCATTCGGATAATGTCTCCTGCGATGTAATTGATTTTTCTTTTCGGATACAGGCAGATGTCGGGAATATAGTCTTTTT
>JFJP01005574.1_pt1 | contig 16297 bp, 11 predicted proteins | sample 431651 | NCBI WGS metagenome assembly JFJP01 (sample SAMN02602958, study PRJNA72255) | Microbial mat metagenome, whole genome shotgun sequencing project. | biome: fresh water; feature: sink hole; material: water; isolation source: purple microbial (photo- and chemosynthetic) mats found in... | reverse complement strand
GCGACCCCTACATTTTTGAATTCCTGGGTCTGCGCGCCAAGGATGCCGTCGCCGAATCCGACCTGGAAGCGGCGCTGGTCGAAAACCTGCGCGAGTTTTTGCTGGAGCTGGGCCACGGTTTTTGCCTGGAAGCGCAGCAAAAGAGCATTGTCATTGGCAACACACGCGCACTTGTCAATTTGGTCTTTTACCACCGCATCCTCAAATGCCATGTGCTGGTGGAACTCAAGGTCGATGACTTCAAGCACGAACATCTGGGCCAGCTCAATACCTACGTTACCTGGTACCGCCAGCACATGATGGTCGATGGAGACAACCCGCCGGTCGGCCTGCTGCTGTGTACCGGCAAAGACCAGGCGCTGGAGAAGTTTTTACAGACACAGCGGCGGGAGTTGCTGGGCCATGAATGAACCGCTGTGGTCACCCAACCTTGACCGTGTGGCTTCTTGTATTGATATATTAAATATAGCTCCTAGCGCTGGTGTGATAAGGGCTACAGCCTGTTTTATCGCGTTGGCTGGTTGCAGTCGCTGGACCAGATCGTTTTGGTGGCCGTCACCTCAGCGCACCGTGGCGAGAGCTTTGCCACCTGCGAGTTTTTGATGGACTACCTGAAAACCCAGGCCCCGTTCTGGAAAAAGGAGCAAACCATTGAGGGTCCGCGATGGGTTGATGCACGGGTCAGCGACGACGCGGCGCTAGCCAGGCGTTGAGATATGGCGCACCAAATTGGCTGTGGTCAAACCCGAAAACACGCATTTGCGCAGGCGCAACTCGAAAAAGTCCTGCGCCAGGCGGCACGCCATTAACGCAATCCCAAGTTTGGTTTCGGTGAGTCGCAGGATGCCAGCGGCGACTGTCTGGCGCTTGAATGGTTTCCGGTTTGGGTTTACAGGTCAGCCCAATCAACCCGTTGTTCACCTTCATCGTGTTGCCGAAAGTCCTGCTCCGAGACTTCCCGCATGGCCACCTGCTGGCCGTCACACCAATCCTGTGCTGCGGGCAACGGGCTGGCCGTCAGCATTTCTGGCCGATAGGGCAAGGTGCCGTGCCCCAAAAGCCGCGAAATCACGACTTCCCGCAAGTACTGCGACAAATTCAACTCCAGGTGATCGGCCAGGGTCTGCAAGTCGTGACGCATGCGTGATGCGGCCCAAACCTTGACCGGCATGACATTTTTGCCAAGCTCAGGCACCCAGTAGGTATAAACCCGTTTTTTTCCCGGCGGGGCAGGCACAAATCCGCGCGAGAACCGGATCGGCGGGCTGTCCTTGAACAGCCCCGGGTGTTGCTGGCTCATCAGTGCAAAGGCATACACGCCATAGCAGTGGTGGGCAAAAAACTGGCGCAGGGTCTGGCTGACCGAATCGCCATGGATGCCGCACCAGTCGCGCAGCGCCTGCATGACGGGTTCAGGTAGCCAGAACTTCAGGGCGCAGTCATGGCGGGCCAAATCTGAAAAATCGCCCATGCCTTGAACGATTTGCGAAAACGTCAGTGCGCGTGATGCCGCTGATGGCCGCGACGACCCGACATCATCTGCTGCTGACCCGGCGGGTGGGTGTCGTTTGAAAAAAGGGAACATATTTTTGAAAAAAGTAGGGTAATTTTGGCGCTGGTGTCGGGCAAAGCCTATCTTCGGTCTGTCGCCAAGTGAATTTGAATGACCGGCTTTGTACGCTGCGAATGTTACCCACAGTCAAAGGAAAAATACCATGCCCATGCTATCTGCCAATCACCATCAGCCTGCGCGTGGGTTGATTGCGGCCAGGTCAACATGATCCCCGAATCGCTTGCCCCCAACCTCCAGCGGCGCATAAAACAGCAGTTGGAACCAGCTTTTGGGCGTGGCTGGCAGACTGTGCTGGACGATCGGCCGGCTGATTCGTTCACTGCGGCGGCAGCTTGCCACTGGCCTGCGCCACCGCCAGAACTGCAGCCCATGCACAACCCGGCGCTGATGCAGCATTTCTGGAACCGGCTGCTGGCGCTGGTGGACGCGCCGGTACAAACCGTGCAACTCGCGCCGGGCTGGCGGGCGGTGCAATTGAACGGCTGTGCGATATATGTGCAAGATGCCAATTGGCAAACCCGGCTTCTGCTGTGGCAGCGCCGGCGCTGTCTCGAAATCGGGCTGTTTCAGGTCTTGGAGAATTACGTCATCGTGACTGAAATACCCTATCGCTTACAGTGGCTACAGTACCTCGAACAACTGGCGCTGACCGACATCCGGCAGTTTTACCGGCAGCAGGGTTTGCGCCCGTCAAGTGACAGCATTACGCGCTATGGCCACTGGATGTTTGGCCAGTTTGCCCGCGCCTTGCCGGGCGCAGTCGATTTGCGGCGTATGCGCCAGCGCTGTGTACAAGGGTTGCAGTTGCCGCCCGACCTGCTGCAAGCGGCGCACCGCATCCACATGATCAACAAGGTGTCGGGCAAGGTCACCCTGGTTGACTTCAATCTGGCGGTGCGCCACGCCCCGGCGATGGCGCAACTGCGGCGCGACGCACCGGCGCTGTTGACGCTGTTTAGCGTGTTGTGCGATCTACCCGGCTTTCCGGCAGAGGGAGAGCCGCTGTCCAGAATCCGCCAGCAACTGCGCACCATGGCGCTCTCGGGCTATGTTTGGCATCTGCTGCTCAAGGCTAACCCCCGTCTGTTGCTGCTGCTGCGCGAGTTTTACAGCCGGACCTGTGTCGAAAGTGTGCGCGACTACCTGTCGATTCTGGAGCGCCTGCAAGTCAAACCCGATGATCCGCCGGGCGTCGTGCGCTTGCTGTTTTCCGAATTTGGCCACAGCAACTCCCGCCGAACGTCGTACTGGCCTTGCTTGCAAGCGCACCAGGCGGCGTTTGCGCACCTGCTCAGCGCCTTGCGTACGGCCCGCGCAGAATATGCCCGCGCCGCGTCGGCGCTGCCGACGGAAGAACAGATGGCGCTGGTGATGCGCTGGATTAACAGCAACGGCATCAGCGGCTGGAATCGTACCCAGCGGCAACGCGGCTGGTCCTGGCTGCTGGCATCAGCGCAGGCTTGGCAGTCGCTTGAACTGCGCAAGCAGCGAGCCAGCCCGGTTGACTGGCCGGTGCCGTTTGACACCGAAGTGTGGGGCGGCCTGATCTTGCGCACCCTGGCCAATGCCACCGACCTGATTGGGCATGGGTATGCCATGCGAAATTGTGTGGCTATCTGTGCTTCAGAATGCCGGTCTGGCGCGGTGCTGCTGGTGGAGGTGTCGCGGCCTGACGGCAAGCGGCTGGCGACCGTCAGTTATCGGGTCCGCGACGGTGCCTGGAAATTGTTTGATGCCAAAGGGCCGGCCAACCGTGAACTCAACCAGACCTTGCTGCGACCGCTGTACCACTTTGCCGAACACATTCCGGTCACCGGCGAATCTGTGGCGGTCCGGTTGCTGGCATAAAAGGCAGCGCAAGCACATACAGCAAACCCCCGCCCGGCAGCGCCATGCCGCCCGACCGGCTACGCCGAACGGCTGTGCAGTGGACTGGATGGAACACAAAAAGGAACTTCAAATGATATATTAAATATAGCTGCTTGCGCTTTATCCATGCGGTCTATAGCCTGTTTTTATATGAGAAATGGTGAAAGCCGCAGGCAGCGGCCGCCATCGCCGATACGGGTGTTACCGTGTTTTCTTGTCTGACAAATGGAGATAAAAATGAAATGGTTTGCTGATTTATGAACATCCTGCCAAGTTACCAGCGGGCAGCCGAACTGATCGCCGGGGCCGATGCCCTGGTCATTGCGGCCGGGGCCGGCATCGGTGTTGACTCCGGTCTGCCCGACTTTCGCGGCAATGACGGTTTCTGGAACGCCTACCCGGCGCTGGCCCTGGCCCGGCTTGACTTCACCGAAGTGGCCAGCCCCGCCATGTTTGAACGCGATCCGGCCCTGGCCTGGGGTTTTTATGGCCACCGCCTGGGCCTGTATCGCCAGACGGTTCCCCACGCCGGCTTTGCCATTTTGCGCCAATGGGCACAGCGGATGCACCAGGGCGCATGGCTGTTCACCAGCAATGTCGATGGCCAGTTCCAGAAAGTCGGGTTTGCGCCAGAGCAGATTCACGAATGCCATGGCTCGATCCACTACCTGCAATGTATGGCTGATTGCGCCTCCGATGTGTGGTCGGCTGACGCATTTACCCCGGTGGTGGACGACAGTGCCTGCCGCCTGTTGAATGCGCCACCCCGATGCCCGCATTGCGGTGCGCTGGCCCGACCGAACATTGTGATGTTTGGCGACTGGAGCTATCAGCACCAGCGCACTGACGCGCAGCGCCGCAGCCAGGAGCGATGGATCGATGTCATCCGGCGAAACAGCGGGCGCATCGTGATTGTCGAGATCGGCGCTGGCACGGCGATCCCGTCCGTGCGGCACTTTGGTCAGCGCCTGGTTCGGGCCTGTGGTGCGCGCATGATTCGCATCAACCCGCGTGCTCCCCAGGTAACCAGCAGCGACGATGTCGGCATTGCCGCCGGTTCACTCGAAGCCTTGCGGGGCATTGATGCGCTGCTCAATTGAAAGGGAAAAAAAATGAGCCAGATCGAATACGCCAGATTGACAGCGTTTGGCGGCGCACCCGTGATGCTGCTGAGCGTCCAACTCTCGGGCGACCTCCGGGGCCTGCTGTTTGAGGCCAGCCTGGTGCAGCGCTTTTGCAACCCGACAGTACACAACATGGAAGTGGTCTATACCTTCCCTTTGCCCTGGGGCGCGGTGCTGCTGGGGCTGGAGGTGCAACTGGGCAATACGCATTTAACGGGTGCGGTGGTCGAGAAAAAGCTGGCACAAGCCGACTATGAAGAAGCCCTGTCGCAGGGCAATGCCGCCATCCTGCTGGAAAAGAACCCTGACTTCAGCTTTAGCCTGAATCTGGGCAACCTGGCCGCTCAAGAGCACTGCACCATCACCCTGCGCTACGCCCAGACGCTGCAATTTGAGCAGCGCGGCTTGCGGTTGCTGATCCCTACCGTGATCGCACCGCGCTTTGGCGATGCCGTCATGGCGGGCAAACTACAGCCGCACCAGGTGCCGGTGCATAGCCTCACGGTGGACTATCCCTTTGCCATCGAATTGCGCCTGCATGGCGACCTGGCGCAGGCCCGGGTGGCCTGCCCGAGCCACCCGGTTGGCATGGCCCATGCGCTGCTACAGGGGCACAGCGTGCTGACGGTGTCGCTGGGTCGCAGTGCCTCGCTGGATCGGGACTTTGTGCTGGTGATTGACTCGTTGGCTCAAGCGTCAGCGGTGGTCATGGCGCGGGATCGGCTGGACTCCGAGGGCATTGCGGTCATGGCCAGCTTTTGCCCACGCATTCCGGTGCAGGCGGCCAGCCCTGCCGCCATAAAAATACTGGTCGATTGCTCTGGCTCGATGGCTGGCGACAGCATGAAAGCGGCCAAACGCGCCTTGCAGGCCATTGTTGACCAGTTGGGTCTGGGCGACCGGTTTTCCCTGTCAAGGTTTGGCGATCATGTGTCGCATCGCTCGCGCGGCCTTTGGCTGATGACCGACACCACGCGGCTGGCGGCACAGCGCTGGGTCGGCAGTCTGGTGGCCAATCTGGGCGGCACCGAAATGGCATTGGCCTTGACATCGACCTTTGCGCTGGCGCAAACGGTGGCCAGCGATGTGCTGCTGGTGACCGACGGCGAAATCAGCGCCATCGATACCACCATCCAGGCCGCCCAGACCTCGGCGCACCGGGTGTTGGTGGTCGGCATTGGCAGTAGCCCGGCCGAGGCACACCTGCGCCGACTGGCAGAGGCGACCGGCGGCGCCTGCGACTTTGTCGCGCCTGGCGAGGCGGTGGAACCGGCTATTTTGCGGATGTTTGCGCGGCTGCGCTCACCGCGCCTGGACGCGCTCAAGCTGGCCTGGCCGGACGGCTTTGCCCCCGAATGGGTCACGGCCATGCCGCCCTCGGTGTTCGATGGCGACACCGTAACGCTGTTTGCCCTGGCCAGACAGCGCCCCGCCGGTGCGGTGGCGCTGCTGGGTCGGCTTGGTGCCAATGATGCGGCATGGCTGACGTTGGGCAGCGCGTCATTCAGCAGCGATATTGACCCCGGTGACACCTTGTCGCGCATGGCGGCGGCTGAACGTCTGCGCCTGTGCCTGAAAACCGAAAATGTCGTCTTGCCGCCAATCGAGGCCAGGGCTTTTGCCACCAGGCTGGCGATGGATTACCAGTTGGTGACCGATGAAACCAGCTTTTTGCTGATTCACCAACGCGCCGAAGAAGACAAGCCGCAGGACATGCCTGAACTGCACCAGGTCAGCCAGATGCTGGCGGCCGGCTGGGGCGGGGTCGGCAGCATACATGCGCATGAAACTTCCGTCGGCCATGGTCCAAGTGGTGATATGGGTGTCCGCTGGAGCAGCCGCTCAAGCCGGGTCAGCCCGCCCGTCTCGCTCAGACGCGTGGATGCTGCTGACCGTTTTCACATCCCCATGTTTTGCCGCAAATCGGTACCAACCGCCGCACCGGTGGCCGTGCGGGTGGATAGCACCCCCTTGAGTCTGTGCCTGTGGCTGCGCGCCAACCCCCAGGTCTCTTGGCCAGCGAGCTACCTCAGCCTGCGCGATCTGGGTGTTGATCTGCGGGCGGTGGAATGGCTTGAAATTGACTTTGCCAGAAACCACGCCCGGGAAATTTCCGAACCGACCATCGTTAAATCATTTCTGTACGCAGTGGCGCAAAACGAAACCCTGAAAGCCTTGTCGCTGACTGATGATGTGGCTTTGGGGTTGAAAGCTTTGGCGCGAAAACTTGTGCGGCGGATTGCCAAGGCGCAGGGTCAAGGCAGCCTTGGCGTGGATGTGGACGTGCCACTGGCCGGGAAAATAACCCAGGCGCTGCAAGGCATGACCGCAGCATCGTGGCCGAATCAAGTGTTTGAACTCGATGCCTTGTCTGCCGGGCAAAGTTTTTGATGGTGCTGATCAACAAAGTAGTGAGCGCAAAGGGCCAAAAAATGAATCAGCAAGACGACCAGTTTCTGTACGCCATTGACAAGGCGTCCGGTAAAGAATTGATTGCAGAATACTTGAAAACAAGTCATCCTGAAGCACTGAAACGGTTTTTCCATATCCGGCTCGAATGGTGTGGTGGGTATCCACTTGTGCATGACAGGTTTGTGACCTATGGTGCTTTTGATGATTTTTTTGACGCAGTTGATCCGGAAAATCGGTATCCGTTAATTCCAATGATGGTTGACTTGACCGAGACCGTGCCAGACAGTCATTTTCATTGTGCGCTGTCCTTGCTGGCCAAGATGATTCCTGATGACAAGGCGAGTGCCAGACCTGACGGCTTTTCGGACGCATTTCTACGTTTGCGGATACGCGCCGAGAAACTGAGCTTCTTGCCCAATCTTGCATGTGCTTGGGACAGTCTGGCCCTGAAACAGAGGTATCTGGTCTCAGACCATGACCCCTTGAGAAAATATACGCCACGCCAACTTGGCTTGACCCAACGCTGGACAGCATTTTTCCCTTCCCCTCTCCTGAATCTAAAACGATCAGGTATGACGCACTGCGAAGCCGCCATGCCCCTTTTGCGTCAAAAAATACAAAACCTGGGTTGTTTGCCTGGTCAACGACAACTGATCTACATCACCAGGATTGAGAACACCAGCTACTGGGTTTGGCGATTGCCCGGTCGGACTGGAACTGCCCATTTGTACCGGATGGTCTTTTTACGCCAACCGCAGCAAGGCCAATTGGGTCTAGGTCACTGGGACATCTACAGACAATTTAGTGAACGCGACACGCCAGAAAAAATTTCCAGCAGATTAATGGAAATAGAGTTCTCTCCATTGCAACTTGACCCTGTTGATCGGTCGGCATCATTGCCATAACTTGTCAAATACGGTCAAAAAAATTTACAGCAGGTATCCCCATGACACGTTTAAGCAAACTTGCAGACATCGATTTTCCAGTCAAAGAGCACCCGGTTTATGTCATCACCGGCGAGGGTGAATCCGAGCGGCGATTATTGGTGCGCGACAAAAAGGCACTCGTCAACGACAGGAATCAGCAAGTGTTGGGGATTGTCAGCCAGTCTTATCGCTTGGTCAGCAATGCTGAGGCCATCGCTATGGCTTACCAATGCTGCAAAATCGTTTTTCCAAAAACATCAAGTATCGAGTGGGAAATCAGCCATGTTGATGCGCCCTCGACTGCCGGTTATTGTCATATTGACCTGACGCACAAAACAACGGCACTTGAATTTCAGGACGTTCCGGCAGAACAAAAACCCGATATTTTCGGACCATTTATCCGCGTCACCAACAGTTTCAACGGACTGCGGGCATTGGGTTTTGACATTGGTTTCTATCGCAAGGTCTGCAAAAATGGATTGATACTGCCGGACACCATTATTCGTTTCAAATATACCCACTCCCACCGCGACATTGGTGAAACCCTCCAGTTTCTGGTTGAAAATAATCGCTTGAGCCAATTTCAAAACGCCTTCACGCAATCCATGGCGCGTCTGCGAACTTGCCCTGTCGAGCGCATCCAATTTGAGCCACTGGTCTGCGCCATATTGCAGTTGCACCAGCCCAAACCACCTCAGTCACCAAAAAGCAATGACCTTTTCGGCACGGATGATGAACAACCCCAGCCACCAAGCCAAGCACAGGCTGACTGGCAAACACTGACCAGCCACCTGGCAAATCTGTGCTGCCGATATGCCAATGAACTCGGCGACAACGCTTATGCGGCATTCAATGTCGTGACCGAATTGGCCTCTCAGCCACCAGCCAACCGTTGCGTTCGTCGCGACCGGCACAGCCTGCAACGCCTGGCCGGCTCCTGGCTTGCCAGATTCAATGCGGATTGCGACAAACCGGGGTTTTCCATCAGCGGCCATCTTGAACAACTGAAAAGCGAACAGACCGATGCTGCCGAAGCGGTCAATCCCGCCAAAATGGTGGCATAACCGGTGCAACCGCGCCGGGCTTGGGTAGAGGCAAACATCAATGACTGAAGAATCCACATCATCCCCGGTTCGTTACACCATCATGCCTGACTACGGTCATACCTACGGCTGGGAGAGTGCCGAAGACACCACCGGCCTGCTTGGCATCAACTGCGGCTCGTCAGCCGGGTGGTCTGCCACGCATCCAATCTCTGAAGCACTGCAACAGGCTTTCGCGGCATGGCAAGCGGAATTTGACCGCGCCGAAATACATCACCATCCTTACGCGGCTGCACTGGACTGGAAAGATTTTCATCGTCGCGGGCTTGAGTTGACACGGCAACTTAAAGCAGAAATCGGTGATGCGGCCCAGGTGTTTTACGAAAAGCCATGCGAAGACCCCAATGAGGTGATTGCGCAACGGCGCGAAATACTGGGCGATGGCATCCTCGTCGAGGTGCCACACCACGACCAAAACGCTCGCCAGCGATTCGACTGGCTGCCGACCCAGGTTATTTCAGGCGGTCAAACCGGGGTTGATCGGGCTGCGCTGGACTGGGCTACCGGCCAACGCATCGCGCATGGTGGCTGGTGCCCCAAAGGCAGACTGGCCGCTGACGGCGTGATACCGATCTATTTTCAGTTGCGCGAAACCCCATCCGCAGGCGACCGCCAGCGCACCAGGCTCAATGTGCAAGACAGCGATGCCACCCTGATTTTCAACCTGGGGGAAGTGGACGGCGGCACCTTGCAGACGGTTCGCTTTGCGCAGACCATGAACAAGCCATTGCGAGTGTTCCAGTTGGATCAGTCAAGCCCGAAAGAAGTGGCGCAGCGGGTTGTTGACTGGTTAAGTCAGGGTCGGTTTGCCAGCCTCAATGTCGCCGGACCGCGTGAAGAAAAGCGCCCTGGCATTTACGCGCTGGTCATGGACGTTCTTGACCAGTGTCTGGTTGTGTCAGAGCCGGCGGGCAAATCGTGAACATCTGCGGCCACCTATGCCGACGGTGCGAATCACATCATCCGCCAAGGGTCGGGTTTGGTCTGTCGGCCTGGATATTGCTGAATGCACACAAGGGCAGCAGAGGCAAGCCGCGCCGGATGTTATTTTGTTATATAAATAATAGCTGCTTGCGCTTTATCCATGAGGGTTACAGCTTGATTTCGCATATAAACTCAGTAAACGCTGATGCCTGCGGTGACTGCCAACCTTATGCTGTTGAGTCTTTTTTGTGGCACTGCCGATACTGTTTGGAAACCTGGGAGAGGCTTTGATGGATGAGAAAAAACCCTATCCGCTGATACCGCGCCACGCTGGCGCGGTGGCGAAATTGGGCGCTGGGCCAAAGACGATTTTGGATGGAATGGTGGCGGATGCGCTGGCTGTGGTGCAGTCGCAGGTGCGGGCAATGTTGACTGCACGCTTTCGGATTGGTGATTTTGAATTTAGAGATGCAGACTATCAGCAGATTTTGATTTGGGCAAATACGCTGAGCCTAGAACCCGCCGAACTTTTAAAGCGACTACTGAGCATTGAAATCAGTGTTGGTCGCTTTGGTGAAATAATGACTAAACTAGAAGTTAATGATGGTCACATCACAAAACTAGCGTGGGATTTTAAAATTCTTCCAATTGCTGAATTGAAGTGGGTAAAAGATTTATGTATTAATACAATATCATTCCAAGGTCTAGCAACAGCGAAAATTTCTCTACAACTGCCGACAGTAAAAGTACTGTACTGCTGTTGCACCTGCATGAAAGAACTCGACTTGTCTAATGTTCCTAATTTATTACAACTCTGGTGTTCGCACAATACTCATCTTACACAACTAAACCTAACTAATGTGCCAAATTTGACAACTTTAGTGTGCGGGCATAATAATATTAATTTACTAGACTTATCAAACGTTCCAAATTTAAAATATCTTTGGTGCTTGTATAACCCAATAAAAAACCTCGACTTGTTAAATGTTCCAAATCTTAGAAAACTTTGGTGTCAACGTAATGAACTATCAGAACTTAATCTATCGAATGTTCCAAATCTTACCGAACTGCACTGTAGGGCAAACCAGATTACTGAACTCGATCTATCCGCTGTACCTAATTTAATTGAGCTTGATTGTGAAAGCAACCTGATTACTGAACTATATTTTTTGAAACTGTCAAAGTTGGAGCGTCTCAATTGTAGTCAAAATCAGTTTTATAAACTTGATTTTTCAGATATTCCGCAGCTCAAACAACTTAACTGTGCGCATTGCGGTTTAGAAGCACTTGATCTATCAAAACTACCTTGTTTGACAGAGCTACGATGTGAACAAAATCAACTTGCAGAACTTAATTTTTCTTACGTTAAAAATCTATTAAAACTTAAATGTGACTATGCAACAGTCAAACCTTTATTAATGCAGGCAACCAGCAAAATTGAATCAAAAAAATTTGATTCAAAAGAAGTAATAAAAAATATTATTCGTATGCTCATAGACAGGTTCGGCAACGATTCCCCTAATTATATGAAACCTTACGTGATTCAATTTGTGAAAGACTGGCAATCCGGGAAAGTACCGTCGAACTGAACAAACATTATTTAAGTTATACTGAATTTACTCGAATTATGAAAAAAATTTGTCCGAATCCGATACCTTGGCACAATGCATTTCAGCGCTTAGTTAAACACGCTGAATTGCATTCATGCGCACCATTACATCCGCCAAAACCACTTATCCTTGCTGGCTGGAACTTCAGCAACGATGCAGAAAAAATGGAGAGATGGCATGAGACTGTCGATTGGGCAACAAAAAATGGATGTCCCGAAATTTTGTGTCAAATTCCAGATTCAAATTTTTATTTTGCAGAAAAACCTACTAACGATGAAGTCTTCCCGTTTAGATATTCTATTTACCACGCACAGGATTCACAGGCAAAGAGCCGACCCACATCTGAGCAGATAACGCAAATTACCGATATTCTTTCGGCTCAATGGAGTGAGATAGTTGGTAGTGAACTTGCCAGTATCACACACCCTTTGGCATTCACTGGTAAAAAAGTACGCCGTCTCCTAGTCGCTGCCACTGCTTCCATGAAACCACCATGGGGTACTTGGACGCAACTTTCCGGGATAGAACCAAAGCGACGAGCTTTCACATATTTTCGAGCAGCGGTCAACAAAGCAATTGCACCACATGAAGCAGACCATATCGACTTTAAAATTGTTGAAAATTCCGAATTTGTAAAAATATCGCAAGTTTAACTTAAATAAATTCATAATATAAATTTATTTTTTTAACAATAGACTTTATTGGAAACCTGCCATGTGTCCTTTGTAGATCAACAACCTACGGGAGGTTTCCAATAAAGTCTAATATACTATCTTATTTTTTATAATCAATCATGCTTAATAAATCAGACTTGATCACTATCGTTGAATCCGCTTTTAAACCATTGGAATGCGTAGCTGAACTCCAAAACTATAACCATAGATTCGGATTCAGAATTTATCTGGAAAGAAAAATTTTATATACCCATGTAGAGCCAAATGTCAACCTACTTATGCACGAGGAACAACTCAAATCAATGATCAATCATTACCGAAATTTGATTGAATTTAATGGAATATCATTGACGCCTTGGATACTGTTAAATCACTAACACAAGTTGCAATACAAGAGTTCAAGTTATGATATAAAATTTTGTTATTTTTATTGCATCATTTTGCACATAACAATGATAATTTAAATGATAAATAAGTATTTATTTTCTTATCAGATTTACAATTTATAAAATTAAATATTCATCTAAATCTACTTAATATATTATTACAAATGTACCATTTTTTTGTTTCAGTTGCTGATCCCGATTGATAATGATGGGAGATTTTTTATGAATGAAAGCGAGCGTTATGCGTTGACCCCACGACCGATGGGCGCAGTGGCGAAATTGGGCGTTGGACCGAAAAGCATTCTGGAGGGAATGATGTCCGATGCACTGGCTGTGGTGCAGTCGCAAGAGCAGGCGTTGGCGGCTGCACGTTTTCGCATTGGGGACTATGAGTTTCGTGATGCAGATTATCGACAGATATTGATTTGGGCTAAGTCTCTCGGAATTGATGCTGAGGAAGTAATTAGAAGGCTTGAAAGCTGTACATGGAGTTCGACTGATCGAAGTTACTATACTTACACTCAACTAAATAATTATGCAAATAATGTAGTTAAATTTAAGGTCGAAAATGGATTAATAATAGTTTTAACTTGGAATTTTCAACTCTTGCCAATTGATGATTTCCAATGGGTGAATGGTTTAAATATTAAGAAAATTTTCTTTTCGAATAAAAATACAACGCCAATTAAGTTAAAACTCCCATCGTTAGAAGAATTAATCTTATCGGAAGTTTTTCCTGAAATGATTGATCTTTCAAACGTACCCGCATTAAAAGTTCTTTGGTGTCCTCGTCATCGTTATAGCACATTGGAACACTTAAATGGTATGGCTCTGACTTATCTTGATCTTTCTAATTTGCCATTATTAAAAATACTTGTTTGTCCATGTAATAAAATCGCCAAGCTATATCTTTCAAGAGTACCTGCACTGACTGTACTTGAGTGTGGCATGAATAAAATCAAAGAGCTTGACCTGTCAACCGTACCGAAATTAAAAATTCTTAGGTGCGAAAGAAATGAATTATCTCAATTAAATTTGTTAAATTCGTCAGAACTCACAGAACTTCAATGCGACAAAAATGCACTTATAAAAATTGAAATTTCACAATCTCCATTAATTAAAAAACTTTCATGTTCACATAACAAATTGATTAACTTAAATCTAATCAATAATAGAATGTTATCTTATCTTGATTGCAGTCATAATAATATTTCAAGCCTAAATCTAAGTAAAAATTCAGAATTAACACTGTTACTATGTGATTGCAACAAGCTTATTGAGCTTTCAATCTCTAATCTACTCAATCTAGTCCGTCTTATTTGCGGGGTAAATCAGCTTCAAAAACTTGATGTATCACATGCTCCAATGTTAACGTATCTCTCCTGTCATAATAACCAACTTACAAAGCTTGATGTATCGAGTGTTACAGAATTGATTTCTCTTTATTGTAGTGAGAATAAAATAACAGAACTTAACTGCTCAAAAGCCACGAAGTTGACCAACATTAACTGCGAAGATAATCAACTAACTGAATTTGACTTAAAAAATAATATTGCATTAGAAAGTCTTTATTGTAAGTGGAATAAATTCAACGAAATTAATATTAGTTATTTAATAAAATTAAATTTATTTTCTTGTGATTCATTTGTATCAGTCAAAAAACTCCCCACCCAAACCTTCCAAAATGAATAACAAACCCTGGGTCTTGATCGACACCGAAACCAACGGCATCACCGCGCCAATCTATGTGGTTGAACTCGGTGCCCAAAAAATGCTTGGTTGGCAGCCTGATGGCCCGCCGTTTCGCCGCCTGCTCAATCAAAACATCGACATCCCGCCGCAGGCATCGCGGGTCAACGGCTACACCCGCGAGATTCTGGATCGCGATGGTGAACCGGCTGCCGATGTTTATCGCGACTTTGCCGCCTATGCCGGTGGCCTGCCTATCGTGGCCTTCAATCTTGAATACGATCTCGATGATGTGCTGCTGCCAGAATGGAAGCGGCTGGGTATTGCGCCGATTGGGCCAGCGGGCTTTTGCGCCTACCGGCTTGCACAGCGACTGCTGGACCCGGTGCCGGCTGGCAACTGCAAGCTGCAAACGCTGCGCCAGTATTACCGCCTGCCTGAGCGCGGCGCACACACCGCCCTGGGCGATGTCGATACCGTGGTTGACCTGTTGAATCAGGTGTTGCGCCCGATTGCCGAGCAGCGCGGGCTTGATTCGTGGGATGCCATCTGCGCCTGGCTGGCTGCCGAATGGTTTCCGTCGCGGCTGGCCTTTGGCAAATTCAAGGGCCGTCACGTTCAGGATGCCCGCTCTGACGCGGCCCTGCTCGGCTGGCTGCAATGGCTGGCCAGCTCGGCCAACGCCCGCAATGCGCGTCTGGGGCAGTGGTATCTGAATCAGCTCAAAAAGCCCGACCCGCTGGATGCCGCCGATGCCACCGTCACCGCTGCCGCCAGTGATGCGTGCCCGGCGGGCGCGTCGCAACGGTCTGGCCAGACCACCGGTGTCGTGATTTTTGTCGATCCGCAAATTGACCAATTGCGGCAACTCGTCACAGTGGCGCGCAGCCATTTGGCCGAGCTTGAAGCCGACTACATGAAAGACCGGCAAGCGGTTGACTTGACGCAGGCAACCATTTTCAAACTGGTGCGCAAGCATTACCAGGCGCGGGATCGACTCAAGCTGGTGGTGGATTACCGCAGCAAGTTTCTGAAAACCCTGTTGCGCAGCGGCGAAGAAGATGCGGCGCAGGTCGAGCAGGATTACCAGCAGGCCAAAGCCCAGTCGGATGCCGACTACGACCAGGCCGCCGCCGCCGCCGCCAGCCGCAAGAAACTGGGCAGCAAGGAGGAGATTGAACTCAAAACGCTCTGGAAAAAGCTGGTTCGCCTGTATCACCCCGACCGTTTTGCCAACCAGCCCGACAAACTCGAAACCTACCACCACCTGACCAGCGCCATCAATCAGGCACGCGAAAACGGCGACATCGCCCGTTTGCGCGACATTGCCAATGATCCGCATGGCTTTATTTTGCGGGCTGGCTGGGCCAGTCTGGATTTTGGCGATGCCGGTGAAGTCAGAAGTCTGCGCCGCCTGCTCGACACCCTGCAGCTTGAGATTTTGACCACGCTGGATTCGCTCAATGCGCTGCATGAAAGCCCGGAATTCACGCTTTGCCAGTTGAGTGCCAAAAAGCCGGGCTTGCTCGAAGAAATAGCCACTGCACAAGCCGTAGCGCTGGTCGCAGAAATTGCCCGGCTACAGGCACAGGCAGACCAGTTAAACACCGAGATTGCAGAGTTGACCGGGGACGACGGGCCAGCCATTGGTGACACCCCTCAAGCCTGATGCCGCCGGTTAGCCCAAGATGCTTCAGAACAGCATGGTGACATGCACCGAGTCCTTGTCTCTTTCCCTGGTGACCTTGTCCGAACCCTTGTGCGCCAGAGCGATCATCTTGGAATTTTCGGGCAGTATTTCGGCGACAAAGCCGCGTAGGCCGCGCGCCCTGGCGTGTTCCACCATGCGCTGCTGCATGGCGCTGCCGAGCCCCTTTCCCTGCCAGGCCGGATCGATCAAAAACGCGGTTTCGGCTAGGTTGGTGGTCAGGTTGACGAAGTAGCAGGCTTGGCCAATGATCACTTCCTGCTCGCGCGGGCCGGTGACGGCGACGAAACCGACCTCGT
>JFJP01010935.1_pt1 | contig 16299 bp, 14 predicted proteins | sample 431651 | NCBI WGS metagenome assembly JFJP01 (sample SAMN02602958, study PRJNA72255) | Microbial mat metagenome, whole genome shotgun sequencing project. | biome: fresh water; feature: sink hole; material: water; isolation source: purple microbial (photo- and chemosynthetic) mats found in... | reverse complement strand
AACTTTAACGGAATAAGTCAAATTTAGTTTGGGCTAAAATTATCAAAATAAAAAAAACTCCTCAAAAAGAGAAGTAGGTTATTTGAATTAAAATTTGGAAATTCAAAAAACTGAAATTCAAAAACTAAAGAACATAAACGCTGTAGCCTTTGTAAGCTCGGACATATCCGTCAAACTGACCTTTGAGTTGCTTGATGTAATTGTCGTAAGCGGTTACTTGAGCTGGAGTAAAGGTAGATTTTAGAGTTGGTAGATCCACGGCTTTTTTGCCACAAATTCCTTCTTTGGAATCCACTGTGCATCCAAACGCTGGAGCAATTAGAGGAGTCCTGCTAACCCTTGTGTCTGAATAAAAACCAATTAGTTGAGCTTCAGTTGCGGTAGTTGAGAAAGTTGAGCGAGGTCCTTTTTGGTCAGGATCAGCCCAGTTTGTGTTATTATTCCATCTGTAAGCTGGGCTACAATCAGTAGCTTTTGTTGTTCCTAGTGTTTGACAAATGTTGCTAGCGTCGCTCCACATTCCGTAATAAGTGTAAGTGTAGACTATTTTGTTGCCGTCGTCTTTGCCGCTCAAAACTTTGCCGATACGATCTCTAAAGAATTTCTGACAATAATCAAACTGGTTTGCTGGGATTTTCCAAAGAGCTGTGCATTGGCTTTGGGTTGGATAATTAATCACAAAGACAAATTGGCGAACTTCCATATTACGGTCAATCACAATCGGGCTACGGGTTCCGTCTGGGAATCTCCACTGACAAGAAACGAGAGGGTTACTTGGATCTCCGTAACTTTCTGGATCAGTTTCAACTTGGGCAGGAGTTCCTGTAAGAACTGAAGTTCGGACTTTCATTTTGCCTCCTTCTGGGTAGCAAGTTCCGCCGTCATATGAGTCAGTTTTGCCAGGAGTGAGACGATCTGGGCCTGTAAATACCAGTCTTGGAGCCCCAGTACGAGCCGCCCCTGAATTATAAATTTTGGCAAGTTCTGATTCTGCATAAATACTGGTCAAAGCCGCTGGAGTGTCAAGTTTGGAACGGTCAATATTAGAGCCATTTGCGACAAGTTTGCCATCAATATCATATGTGTTGATACTTTGAGCAGGAAGAGTACCATTCGGGAAAATTCCCATAACTGGTATATCCCCAAAAGCGGCTTTGGCTTCAGCATTGTCAGTATTTTCAAAATCTTTGTACATTACTGGAGTTGCAGGGTTGTTATCTTTGTCGCGAATTCTGATTGGCCCAACATTGTAATTTACCGCTGTGATTTTGCCGCTTGCGTCTTTGGTCAAAACTCCTTTGCCGTCAGGATCAGTAGGACTGTCAGGATTAGCAGAATTAGTCACAAGGTTTTTTTGGGTCAAACAGCCTTTTTTGTCATAAGGGTTAGAGTTGGTGCGGCCAGCGGCTTTTTCGGCTTCGTAGGTTTCCCAATTGAAAACTTCCAAACAAGCTCGAACATTCATTCCCCAAGTCGGCGTAATAAGCGAATCACTTGCCGTTGTCGGCGTGACTGTAGTTTTAGTTGGGCCTTCAATATTTGTTGGTGCACTTGTTGGTGGATTTGGGTTTGTGTTAGCTGGGGTGGAAGCGGCCTGAGAAGTTGTCATTCCGGTACTTGATTTACCATCTTCTGGAGCAAAAGGCATTGGAATTGGGGGAGCAATTGGTGGTCCGTCAAGACTTTGAGCCATTGAGGTAATGCTGATTTGACTTGCAATTATCGTTAGAACAAAAGCGGAAGTGAAAAGTTTTTTGAACATATGATTATAAAAAATTTAATAAACTTAGAAATTAACTTATTCTAAAAAGAGTTAAAAAAGTGAGTTTTTTGTTTTTGGTGTTTTTTGGTTTTAAATTGTTTTGATTTAGATTTTAAAAGTGAATTGTTTTTTTAGTTGACTTAAATTTAACACATGTTTTTGGTCTTGTCAAGCGAGTTTTTTTGACAAATTTTCTCAAATCTTTTCCCAAAAGAGGTCTTAAAACTGATTTTTAAACTGTGATTAAAAGGTTATTTTAGAGATTATTTCCACAAAGTTCCAGTAAAGAAAATCAAAAAATCAACTCTAATATTTCCCAAAAAGTTAAAATAAAAATTTCAAATAAAAAAAATTACCCGAAAAAGGTAATAAATTAAGCTAAATTTTAATGTTTTGTGGCATGTTTTTTAATTAATAAGGCTTTTAATCTGTTCCAAAATATTATTAATTTGAGATTCCAAAGCTTCTTTTTCCTCTTTAGAAAATTTATCATTTTGAGCATTATCTAAATTCAATAAAATGAATATGGAACGTCTCGAACTTTTTCCTTTTCAAAATTACCAGCTTTAATTCTGTCAAAAGCCATAAAATGTTGTTATATTTTGTTATCGTATTATTAAAAAGTAAAGTTAAAAATTTTTGTGTTTATTTTGAAATTTGATTTTCTAAAAAGTTTCCAAGATTTCTTTGAGAGCCGCAGCTTTTTCAAATTCGTAGTTTTTGACAGCTATTTTCAGTTCTTTTTCAAGGTATTTTGTTATTTCTTTGTTTGATATATTTTTGGAATTTGGATTTGGAACTTTTTCTAAAAGTTGTTCCGGGTTTCTTTCTGATTTTTTTACTAAAATAATTTTATTTTTAACTTGATCTTTTTCAGAAGTTTTTAATTCTAGTTTTTTATTTTTCACCTCTTGCCAAATTTTGGTTTTCCAAACCTCTTTTTCGGATTCAAAAGTGTCAAAAACTTGCACAGCCCGAGCTTTATTTTTGGGCCTTGCTTTGCGACTAAAGTCACTTTGAAAAGACATTTCTTGGATTTCAGAATTTTGCCAATCATTACTATTTTCACCACTTTTTTCATTTTCAGTATTCCCATTTCCATTTTTGGAACTATTTTTTGATTTTTTATTGGAATTTATTTTAGAACTTTCTTCTTTTTTTTCAAATCCAAATTGGGTTAAACTCGCACCACTTTGTCCAAAATTTTGGTTGTTTTCTAGCTCTATCTGGAGATTTTCCCCAAGGTCTGCGAGGTGCCTGACGGTGGATTTTGGGATAATTCCGTTTTTTTGGTTGTATTGAGTTTGGATTCTTCGACGATTTTCTGTTTCCAAAATTGCTTCTTTCATAGAACCCGTCAAGCGATCTGCGTACATTATCACCGTTCCTTCTTCGTGCCGAGCTGCTCTGCCAATAATCTGAATAAGACTTGTTTTGGAACGCAAAAATCCTTCTTTGTCAGCGTCAAAAATCGCCACCAAACTTACTTCCGGCAAGTCCAAGCCTTCGCGAAGCAGGTTAATTCCAATCAAAACATCGTATTTGCCACGCCGCAAATCTCCCAAAATCTCAACTCGCTCCATCGCCTGAACTTCACTGTGAATATACGCCGATTTGACACCAATTTCCTTAAAATAAAGATCGAGTTCTTCCGCAAATTTTTTGGTCAGAGCTGTAATCAAAACCCGCTGCCTAGAGATAACGCGAAGCCTGACTTCCTCCAAGATGTCGTCCACTTGAGACTTGACTGGGCGAATCAAAATAATCGGATCCAAAAGTCCAGTTGGGCGAATAATCGCCGTTGAAACCACAATTTCCCGTTTGGGCAAAAGCTCTAATTCTTGTTTTTTGGAAAGTTTGACTTTTTTTGGTTTTTTTATTTTTGGCAAAATTTTTCCAGTTCCGTCTTTTTCCAGCAAATTTTCAAGACTTTTTATTTCAACTTTTGGCTCAGCTTTTAGCTTAATTTCGTTTATTCGCATAGAGATAAATTCAACCAAAGACTAATTTTTTTGTCAAATTATTCCAGATTAACTATCCCAAATTCCAGCAATTTTCTGAATTTTAAAACTGCAAATATTTCCCAAAATTAATTCTAATTTTCCCAATTCTCAAAAATAAAAAAATTCAAACCTGCCACTTTTCCGTATTCTCAAGAGACAAATAAAACTTGACAACTCTCTTTTTCTGAGCTATAGTAGAAACACCTCCCAAACTCGCCAATTCTGGTACGAGTCAGAGGTACAAAATGTCTAATCCTGGTAACTATTGCGATATTTGCGGAGAGCCATCTTATGGTAATAACATCTGCTCTTCTTGTGATTATGAAGAGCAGCAAAATCAAAAAGCCATCGATGAGTACGAGGCCAACGGTGGCCACGACGAAGAAGACAAAAACGACTACGAGGGTTATGACAATTATCAGGATTAATTAACTGAATAGTCATAATTTCATAATAACAAAGTTTGAAACTATTTTTTAGCAAAAAGGCTAATTTGTAGTTTCTTGAGAAATCCGATTTCTCCTTTGTTCCTCCCACTGTATTTTTTACGGTGGTTTTTTTGTTTGATAGAAAGTAGAGAAAATAGGAAATTATTATTTAAATCTTAGACTTTTTGTATTGAATGATCTATGTTGAATGATTTTTTGACAATTTAGCAAATTAGCTACCCCCATCGCTTTGCTTAACCCATTTTCTTGGGAGAAAACAGACAACTCTGCGAGTTGACCACTTGAAAGGGGTACTTTAGTCACATTTTAGTCCAAAAATAACCAAAATTTCAAATTGACTAAAATTTCCAAATTAAGACACATTTCGCATAAGTTCTTTGACATCCGTCATACCGTTCAACGCCTTCAAAAGTCCGTCTTGGAACATCGTGAGCATACCTTCACTGGCGGCGATATTGCGAACTTGGAGCGTGGACGGGAATTGATTTGCCAAAACTTCCTTGAGACCGTCAGTGATTGTCAAAACCTCATAGACACCAACCCTCCCCTTGTAACCGAGCTTATTGCAGTGTTCACAGCCAAGACAAGTTTTGAAACTCAATCTTTTGGGAATATGAGAGCGATACTGGGGTGGAATTTTGTGCAGATTTTCTAGTACAGTTTGCTTTTGTAAATCACTGAGCTGATCTGGCACTTGACAATGTTCACAAAGTCTGCGAACCAATCTTTGTCCCACGATTACCGACAGAGAATCCACGAGCACAAAGCCTCGAATGCCCATTTCCATAAGTCTTGGAATTGCTCCAGCTGCGTCATTTGTGTGAATAGTTGACAAAACTTGGTGACCTGTGAGCGAGGCTTGGACTGCAATTTCGGCAGTTTCTCCATCTCGGATTTCCCCGATCATCACAACATCCGGATCTTGCCTGAGAATTGACCGCAGGCCGCTCCCAAAAGTATAACCAGCTTCGGTGTCGATTTGGGTTTGGCTAATGCCGGCAAGTTTGTATTCGATAGGATCTTCTAGAGTAATAATTTTGGTTTCCCCGTCGTTCAAATCACTCAAAAGAGTGTAGAGTGTGGTGGTTTTGCCGCTTCCTGTGGGTCCTGTGGTCAGAATCAAACCTTGAGACTTACCAATTGCGATTTCTATTCTTTCTTTGGCGATACCCAAAAATCCCAGATCATTCAATGCCAAATTAACATTGCCAGTACCAAGAAGCCTCATAACGACCGAATAGCCGTAATTGGAAGGTAGCATTGAGACACGGACATCAATGTCTTTACCGTTATATTTAAAGCTAAAGCGACCATCTTGCGGCACATTATCCACGTTAATTTTGACTCCAGCTAAAAGTTTAATTCGGCTTTCAATACTGCGTTGATTTTCTCGTGGCAAAATAACAAGGTTATGTAAAACTCCGTCCAAACGAAGGCGAATATGATAATTTTCTTTCTCGGGCTCAAAGTGAATGTCACTAGCTTTATTCTCAAGAGCCGAAATCAAAACCGTTTCCATAACTTCCGAAGTGGACACTTTTCTGAGGCTTTCTGCTAATTCTTCAAAGTTGCCGAGGGTTTTAGCCATTTTGCTAATTTTGTCAGAATCTAGGTTGATTTCGTCGTTGACAATGTTGTTTTTGACGACCGCGTCGTAGGTTTTAATCATTTTGGAAAGGCTCAAAGACGAACACAGATAAATTTTGTAAGTGTAGTTTTTGTTGACAAAATCCTTCAAAATCTCTTCCTGTCCTGCAAAACCAGGGAAAGGAGTCGCTAGGTGAATTTCCTTATTATTGAGGGTAAAAATGCCCATTTGGGTTCTTAGTGTGTCTTCTTTGGACATCATTGTTAGGTGGCTCGTGTCAATTGGGAAACCGTAAAGATCAATGTAAGGCAGGGCAGTTTGGCTAGATTCTACCTGGGTACTGGCCTCCAAAAAGCTGTGGTCAAGGTCGGTTTTGAGCCTAGAGACGCGAAAACTTTTGTTGGCGGGAATGACGCTGAGTCCTGAAGTTGCCTTGCGTTGAAGTGTGATTGCCATCGGAAAATTGATTTTTGAAATTAAAAAACTGAAAAATGAGATTTATTGAGAATTGAGATTTGTAGGAGATTTTGAAAAAAATTAAGAATTTTATAACTGAATTGCTATGTTTTACAATTTGGAAAGTAAAATCGCAAATTCAAAATCAACAAAAAAATTATAAGTAAAAATTCAATTTTGAGCAAATTAAAATTCATAAATCCAAATTCCACAAATCCAAATTCAAAAGCTTAAATTCAAAAACTAACTTTGGCTAAATTAAAAGTAAAATTGGATTCTTTTTAATTGAATAGTTTTTACCTATTTCCTTTCGCACGGTTGTGAGTTTTGCAGAGCATTTGGCAGTTTTCTGAACTTGTTGCACCATTTTTGCTCCAGGTTGTAACATGGTCTGCCTCCATTTCTTCCAATTTCCAAATTTTAGTTTTATTCGCGTCGTGTCCTAAACTACAATGTGGACAATTTGACTCACCTTTTTCTAGTGCTATTTTTGTTTGCTCGGCATACACAGTTTTTTTGGTTACTTCATCAAAAACTCGAATTTCTAATAATTTAGAATCAACACAACCACCCAGAATATATTTAAAGATTCCTTTTTTATTTTTTACGGAGAAATCTTGATATAATTTCTTCACTTCCTGAGACACTTTTTTTGGCTCATAAACTGTTTTGTTATAATTTTCATATAATCTGCCCCATTCCAGACCTTTCATTTCTTTTTCTACGCTATCAAAAACTCCCGAAACCCAATCAATCACGCTGCTAAGATAATTTTTGAGTTCTGCAGTATTTGTTTCAAAGCGATGACGACTCATATATTCTCCGACATTTCCTCTCGAGACCCAATCCAAAGCCCTTTCCAAAAAGTCCTGACGATTGACAGTTCCTGCGATATAAGCACTCCACTTTTGAATATTAGCGTTTTGAGTATTACTAAATTCAGCTTTGGCAAGAGTGACAAACGGCCCAGAATACACCGCGTTTAAAAGCTCTTGATTATTCAGTGGCACTCCGGCAATATTGATAGTTCTAAACCATTCTTTAATCTCACTTTCTGTGCCTTCGCATTCATAAATCAACAATTTGGTCTGTAGAATTTTTTCTTGTTTATCTTTGGCAATACTATCAAAATACTGCTCCATACCATTTTCATCTTTAATCGCAAATTTGTGAGTGACAAAACGCCCAATACTGGTAATTCTTTGCTGTCCGTCCAAAACTTCAAACTTATCTTGTCCAATTTTATTAAAATAAATCAAGCCTAGCGGATAACCCTTTAGAATTGATTCAATTACGACTACATCTCTTTTGCCGTCAGCATAAATGTAGTTTCTTTGATATTCGGGCTGAATGGTCAGTTTGCCACAAAGTCCAAAAAGCCCTTTTCCCTCTAAAGAATTGTACACGAAACCATCGCAAATTTCTTTGATTGTAATGTTGGTTTGCAGTGTGGTAATCATATAAATTTAGTTTTATTTGTGTCTAATAAAAATTCTTTTGAAAGGTTGGTTTCCGTTTATTGTAATTCTACTGTTATATTTTCCAAATACAGGAATGTAAAAATTCTTATCATCTGCATTTCCAATAATCTCAAATTGCTCCGGACTATATTTGTCCAAAAAGCTAATTGGCACACCCATTACTCCTTCATAATCGCTAGGAATTGCGTCAGTAAAAGGTACTTCAATCGCCTCGTAATTATCATATTTTTGGTAGCCCAGACCTTTAATTTCTTTGTGTTTGCTAAACTTGATATTATCCGCCATAGTCATCAGTGGCAAAGGTTGGTGTCTGCGACCGTGATCAAGATTGGTGAACCATGTAGAATTTCCAAGTCTTGTAAAGTCTCCTACATAGCCAAGCCTCGCTGCTTTTTGTTTATCTTTTTCGTCAATTTCAGAACCAACTGGAACGGCAAACACCATATCTTTACCACTAGATGTAGCTCCAAGCCACATTTTATTCTCTTTTATAAGCGGAAAAACCTCTTTGTAGGTAATTGCGTTCATATTTCCAATAATCAAAAATTGTTTGTTTGCCTCTGTTATCCAAGACAAAAAATTCCGAAAAAGACTAAAAGGCGGATTGGTAATAATAATGTCAGCCTCATCTCGCAGGTTTTTAATTTCTTCACTTCCAAAATCGCCATTTCCCTCCAAATAGTGCCATTCTAGGTCGTTGACATCTATTTTGCCATTTTTATTTTTGTCTCGAGTCAGGGTGAATATTTTGCCATTTTGAACGGTTTTTTGTTCGTCGTATTGCGGGTCTTCAGTTTCAAATAAACTTGGTTGATAATTTCCATTATAATTTTTACTATTGTGAGCAAAACTGGTACTAATCAACTTTTTGAGACCAAATCTTTCAAAATTCTGGGCAAAAAACTTGGTAAAATTACTCCATTCCGGGTCGTCGCAAGGCAAAAGAATTGTTTTATCGCAAAAAATCTGATCATCAAATTCTAAATAAGAGTTTATTTCCTTTTCAATATCGCTGTATTGAGTATAAAATTCGTCATTTTTGGCTTTTTTTGCTGTCGTGAGATTATTATTTGCCATATTTATTTTAAAACATTTTATTCAACTCAAAAGGCTTGATAACTCGTCAAAATTATTTATTTCTCAATCGGCTCAAGTTTCTCGGCAATGGTGTACAGAGGTCGCCCCAAAACCTCGGTAAAAATGCGGCCAATATATTCTCCCAAAATCCCAAGCATCAAAAGCTGAATGCCACCCAAAAAAATAATCACGAACATGAGACTTGCCCAACCATCACTAGTTTTGTGAGTCCAGAGTGACCAAACAATGTAAATAAAGCCAAATAAAAACCCAAAAATCGCAAAGAAAAGTCCCGTCAAAGAGACAAGTCTAATCGGGAAAAGTGAAAAACTAGTCAAGCCATCGATCGCAAGTTTTAGACTTTTGGCAAAAGAATAACCCGGTTTTCCAGCGAACCTTTCGGATCTATCAAACTGAACTGCTGCACTTTGGAAACCAACCAAACAGCTAATTCCACGCAAAAATCGGTTTTTCTCGGGATATTTTTTCATTTCTTCGTTGACGCGGCCGCTTAATAAGCGAAAGTCACCAGTGTCAATTGGAATCTCAACTTGGGCAATTTTGGCCATCAAACGGTAAAAAACAAATGCCGAAATCTCTTTAACAAAGTTAGTTTTGTACTTTTTGCGTTGAGCAAAGACGATGTCAAAGCCTTCCTGCCATTTTTTGATCAAATCCAAGCAAACTAGTGGCGGATCTTGCAAATCAGTGTCCATAATTATCACAGCGTCCGAAACCGTTTCGTTCTGACCACAGCTCACGGCAATTTGGTGTCCAAAGTTGCGACTAAAGTTGATTAGTTTGACTTTTTGGGGATTTTTTTGGTAGATTTCTTTGAGAATTTGCCAAGATTTGTCGACACTTCCATCATTGACAAAAACAAACTGACATTCAAATTTTTCTTCGCTCTTTTGACTTTTTTCTAAATTTTTAACCAAGTTTTGATTGGCATTTTGAGTAGAATTTTCTTCTGAATAATCAACTAAATAAGCTTTTTTAGAATTTTCTGATTTTAGAATTTTCTGATAGTTTTCCTCTGAGTTTTTTAGTAATTTGAAAGAAGTGTTTTCCAAAGTATTTTCCAAAATTTCTGAGGATTCTGGTTTTTCTGAATTAAATGGGTTTTGGTTTTTTGGTCTGAGTTTCAAAATCTCTACTTCCAAGTTCTGCAATTCCTGCCAAAGTCTGGGCAAATTTCCCTCTTCGTTAAAAATCGGCAAAATAAAAGAAATTTGAGGCATAAATTTTTCCGAAGTTTTGTTTTCAAAATTTTAATAAACAAACATTTTAACCAGGTTAGAAATTATAAGAAATTATAAATTTTTCTAAAAGTTATTTAAAACTCGGTTTTTTTTATAATAATTTGAACTTAATTAATTTGAACTAATTTTGAAATAAATATTTTTTACTTTTTCATTTTTTTGAATTCTATTTTGGCAACTTTTGACAACTTTTAAATTAAGACGAAAAAAATTTATTTAAATTAAAAGCTAAATCTAAAAGCTAAATCTTGAGTTTCTTTTTCAAAAAGTTATTTCAAAAATTAATTTCGTTTTAATTTCGTTTTGGTGTCAATTAAAAAGCACTTTAAAAGTAATAAATTTTTAAATTTGTTTGTTAATTCTGTTTGTTAATTTTGACTTTTGTTAATTAAAATAACAATTTTTTAAAAAGCAAATTTCAGTTTTATTTTTAAAAGCTACAAATTAAAATCCAAAAGATGACAAATCTACAAAATTAAAGTTCACAATCAGTGATTTATTTAGTTTTGAGTGTTTCTTTGGCAATTTTGAGGTAACTGCTATTAGCTCCAGGAATAGAACCTTTGACAAAAATAAGAGATTTTTCTGTATCAATTGCGACAATTTTGACCTTGCGAAGAGTTAGGTTTTTGGCACCGTGGTGACCTGCCATTTTTTTACCAACTGTAATTCTTTGTGGCCAACGAGAACCAGTAGAACCGACTGCTCTGACATGATCATGTCCGTGAGATGCGGGTTGTCCAGCAAAATGCCACCTTTTGACAGCTCCAGTAAATCCTTTTCCGATAGTTGTGCCGGTAATAGAAATCAGGTCAGACTCCGCAAAATCACTAATTTCAATTGTAGATTTATCTTCTGAGGCTTCAAGATCAAATTCTGCCACAAAACGCAATCCTTGCTCCATTCCAGTGTGTTTTTTGATATGACCAAGCTCAGCTTGGCTAACATTTTTTTGATTCACGGCACCAATTTGACAAACGCTGACAATTTTTCCATTTTTTTTGGTGGATTTTTTTTGAATAATGTGGTTAGTTTGGAATTGGATTGCGGTCACAGCCACACTTTTGGCATCCACAAAAAGACGCGTCATCCCTATTTTTTTGGCAAAACCTGCAGACATAAGTTATAAATCAGTAATAATTTGGTTAATATAATAAATTTTGACAATTAATTGTTTGACATTTTTGATTTTGAATTAGTTTTTATTGCTTTCATTTTTTTTAGCTTTTTTCAAAAGGTATTTCAAGGAGGTTTTTTAAGTTTTCAATTATAACTTGATTTTCAGTTTTTTAAATAGTTTGGTTATTTTTGCCTTTTTAGTTTTGTAAAATTTAGGAACTAAGCTGAAAAATTACACAATTACATTGCTAATTACAAGTTGATTGTTTCGATACTAATATCAATTCCAGCCGGTAAACTCATATTTGATAAACTGTTAACAATTTCTCCAGTGACGTTATTAATGTCCAAAAGTCTGATGTGAGTGCGACATTCCAAGGTATCAGCGTGTTTTGAAAAAACGAAAGTGGAACGGCGAATGGTCACTTTTTTCTTTTTGGTTTTCATAGGAATCGGGCCAACAACCTTGCCACCAGCTTTGAGTACGACTTGGACAATTTTTTTGACAGCTTCTTCGAGAATTTTGTGCTCAAAAGAGTAGACTTTGACTCGCATTTTGGTGGTAGACATGTGGTTGACTGTAAAGTGTGTGGATTAGACAAGATAAAATTGCAAAGAAACAAATTATTAACCAAAAATTCAAAAAGTTGACTAAAATATTATCCAAAAATTCTCTAAATTCAAAAAAAACTAAAATTTTTACTTTAATTCGTTTTAAATAGTTTTAAATTTTGCAGAAAGCTTGATTCAAATAGTCAAAATTAGGGTTTTTGGAAAAAATTGCAGATAAAATAATTATAATGAAAGTTTGTGAGAATTGTCAAGAAAAAAATATTTTGTAGTTTTTATTTTGGCAAAATTCTGGGAAATTATAAGTTGGAATTTGTTATTTTAGCTGAATAATTAACACTTTTTACTGAAAAATTCCCTAAGTCAAAATAAAACAAAATTACTTTTTAAAAATAGTGAAAAATTAAAAACTTTAGAAAAATTATTAAAAAACCTGAAAAAAAATTTAAAAATTTCAAACCAAAATCCAAAACTCAGATTTGCAAACCTAAATTGAAAATGAAAGTTAAAAAGAAAGTGAAAATGAAAAAATTCAAAACTTAATTTCCAAAAATCTTATTTTAAAATAAAAAAAAACCTGCCAAAAGCAAGTTTAAAATTGAGAATTTTATTGAAAAAGCCTCAGATTATTTTATTAAATTGAAGTCTAAAATTGAAACTTTTCTAAAAATAGTTCCCAAAAATAACCAAAAATTAAGCTAAATTTGGACATTTTAAGTCTGAAGTTTGGTTTTAAGTTTAGTTAAAAATTAATCTCAAAAAAGTCTTAAAAACTTAGTCCAGATCACTTCTTGGAACTGCAGAATTTTCTATTTTTTCGTCTTTGATAACGATATTAACCGATTTTGGCTGAGTTTGAGGCATTTTGTGGACGGTTATTTTGAGAACGCCACGTTCATATTCGGCTTCTACCGGTTTTTTGTGGTCAATTTCTTTGGACAAAATTACGCTACGACGGAAAGATGAGAAACTTTGCCATTCTTGTCTGACAAAACTGCCGTTTTTGGATTCCTCTTTTGTGTTTTCTTTGCTATTTTCTTGGTAATCAATGCTCAAAATTTTATCCTCAATTTCCACTTTGACAAGGTTTGGGTTAATGGATGGAATGCTCAAAGTAATCTCAAAATGGGTCGGGAATTCTTGGACATTGAGAGCTGGAATGTAGCTAGTTGCTGCCCGAGTAAGACCAGAGCTGACGGGGCGAAAAAAATCATCGTTAAAAAAACTATCGAGCATATTGTTGACGACTGGAAAACGAGTAGACATAAGCAAAAAAGTAAAAATGAAAAGTAGTTTAATTTGAGTGAAATATAATTGAAAAAAATGTGCACAAAATTTTCAAAAACTAAAAAAACTCAAGATTAAAATTGCCAGATTAGTTGATTAAAAAAACAAAAAGTGGCAATAAAATTATTATAACATTAGCAATGTATCTTGTCAAGTGCTAATTTTAAAATACGGTTAAAATCTCAATAAAATCTAGCTTTTGAAGTTTTTTAGAATCTTTTTTAGAATCTTTTCGGCTTTTTAATTTCAAGTTTTTAATTTGAATATACCAACTTTTAAACGAAGTTTTTTAACAAACTTTTCCAAATTCTCACCAAAAATAAGTTAAAATGGCAAAAATAGTAAAAATGTTAAATTTGCTGTCAATTTCTTGTCAAGGTTTGCAATCTTTTACCTTTATTTATTTTAGAATTTATCTTTCAAAGCCTTTGTCACAAAATTAGTTTTTTTCCGACTATCTTTTTGAAGCCATTTTTGAATTTCCTTTATTTTTTTTTATTTTGATTTAATTCAAAGTAATTTTGGTTAATTTTTATTTTTTATGACTAATTTATGGCAAAATCTTCACAATTTTTACGTTTCCAAATTTCCCAGTTTAGCAATCCCTTCGACCAACTCATTTCTTGCAGAAATAGACATTTTCTCAAACGGAAAAGAAAATCAAACTCAAAACGAAATTCAAAACCTTCAAAACGAAATCCAATCTGAAGAAATTAACGAGATTACCAATCTTTGGAACGATCTTTATCCACAAGTTTATGGCTATTTTTACAGACGAATTGACAACAAAAATACCGTTGAAGATTTGACAGCACTCGTACTTTCTGGTTTTTTGGAAAATGTGGAAAGTGGTAAAATTGAGAAGAATAATTTTGGTTATTTGTGGCAAATTGCTCGCAATTCTCTCTTTGAATATTGTAGGCAAAAATCCAAAAACTTTATTTCTTTGTCTAATTTTGACGAAAAATTTATTGACGAAAGATTAAAAAATCAAACCAATGAACTCATTGAAAAAATCAAAAACGCAGCCCAAAAATGCCTAAAAAACGATGAATTTACAATGTTTTGTGATTATTACCAAAGTGATTTAGGTTCAAAACTTATTTCCAATTCTCAAAATTTCTCAAATAATCCCGCTCCAAATCCCGCTACAAATCCCGACAATTTGACTGATAAGTACAATCTGAAACCAGCAACTTTACGGCAAAAAATTCACCGAATCAAACTCAAACTTCAAAAAGAACTTGCCAAACAAAAATAATAAAACACTTTTTTAAATTTTACTTTTTTAATTTTTTACTACCAATTTTATGTCCAAAAAAAACCAAAATCCGTTTGCAAAGCCAGAAATTTTAGAAAACATTTTAGAAATTGACCAAAATTATCAAAAATCCAAAATAGATTCTCTTAATAAATTCATTAAAAATTGTAAAACTGAGTCAATTTTAAAGACTGATTTGTCTGAAAAACAAGGTCTGAAGTTTGCAAATATTTTTTCTATTTTCAAAAATCCAGTCTTGAAATTTGCAGGAATGGGTTTTGTGGTTTTTTGTGTGAGTTTTACAACTATTTTTGCTGGAATTATGGTTTATAGTCAAACCTTACCCGAAAGTCAAAATTCAACTCAAAGCTCAATTGAAATGGAAATCAAAAAAAACATCGAGAAAACTGATAAGTGTAAAAACTTAAAAGTTGATTATAAAGGCGATCTAGATATTTGGAAAAGAGAATGGGATCAAAAATTTCAGGATAAACCAACCTTTTATTACAATTCTTTGTCTATTACTGAAAAGAAAAATATTCCAAAAACTGAAACGGTAAATTTTGATAAAAATGGATTTTTGGTCAAACAATATGATTTTGCGATAAGTTGTGAAGGAAAATTTTACCAAAATTGGAATGAATTTTACGATCGGTCTATTAATGTTAAAAAACCAGAAGTTATGGAATACTTTAAGTGTATTGCTAAAAGAATCTGGAAATGGAGAGAAGACCGGCGACAAGTTTATTGTCAAACTGTGGATAATCAGGTTCAAACTACCCAGATTCACATTGATGAATTACCTTTTTTGTCAGATAAGTTTCGGGAAAAAATACAAAAAGATAAGATTTTTAAAATAGATGGTGGTTTTCTTGGCAATAATTATTTTAGAAATAGTAATTCAACGATTTACTTTATGGACGAAAATGATATTTTATACAGTATGCAACTTTATCCAGGAAATTCTGAATATTTTGCCCGAAATTATAATTTGATAATTGGTTTGGAATAAATTTTTTCAAACATTAGTTTTGACTAATATTTTGATTTACTTTTCTCACTTTATGACTAATTTATGGCAAAATCTCCACGATTTCTATACTCAAAAATTTCCCAATTTACAAGTTTTTGGTCAAAACTACACAAAAAATCACTCCCAAAATCAAGACCGAGATTTTGCAAAAAAAATAAAAGTGAATTATAATGACAATTTAACTTAATTTGAAATCACAAAAAATTAAAATCACAAAACAAAAACAAATAAAAATATGCTCACTTTAATTCAGTCTCTCTGGGACAAAACGCCAAATCAAAATAGCTTGAAATTCACGAGTATTATTCTAAGCAACGAAAATCAACAAAATTTCATTTCCGCTGAAGTTGTGAGACAAGAATTTAGCAAAATTGCGGATAATTTTCATGAATTTTTTGACTTAGAAATTCACAAATCTACCGAAAATGATAAAAGTTTCGCGCGTCGGTGGAATATGCTGGTCGCAAGTGATTTTAGTGCCAAACTTTGGAACCAGTTTGAGGATATGGCAACACTTTGTGAGGCGATTTTTTTGGAATGGATTAGCAGTCAGTTTCTAAAATCTTAAAAACATAAACTTTTGATTTAAACTTTTGATTAATTTTCCAAAACAAAACCTAAACTAAAATCTTAAACTTTCCGTAAAAACAAAAAAACTCCAAATGTCTGTAGAAATTAAAACACAAACTCAAATAAAAGAAGTCCAAAAAACAAATGAGCAAATTGCTCAAACTGGCGGTCAAACTCCAGAACAAAGAAAACTTTTTTGTAGCCAAAGATTAGGAAAAGCTTGGGAAAAAATCGGGAAAGAAGTAGAAAATTCACCTCGTAAAGCTAAGATTTTTAATTTTTTAAATCAGAAAAATAATGAAGGCACGGCAACTGGTTTTGGTCAAATAACTCAAAAAGAACCACCAAAAGAAATTCAAAATCTACAAACGGTAAATCCAC
>JFJP01020461.1_pt1 | contig 16301 bp, 12 predicted proteins | sample 431651 | NCBI WGS metagenome assembly JFJP01 (sample SAMN02602958, study PRJNA72255) | Microbial mat metagenome, whole genome shotgun sequencing project. | biome: fresh water; feature: sink hole; material: water; isolation source: purple microbial (photo- and chemosynthetic) mats found in... | reverse complement strand
TTCCAGAGGAGGAGATTGGGATAGCGAGCCATGTGAGGTTTCCTTTCGAACCCCAGACCCATGCCGCGCGCAGGTGTCAAGGCCGCGCGCAGCGCGCCGCGAAGCGGGCAGCCTTGACGCCGAGCCCGGCATGGAAGCTGGGGCGAGGAAGGAAACCGGAATGGCACGCGGAATCTCTGACAAGCCGCTGGCTGCTGGCTGCTGGCCGCTGGCTGCTGGCTGCTGGCTGCTGGCCGCTGGCTACTGGCTGCTGGCTGCTGGCCGCTGGCTGCTGGCTGCTGGCTGCTGGCCGCTGGCTGCTGGCTGCTGGGCGCTGGCCGCTGGCTGCTGGCCGCTGGCTGCTGGGCGCTGGGCGCTGGCCGCTGGCCGCTGGCTGCTGGCCGCTGGCCGCTGGCCGCTGGCCGCAGCTCCCAGCTGGCTCTATCCCGCCTTCGGCACCGTCTCCAGCACGGTATCCCACCAGTGTTGCTGTCCCTTTTCACCAGTGGGTATCGCCACCAGCTCCACCGTTCCGCTGCCGCGCGGTTGCCACGCCACCGGAAATCCGGGGTCGCTCCAGCCGGTGAAGGCGATCGATACCGGCACGGCCAGCGCCGCAGCCAAGTGGTGGCCGACCGAGTCGTAGGCGACGGCGTGGCCGCAGGCCGACAGCGCGGCGGCCCAGCCACCGATCGAGCCGTGGAAGCGGATGATCTCAGCGGCGGCCAGTTCGTCGCGCGCCAGCGCGGCGACGCCGCGGCCCAGACCCTTGCCGCTGTCGTCGAGGTCGGTGACGCGCCAGCCGAGGGCGTCGACCAGTTCGTCGCTGTTCTTCAGTTCGGCGTCGCCGAAGCCGCGGTCGAGCAGCACGCGCCAGCCCTTGGCGCGCAGCCCGCGCAGCAGGTGCAGCTCGCCCTCGCGCGGCAGGGCCTTGGCCGGGTTGCCGCCGTGGTCGAGCTTCACCGCGCACAGCGGTGCAATGCCGAAAGCCCCACGGAACCGCTGCGCCAGCGCGGCGCGCTCGGCGTCGAAGGCGAGCCGCGGCAGGCATGGCGTCCCGCCGAGCAGCTCGCCGCACCAGCCATCAAGCTGCGCCGCCAGGCTCTGCGGCGAGGCGCCCTCGGGACGGACGTTCTCCCACAGGCGGTACGCTGGCGCGGCGATCACCGGCAGGATGCCGAGCTGGTCGAGGCGCGAGTCCGGCGCCACCACCAGATCCGGCCGCTCCTCGGCGACGGCGTCCGCCAGCAGCAGCCAGCTGGCCAGGCGCTCGCGCAGCGGGCCGCGACGGGCGTAGGAGAGGCTCTTCACGCGCACGCCGGCGAAGCCGCCGATCAGGCCGGCGAGCTTGCCATCGCCGAGCACGACCAGCTCGGCCTGCGGGTAGCGGGCGCGCAGCCGCTGCAGCAGCACGGTGGTCAGCAGCACGTCGGCGCCCAGCGTGACGCGCGAAGGGATCACCACCTTGGCGACCTGCACCGGTAGCGGATCCAGGCCGGTGCGCACGCGCGCGTGGTGCGCCAGCAGGGCGGCCTCGTCGGCGACGGCGAAGCCGCGCAGGCGCGCGGCCAGCTCGGGCACGCGGCTGCACACCCGCCAGGTGATGCGGCCGAACAGGCGGTGGTACAGCCAGCGGCCGGCCGGGGTGAAGCCGTCATTGAGCGGCTCGACCAGGCCGCCGAAGAGGGCGCCGAGGCCGTCGCCGCGCACCGCCTCGTCGTCGCTGTCGGCGGCATCGGCGAGGGCGTCGGCATGCGCCAGCAGCTCCAGCGCGGCGGCAGGGAAGGCGGCCTGCGTCTGAGCGATGGTGCGGGAGCCGAGCCAGGCGAGGATGGCGTCGGCGTGGGAGCGGGCGGACATGCCTGGACGTTGCAGGGCCGGGGGGCGACGGCAACGTCGGGGCATGTCCGCCCTGCTCGATCGCCTACGCCGGCTGCTGCGCCGCGGACCCCGCTCCGACGCCAGCCTGGGCGAGGGCGCGATGATCATGGCGGTCGACTACCAGCGACGCGGCTCGAACTTCGACTTCGGCGGCCAGCGCTACGGCATCGACCGGGCCTTCCTCACCATCGGCGAGGTGCAGCTGCCCTACGAGCGGATCCGCGCCCTGCGCATCAACCGCAGCCAGCTCGGCGGCCTCCTCGGCCGCTTCTCGCCCTACCGCTTCGTGCTCATGGCGGTCGGCCTGATGCCGGCGACGCCGATGGCCAGCATCATGCGCGCCGAGATCGTCAGCGACGACGGCAAGGTGCACGCGGTCAGCAGCATGACGGCGCGGGGTTTCGGCAAGATGCCGATCAACCAGCTCGACGCCTTCCGCTGGTTCCTCGCCTGCCTGGTCAACCGCCTGCCCAAGGCCTGTACGATCAGCGTCGGCAGCTACGGCGGCTTCATCGCCGGCATCGGCCTGGTGCTGGCGGCGCTGCCGATGGCCGGGGTGGGGATGATGGCCCTGCGCGAGGAGCTGTGGCTGCTCGGGGGGTCACTGGTCGGCATGGCCATCGGCTGCGCCACGGTCGGCGCCAACATGGTGCTCAACGGCCGGCGGCGTCGGGTCGACGCGGCCGGTCTGCTCGCCTACGTCGGGCAGGACTGAGGCCGGTCAGGGTGAAGGCCAGGATCAGGCCCGCGCCGAGGGCGCCAGCGCCGCAACCGCCTCCACCTCCATCAGCCGCTCCGCCGGTTCCGCCCGAACCGCCGCCGGTCGGGATCTCGGTGTCGCCGAGCACGACCACGGTCGGCGTCGTGGCCCGCCAGTCGACGCCGGACGCGACGGTGTAGGGCGCCGCCGGCAGGCCGCCGCTGGTGACCAGGGCGACGCTACGGAAGGCGGCGACGCTGACGCTGGCGCCGACCACCGTGCCATCGGGCAGGAACCAGATGCCGGCGGGCACCGGCATGGTCGCCGTCGATTCGGTGTCGTTGATCAGCAGGTGGACCTGGCCGGCCGCCTGCCGCAGCGCATTCACCGCCCAGCTGGCGTTGCCCGCCGCCCAGTTCGACATGGTGGTCCAGCTGCGGTCGGGAGTCGTGGCCTTGAACAGGCCGGTGCCGCTGGCCGGCGCGACGAAGGTCGAACCGGTCATCGAGCCGTAGTCGACGGTGCCGTAGCTGCTGATCAGAGCCGGCAGAGGAGCGGTGTAGGGCGGCAGGTACCACAGGTTGAGATTCTCAGGCCGCACCAGGCGTCGGCTGGTCGCGGCGGCGGCGAGGAGATTGTCGCTGATGACGTGGTTCTGCGCCCGCAGGTCATCATCGGCGTTCTCGGCCACGCCGTAGTCGTTGATGTCGGCGGCGTCGGTGTTCGTCGTCACGTCGAGGGCCAGCGCGTTGCTGCGGTTGTCCACCAGCACGTTGCGGCGCACACTGCAGGTGTATTCGTTGTTCAGCACGACGCCGTTGCCGTTACTGCCGAAGACGGTGTTGTCCTCGATCACCTGGTCGTGGAAGTCCTTGAGGAACTCCGGCCAGATGCCGTGCCCCAGCGGCCACCACGGGTGCGAACTGGAGAGATCGCCGAGGGTGTCGAGGACGAGGTTGGCGGTGATGGTGGTGGCGCTGCAATTGGTGTAGATCGCGGCGCCGTCGTTCAGCGTCTGCATGGTGCGGACGAAGATGTTGCGATCGATGCTCTGCCCACGCGCGCCTGCGATCACGCCGCAGTAGCCGATGTCGACCAAGCGGTTCAGCCGCATGATGTCGTTCTTCGCGTTGCCCAGGATGACGCCGGCCTGCCGCCAGGTGCCGCTGCCGCCGTAGCCGGGCTCGACCCCGATGCGCTGCAGCAGATTGCGTTCGATCAGCGTGCCACCGGTGCCGGCGGGGTTCTCGTTGGCGTAGATGCCGGTGTTGCGCACGTCGCGCAGCACGCAGCGGCGGATGGTGCTCGGGGCGGCGTTCCAGCTCAGGCTGATGCCTGTGTCCTCGACCTCCTCGATGGTGCAGTCCTCCAGCGTCGAGGGGCTGTCGACGCTCAGCGCGGTGCCGCCGAAGCGGCGGAAGGCGATATCGCGTACGGTGCCGCCGTTGATCGCGACACCAGACGTGCCGGTGACGTACTCCACCGTGCTGGCGGTCGAGCCGGCCGGCAGGATCACCCGCAGCGTGCCGCTGCTCCAGAACCATTCGCCTGGTGCGTCGAGCAGGTCGAGGTCATTGTCGATGTAGTAGCACGAGCCCTGGCCGTCCGGGCTGTTGCCGAGGGCGTTGGCGGCCGCCAGCCACGAGGTCCCGCTGGGCATGTCGTTGGCCAGGGTCAGGCTGGAGCCGCCGCTGTCGGCGGTGATCTGCCGCGTCTCGTACCACCAGCTCCAGCGCCGCCAGCGCACCTGGGCGCCGGTGTGGCGACCGGCGGCGCGTGCCGGCAGGCCGCTGTCGACGATCGAGGTGTTGGTGGTGCCGGCCTCCATGCGCAGCCACTCGGGGCTGGCGCCCTTGTTGGGGAAGCGGGCCAGGCGGCAGAACACGCCATCGATCCACACCGCACGCACCTGGCTGGCGACCGCGACCGTGCGTGCGCCGCCCGAAGTGCCGGTGAAGGCAGCGACGCTGCTGGCCGTCACCACCGGATTATCGCCACTGCCGTAGGCGAGCAGCTGGCGGTTGCCGCCGAGGGTGAAGGTCTCGCGCCAGGTGCCGCCGCGGGCGAGCAGGATGCGGTCGCCGCCGGCGCTGTTCGCCAGGGCGAAGGCGATGGTCCGCCACGGGAATACCTGCGAGCCGGAGCCCGTCGTGTCGCTGCCGCCCGGATTGACGTACCAGTCGGCGGCGGCGAGGCGGACGGCGCAGCAGAAGAGCAGCGCCAAGCGTGGGTATGCACGGTGCATGCCTGGCCATCATGGTCACCCGAAAGTCTGCGGGTTTATCGAAACCGTTGAATAACCCGGCTGGCTCAGCACACAGCCCGGATCTATCTCGGCAGCAGGAGCCGCGCCATCTGCCCAGCAGCGACGCGCTGACCCCAGGCATGCTCCATGCCGTCGACCACCACCCGGTCGATGGTCAGCGCGCCCTCGGCCAGGGCGAGGGTGATATCGCGTCGGCCCAAGGTGACGGTGCCGAAGTTGCCGCCGGCGAAGAGCGGGGCGCGGAAGGGCCGCCTCTGCGAGCGCGGCGCGATCCACAGCGTGTGTTCCACGGCCGAGTACCGCACGCCGCTGCAGGCCTGCAGCAGAGCGAAGCTCGACAGGGCGCGGGCGTACCAGTGGCCGCACTCGTACTCGTCGAACGGGTTGCGCCGGCGGCCGTCGTAGCGGGCGCGGGCGGTGCGCACGATGTCGAGGCCCTCGTCGACCAAGCCGTGCAGGATGCAGTGCGAGGCGACCTGGTATTCGACGCCGGTCCACACCTCGTCACTGTAGACGAAGGGTAGCGACGGCTTGCCGCCGTCCGGCCAGGTGCACAGCAGCAGGCCGCCCTCGTCGCCCAGGGCGTAGCCCGGGCGCTGCGGGTTGGCGTGCGCGTGCAGGTCGTGCTTGAGGTTGTGGCGGTGGACCTGCTTGAGGTGGCTGGTCACCTTGGCCGCGTCCATCGGCGCGGGTAGGCCGGACGTCTCGGCCAGCCAGGCGCCGAGCACGCCGTCGGAGATGCAGCCGCTGCCGTACTGGTACTTCGGCCCCTCCGCTTCGAGCAGGCGCAGCGCCTCGGGCGAGTAGCCGGTGCCGATGCCGACCGTCTGCTTCGCCGGATCGCCGGCCCGCGGCGCGGTGCGGGCGACCTCCTGGATGTAGCGGCCCTTGCGGAACAGGCGGCCGTCGAGGTGCTTGCGCACCTTGGCCAGCAGCGCCCGCCACGGCGCCGGGTCGTCGCCCACCGCCGCGGCCAGCGCGGCGGCAGCCTGCAGGGCGGCGGCATAGAAGCTCATGCACAGGCCGTCCGGGCCCCAGAACTCGATGTCGTAGGTGTTGTGGTGCGGCTCGGTGAAGGCGCCGGTGCGGTCGGGGTCCCAGGCCGCGATGCAGTACTCCAGGCTCTGCTTCACGCTCGGCCACAGCCGCTTCAGCCAGGCGTCGTCGCCGCTGATCTGCCACTCGCGCCAGACCTTGACGATGCCGCCGAGCTGGCCGTCGGCGGCGGCGTGGAACTCGTGGTCGGTCTGACGGATGGGCAGTGCGCTGCGGAAGTTCTGGTGCCCTGTGGCGTCCTGGCTGTCGCCGAACTCGGTCTCGCGTAGGCTGCGCTCCAGCTCGGGGAAGAGGTGGGGCAGGGCCTGGGCGTAGTTCCACACGTGCGTGCACGAGCCGTTGCAGCATCCGGCATTGTCGTGGCAGCCCTCCCAGCCCCACAGCCGGCCGTCGTGCTGGCGCAGCAGGGTCGGCGAGCGCAGGATCGGCAGATTGGCGGTGGCGGCGGCGAGCGCCTCGGCCGGGATGTCGCTGGCGTGCAGCGCGTCGGCACAGGCGCGCGTGCGGCGCTCCAGCTCGGCCGCCCGGCTGTGCAGCGCGTCGCCGACTGCATCGACCGACGGGTACAGCGCGGCGTAGCGTGGCCGATAGGTCGGCTTGGCGCAGTCGGAGCCTGCCGTGCAGCCGCAGCCGCCGAGGTCGGTGTCCGGACCGGTGCGCATGTCGCTGGCCGGCTCGTACCAGCACAGCCGCAGGGTGATGGTCGCCTCGCCGCCGGCCGGCACCGACAGCGGCAGCCACAGGCTGGCACCGCTGCCTGGATCCTCGCCGGCGGGGCGCGGGGCGCGCTCCTCGGCGCGGGCGTCGCGGATGGCATTCCACACCGCGGTCTGCGCATCGAACCAGCCGCCGCGGAACCACGCCGCGTCGACCAACGCGCCATCACATTCGGCGAGGAACGAGCCGGCGCGCCATCCCTTGCCCTCGCTCGCGGGATGGTCGAAGGCGAAGCCGCGGGCGGTGCGGCGGATGCGCTCGCCCTCGACGTGCTGCCAGGCGTCGCGCTCGCGCAGGATGGCGCGCTGGGCATGGTACGAGAACAGGGCGCGGACCGCCGTGCGCCCCGGATTGCGGAAGCGCCAGGTCAGCACCGCGGCGGGCAGGCAGGAGGCGTCGGCATCGCCGGGGATGAACGGACTCCACGCCTCCAGCGTCACCGCCAGCGGCCAGCCCGCTTCGCGCAGGGTGACCTCGGCGCAGGGGAAGCGGTGGGTGAACGCGGCGTCCGTCAGCCGCGGCAGGCCGTGGTGGAAGCCGCCGGTGCCGCCGCCGGCCGAACCCCGCCCGGGGGTGAAGGCGCGCCACGGCGCCACCGGGCCTTCCAGCACGCGGGCCAACTCGGGCCGGCCGGGGAAGGACAGGGCGGCGAAGCTCAGGCTGTGGCCGAAGACATCCGGCTTATGGCGCAGCGCGATGCGCTCCAGCCCGCCGCTGCCGGTCAAGGCGAGGAAGGGGGCGCCGATGCCGCCCATGGGCCAGCTGACGTGGTGGGTCTGTTCACCGGTGTAGACGAAGGGGGAGCTGCGCGGCATGACGGCCTCCGAGGCCTGGCATGCTAGACTCCTCAACCCGGGCGGTGGTGGCTTTCCTTCATCAGAGCGGGCTGATATTTAGCAGGCCATGAACCCCCAGTTTCCCGCCTCCTCGGCCATGCCGCCGCACCTGCGCGCCGCACTCGGGCAGGCCCGGCTGCGCGCCGCATGGAATGATGATGGTCTGCTGCGCGCTCTGGGCGTCGGCGAGCCGATGCCGGCCGGACTGGTGCGCCGGCTGGGCGGCACCGGCGACCTGTTCCTCGCCTGCTTCCACCAGCCGGTGCAGGTGCGCATGGCCATCGGCCTGATCGAGGTGCCGGCCAACACCCTGCTGGCTTGGCGGCCGGGCATGGCGCAGGAGTATGGTCGCGCCTCGGCCGCCTGGCTGCACTCCTGGCTGCATCTGCGCGGGGCGGCTCTCGGCTTGGCCGACTGGTCAGGACTGCCGTTCGGCCTCGCCATCGCCCTGCCCGAGCCGCAGGTGTTCGAAGCCGCGCTGGCGGAACTGCACGCCGAGCGCCGCCGGCCGCAGCCCGACGCGGTGGTGATCGAGTCCCTGGTGACCGTGCTGCTGCGCCGGCTGGCGCGCAGCGCTCCGGCGCCGGCCGACGGCCTGGCCGAGGTGCACCGCCGCATCCGCGAACACCCCCAGACACGGCACCGCCTTGCCGACCTCGCTGCACTGGCCGGCTGCTCGGGGCCGCACCTGTGCGGCGCCTTCCGCGAACGCTACGGCGTGACCCCGGTGGCTTTCGCCGTCGATGTGCGCATCCACCAGGCTGCACGTCTGATCCGTGCCGGCGAGCCGGTTGCCGTCGCCTCCGCCCAATGCGGATGGGCCGACGTGCGCCAGTTCGCGCGCGTGTTCAAGGCCCACCTCGGCTCCACGCCGGGCGCGTACCGCTGACGGTCAGCCGGCCAGCGCCTTCAGCTTGCCGTAGCTGTCCTCCAGGCCGCCGTAGCGGCTGCGCGCCAGCCACAGGCGTCGGTAGGTCGCGCAGAGCGGGGAGAGCCGTCGCTGGAAGGCGCGACGCACGTCGATGTCGGCGCCTTCGCGGCGGGCCACGGCGCGATCGGCGGCATAGCGGGCGGTGGCGACGGCGAGGCGGCATTCCTCCTCGACGAGTCCGCCCACCGCCGGCAGCGATCCCTCGAGGCCGGCGAGAGTCGAGGCGATCTGCCGCCAGGCTGGCAGCTGCGTCGGATCGGCGTCGTTGCCCCAGGCCACATTGCCGTCGTTGAAGGTCGAGGAGGCGTAGCCGGGGATGGCGTTATCGGCGCATCCGAGCTCGGCCAGCCACGCCCCGAGGGCGGCCGAGCCGAAGAGGTGCAGGCCGGCGGCGGCATCGTCGAACGCCCCTCCGCCGGTCCATGCGGATTGCGCCCCGTCGGCCATGCCGAAGAGGGCGAGCGGCCACTGCTGGCGGTGGCCGCTGTCGCCCCACTCGGTGTTGAGGTAGCCGACCGCCTTGGCGGCGGCCCCCTGGCTGGCGGCGCAGGCCAGGTTGCCGCGGCGCACGGCGGTGCGGCTGGTGTAGCTGCCCCAGTTGTTGGTGCCCGGCGCGACCCACAGTTCGCGGCCGGCGGCGCCGTGCGTGGCCAGGCGGGTGGCGAAGTCCTCATCCTTGCCGTAACCCCATACCAGTACGGTGAGGTCCTGGGGCAGGCTGTCGTCCTCGTTGGGATGCGGGTCGCACCAGAACTGGGGCCGCTTGCCGGCGCGTTGCGCGGCGCGCAGCACCTGGCCGAGGTACTCGCTGAAGACGCGGCCGCTGCCCTTGGCGGCGCAGGCGTCCTTGCTGCGTCCCTGTCCGAGGTCGACCGGCTCATCGCCGCCGATGTTGGCGTACGTCCCCGAGCAGCACGGGAAGAGCTGACGGAAGAGATCCTCGACCAGGGCGAGGCTGCCGGGGTCGAGCGGGCAGAGCGTGTTCGGCTCCATCCAGGCGTGTCCCCATTTGGTGAACAGCCATGGCGCCGAGACCTCGCCCAGCGGAGCGTACTGTGGATGGCGCAGCCAGCGCTCGAAGTGGCCGAAGCTGTTCTGGTTGGCCGTCAGGACCACGCCTCGGGCGGCGGCGTAGGCGTCGAGCTGCTTCATCTCGGCCGGCGTGATCGGGTCGGCGTTGCGCCACACCACCTCATGGCCGGCATAGGCGAAGGCATGCTCGTTGTAGAGCTGCAGGTGGTTGAGCTTGAGCGACGCCATGCGGTCGACCAGGTCGAACAGCGTCGCCATGGTCGGCACGCGATCGCGGGCGATGTCGAGCATGAAGCCGCGCTCGCGGAAGGCCGGTGCATCCTCGATCGCCAGGCAGGGCAGGCTGCCCGGGCTGGCGCGCAGCAGCTGCACCAGCGTGGCCAGGGCCCAGCGCTGGCCGGTGGCGGTGCGGGCGAGGATGCGCACGCCATCGGCGGCGACGGTCAGACGGTAGGCCTCGGGGCCGGCCTCGCGCGGCTCGCCCAGGGCCAGGCGGATCCAGCCGGTTTCGGCGCCGCGCGCCTCCAGGCCGGCGACGGTGTCGAGCAGCCCGGCGGGGGCGCCGCTGACGCCCAGCGGCCTCGGCACGGCGACGGTGCCGCCGGTCGGCTGCAGGTGGCGGGGGACGGGATAGAGGGGCAGGTGCATGGTGTCCTCAGAAGGTCGGGCCGTGCAGGTCGATCTCGCCGGCCGGCCAAGGAGGTGCGTCCGGCAGCAGCCGCGCGACCTGGAAGCTGGGAATGACCACGACCACCGGCTGCCCGTCGCGCAGGTGCCGCACCGGTTGGCCGGTGGCCTGGTAGCCGGAGGAGCCGTACACCTCGGGCTTGCCGAGCAGCGCCGCCCAGCCGAAGCCCCGGGCGGCGAGCTCGCGGTGCGCCTGCGCCAGCAGCGCGCGCACCAGCCCCTTGCCGCGCTGGTCGGACCGCACCGCCACCTCAGCGATGCCGGCGAAGCGGATCCCGCCGCCGGCATGGGCGGCGGTGAGGTCATGGGCCGCGAGGTGCGCAATGAGGCCCTGCGCGTCGCGCATCAGCCAGCGGAACTGCGGCATCTGGTGGCAGTAGCGCCGCTGGCGGAAGACGGGATCGGTGAAGCAGGCGCTGAGCAGCGCCCGCAACTCGGCGTCGAGGGCCGCATCGACCGCGCTGTCGGGGATGGAGAGGATCTCGCTCATGCCCGCGAGCATGCCCGGCGGCTGCCGGCAGCATGGCCGGAGTGGCGGAGATGGCGTCTTTCCATCCGTCCATGATGAGACAGAATGACGGTCATGGACCCGGCTCAGCGGCGGTGGTGGCGGCTGCTCGACGAGCTGCCGGGACGGCTCGGCGCGGTGCACCGCTGGACCGGCTTCGACCCGCTGCCGGATGGCGGGCCGGGCGGACTGCACGCCATACCCACCTCAGTCACCTGCCTGGCCGGCGTGGTGCGGGTGCGCCGCCGTGGCGCCGTCCTCGACCTGCAGGCCGGCGAGGCGCTGCTCATCGCCGGCGGGGTGTGGCACCAGCACGAGTCGCTGCGCCCCGGCGCGCTGGTCTTCGGCCAGGGCTTCCTGCCGACCTGCTCGGACGTCATCCTGCGCGAAGCCGCTCGCGGCTGGTCCGGCCGCCTACCCAGCCAGCCGAGCCGGAATCTGATGGAGGCGGCGCTGGCCGAGGCGGCCCCGGCCGAGCGCCGACGGCTGTTCGGCGAACTCATCGCGCAGGTGCTCGCCGAATCAGCGACCGACCTCGCCTTCGACCATCCCGGCCTGCGCAGCATGCTCGACCGCCTGTGGTCGGGCCTGCACCGTGGCGTCACCGTGCCGCAGATCCTCGCCGCCAGCGGCCTGTCCCGGGCCCAGGCCTACCGCCTCTTCACCCGCGGCTACGGCCTTCCGCCCAAGCGCGCGCTCGAGCAGAGCCGCCTGTGGCTGGCCCGCAGCCTGCTCGCCGCCGGCCGCACCCGCGGCGAGGCGGCGCGCGACAGCGGCTTCAGCTCGCCGGACCGCCTGCGTCTGGCGATGCGCCGGGCCGAGTCCGGCTGCGCTTCGCTCCGACGCGGCGGTTCAGCCGACCACGGCACCGCAGCTGCCCGCCTGGGGGATGGCGGCGGTGATCCGTACCGCTTCGGCGGCGTCGCGCAGCCGTTGGATCAGCCCGCCCTGGCCGACGCGGACCAGCTGGTCATGGCTGCTGTCCCACTGCACCGCCCAGTCGGTGGCGTCCAGCGTCACGCCGTGGATGTCGACCATGGCGCGCAGCCGGGTGGTCTCCCATCGCTTCAATCCGGCCATGCTGCCGGGGCCGAAGGTCCGCTCCTCGAAGCGCAGGTTGCGCGACTCCTGCCACGGGATGCGGTCGAAGACCACCTGGACCAGCGATTGCGCAGGGACATCCACCTCGACAGCGCCGTCGCCAGGGAGCAGCGCGACCAGACGGTCGGCCTGTTCGCGGGACAGTTGACGCACCAGGCGGCAGCCCCAGGACCGTCCCAGGCCGGCGCCGGAGACGCGCAGCCCCGGATGCGGGGTGTCGCCGCGGTTGAGCAGGTTCACCACCATGCGCCCGCCCTGATCGATCACCAGCATGCGCAGTCCCGCCGGGATGTCATGTGGCGCCGCTGAGGTCGGATTGACCCAGCCGGCGTCGAGGACGGGGTGCGGCCCGCCGCGGCAGGCCCGGGCGATCATGCGGAAGGCATGGTAGGCCGGCGTCGGCCAGCGCAGCTGCTGCTCGTCGCGGGTCGGGTACCAGGCCGCGCCCCGGCTCCACATCGGCTTGTCGCGGCCGCTCCAGTCCAGGGTGTCCATGCAGCCATAGACGAGTTGCTTGTAGTTGCGGTGCGTCGCCGGGTAGGACAGCAGGTAGAAGGTGGCGTCGGCCAGACCCGGCCCGGCCGGATCGGCCAGCGAGGCGACCTCCAGCAGCAGATCGGCGACTTCCAGCGACTGGGGCATGCCGAAGAGCAGCTCGGTGATCGCGGTGCCGCCGGAGAGGCGGCCGAATTCGCTGATCATCGTCGGCTTCCCCAGCGCGGCGGCGGCGGCCTCGACCGCGCGGTGGCCGGCACGGAAGGTGCCGGCTTCGGGATGGTAGTGGTGCCAGTCGCAGGCGTCGAGGAAGCGCCCCGAGCGCTCCCAGAACTGGTCCCAGACCACGTCGGTCGGTCCGGTCAGGCGCAGGCGCACCGGGCGGCCGCGGGCCGCCAGCGCCGCCATCACATCATCGATGGCGAGGCGGGCCAGCCGGCACAGCACCGCGTGCTGGGTGGCGACCAGGGCGAAGAAGCGTGGGCCGAGGGCGCGACGTTCCGGCGGGAGGTCGTCGTTCCAGCTCAGGGTCGTCCACCAGTCGCTGCCCACGGCGGCGAATTCCGGCGGCAGGTGCCACCAGCCCCACCGGTTGGTCGGCTCGTTGATCATCATGAAGTCGCGGGCCTGCACCGGATGGCGCGCCGCGTAATGCCAGATCTCGGCGAGGTAGTACTCGTAGGCGGATGCCGCCGCACCCCAGTCGAGGCCCTCGTCGCCCGGCACCTCGGTGGCGCCGAGATCGAGCAGCAGGGGCCGCGGGAACTGCTTCGGGGCGTAGCCCAGCGACAGCAGCGGAGGCAGGCCGGTCTCGGCGACCTTGCCCAGGAACTCGTCCGGTACGCCCAGCCATGGCACCGGCTTGGTGAAGGCGTAACGGTCCCAGGGGATGCGCGCGTCCGGGTCCCCCAGCAGCCCCAGGCGCCAGGCGTCGAAACCGGCGCGGCTGGCGATGCCTGCGCCATCGGCCTCGGTGAAGGGTCTGGCACGCAGATCGACCTCGGGGTGGAATTCGCGCAGGCACGCCGCCTGGCTGTCGGCGACCCAGTCCCATAGGTTGGTATCGCCCGCATGGTCCTGCATCTCCAGATTCAGGCCCAGCCGTCCCGGGGTGCGGGCGGTGACGCGGGGGAGGATGCGGATCTCGGCATGTCTGCGCATGGTGCGGCATCCTCGCTGTCGCGGCGCCCTGCCAACCGCCGGGGCGACGCGGGGCCGGCTCAGGATGAGCCACGGGCGGACGCCGGAACTGGTTGTCAGGAAAGCCCCGGCTCGACACACTTCCCATCAGGATGCTACGCGACGAGCTGCTCCGTCTGCTGCTGGACCGCCGTGGCGTCATCCTCGGCTACATCGCCACCGTGCTGGCCGACCGGGCCGGCGGCGAGGACATCTTCCAGGAGACGCTGATCCGCGCCTCCGAGCAGGCCGAGATCTTCGACCATGCCGGGCACGCCATGGCCTGGGTGCGCTCGACCGCCCGCAACCTGGCGCTCAACGAGGCGCGCAAGGCGCATCGCCGCACCGTCGTCCTCGATGACGCGGTCCTCGACCTGCTCGACCGCTCGTGGGCGGCGCGGGACGACGTCAACGATCGCGAGGAGATCGAGCGCCTCGAGCAGTGCCTCGAGCGCCTCGGCCCCTCGGCCCGCACGCTGGTGCGCCTGCGTTTCGCCGACGACCTCGCCGGCGAGGCCATCGCCGTCCGCGTCGGCAAGACGGTCGGCGCGGTGCATGCGTCGCTCAGCCGCATCTACAAGGCCTTGGCCGGCTGCATGCAGGGGCAGATCGCATGAGCCAGGCGCCCCACGGAGCAGCGGATCAGGACCCCGAGCGCTTCGACGCCGACGTCGAGATGTATCTCAGCCAGGCCGCCGACGGTGCCGTGCTGGCGCGGCTCGGCGCCGCGCTCACCGCCGATGCGTCGCTGCGCGAGCGCTTCGTCGTCTTCGCCCGCCTGCATGCACACCTGGGCGAGATCGGCCGCAAGACCGCCGCCGGCGAGGTCGGCACGGCCCGTCTCCTCGCGGTGCATGTGCCGCATCCGCCGCAGCCGGCGGCACGGCCGGTGGCGCATGGACGGCGCTGGTGGTCGACGGTCGCCGCCGCGGCGGCGCTGATCGCCGTCGGCCTCGCGGTGCTCTCGTTGGCGGTCGTCGGTCTGCGTACCAGGGCCCTGGTGCCGACCGTGGCCCATGCTTCCGGCGCGGTGCAGGTGTGGCGCGACGGCCGCGAGCTGACGGTCGGCGGCGGTCTGCGTCTCCGCGCCGGCGACCGTCTCGAGGTGCCTCCCGGCGCCAGCCTCGCGCTGACCCTGGTCGGCGGCCATTGCGAGCTCGCTGGTGGTTCCAGCGCCGTGGTCGAGGCCGCGGACGAGCTGCACCGCCGAGTCGTGCTCGAACACGGCTCGATGTCCGCCGACCTCGCCGGCCGCGAGCTCTTCGCCGTGCGCACCGCCGCGGCCACGATCAGCCTGGCTGATGCCGCCGCCTCCATCGACGTCGGCCCGCTGCGCACCTCCGTGCTGGTCACCCGCGGTTCGCTCGAACTGCAGCCGGTCGGAGGCGCCGCCAGGCGGCTGGGCGCCAACGAGCGGTGGGAGCAGCCGCACGACCCCGAGGTCGCGTCCCGATAGCCAGGACCCTCATCGCTTCAGGGTCGTACGGTCGTCATGCGCGTCGCGTGGCCAGGTTTCGATGCGGACGTCGTCGAGGGCGACATGGACGAGCGCGATCAGCGGCGCGCGCGGCTGGTCCTGGCGGTCATCGGTGAACCAGCTGCCCGTGGCGACGGCGGAGAAGTTGATGCCGGCCGTGTTGTAGTAGATCGTGGCCTGCGAGGCTTCAGACGCCAGGGCGCCGCCATGCAGCCGCTTGGTGACTTCGTAGGCGTGGGTGTGGCCGGAGAAGCATGCCGCGACGCGATGGCGGTCGCAGACGCCCGCGATGGCGCGCTCGAACGGCCTGTCGCCGGGTACGCCATGCGGCCCCGAGGAATAGATCGGCGGATGGATGGCGAGGAAGCGCCACGGGGCGCTGGTGGTGCCCAGCACGCCGTCCAGCCAGCGCACTTGGGCGTCGCGCATCGCCTGCTCGGATGGGGCTGCGTCCCGGGACGGGGCCGCATCGCGTGCCAGCGGGTAGGCGTTGAACGCGGCGAACACGGCGTGGCCGAAGCTCCAGGCGTAGGCGCCTTCCGGCACCTGCGCCGAAGAGCCGCGACTGGGCGGGAAGAAGCGGAAGAAGGGCTCGGGATGGCGGGGGACGAAACCCGAGCCATCGGCGTTGGCGCCACCGGCGTAGGTATCGTGATTGCCGACCACCGGCATCACCGGCGCTGCGCGGAAGAGGGGGGCGCCATCGGCGAAGAAGTGCAGCCACTGGTCGCCGTCATGGCCGAGATCGACCAAATCGCCGACTGGGATCCAGAAGGCTGGTTTCCGCTCCGCCAGCCAGGCGGCCGCCGCGGCCCAGCGTCCGCTCGCCGCCTTGCCCTGGACATCCCCGATGACGGCGAAGGTGAAGCCGGTCGGACCGCCCGGGGCGGTGGTGAAGCGCCCCTCGACTCCTGCGCCGACGACCGAGGGGCGATATGCATAGTGGGTGCCAGGGGAGAGGTCTCGCAACGGCACGGCTCCCAGCCAGCCGCCCAGGGGGCCTGGTGCGAATTGCACGGGGATCCGGCTCGTGGCGGCGCCGATGGGGCCGAACTCGAGGAATGGGTCGCCTGGTTGGACCTCGGCCAGCCACAGCACCACGGCTTCGTGCTGCGCGTCCATGCCGAGGCAGGACCACATGCGGTCGGCAGCGCCGAGCGGCTGGAGCATCGAGGCCAGCACCGCAGCGACAAACGCGGATCCGAGGCGCCAGACCCATCCATCGGACCGGACCCTGCGCCGCGGGCTCACCGGTTGTACGCCAGCGTCTGTTCGCTGACCGACCACACCCCGGAGACGCGCGAGACATGGCCGCCGACATGCGAGGTGTTGACCGAACCGCGGTGCAGGGCGATGCGCGGCCTGGCGGGATCGGCCGGCGCGCCCGGTGCGGCATAGCTGCCTTGCAGAGGCCACGGCGGGTAGGTGCCGGCATCGCCGTAATCCCAGAAGTACG
>JFJP01027343.1_pt1 | contig 16302 bp, 16 predicted proteins | sample 431651 | NCBI WGS metagenome assembly JFJP01 (sample SAMN02602958, study PRJNA72255) | Microbial mat metagenome, whole genome shotgun sequencing project. | biome: fresh water; feature: sink hole; material: water; isolation source: purple microbial (photo- and chemosynthetic) mats found in... | reverse complement strand
ACATTTTTTATACAAAAAATTAATGATTTAAAATTAGTAATAAAGAAAACGATATATTAACAAACTTATCAAAACTACAATCAACCAAACTAACAGCTTGCCTTGAATTTTCTCATTATTTTTTATATGCTGTTTTCTTGTATTATTTCTAATGACTCCTGTTCTCATAAATCTCACTTCCTCCCTAATTTTTCCAACCTCCACTTCCTTTTTTAACCCTTTGCTTTTTTCTGTCAATTTTCCAATAAACTTCTCATCATCATCAATGAAATTTATCGGATGGTTGAAAACTTCTTCCCAAGACATTCTTTCCTTCAAGTCATACTTCAGCGCTCGTTCAATGAAACTCTCTGCTAAAGCATAAGTCCTTTTCATCTTGACTCTTTTGCCTTTTTGCATATCATTTGCATTGAGATCAAAAGGATGGACGCCATAGACTAACTCATGAAGAATGATCCCTAAGGACCAGATATCACTTTTTTTATTAAAATTCACATGTGAATTTTCTTGGAAAATTATCTCAGGAGCCATTGTTGAAGGTGTTCCGCATTTCACACTATTCAATTGTGAAAAATTCCCCATGTGTTTCGCAAACCCGAAATCTGAAATCTTAACAACTCCATCATTTAATAAAATGTTCGATAATTTCAAATCACGATGCATGATGTTGAGATCATATAAAGGTCTTAAACCTTTAAGTATTTGCTGAAAATATCGATAAAGAACTTTCAGCTGAGAACTATGAGATAAATCAATATCAGGACGGGGTTTATGAGATTCTAAAGAGCCTTGATTGCATAATTCAAGAACTAAGTAGCATTTGCCTTTTTTTTGATCGAGGTAATAATCGTAAATATGCACAACATTTGGGGAATTCATGCTTTTGGTTATGTATATCTCATCGATTAGGGTTTTAGGGCATTTGTACGAATCTATAACTTTTATCGCAACTTTCAATGTTTTCTTCACGAAATGATTTCCAATATAAACTTTGCTGAAAGTCCCAGAACCGATTATATTTTGTGGTTCTTTTAAAAATTCATAATCACCTACTCTTTTTGATTTAGGCTCTTCAACAGGCGATGATTTCCTGAAATTCTCAGAAGGATTCTTTCTAAAATTTGATAAAAATACTTGAGCTTTCTTATTTTCTGTTAGAAACTGTCTGTTATCCCAATTTTCTTTATTCACTCTCATCTGTTCAGTTTGATAATTTTGATAATTCCCACCCAAATTTCTTTCCATTGGTGATAAATTATTATTTAAATACCCATTAGGGTTCTCTCTCATATTATAGGTCTCATATAGAGGATATCCATAATAAGCTAAATGATTTTGTGGGTTTTCAGGTATCGCTGTTAATAAAGGTTGCTGAGGGCTATAGAATTGTGTAAAATCATTAATTTGTTGTAAACTTTCTAATATAGGGTAATAATTTTGAGTTTTTGGTGGTGGTGTTGAGATAGCGATTGGATCATAATTCATTTGTTGTGGGGATGGATTTTGTTTAAGAAGTTCAGCTTGACGTTTGCCTTCAAATCGCTCTTGCAAAGAAGCCATCCGAACTTGATTATGAAGCGAATGGGTTTGATCTGTGATAGATTTCGGATGTTTTTTGCTTGGATTGCTCATGAAATTATGTTTATTTTCTGTGTAAATTAAAAAAGAAATTTTGAATTAAAATGTGATAAGAAGCGGTGAAAACTAATAATTAAAGTTCTCAAAGATTAATTTTTTTAGTTTCGAAGCAAAAAACTTTAATGTCGAGACACAGAGGATTAAAATATGAAGTGGAAGATGCATATAAGGAAGACAACAACGAAGACGGTTATGATGATTATGATGAAGGTTTACTCTCATTTTAAAACTCATAATTAAATTTGCTTCAAAATATTTAGAGGCTCAAGTTTATGAGATAATGGATGCACTTGGTGAAGAATTGGAATATGATGATGTTCAACAGTTGCTTGAAAGATTCGAATATGATTCAGAAAAAATCATGGATCATATTCTCAAAAACAAAGGTCCTCTATTTTTTCCTTTTGTATTAAAAGAACATAAATTAAAAAATTTCAAGATGTTATCCTACAAAAGAAGTATTCAACTCAAACTACCCGTAAAAAATCATCTGTTGATATAAGACCTAAAAATCTGAACTCCAATGCTGAGGTTCAAAAAAAGACATCTATTTCCAATGTGATGAGAAAAGCTTCCCAAGAAGTTACTGATGAGCCAAAAGATTCAAAGAAATCACAAAACAAATATATAGATAGAGATTTGTCTCGCTATAACTCCCCTTATCCAGTTATTAAATACGAATATCAGGATTATTCCGAATCAAAACATCATCTCAATTTGATTATTGTCGGCCATGTGGATTCAGGCAAAAGCACTTTAACAGGCCATTTATTGTATTTGTTGAAGCAACTTGATGATAAAACCATGCATAAGAACGAGAAAGAATCTTCACATCTAGGTATGGCTTCATTCAAATACGCTTGGGCTCTGGATGAAACAAAGGAAGAACGTGAAAGAGGAGTCACTATTGATATTGCCTATAAAACTATCAGAACCAGAAGTAAATTGGTTACGATTTTAGATGCTCCAGGACATAGGGATTTCATTCCTAATATGATCAATGGTGTTTCTCAAGCCGATGCTGCAATTTTAGTGATTGATAGTAATATTAATGCTTTTGAGGCAGGGTTTGAAAGAGGAGGTCAAACAAGAGAACATGCTTATTTGATAAAAGCACTAGGGGTTGGACAAGTGATTGTGGCTTTGAATAAATTGGATAGTGTGGGATGGAGTTTTGAACGTTTTGAATATTTAAAAGAAATTTTGAAGGATTATTTGATTTGCTTGGGGTTTGAGGAACAAAACCTGTTTTTTGTGCCGATCAGTGCGTTTTTCGGGGTGAATATAACCGATGCAAAACATGAGGTAAAGGAATTGCAAAAATGGTATAAAGGACCTTGTTTAGTTGATATTATCGATAAATTGGCAATCCCACAAAGAAATCTCAATAAACCCATGAGATTGGGTGTTTCAAATTGTTATCAATCAAATGCTGGAAAACTAAAAGGATTATGTTTATCAGGAAAGGTCGAGGGAGGGGTGATATCATTAAAGCAGAAGTACATTATTTTACCGAAAGGGATCGCTTGCACTGTTAAAGGTATTTGTTTGGGAGGTTATTTGAGTTTTTATTGTGGATTTTATAGATATGACATGCAATGAAGATAAAATAAAAGCAGCTAAGATTGGAGATAATATTGATGTTTGTATTTCTCTACAAAATGATTATGATTCCACGAGTTTAAGGTGTCATATATAAGTTTTTTTTTTAATTATTATTTCTAATTATATTTCGAATTTTATATTTATTTTTATTTTTATTCATTTTTTCTCAAAAAGAGTTGGTGATGTGCTTTGTTCAATAGAAAACCAAATTCCTATTGCCAATAATTTCCTTGTGGAAATAATTGCTTTTGATCTCGATTACCCGATTATCAAAGGAGCACAGGTGATGATACATGTCAATAATGGCAAATCCACAGGAATTGTTAAGAGATTAGAGAAATTAATTGATAAAACTGATGGGCAATTGATAAGAAAGAATCCTAAATGCATAAGAAGCAATGAGTGCGCGCTGGTGGAAATAAAAACTGATGAGATGCTTTGTTTAGAACTGTTTAGCAATTTAAAGAGCTATGGAAGAGTTGCTATCAGAGAGAAATTTAAAACTTTAGCGGTTGGAATGGTTGTTAAAATTCTTTGAGCTTAAATTTGAACAAGAACAACAATATAATAAATGAAATATCATTCATAATTATTTAATGAAAGAATAATTTTTTATTTTTTTTTATTTAAAGAAATTTTAAGTGAAAATAAAATAAAAAGCATTCATAGTCATATGAGAAAAAACAATTTTTTTTTAATTTATTAATTTATTAATAATTTTTAAGTGGTAATTTTCATTTTCTCATTAATAGATAACTCAAAAAAACGACTAATTAAATATTTAAAGAAAAAAAACGAAATTTGATCGTTTTTCAATTTATCCGTTTTATATACCTTCCATACTATAAAAAGGAATAATTTCCACTTTTCATCGTTCAAGACTAACTAAATATAATCATCAAACAAAACCCATTCATATTCTCATTTGAAATGTCCAAACTTTTTCTTTTAGTTTGCCTAATTTTATTCTCAATCGTTTCTTCAAAACTTACTAAAAATGGAAGAAACATGGAAAATGATTCTCCAACCGAAGACGCCGAAGAGAAAACTGACATGAACCAAGGTTCAGACGCCAATGAACTCGAAGGAGACACCAAAGAACTCAAAGGAGACGATGAAGAGCATAGTTTTGTAGAAGAAAATATGTCAGTTCAAGAATCTCTGAAAAAAATACAGATGGAAAAAGCTGAAATTCAAAAATTATTAGCTGAAACGAAAGCACAAATAAAAGCTATGACAAAAGCCTGTTCTGCTGATGTTTTATCTGATATTAGATGGAATGGTTTGTTTTTAGGACAAAGATGGAGAATTGCTGAGGAAGGAAGTAATTCTTACCAAGCTTTAGTCTTCAGAGATATGCTTAATACTTATGCTGGAAATGACAAAAGATATGCCATGTTTAAATTCAATTATAGGGACTTATAAACAAAAAATCCTTTATTTATTTATTTTAGTTCTTGAGACTAAAAAAAAGTCATTAAAAAAATTTTCTTTTTTTTAAAAAAACAATAAAATTTCATTATCAATCCCACCTTTAATAATAAAGTTCTAATCTGAAAAAAATTATTGATAGAAGATCATTCATCAATAGGGAAATAGATCAAGAATCACAAAGGAAGGAATTTTCTTCTCGCAGATGTGGTTAATGCCATTACAAATATGTTAAACGATAAAATCTATTTATTTTCAGTTTTCAAGGACTAATTTTAAAAAAAATAAAATTTTCCTTATAAATATGAAATTTTTAATTTTTTTGTTTGTTTTGACAATTTTTATAGTTTTTTCTTCTTGCGAAACTCCTCAATATTCTTATGAATTATCTTCTTTATTTTGAGATAATCTTTATGTTTATAACCCAAATAGAAAAACACCTTTAAAATTTAAATCAAAATTTTTAGAAATTGAAATTTTAACAAACCTCAAGCACAACGAAATCAGGAGCCACCAATGTCATAAGCACATTATCCAATAAAGCTGGTGCTCGTTCTTTTAAAAAATTAGAAAAAATTAGAAAAAAAACAAAACATTTGAGGAAAACTTTCAAAAAATCCATGTCCTATGAATTGTAAAATCCAAGCTAGAATATGAATTATCAGGAAAATTTTGAAATGTTCACCAATTTGATCACTTTGAACAGCTTGATTATAAATATAATTATTGATCCAAACAAATGAAGTATAGAAAATATGTGAAACCAACTTAAAAATCAACAAATTAATAATTTTTACAAAATGAATCAAAAAATATGGACTCCTGAATGAAAATCGATAAGCATATACCCTATGGTTAAAAAAAGCATGAAAAAGAATTGGATATTTATTTCAAATATTGGTGATTTAGAAAGGATATTTGAATGGAAGGTGATATGTTGCAGGAGTCCTAATAGGGAAAAAACAATGGTTGGGATACATAGCAAATGGATGATTTTGTTCACGATATTGTTATGGTAACTGCCATATGAACTAAAAAAGGGGATTAATTCTGGGATTATCGTCATTTTTCACTATTTTTTTGTTTTTTATGTTTAATTTAATTGAGAAGATTATGATTAAAAACTTTAAATTAAGAACATTATTTATAAAGAGTTTCATTCAAACTGAGGGAAAAAATCCTTCGGGAATTTGTTTATTACTTTGCATTGAAATTTTTCCAATCCTTTGATTTTCTTTATGAAACTAATATCAGAAGTTTTTTCCTCCAAAAACTCATTAAGATCAACAATTTTCATCTCATTTTCTTTGTTGATTTTCGGGAAAAATATCGATTTTTTTTCAATTTTCTCTTTGTATTTGTTCATTTGTTTTATTTTTGAAGGACTGCTGCTTCTCAAATTTCTTTTTATATTAATTATGGGTAGTTGGGGAGTATTTTCATTGCTTTTGGGTAGTCTTCCTTCAAAAATACTTGTATCTTTTATATATTGTGCGTTTTTTATCTTATTGTGAGGAGTTTCATATTTTTCTTCACGAAGTATTCGAGAAAACATGCGAGCTTTTCGTATTTTTTCTTCAATATTCAAATCCTTTTATAGATAAATTTAGAAAGTCTTTTATAATTAAAGACTTTTTTTGATGAGGTTTCATTATTTTCTTGAGCTTCATTCAAGGTAACAGGTGTTTTTTGGGCAAAACTCCAAGCATTTAACATTATATTGATCAGATCTGATTTGCGATCTAATTGTTCCTTCAATACATCATTTTCTTTTTCCATTCTCTATATATTTTATAAAATATTAAATTTTTATAAAAGAAAAATTTATGGAGTTTGTTACTTTGAAATAATTTGGATCATTTAACGCTTGAAATTCCAAAAGATCCTGCGAGGATTCATGGATTTTATGAAAACTTTGGGGTTTAGGACTTCTTGAATGAAGAAATGGGTCAGAATTAGTGTTTTTGGCTTTTTGATAAACTTGAAAACTAAAAAAATTGAAAGAAAAACTCAAAATTAAAGAGAAAACTCAAGAATTTCTTTCAATTGTGCTTGTTTTATTTTCTCATTCAAGATTTCTTTTGAATCTAGCTCATGTTTCATAAACATTATTTTTGGATTGCTTGGCTTTATCCCGAATTTTGGTGGAATTGGAATGCTTTCCTTATTAGTCTGTGAAGGAGAAGCTTTAAATGGAGAATTAAGATGACTTTTAGCTTGTTCTTTGGAAATAAAAGCATTTTGAACTCTAGGAGAGTTTTTTTCTTTTTTTAAAGGGGTTTTCATTAAATTTCTAAAATTAAAAACAAATTAATTTTTTTTGAAATTGTATTTTTACTTGATTCTCAATCAAAACCAAACAAATTTAGCAGTACTTTTGAAAAGATTATATATTTATCTAATGATTAACAGAGTATATGGGACGTTGGGTTCAAATCGAATGAAGAAATTAAAAAATTAAAGTTTTGTTCATTTTTTTTTGTTCGAAAAAAAATCTAATGTTAAAAATAAAAAAAATTTCACCATTATATAAAATTCAATGTTTCTTTTTATATCACTCTGAACCACTTTCCGAAAAGCCCCACATAATAGCATTTTGTATCCGAATTACTTAAGGGAGGTATCTCCACAAAAGCAAACACCAAATAATCAGAAAAGCTCATTGTGTTCTCATTTAACGCCAAAGGTACAAAAACACTGCCAACAGCTCCAAAGAACCCCTCTTTTTTCATTTCATTTTGCATATGAGTAATGAAATCACTTTTGCTGGGCTTCATGAAAAATGCCAATGCTGCTATACCAGCAGTTCCTGCTAATATCAAAGCCTGTGTTTTATTGTTCATTGTTAAAATGTTCTTATTTTATCAAATAAAATCAAATAATCATTGATAATCGATTTTAAAGGGGTTTTAGTTTTTTGAAATTCACTGAAAAATTAAATATTATATTTGTTTTTCTTTTAAAAATCACAATTATAAACTAATTGATCATCTATATTTACATATTAAAGAGTGCTAAAATTGCTCATTTTCTATTCAAAAAGCTAGAAATCAAGATTTTATTCTGCGCAATCCCAAAAATCCTATTCCCCAGTTCGAAATAAAGCTTTAGACTCATCATATCCTCCACAAAATCGAGTTTTTCTTTGATTTCTTCAAGGTTTGCTTTCCAAACGACTTTTCTGCAGGATTTGTTCTTAAAAACCACAATAAGAAACTCCTTCCTTTGAATAATCCACAAAACTGACACAATTTCTTTTGGTTTTATAGAAAGAACTTTCTCCATTAAAATCAAGCATTTTTTATCGAAAACCCCTTCTATTCTTTTATCTTTCGTTAAGCGAATCCTCCATTTCGCATGCGGATCTTCTTGCAAAAACCGCGTTTTAAAGGCTTTTTCTTTGTAGAACCTTAAATCAAAAGCAGTTTTCAGGTTTTTATTAAGCTTTTTAGCATAAAAGTGAATAATTAGCAATAAATCCGCTTGTTTGAATTCTTGAATTTTTCTATAATTGAAATTACTGTAAATAAGGTCTCTTAAGCAGATTTTCTCATCAAAAACCAAGTTTTGGCTTATAAAATTTATCTTTAAAAAAACCCGAAATTGTGAAGCAGCAGCACGAAACTCAAAGTTTTCAATCGATTTCAAATAGCTTTCGTTTTGAACTTTCTCAATGAACCATTCAGTCATTATAAGACCATAATTCTTATTAACAATGATTTCTTCAAAAAGACTTTCGCGAATAATCCCTCTATAAGTATCCAAACAAAGCAAAGCCTTTTGTGAGCTTTTGACCAATTTCATCATTTTTATAAGAGAAGTCCATTGAATTGATTTTTTGGCATTTTCGAATTTTGTGAAGAGTAAATCTGATGAGGATTGATGGGATTTATAAGGAATTGAAGTGTATTGATTGGAATTGAGGGGGATTAATGAGGGATTTATTAAGGATCGATACGAATCCCACGAATTTCGAAGAAAAGTCTTGAAAGTTCGATTTGTTGAAGGAAAATATACTTCAATAACCCAGTAATTCAAAAGCAAATGCTTTTTTATAGTAAGAATAGCGAAAAGCCTGCTGAATTTCTTCACACTTTGAAACATTATCTTATAGGAAACACAAGAAAGCTTCAGGAATTTCTTTTCAAATGACTGATTTCCTTCGTTTCTTTCGAACTTCATCTCTTGACAAAAAACTGCGTTTTTATATTTCTCATGAGAAAAGCTCTTAAAAAGCATGAGTTTCTTGTATAATAAAACCTTTGTAAAAGACAATTTATTCAGAACTTCGCGATTCAAATAATTCAAGATTTCTCCTTCTAAATTCGATGGCTTTTTCACAGGAAAATCCTCATTTGTGAAAATCAATTTCTGTAAAGAAAAACGCTTGTTAAAAGGATAAATCTCTAATTTATAAAGAATTTGTTCAGATTTTTGGAATTCGAGACTAAAATGATGATTTGGACGATAATTCGTGATTTTTATATAGCATTTCCCCAGATTCTTCAGCTTATAAACCTCATATAACACCCTTTTTACAAAGAAATAACGAAGATTTTCTTCTTCACAATGAGAAATTAAAGCCAATTTTATATCGAAATTCTCCTTTGGTCTTTGTAATTCATTGAATTTCGATCGAAATTCACGAAAAACATACAGTTTTTTCCCAACAAGTTCTTGTTTATAAGTTAAATTCTGTGAAAAAATCCTTTCTTTTAGCTGTAAACTTGTTAGGCGAATTACTCTTTCAATGTTAGAAAATTCACTTTTCTGATGAGAATTTATCAAACAATAGTCCTTTCTCCCTTGCAAAGGGTCATAAAAAGCCAGTTTTATCACTTGATGCACAAAAGAAATCTCAATTCTCAGGTATTTACAAGAGTTTCGAACGTGAATTCGCAAGTAAAACTTAGGAACAACATTAGATAAACTGATTGGTGGCTTTAAAGGCATGAAAAACAAGGGGTTTTTCAAAGAAATCTTGATATTCTTCTTTATATTCTCATCCTTTTGAAAGAAAAAAAGCTTTTCTTTAGAATTTATAGTGAATTTTTCTTTGAAAAATTCAAGGAAAAGCCGTTTATTTCTTTTACGAAAAGCTCTATATCGAAGAAAATATCTGATGTTTTCTATTAAATTATCACCTTTTTTGAATTTTTCGATAAAAACTTCTGAAAAAGGCATTTCGAATGAGTTTTTGTCACAAATACCCATCTTTGAAACTCGCAAATAAGCATTTTTCGCAATTTCTTCGATGTTTTCTTCATGAAAAACTCCTTCTTTTTGTAAAACTCCTACAAAACTCACTTCCCAAAGCCATTTCCCTTTGAGAAACACCATAAATCTTCTCGAAATCCCTTGCCAAAGCCATTCTTCTTCTTGTTCTTTTATTACAAAGGGTTTCTCCACAAATAAACCCCCATTATCCTTTAAAAAAACACCTTTATTCTTAAATCTTGAAGAATTCTTGAATAAATCGTCAATTCCTTTGAAAAACCCCTGAATAAACTGTTTATTTTCACAAAGAAACTCCTTTTTCACAATTACTTGCCTGTGTAAATTCTTGGGGTTTTTTAAAGAATTTAAAGGATTAATCATTGAATTATCCAAAGGATTCATGCATTTCAAAGGATTTAAGCCTTCAAAGCCTTGATTTTGTGAAGAAATCCCTTTATGAGGACTTCCTTCTATATCTTCTAGATTAAAAAGGCTTTGAATTGTGGGAAAATTCTGCTTTTTTTCACGGGAATTCGTGGTTTTTCTTCTAGGACTTTTATCATGTCTTACTGCAAGTCTTTCGAATTCCACGAATTCATTGAAAGATTCCTGTTGAATTTTTACCTTTGTAATCAACTCATTTTCCGGGGAATTCTTCACAGAAATCAAACTTTGGATCATTGATTCCATTTTTCGGGGTTTTCGTGAGAAAAAACTCGAATTTGAATTACTGAAGTCTTTTATTGAAGAAATTGGCTCTTTTTCTTTTGTGAAAGGAGAAAAAGAAAGAGAGATTTTCTCATCAGAAATCGCTTTTACAAAGCATTCCTTTGGCTCTTTTGGCTCTTTTTTCATGAATTCTTCACTTTCTAAAGGCTTTTTTGGGATAAATTCTATTGGAAAATCATGGGAAAAAACCGGTTGTTTTTTGAATAAATTATAAGAAACTGTTCTTCTTACTAAAGAAGGCTTTAGAATGTGTGAGAAAACCTGCTGAAAATTGGAGATTTTTGGCAGATTTTCACTGAAATTCTCATAAAAAACAGAAAATTCTTTTACAATATCAGGGTTTTTAATGATTTTCTCGAAACCAGCTTTTTTCAAATAATTTTTCAAAGAAATCTCTCTTTTAACTCCGATATAATAGATTTTCTCTTTGAATTTCTTCAAATATCCTTTATAATACCTCTGTTTTTTTTCGTCTTTTTTCTGCGAAATTTTATCGTGAATTTCATTTATAAAAAGCTTCATTATTGAAGATTCTTCAGAAAAATCACCTTTTTCTATGATTATTTGGGCTAATTTTAATCCTGTAAGGCTTTCTTCTTTGATTTCACTGACCTTTTTGAATTTATAAAGAGGGGTTATGTGACAATCGCTGGTTTGAAAGACAATTCTGAGGAGGATATTCCAATTAAAAGGGATTAGCTCATCAGCAGTCCCGAAAGCCAAGCCTAATCCACCATTTTTCAAGGATCTTTCTTGGGAATTTTCATCATTGAATTTTTCATCATTGAAATTTTCATTTGTAAATTTTTCATTATTGAATTTTTCATTTTCATCATTGAATTTTTCATCATTGAATTTTTCATCATTGAATTTTTCATCATTGAATTTTTCACCATTGAATTTTTCATCAGTGAATTTTTCACCATTGAATTTTTCATCATTGAATTTTTCATTTGAATTTTCATCATTGAATTTTTCATCATTGAATTTTTCATCGTTGAATTTTTCATCGTTGAATTTTTCATTTTCATCATTGAATTTTTCACCATTGAATTTTTCATTTGATTTTTCAATGAATTTATCAGAATTTCGGAAAAGAAAGAGATTACAGCTCAGAATTACTCCAATAAGCCCTTTTTCTTCATAAAATTTCAAAGGAAACCTGTTTTTCTGCTCAATAAACAAATCCCCAAAGGCCACGTGTGAAAACTTCATTTTTTCTTCAGGAAAAACCCGCATTTCCTCAATAACCTTCATTATCGGCGAATCGTTTTCTTCGAATTCCCGAATTTTTTGCGAAGTGAATTTATTTAATTTCCTTAAGAAAATTGCCTTAAAAACCTTGGAAATGAACTTTTTCGCAGGATCTTCGTTTTTTCCTTCATCTTTTATCTCGTTTTTATCATTAATTATTTGGGAGGTAGTCCTTTGTATTTCGGAGAATTTCACAAAAGGAAGAGGCAATTCCTCTTCTTTTATCACTGAAGCACTTGAATTCTTATCCTCGAAACTACTACCACCTTTAGAAATGCCAAAAAAGGGGATTTCCAATGTGGTTTTCTTAATAAGAGGCTTCGTTAACAAGGAATTATTCTCAGTCAGATTTGATTTTTTTCTTGAGTTTTTTGAATTTTTTGAGTTTTTTGAATTTCTTGAGTTTTTTGAATTTCTTGAGAATTTTGAGTTTTTTGAGAAATTTGAGTTTTTTGAGTTATTTGAGTTTTTTGAGTTATTTGAGTTTTTTGAGATTTTTGAATTTTTTGAGTTTTTTGAGTTTTTTGAGTTTTTTGAATATTTTGAATTTTTCGAATTTGAGTTTCTCGATTTTCTTGAATTTCTTGATATTTTCGAGCTTTTCAACCTTGATGTATCACTATCGACGCTATCGTTCTCATATTCTGAGATTTCAGAAGCATAAGCTCCTTCTTCCTCGACAACAGCCTGATTGGCGAAGATCGAAAGTCCTTTCCTTTCTTCATGATTTGAAGGCTTCCTTTCTGAAAATCTTCTTTTTTTGATGATTTTATTGTTTTCTGAAGGTTTTTTCAGTGAAATTGAGTGTTTTAGAAACTGTCCAGTAATAATCCGATTGTTTTGGATGTTTTTCGAGACGACTTCAGGAATTTGAGACTTCACACTTGAAAAAGAAGTAATTGTTTTATAACTAGGCTGAATGGTAAAGCCTTTTGAATGAGGAGTTGAACTACTTTGTGTATTTATATTCAAAACACCAGTTTTCATCACATTTTTCTCATCGAAAAAATCCAGTTTTTTGAATTTTAAATGGATTTTAGAAGAAAAAGGTCTTTTTGTGAAGAAATCTTCTAGATTTCGACTGGTTTCTGTGAGTTCTAAAGGGCTTGCTAAGGAGATTTGATGGTGATGTGAGGTTTTTATAAAGGTATTTGTAATGGTATTTGTTGTACTAGTGGTCATAGTCGTGAGGTTTCTTCTATGAAGAGCTATTCTCAGGGGACAATGAATTTCTTTGCTTTTTATCACATTGAATTTAATGGGTTTTTTCACAGATTTCAAGAAATTAGAAGAATTTGGAGGTTTTTTCTGAAAATTCGATGAATTATTCAGAAAAGATGGGTTTTCTTTTGAAATTCCCTTGCAAAATTCCTCGAAATTCGTCGGGGGATCTAAGATGAGGTTTTTTTCGAATTCTAGCTTTTTCTTCAGAATTGTCAATTGTTTTGTGTATTTAATCGTTTGAATGGCGTTTTCTCCATAGACTTCTTCAGATAAAATCACAGCTTTTTTCAATGAATTCACTGAATTCTCAAAATTTCTATTGAAATTGGCGTTTTTTTTCACAAAGAATTTCGATGATAAATAGTATAAATAAGCTAAATTCGCCTTTTTTTTATCAATAATCTCCTGAATATTGGAGTTTTCAAGCTTTAGCCATTGTTTATTCCTTAAGAAAATCTCTAGATATTCAATGCCTTCTAACACTGTTTTTAATCCAATTTCTATTGAATTTCTCTTAAAACATAACCCTGCATACATAATATAGATCATTTCAACACTCATTGCGAAAAAGTCGGATTTCGAGGCAAGAAAATCAGGATTTAAGCCTTTTTCAAAGAATTTCGAAAATTCCTCAAAAGCTTCTTGTTCTTTATCGAGATTCTTGTATAAATACCCTAAATTCTGAATAATCGAGACTTCTAACAACAAAAAACCGTCATTTCTTTTGGTTTTGTTGGAAATAAAGAAAGCCTTGTTTATTGTAAAAAAGGCTTAGTTTATTGATAAAAATCAAGCTTTCTTTATCATTGGGATAATCAGTTTTTTGCTTGAGTTTTGTAAGACGGGATTCAAGGGTTTCTATGCGTTTAAGGAGCTTATTTGGAGAGGAAATGCGAAGAAATTCATCAGAGTTTGCATTTGCATTCATTTATAATGAGGAAAAACACTGGAGTTTTATGAGGAAATTGAATAAATTTGGATTTTTTTGAATTTTAATTGAAAAAACACAAAAATTACAAAATTATAAAGTAATTTTGATTGCAAAAAAAGAGAAGAAAAAATGGAGGGAAAATTCGAAGAATTAAAAAAGGTGGTTTTCTTGCCAGAATATTCGAAAACCAAAGAGAATTTCTTACTTTTCGAAGTCTCTGAAGATTTTTTATCACAACTTAAATCCGAAACCTCTTTCCTTATAAAAAGTACCTAAAAACATCACATTCTCATTGTATTTTCTTTGAAAAAGACGATCCTGTTAGGAATTATTCGTTAATTACCACATCAAATGCCACTTTTAAGCTGAAAAAGAACGAGTTTTCTAATACTTTATACCTTTGTTCAAAAAATTCTTCATTGAATTATTCAAATAATTCAAAAGACTCTTTGAATATTTTAAGCCAAAATCAATCTATTTTCGCAGTGAATCGTATGCAGCCGAACAAAAATAACGTCTATAATCACATGAAATCACATTGTTTAATCAATGAAAACGAAAACTTGCAAGAAAACAATGGGATTTCCAAAGAAAATGCGATTAAAAATCTGGGAATCAGTTCAAAAGAATTCGAAGAAGTTTTTTTCATTGAGTTTTTCTTTGATTTTTGTTTTTTTTCATTGTAAAAGTTTGCTGAAGAACTGAATTTCATTGAAAATGATGGATTTTATTGGATTTTGGATGAAAAGTTAAGAATTTCAGTTTTTCACGAGGTTTTATTGAAATGGGCAGAGGGTTTTATTGAAGAAAATACAAAGGAAATCCCATTCCTTGAATTTTTCACAAAGAATTTCTCAGTTTTTTTAATTAGTTTTCTTAAAAATTTTCGATCTTTTCTCTTTAAAAAAGAATGAATATTCGAAAGAAATTCTCTATTCATCAATGAAGAAATTCTGCGATTATGATAAACTTCTAACGATTTCTTCACAGAAATTCGAGATTTCTTATGCTAAACTCTGCAATTTTTTAGCTGAAGAGATCCTTTTGGCAAAAGAAAACTATTTTCTTAACGAATTCAATGAGATTTTAGAGAAAATGATCGCTTTATATATTCCTAATTTTATATCAAAGGACTTTTCGAAAGAAAATCTCAATTCATTGAAGAAAAAATCGTTTGAAAACCTAGCGATTTTATTAGATTCGAACAATTATTCGAGTACTTTAGCACAAGACCAAAGGATTTTGATCCAGTAAAGACTTTTTCTGAAATAAAATGATTTTTTCCTTTAGATTTGTGAATAAATATACACTTTCTTTTGATTTTGTGGAAAGAATGACTGAATTATTCAATATAAAGAAGAAATTCTTTTATGAAGAATTGATTTTATGGATGGGGCCCACAATGATTGAAGGGGTGAAGGTTTCAGAGAATGTTCTGAAGAATACAAGGGTGATATATGAGAAGATTTCGAAAAATAATCTGGCCTATTTCAAAAAGACTTATCCAGAATATGTAGGGAATATAGTCGAAGATAAGAATAATGTGAGTAATTTAACCGTTAAATTTTATGTGAACAAATTCTAAGAAATTAAAGAAAAAAAATATAATTTCCTATGTAAATTAATTTCGATCTTCCTCCAGCACTAGGATCCATTTCCCGAAAAAACCCACAAAAGAATTGGGGTGAGGATGATATTCACTCTTTTGAGGAAAATTCACAACTGCAAAGAAGAAACCATCATAATACTCGATATCTCTTTCGTTTAAAAGCAAAGGCGTAAAAAAACTGATCACTTTTCCCCAAGTGCCTTCTCTTCGTATTTGTTTCTGCACAAAATCAATGAAATCACTTCTAGTGGGCTTCGTGAAATGGGCCATTAAAGCAATACAAACAATTGCTACTATTATCAAATCCTTTGACATTCTTTTTTTAATTTCTTGATCAAATTGAAAATTTAAATATAATTTGAAATTATTTTTTTTCTAATTAAAATTAGACAGATGTATTTTTTCAATTTTTTTTGGATTTCCCTAAAAATTTGAATCGAGATGAACACTCATTCATTTTTTTTTATCTAATTACTGTATAGAGCATATAAAACACTAGATATGGCGATCTCCTAAGAGAAAAAATTAAATTTTGTGGTCTGGTCTCACTTTTAAAAATAATCCGACATTTCTTCATTTTTTTCTCTCTCAATCTTTATAAAAAGTTTTTAATATTATTAAGATATTTATTTAAAAAAATTAATTTTTCACAAAACTCAAAAAA
>JFJP01038675.1_pt1 | contig 16303 bp, 13 predicted proteins | sample 431651 | NCBI WGS metagenome assembly JFJP01 (sample SAMN02602958, study PRJNA72255) | Microbial mat metagenome, whole genome shotgun sequencing project. | biome: fresh water; feature: sink hole; material: water; isolation source: purple microbial (photo- and chemosynthetic) mats found in... | reverse complement strand
GAAACTTTTTTATGCAGTTTATCATTCATCCCCGAAGCTTAACTTGACGGCTATGCGCTGAAGCGGGATCGGGATGACATATTCTTTTGGGTCATAGGGAGGAAGGCAGAAACGGCGGTTTGTTTTCAAAAATATTGACTTTGCATTTCCCTGGGGCAAACCGCCGTTTCTGCCTTCCTCATAACTCACCCCAAAAATGGTGTCATCCTGATCCCGCTTCGGCGGGAGAAGGATCTCCCAATCTTGTAACGGAAATAGTTATGTACTCATTATGTGATAGTTACAAAATGTTGTCTTTAGAAGGCCCGAGTACTCGGGAAGGGATCTCCAGCACAAATATTGAAATTAAATTACATGCCTATCAGGAATCATGCATAGACCCTCATCTGTTTTCTAACGTTTTATATTTATCATTCTTGATAGTCATATCATTTTAATGAAGGATTACCTACGGATTCGAAATACTTACAATAAAGAAGCATTGAGCTCCCATTAATATTTATATATCACTAGAGTCCACTAAAAATGTATAAAACTCAAAATGTTATATTACTACTGATGCGTTTGATTCCAATATAAATGGTGCCGCGAAGTGGCACAATCTGAATAACCGTGGGTGTAAACCCACGGTCAACTCTAACCCGAATGTCTCAGCCCTGAAGAGCCTGCCCCGTGCTAACGGGGGGCTGAATATTAGACGTATATATTGGGTTCATTATTCAACCCCCCGTTAGCACGGGGCAGGCTCTTCAGGGTTGTCAGATGGTTTTCTTGTCTTTTACCGTGGGTTGCACCCACGGTTATTCATATTAAACCCCTTCGGGGTTAACACATCAATTCAAATCAAAAAATCAAAGAACTCCTATATTATATTTATTATCAAATATTTGCAAATTATTAAAAAAAGTTAACGCATCACAAGTAATGTTACACTATTGATTTTGTAAGTGATTACATATAAGTTATATAAGTTTTATTTTGATTTGTAAATACTATGCTTTTAATGTATTTTAATTTCAAATAGGCACCAACAAAAAATCTACGCATAATGACATATATCAAGCATTTCAGACGATAAATGAGTAACTTAAGTGGACATTAAAGTTTATATATATCAGTATTATTGATCGGAGATATTGCAGCAGTAAGAACATTAAAGTTGAAATGCAATTTTTATTGCCGGCACTTATTTGATTATTTTAACTCTTCATGCAACATAAAGAAAAGGTTTTCGTCATTAACCTGAAATTTTAACCTGTCGGAATATGATTAAAAACTTCTTTCTCATCGCGATCAGAAATATAATGCGACATAAGGTCTTTACCCTGATTAATGTTGCAGGCCTTGCCACAGGATTGGCTGCCTCTTTGCTCATACTTCTCTGGGTACAGGACGAGATGAGTTTTGAAAGATTCAATAATAAGGCAGAAAGCATTTATCGTGTTGAGGAGGATCAGTTCTACTCGGGGGAGCGTTATCATGTTACTGTTACTCCTTTCCCTTCAGGACCTGTCTGGAAGGAAAAGATCCCGGAAATAAAAGAACAGGTAAGATTAAATCCCTGGCTGCCGCGGCTTTTGTTCCGACAGATGGATAAAGCTTTTTTCGAGACATCAATAGTTGCTGCCGATTCAGGTCTTCTGAAAATGTTCACTTTCCCTCTGGTTTCTGGTGATCCGGAAACAGCATTAAATTCACCGCATTCAATTATCCTGACGGAAAAACTCGCAAGCAAGTATTTTGGGAAAGTCAATCCTGTTGGGAAAACACTTACAATAGAGAACAAGTTCCCGTTCACTGTAACAGGAGTAATGAAAAATCTCCCTGAAAATTCAATGTTTGATTTTGAGGGAGTTGTACCTTATTCTTTTTTGGAGGAGATAGGGGCCACCAGCAGTCATTGGGGCAATAATTCTATTTTTACATTCATTTTACTTGAAAATGGTTCGGATATAGGTGCTGTTAACAGGAAACTTACAGATGTTGTGCTTGAAAATCTTCCTGAAACAACAACGAAATTTCTTTTATTTCCACTGTTGGATATTCACCTGCATGGTCAGTTTGGTTTTGAGGAGAGCAAGGGGCCGGTTATAATAGTCTACATATTTACTCTTATAGCAATCTTCATCCTTATTATTGCATCTATTAATTTCATTAACCTTTCCACTGCCAAAGCATCTACAAGAGGCAAGGAGATCGGCATTAAAAAGGTCGCAGGTGCTGATCAGTTATCCATGATTATTCAGTTTATGCTTGAATCTCTCATGCTCGTTACTCTGGCTATGATCTTGTCTTTAATCTTTGTTGGATTATCTCTTGGCCTGTTTAACAATATCTCAGGAAAAAATTTCAGCCTTACTGACCTGCTTCAAACGAAGTTTATTTTAAGTTTTGTTGTTGTGGGCCTGCTGGCAGGTCTGTTATCAGGTGTTTATCCTGCTCTTTATCTCTCGTCATTTAAGCCGGTTGTTGTACTTAAAGGTGATGCTGCTGCTGGAAAAGGTAATGGCAGGCTCCGGCAGATTCTTGTTATAATACAGTTTACGCTCTCAATTCTTATAGCTACAGCAACAATTTTCATGTATATGCAGCTAAAATTTCTGCAGGAGAAAGAACTTGGTTATGAAAAGGAAAATCTCATTGCTATCCCAATGGCTGATAATATGAAGACTAAGTATTATTCACTTAAATCAGGACTGCAGAAAGAGCCATTAATTCAGGGAGTTACAGCATCAAGATGGAACCCTGTAATGATGGGCAGCAATTCAGGGGGGGCAAGCTGGGATGGGAAAGATCCTGATAAACGTGTACTTATCGGTACAAATGGTATTGATTATGATTATCTGAATACTATGAAGATGGAGCTCTTATCGGGACGTGATTTCTCAAAAGATTTCCCCGCCGACATAGCCCGTGATACTACAGGTAATTTTCTTGTTAATGAAGAGGTAGTTAAGTTGATGAATACAGATGATCCTGTTGGTAAATCATTCAGGTTTATGGGACTAAATGGAAGAATTGTGGGTGTATTGAAGAATTTCCATTTCAAAGGTGCCAATCAGCCAATAGAACCTATGGCTTTTGCCCTTACCGACACAAGTTATCTCGGCACAATACTTATCAGATTAACGTCCGGAAATGTACCAGGGTCACTCAAATCTGTTGAAAAGGTTTGGAACGAAGTAATACCTGAATACCCTCTTGATTACAGTTTTATCGATCAGGACTATGATAATCTGTTTAAGGCACAGATACGTCTGACCGGACTACTCAGGTACTTCACAATACTTGCAGTTATAATTGCCTGCCTGGGTCTTTACGGATTATCATCTTACTCAGCTGAGAGACGGACCAATGAGATAGGAATAAGAAAAGTGATGGGAGCTAACTCTCTGATGGTAATGTTTACGTTGTCGCGGGAGTTCTTATTACTGGTTCTTATCTCATTAGTTATTGCTCTTCCTCTCGGCTGGATAATTGTTGAAAGCCTTTTAAAGCAGTTTGCCTACAGAATAAATCTGGATTTAATGGTATTTGCAGGTATAGCTGCAGGTGCTGTTCTTATTGCAATGTTAACTGTAAGTTATCATGCATATAAAGCAACCGGGATAAATCCTGCTGATGCTCTGAAAATTGAATAAACTTAATATTAGCATATTCAGTTTTGTAACGGGGCTGGCTATCGCTTTGGGTATTGCTGTAATAACAATAAGCTATAGAATAGTAATGGCAGCAAGAGTAAACCCTGCACAATCGCTTAAGTATGAATAGGTTTTGTTCAGCATTCTGTTTGACAGGTTAACAGAATACTATATAATTGATCATGCAAAAAAAGAGGCTGTCTCAAAATATTTTTTTACTCCCTGTCCCGCCTAAGCGGAATTCTGTAAGATTCTGATAGTCAGAAAGTCCCCTTTAGGGGATTTAGGGGTTATTAAAAAGAAAGGGTGCCCCTTTTGAGACACCCTCTTAATAATGAGTGGAGTATATATATAGAGTGATTGAGTGCTTTCTAATACATTTGATTAATAAGTTGTCCTATTTCGTCACGTCTTTTCAACGGAAAACTGTGCGATTTGCCATCACGGGTTACAACATTTAACCCCTTTACCGGGAAGAACCCCCTGCTGTAATATATTACTTCAAGAATATTATCAAAGAGTATTTCGAGATTAAATCTTTCTGTTTCCTCATTAAGTGTTTTGAAGTAAATCCTCTGGTTTGTTACTATCAGCTTTCCTGAAATAGTCTTATTGTCAATAACCTGGTTAGTGTCACCGGCTTTTATTACAACTTCGTTTGCATTTAGCTTAACTGTCATGGCTATTGGTTTTATCCTTATTTGTTTTAATAAAGACGTGCTGCCGGCTCAAATGTTGCATCAGGAGCATGTCTCTTTTTATTAATTTGAAGATTGTTTTGAAAATGTATATTTTTTTGACACATTTATATTTTTACTCCGTCTTTATGTAAAATTTTATATAATGACAAAAGGTACTTTACTTATTGCAGATGGTAACAAAGGGTTTCTGAACGCACTTGCACTTATTATGCGATCAGAGTTTGAAAAGGTCATTGCTATTAGTGACCCGAACAGGATAAATCAGAGTCTCAGAACCAATTCTGTTGATATCGTGGTGCTTGATATGAACTTTAAGTCGGGAATTCATAATGGTAATGAGGGGCTTTACTGGATGCGTGAGATATTAAACTTTGACAGTAATATAAGCGTAATTATTGTAACAGAGTTTGGGGATGTTGAGCTGGCAGTGAAAGCAATCAGGGAGGGGGCAGTAGATTTTATTCTTAAACCCTGGGATGAATCCAAACTTCTGGCTACAATTAATGCAGCCTGGCGTTTGAGACTATCCCGTATTGAAACATCAATGCTTATACAAGATAACCAGCTACTCAAGAAGGAGATCAACCAGGCAGGAGAAAAGATTGTCCATGGAGCTTCCCCGACAATGATTAATGTTTTTAACATTGTAAGGAAGGTTGCCGGTACTGATGCCAATGTATTGATTACCGGTGAGAACGGGACCGGAAAAGAGTTGGTAGCCAGGGAGATCCATGGCCTTTCAAAAAGGGCAGGCGAGCTTATGGTAAGTGTAGATATGGGTTCTATAACTGAATCTTTATTTGAGAGTGAACTGTTTGGTCACGTTAAAGGAGCTTTTACTGATGCAAGGGAGGACCGGAAGGGTAAATTTGAGTTAGCACATAATGGAACGCTGTTTCTTGACGAAATTGGGAATCTGTCACTGCGTTCGCAAGCCAAACTGCTAAGTGTTCTTCAGAACAGGTATGTTGTACGGGTTGGATCCAACAAACAGATCCCAATTAATATTAGGCTGGTTTGTGCTACTAATTGTGATCTCCCGGAGATGGTAATGGAGGGTAAATTCCGTGAGGATCTTTTATACCGGATTAACACAATTATGATTGAGGTTCCACCGCTGCGCGACAGAGTAGATGATATCCCGATTCTGGCAAATTATTTTCTCAAAGTAAATAGTGAGAGATATGGAAAAGGATCAATGAAAATAAATACCCATGCTCTCGAAAAGCTTGCCAATCATGATTGGCCTGGCAATGTCAGAGAACTTCAGCACTCAATCGAGAAAGCTGTTATTATGTGCGAATCTAATGTGCTAAAGGCTTCTGACTTCGTCTTCAACTCACATTCTTCAAGGGTGCTTAATAGCGAAATGACCCTTGAAGAGATGGAGAAGAAGATGATACTCGACAGTCTGAAAAGATACAGCAGGAATATCAGCGCTATAGCAGATAAGCTGGGTATTACACGGCAGACCCTTTATAATAAAATGAAAAAATATAATTTATATATCTGACAGATAGGTAAATGCAGTATTGTTATTTTACCACCTGACCATCGAACAGGTTTATTACTCTGTGAGCATATCCGGCATCCCTGTCGGAGTGTGTTACCATAATAATTGTTGTTCCCTCTTTGTTGAGTTCTGTAAGAAGATTTATTACTTCAATACCATTTTTCGAATCGAGGTTACCTGTAGGTTCATCAGCAAGTATGAGTTTTGGATTCGCTACTACCGCTCTCGCGATGGCCACTCTCTGCTGCTGGCCACCTGAAAGCTGCTGTGGGAAATGTTTGGCACGGTGTCCGATTTTCATCCTTTCAAGTACATCCTCAACACTTTTCTTTCTCTCACCTGCTTTCATCTTCAGGTAAATAAGAGGAAGTTCAACATTCTCATAGACATTGAGTTCATCAATTAAATTGAAGCTCTGGAAGACGAATCCAATATTTCCTTTCCGGAATATTGTCCTGTCGCGTTCCTTAAGATTAGCCACCTCAGTGCCATTAAAAATGTAGCTTCCTGAGGTCGGATTGTCAAGTAGTCCAAGGATGTTTAGCAGGGTCGATTTACCGCATCCCGAAGGACCCATTACTGCAACATACTCTCCCTCTTTTACATTGAGGGTTACTTTGTTAAGCGCCGTTGTTTCAACTTCTTCAGTTCTGAAGACTTTTGTCAAATCATTAGTTTTAATCATGACTTTAATTATTAGTTGTTATTAATTCTTTCTAAGGATCAGTTTCTCATTTTTACCGAATGTCTCATAGCCTGAGACTATCACTTTTTCACCCGGACGAAGACCTTCAATTACTTCGTAGTATCTTGGGTTTTTTCTTCCGATTGTTATGTTGCGTTTTGTTGCGAATGACTCAGAAGGATCTAAAACGAAAATCCATTGTCCGCCTGTCTCCTGGAAAAATCCACCTATCGGAACCATGACAGATACTTTTGGCTGACCAAGCTGGAGACTTGTGTAATATGTCTGTCCGGTTCTGATATTGTCCGGCATGCTATCTCTGAAAATCATATCAATTTTAAATGTTCCGTTCCTGACTTCAGGATATACCCTTCTTACAAACAGGCCAAACTCACTTCCCTGTCTGTCAAGTGTTGCATTAAGCTGAGTTCTGACTCTGTCGATGTAGTGTTCATCAATCTGGGCCGTTACCTTGTACGATGTCAGCACGTTTATCTGTCCCATATTTGCACCACGCGAAATTGATTGTCCAATTTCCGGTACTAAAAGTCCAAGCTGTCCGTCAACAGTGGCTTTTACATTAAGGTTTTCTACCCGGTCCCTTACAAGACCCAGGTTTCTGCGCATGTTATCGAGGTTATTGATCATATTATCAACCTGCACTGATCTGAAGATCGAATCCTGTTTCTGACGTTCAATGAAAAGTTCTTGTGACTGCCTGGCCATATCAAGATCCTCTTTTGAGCGGATGAATTCCTCCCTGGATATCAGGTTATCCTCCATGAGAATAACATTTTGCTGATAGTTACGTTCCTTTCTCTCAATGTCATACCTTAGATTAAGAAGCTCTCTTTTTATTTGAAGCCGGTCCTGTTCCATTGCTATCTGGGTATTCCTCAGAAAATTCTCTTTCTCCGCTAACTGGGCTTCGCTGTCAAGGATATTCAGATGCAGATCGGGGTTTGTCAGTCTTAAGATTATGTCTCCCTTTTTTACCATCGATCCCTCCTCAATAAGTATCTCTTCAACTCTTCCTCCTTCCTGTGCATCAAGGAAAATGGTGCTTATTGGCTCAACAGTTCCGGGAACAGTTATATAATCGTTAAACTGATCTTCAACGACAGTTTCTATTATAAGTTTGTCAATATCAACTTTATATGTTGAGGTGCGGTCGGTAAAGAAGGCCATGTATATCAGGGTTATCAATGCGACTCCTATGCCACCATATCCGATATGCTTTTTCTGAATGCCTTTTTTCCTGGCTATTGGTTTATCCATTTTTTCAAGGGGGGTGTCCATTTTGATGGTTTTTAAATTAATTATTAGAAAGTTTAAATTTTATGCTGCCTATCGCTCTGGTTCATTCCATATAGAGGTTTGCATATTCACCGGTGGTGTAGAACTGTATAGTAAGTCTTCTTATCAGTAGCTGGAGTTTCGTTCTTAAAACGTTGGTATCTGCAGAAAAAAGTTTTGTCTTGGCTGCCGAATAGTCAGTAACATCAACAAGTCCGGATTCAAACTTTTTCTCCACGGCAGTAAAGGATTTCATGTTGAATTCAAGATTAGAATTCGCTGCTGAATATTCATCTCTTCCTCTGTTATAGTCAAGGCATGCATTTTCAATTTCGGTATAGAGATTATTTTTTTCCAGTTCAAGTCTTAGTTCTGCATCATTTTTCCTGATTTTTGCCATCTTAATATTCCTGCCAGTAGAGTAATTATTGAAAATCGGGATGTTAAGGGAAAGAAACACAGCCTGGCTGTTATTGTTTCTTAACTGGTCGGCATAAGATACCTGATCAGTGGCTGTTTCACTGATAACTTTATAATACCCTGTAAATATAGCTCCTCCCACCGACACACTCGGGACGAGATTTCCCCTGGCAACTGCTATCTGTTTTTTTGTTGCCTGCAGTTCAAAGTCAATTGCTCTTAAACGAGGAAGCGATTGAGCCGCAATAGAGTATATGCTGTCAGTATTATAGAGATCATTTGTCAGAAGCAGATAATTGAGGTCAGGCATAAGAATTTCGAAATATGATGAAGGATCGATCTGCAGCATTTGTTTCAATGTTGTCAGAGCCTGGTTTGAATTATTATGAGCTATGGTATAAGCCAGTTTGTCGGCAGATACCTGGCTCTCAATCTCATATTGCTTTGATAGGGCCTCTTTCCCTGTTTCCACCATCTTCATTATCCTTGCAAGCTGCTTGTCTGAAAGATCAAGCTGCATTGCTGAGGCGCTTTCCAGTCCTTTTGCGTAAATAACCTGGTAATATTGTCCCAAAACATCCACAATAAGAGTATTTCGTGTCACTTTCTCAGCTTCCAGTCCGGCTTTTAACATGAATTTATTGGCAGCGATAGTATTCATGGTAGCAAAACCATTGAAGAGCCTGATATTTGTATTCAGAGAGTAAGAGTTACTAAGATTCTGTTCAAAAGTGATCAGGTTAGTTGTCGGATCAATAGATCTTCCAAATCCTACAGCTGCATCCGATCCCATATTTAAGGAGGGTAGCAGATCCATTTTTGCTTTAAGATAATTTGCCTCTGCAGTCTGGGTAACTAGTCTCTGCCGTTGCAGTCCAATATTATTTGTAATTGCATAACTTATGCATTCCTCCATGGTCCATGGTTTTTCCTGGGCCGAAACCCACTTCTGGCAAAAGATTATTATCAAGGTAAGTAGAAGTATGATCCTTTTCATATTTTAGTCATAGTTTTTCAAAATATTTATCCAAAGAGCATGCCATAAAATTAAATGTCACTAAATCAATATTATATGATATATAAAAAAGAATTGAGTGTAAAATAAATAGACACTGTAGCGTATAAAAAACTTACATTTGGACTGTTTATCAGAAGATGTATGGAATTCATAATGGGAAAAAGATAAAAGACAATATTCTCAAATTTTTGTCTTTGAATTTGTGATGTTTATATTAACATAATAACTAAATTTGGATATTGTAACATATGATTTATTGGATATACCTGATCAGGATTGAATTTATATATATAAGATTTTTATCATGAAAGCAAGAAAATTTACCCGCCGGCAGGTCATAGCGACCACCTCTGTTGGAGCACTCGGAACAATGATCAACCTGCCTCTTTCATCATTTGGTATGGGCAGTTTTAGTAAAGAGAAACTGGCAATCAATGGTGGAGCAAAAGTTCACACCGGTACCTGGCCTTCATGGCCGGTATGGGACCAGTCTTCGGAGCAGGGTATTTTAAGCATGCTTCGTACAGGCAGGTGGTGGAGAGGTAGCGGGGAAAATGTTGAAGAATTTGAAAAGAGATATGCAGAACTTTTGGGAGCTAAAAGATGTGTTGCTACTGCCAGTGGTACTACGGCCCTTATTACAGCACTTAGTGTATTAGGTGTTGATGCTGGCGACGAAGTGCTGGTATCTCCATATACATTTATAGCTACTTATAATGCGATATTTTTTCATAAAGCTCTTCCTGTATTCGTTGATTCTGATCCTGAGACTTTTCTAATGGATCCAAAAAAGATTGAGTCGAGGATCACTGATCGTACAGTAGCAGTGCTGCCTGTCCATATATATGGTCTGCCTGTTGACATGGATAGTGTCAATAAAGTATCAAAGGCTCATGACCTTAAAGTTATTGAAGATGCCTGTCAGGCATGGCTGGCTGAGTATAAGGGCAAGAAAGCAGGAACTCTCGGTGATTTAGGCTGTTTCAGTTTCCAGAACTCCAAAAACCTTCCGGCTGGAGAAGGAGGTGCAATTATTGGAAATAGCGACGACCTGATTGACCGCTGCCATGCTGCACATAATTGCGGCAGACCATATGGAGGCATGAAAGCTGCTCCAGGCTATCCATACAGAGGCGGTAATTTCAGAATGCAACAGTCGCAGGCTCTGATTTTAATGTCGCAGATGAAACGTATTGAAAAGGATAATGATATAAGACTTGCAAATGCCCGTTACCTCGATGAGAAACTTAAAGAGATACCAGGTATAGTTACTTATAAACCATCAGCTGAAAACACCAGATCTGCTTACCATTTATATCCTTTCAGGTATATTAAAGAGAAATTTAATAATATTCCTAAGGAAAAATTCATTCAGGCCCTTGTAGCTGAAGGAATTCCTGCTACCGGAGGTTATGGTCAGCAAAATAAAGACGGACTCTTTGAAGAAGCATTTAATTCGCGTGGATACAAAAGGTTATTCTCTGAAGCAAGGCTTAAACAGTGGCGTGAAGAAAACCATCTTCCTGGTAACGACCAATTGTGTGATGAAGCTGTTACGTTTTATCAGAGTATCCTGTTGGGAAGCAGAAGCGATATGGAAGATATTGTTAATGCAATTACCAAGGTTTATGAAAACCGTGATTCGCTTGCCTGAATTAGTAATAACTGTTCTGGCTTTGCTTAGCTTCATTGATATTTTATGCCCGGTGTAGTACCTTATACTTTAAATCTGGTCTGGAATGAAAAAAGATTATTTTATTTTGGAGTTTATTAAGAGCCCGCCATTTCTGCTATTGCTTATTCTCACTGTTCTTATTCTGTTGGGTATCATTATCTCAAACCATAAAAAAGATACGGTTAAAATGAAGGAGGATGTTTTGTATGTCGCTCCATCACCGGGTAGTTAAACTGATGAATAGCATACTCAATTCGCCGCATATTAACGGAAGTTTTTTTATTCAGTGAACCGACTAATTTGAAATCAGTTCCTTAAGATTTCTATTTGTTTTTATGAACATTTTTTTAGCTTTATACAGTGATAATTTTATCGCAAAATAGAATAATCAAATAACAGTAATTAATGAAATTTTTATTCTCAGATCCGGTTAAACTGACATTAATAGTAGTTTTGCTTGCAAGCCTGATGAGTTGTTCTTCATCCGGAAACAGAAAATCAAATGATATGAAAGAGAGTGTCGCAGAAAGCGAATATGAGCACGATGTAGCCTTCTTTTTTAAGAATTGCATCAGCACTATTGAGTTAAAAGATAGTATATCTGATGCCAGGGTTCTTATTGTCCCGGCATATCAGGGCAGGGTTATGACAAGCAGTGCCGGGGGAGATAAGGGTGTCAGTTTCGGTTGGATCAACCATGATTTGATTGAGTCAGGAGTAGTCAGCAGTCAGTTTAATCCCTATGGTGGAGAAGAACGTCTTTGGCTCGGTCCTGAAGGTGGACCATACTCTGTCTATTTTAAAAAGGATGCAGAGCAAACCTTCGGGAACTGGATTGTTCCTGAAGAGCTGGATACTGAGCCATTCGAAGTTATTAGTCAATTATCTGACAAGGTTAATTTCAGAAAGGATTTTCAACTTTCAAATGCTTCAGGCACTGAACTTAAAATAGGAATAGAGAGGAAAGTACAATTGTTAAATTTTTCGGATGTTCAACAGGCCTTGGATCAGGCTGTTGATCCATCTGTCTCCTTTGTTGCATATGAGTCTGAAAACTCTCTGATTAACATGGGAAATAATGACTGGACAGAAAAGTCAGGTGCTTTGTCAATCTGGATGCTGTCAATGTTCAACCCTTCCCCGGAGGGAGTGGTTTTTATTCCCTATAAAGGGGGCAGTGAAAGTGATAGGGGTAAGATCGTCAATGATGATTATTTTGGGAAAGTTCCTTCTGATCGTCTTATTGTTGAAAATGGTATTTTGTTTTTTAAAACTGATGGGAAGTTTCGTAGTAAAATTGGGATCTCTCCGCAACGTGCCCTGCCTTTCTGCGGCAGTTATGATCCCGAAAAGCAGGTGCTTACATTGCTCTGGTATTCTTCACCGGAAAAGCCATCTGTTTATGTCAACTCAAAGTGGGGCGAACAGGATTACCCCTTTGTTGGTGATGTAATTAATTCATATAACGATGGTCCTGTTGAAGATGGAAGTATTATGGGGCCTTTTTACGAAATTGAGAGCTCTTCTCCGGCTGCATTTCTGTCAGCAGGAGATAAGATCACTCATACACAGCGAATTTTTCATTTAACAGGAAGTGAAGAAAAATTAACTATGATTACTGAAAAACTTTTTAACTATTCTTTAGCAGAGATAAAAACGGTTTTTAATAAATAGCTGGTTAAATGTTAATTGTCACTAAACCATAATAAACATGAAGCAAATTCTTATTTTCCTGTTTGCGTTCTATTGCATTACAGGTTGTACAAATCAGGAAACAGATTTCAGATCATTGCCTTTAACTGATGGTTCGCCAGAGAGTGTTGGAATGTCGGCTGACCGTCTGGCAAGGATAGACCAGATGTGTACACAGGCTGTCTCTGAAGGGAAAATTCCAGGTGTTGTGGCCCTTGTAGCCCGTGACGGAAAGATCGTCTATCACAAGGCATTTGGAATGGCCGATAACAAATCAGGTCGGGCACTAAAAAATGATGACATTTTTCGTATAGCATCGCAAACAAAGGCAATAACTTCGACTGCTGTTATGATGCTCTGGGAAGAGGGGAAGTTCCGGCTTGACGATCCGATATCAATGTATATCCCTGAATTTAAGAATCCGGGCATATTAAATTCGTTCAATGAAAAGGACTCTACATTCACTATTTTACCTGCAACGAGGGAAATAACTATCCGGCAGTTGCTCAATCATACATCCGGAGTTGGGTATGGTGCAATCGATGGTGATCATCGCTTCAGAAAGATATATTCCAAGGCAGGGATTATTGATGCATTTACTACAAAAAAAGTTACTATTGAGGAAAACATTAAGAAGCTTGCCAGGCTGCCTTTGCATCATAATCCTGGTGAAAAATACGTATATAGCGAAGGACTCGATGTGTTGGGATATTTTATTGAAATAGTTTCAGGAATGCCATTTGATGTTTTCCTCAGAACCCGTTTGTTTGACCCTCTTGGCATGGATGATACGTGGTTTTATCTTCCTGAAGAAAAAGCACACAGACTTGTATCGGTACAAAGGCAGGATAGCTCAGGATGGAGCATATTGCCATACACGTTCTTTGATTCGGATTACCCTAAAACAGGAGCACGGAGCTTTTTTTCAGGCGGCGGCGGACTGTCAAGCACAGCCATGGATTATGCTACATTCCTCCAGATGTATCTTAACGGTGGAGAGCTGAATGGAACACGCATCCTTAGCCGGACAACTATTAAAACTATAATGGGAAACCAGGTTGGAGATCTGTGGGGAGAGAATCCTGCCAGTTTCTATGGACTGGCATTTTCTGTTGTTACAAAAACAGGAGAGTCTAAAGGCGGATTGGGAAGCGAAGGTTCATTCAGCTGGGGTGGATATTTTAATACATCCTATTTCGCTGATCCGGAAGAAAAAATCATTGGTATTCTGATGAAACAGACAGTGGATGCAGAATCTGATGATACTGGATGGAAGTTCCCGATATTGGTTGGGCAGTCAATAAATGACTGATAATGAGTATATAAAAAGTTAATATATGTTTAACAGGAAAAATCCAGTATGATGAAAAAAAATATTTCTAAAATTTTAATGTTCATGATGATAGCTACAGTCATATCATGCGCAAAATCGAACAAAAGGGATGCTGAATCTCTCTTTTCAGAATTACGCAAAGATGCTGCTCCTAATACTCTTTATCCTGCGGAAAAGAGAAAAGGGTGGCAATTACTTTTTGATGGAGAAACAACCGGTGCATGGAGAGGATACAATATGAAGGTATTCCCTGACTGCTGGGCAATTGAAGATGAATGCCTTACCATGAATAGTCAGGGAGGAGGAGAAGATCAGGATATCATTACAAATAAAGTGTACCGCAATTTTGCTTTTAGTGTTGAGTATAAGCTTACAAAGTCAGCAAACAGCGGAATAATTTACCAGATTGTTGAAGATACTATTTATAAATTTCCTTACGAGACAGGTCCCGAATTTCAGGTTATTGATCATGAGAACTGGCCGGATAAACTGGAGGACTGGCAAATCAATGGTGCAAATTATGCTATGTACCCACCTATGGTAAAGCCATTTAAACCTGTAGGTGAATGGAACCAGTTATTGCTGGTGGTGGATGGTGATAATGTTACCCAGATGCTCAACGGTGAGGTCGTTGTGAGATATGTCAAGCGCTCAGAAGAATGGAACCTGTTACGCAATAGTGGTAAGTGGACTGCATTTCCTGACTGGGGCAAATTTGACGAAGGGCACATTTCACTCCAGAATCATGGTACAAAAGTGTGGTATCGCTCAATAAAGCTAAAAGAATTGTAATCCAGGTAAACCCATAGGAAAGATGAAAAAAGCAGTTGATTCACGTCGTAATTTTATAAAGACAGCAGGACTGGTTTCTGCCGGTTTTACCATCCTTCCGGCAAACGTTGTTAGTGGTTTGGGGTATAAATCTCCCAGCGACAAACTTAATATTGCCGGAATAGGAATAGGTGGTAAAGGGCATGTAAACTTAAAAGGGATGGCTACTGAAAACATCATAGGGCTCTGTGATGTTGATTGGAGATATGCCGACACATGCTTTAAGGATTTTCCTGGTGCCAGGAAATACTGGGACTGGCGCAAGATGTTTGATGAAATCGGCAGTTCCATTGACGGTATTATGGTTGCTACTGCTGATCACACACATGCCCCAATTGCAGCAACAGCCCTGGCGATGGGCAAACATGTCTATTGTCAGAAACCTCTTACCCATTCGGTCTATGAGTCACGACTGCTTACAAAACTGGCTGCTAAACATAAGGTTGCAACACAGATGGGTAACCAGGGAAACTCTCATGATGATGTACGAAAACTTTGCGAGTGGATTTGGAATAACGAGATTGGCGAAATACAGGAAGTTCATGCATGGACTGACCGTCCTATCTGGCCACAGGGAATTCCAAGACCATCAAAGGTTATGCCGGTGCCTAAAACTTTGAACTGGGATCTTTTTCTTGGCCCTGCACCAGTGAGACCTTTTAATGAAATTTATACTCCCTGGAACTGGAGAGGTTGGTGGGATTTTGGAACAGGAGCATTTGGCGATATGGCATGCCATGTTTTAGATCCTGTTTACCGGGCTTTAAACCTGGGTTATCCTGATAAAGTCCGTGGCAGCTCAACAACAATAAATACTGAATCAGCTCCACAGGCAGAGACAGTTGAGTTTTTCTTTCCATCGCGAGATAATATGCCCAAGCTGGCTATGCCTTCGGTAAAAGTCCATTGGTACGATGGAGGATTGCTCCCAAACCTTACTGACCTGCTTCCCGAGGGAGAAAACTTAATGGCTGATGGATTGGGAGGTTGCCTGTTTATTGGTTCAAAAGACACCCTCATGTGCGGATGCGGAGGCTATAATCCCAGGCTGCTCTCCGGGAGGATCCCTGATGTAAAACCTTACCTCAGGAGGGTTCCAGGTGGCGATAAGTTTTATCCTGACGGTCCTCATGAACAGGACTGGATACGTGCCTGTAAAGAGTCCCCGGAAACAAGAACAGAAAGTGCGGCAAATTTTGCCTATGCCGGACCTTTTAACGAAATGGTGATGCTTGGTGTACTGGCAATCAGATTACAAGGATTAAATAAAGCCCTTGACTGGGACGGTGAGCATATGAGGTTTAAAAACATATCATCATCAGAAGATCTTAAGGTTATGATATCAGATGATTTCAGAGTGGTTGACGGACATCCAACATTCGATAAAAAATATGAGACATTCAATGCCCTTGAGAGTGCCGGTCAGTACATAAAACATACATACCGTGAAGGCTGGAGCCTGCCTCCAATGCCCTGAACCCTTAACCCTGAACTTTGA
>JFJP01038673.1_pt1 | contig 16304 bp, 13 predicted proteins | sample 431651 | NCBI WGS metagenome assembly JFJP01 (sample SAMN02602958, study PRJNA72255) | Microbial mat metagenome, whole genome shotgun sequencing project. | biome: fresh water; feature: sink hole; material: water; isolation source: purple microbial (photo- and chemosynthetic) mats found in... | reverse complement strand
GGAATGTACACCGCAAATACGATGTCGTCAGCGTTCGAAGCAATGGGAATGAGCTTGATATACTCGTCTACAATGGCAGCGGAAGATCATGAAAAATCCGACAGCGCAAACGAATCGGGAAAAATATTGATGGGTGCAGTAAAGAACAAGATCCGACCCCGCGATATCATCACCCGTAAGTCAATTGAGAATGCCATCACTGTTATTAACGCCATTGGTGGATCGACAAATGCGGTCCTTCATTTCTTGGCGATTGCTCATTCTGCAAATATCCCGTTAACGATCGATGACTTCGAAACAATTAGAAAAAAAGTTCCTGTCCTCTGCGATCTGAAACCAAGCGGAAAATATCTCGTGGTAGATTTTCACAAAGCCGGTGGTATTCCGCAGGTGATGAAAATATTGTTGAACCATGGACTTCTCCATGGAGATTGTTTAACGATTACCGGACAAACAATTGCTGAACTTTTAAAAGATGTTCCCAACGAACCATCGACAAATCAAAATGTCATTCATCCGTTTGACAAGCCTCTATATAAAGAAGGACATCTGATAATTCTAAAAGGAAATCTTGCCACCGAAGGGGCTGTTGCAAAAGTAACCGGCGTAAAAAATCCGGTGATCACGGGTCCGGCGCGTGTGTTCGACTCGGAAGAACTTGCGATGACGGCAATCACTGAAAATATAATTCTCCCGGGAGATATTGTTGTTATTCGGTACGAAGGACCAAAGGGAGGGCCGGGAATGCGCGAGATGCTTGCGCCAACTTCAGCTATTATCGGAAGAGGACTTGGAGATAAGGTTGGACTTATTACTGATGGAAGATTTTCCGGCGGCACATACGGAATGGTGGTTGGTCATGTTGCACCGGAAGCTGCTGTTGGTGGAACGATTGCGTTGATCAACGAAGGTGATTCGATCACCATTGATGCGACAAAAAATATTCTTCAGCTTAATGTTGATGAAAAAATAATCGCACAACGTCGAACTGCCTGGAAACCAAGAGAAGGAAAATACAAACGCGGCGTGATGGCAAAATATGCCAGGCTTGTTTCGACAAGTTCGCTCGGAGCTGTAACGGATTAAATTTGTTGGAAATTCCAACGCGGTATTGTATTTTTGTTACGGTAAAGCACCCGATGGGGTGCTTTTGTATGTTTATCTGTGGAGCAAAATGAATCTTTTTTTTCTTATTGCAACTGTTTTTTGGTCATCTCTTTATGGTGAAGATCCAATAAAGCCGAGCGACATCAGCGGTAATGTTGAGATGCGCTCAATAGTGGTTGCGACAAAATTCGACTCGTTGTTCCGTTCACTGTCAACAAAAAGAGGGTTTAACGGAAACGTGCTTATTGGTATGTCGGGCAATGTTGTTTACAAAAATGCTTTTGGTTTCTCTAATCTAAAGACAAAAGAACTGCTAAACGTTAAATCGGTTTTTCAGATCGCATCGGTAACGAAACAATTCACCGCAATTGCGATCATGATTCTGCACGAGCGTGGTCTGCTGGAATATTCCGACACAATACAAAAATTCATTCCCGATTTCCCTTATAAAAATATCACAATAAAACAATTATTGGCACATCGTTCCGGGCTGCCTAATTACATGTATTTTGCAGCAAAATATTGGAAAAAGAAACGTGAGTATCTTACCAACGAACATCTGCTGGAAATTATGAAGGCTAATAAGCCTCGTCCGGAATTTGTTCCTGATCGACGTTACAAATACAGCAACACCGGTTACGCGATGCTGGCTTTGATTGTAGAGCGCGTATCGGGATTACCGTTCGATATCTTTATGGAAGAGAATGTGTTTCGGCCCATTGATATGACAAGTACGTTCGTCTATAATCCGCTCAACAAAAAAACGATTGAGTATGAAACGAATGGCTATAATCGAAACCGCCGAAAATCATACGAGGATTTTCTTGACGGTGTATGCGGTGACAAGGGAATTCATTCTTCGGTCGAAGATATGTTCCTGTGGGATCGGGCGTTGTATTCCGAACAATTGGTCAAACAGACCACGCTGGATGAAGCGTTCACACCGGTAAGTTATGATTACAAGCGGGATAATAATTATGGGTATGGTTTTCGAATAGACAATCTTGCCGATGGAAGCAAGGTTGTCTACCATGGCGGATGGTGGCGTGGGTATAACTCTCTTTTTGTTCGTCGTTTGGGTGATCAAACAACCATTATCATACTGAGCAATAAGGTTAATTGGAGCTTTGGTGACATGGGGGATCTGTTAAGCATTATTGATTCGGCGGATATGTAAACAAAAAAAATTTTCTGCTTTGTTTTTCGTGTTCCCTTTTTTATCTTTTCGTTTCTTGACTTTCAAACCAGAATTGCAGAAATTCCTGCTGTTATTATTTTTCTAATAATCATTTTTTATAGGAGTTCTGAATGACGACTGAAGCCACCAGATCCAAAGAAAACTTTGATTGGAAATGGCTGATCATCGGTGTTGTCGCAGGAACGGCGCTTTGCCTTTCGCTGCATTTAATGATCTCGCAAACTTTCCATATCCCAATTATTCCTACGTTTATGTCGCTGCTCGGCTTTGTTGTTATGGGAATTATTATCGGATATAAATCCGAAGGATATACAATCAAAGAACCTGCGATTGGAGGATTTGTAACCCTCTTTCTTGTAGGAATTATTTTGACCTTCGGTTTTAACTATAACTTCACAATGCTGGAAATGTTTTTTGCTTCGCTTGTTGGTTTGATCTTAGGATTAGTAGGCGGATGGGTTGGTGAGCAGATCCAGGTTACCCCGGAAGAACTTGTAAAAGAGTTAGAGGCAGATAAAAAGGGCGGCCTGCAATGGGGATGGATTCTTGCCGGAACTGTAATTGCGTTTATTTTTAATGCGTTCTTTGTTATCGGCGGATTTGCTCTGTTGAAGTTTGGGGTGAGCGGAATTATTCTTTCGCTTGGTGCAAGTTTTCTGTTTGCGGGATTACTTGTCGGATATTTTTCTCCTGGCATAACAATTATTGAAGCGGGTATTGCCGGTGCGCTGAGTGTTGTACTCAATGCGCTTTTTCTCTATTCGTTCTCCCTGTTGATGATGGAAGATTCAGTTTATGTTGTTGAAGGGCTTGCGGTTGGGTTTGTTCTTTCGTTGGTTGGCGGATGGATTGGAGAAAAATTGCAATCCTTTATGGATAATGATTCGGAACGCGAAAAAGAATAGTCAATATTTTCTACCTGTTCCAATAAAAAAATCCTCGGGTCGGTAAAGACTTCGAGGATTTTTTTTGTTACTTATTTCAATTTTTATTTACCGGCTTTATTGGGGAGCTTTTGCTGCATACGTTCCATAAATCCGGTCTTGCGTTGACTCTCCGGTATCTTTTGCAACGGCTCATTATTGTGTCGTTGATTGAAATACCATTGCTGACCAATCGAAAGAAGATTGAATACAAAATAATACAAATTCAGGCCGGAGGGAAAATGGTTGAACATCACCGTCATCATGATTGGCATCATCCACACCAGCGCTTTTTGTGTCGGATCTGTGACGGTTTGTTTCTGTTGGATAAACATTGTAATACCCATTGCCACCGTTAAGCCGCTGATGAAATTACCAAGCAGCGGAAGTGAAAATGGAAGCGAAATCAATACGTCGGGCACCGAAAGATCGGTAACCCACAGCATAAAATGTTCCTGTCGCAGCTCAATGGAGGCGGTAAACAATGAATACAGTGCATATAAAATTGGTAGTTGCAGTAACATCGGCAGACAGCCACCGGCCGGATTGACACCATAATCTTTGTATAGTTTCATGATCTGGACGTTCATCTGCTGCGCATCACTCTTGTATTTTTCACGAATCTCCGCCATTAACGGCTGCAGTTTTTGCATTTTTCTCATTGATGCCATGCTGGACTTTGTCAACGGATACAATGCGAGCTTGATCAAGATCGAAAATAAAATGATCACGATTCCATAGTTGGAAATTACAGAATGAAGTAGCGCAAAAAGCGGGATGAAGATATATTCCGTTATCGGACGGATCCATGACCATCCGAGTGACATGATCTGATCAAGTCCACGGTCATAACTTTTGATCGTTGAGAATTTTAAAGGACCGAGATAGGTTGATATTTTCGCTGTTTCGCTAGTCGTGTTTTTAAAGGGATATTTCAACGCAACGGAATATTTCTCAACGGCACCATTGTCTTGAGTTGAAATATGTTGTCCCTCTAAATAAGCACCGACCGCCCTTTTGTCTTGCGAAATCAAGGCAACGGCAAAATATTTATTTCGAAGAGCAACCCACTCTGTCTGTCCCGAAGGATCTTCTTTGGGGTTTTCGCCAACTGCTGCGGCGTTGATTTCTTTTAGCTCACCGCCGCCGTATGTATATGCGGCCGCTGTATTAGATTCGTCAACACTGTTATACTCTGTATAGCGAATTCCATTTTCCCATAAGATCTGATATTCATAATTTGCTACAACTCTTTGCATCCCCTCAAATGTAATGTCGGCATCAAAATCAAATGCTTGATTTTTGAAGGTGAGCTTTTTGATGATCCTTCCTTCGCTTCCATTCATTACAAATTGTACGGTCGCTTCTTCGTTACCCGAAAGAATAATTTTCCCGCCAATGGGAAGTTGTGTTGTAAAAAAATGATTCTTTGTATTGATCATTTTTCCGTCGGTGGTGGTGAATAAAATATTAAAATCACCGTTACTGTCATTCACCAGTTGTACGGGATGTTTGTCCCACGTTTTATGATTCTTCAAAGTCCATTGCCTGATTGTTCCGCCCTTGGTGGAAAGCTCCGCAATATAGTTTTCGGTCTCAATGGTAAATATTTGCTCCCGGCCAATTTCCGTTCCGCTAAAATATCTTCCGAGTGTATCGCTTATCGGTTGTCCGGTTTGTGAAGGTGTGGGCGGGGTAATCCGTTGTTGTTCGGCGCGGAGTGATGGCTCTGTTCGTTTTACGGAATCGCGAACGATGTTTTCTGTTGGCTGTGGTGTTTGCTGTGATTGCCGTTGCGGTGAAGTAAAATACATCCACGCCATCAACACCGCTGCGATCAAAACAAATCCGAGTGTTTCTTGTCTTCCCATAATATTATTTTTTCTTTTTCAATGAAAATTGTTCCGGCACTGGATCATATCCTCCCTCGTGGTACGGATGACACTTGCTTATCCGTTTTGCACCAAGGAGTATTCCTTTAAACGAGCCGTGTTTGTGAATTGATTCGATGGTATAGGTAGAACAGGTTGGAAAAAATCTGCATGTATTGGCAGGAAGAAACGGCGAGATCACCATCTGATAAACGCGTATCAAAAAAATAAAAATATGCTTCATAGCGTTCGAAGGATTTGTTCTTGAATCCCGATCCACTCCGGCTCAACATCCTGTAATTTTAAACGTCGGAGATCAATCTGTTTATCCCCTTTATACATGACGACGATGTCCGCTCCAATATTCTTTTCGCGTGCAGTTATTTGTGCTTCGTTTAAATTTTTTCTCACCGCTTCACGCATCAGCCGTCGAACCCTGTTCCGATTGACCGCATGAGCAATGCGTTTTTTAGGAACAGAAAATCCGATCGAAAAATCCTTTTTTGCCATATCCTTCAAAACAAAAACAGACAACAGTGTTCCTTTAAATGAAACTCCGTTGGTGATTATTGTTGTGAACGATTGATGTCCGCGTAGAATGTTTTTTTTAGGAAGTGTCTGTCGCACTCACACCACCGCTTCCTGAATTTAGAGAGAGGAGAGAAGCACAGACGAAAGCAAAACCACGCTAATTACGCGGCTCGTCGCTTACAGTCAGTTTATGTCGCCCTTTTGCGCGGCGGCTTGATAAAACCTTACGTCCGTTTTTGGTCGCCATACGTTCTCGAAAACCGTGTGTATTTCTGCGTTTTCGTTTATGGGGTTGAAATGTTCGTTTCATTAATTCTCCAGATGAATAAAAGCGATATAAAAATACGAAAACATTGGCGGATTAACAAGATAAATCTGTGCTTGTAGAATATTTAGTAAACTTTTTTGAACAGACGACAAATAAAAAAAAGGAAATTGTGAAATTTTTCTTGACTTCTTTCATCCAAATACGATATAATATAATGTGAGCGAGAAAAATTATGCGTGTGGATTGTTTGTGGATAACTTTTTGTATTTTTCACCGTCTGTGGATGTACTATGGAAATGCATCAAAAAGATATTCACAATCCGTGTTGATAAGTTGGTGGTGAACATACGGTGGGCGTTATGTTTTAATGGGTTAGCGGTTCAAAACTAATGTGTATAATTCTCTTTCTTGCTCTAAGTCTGTTAATTTTATATTATGAAATTGTGAATAACATTGTGAATAAAACAATGTTTGGTGTTGATAACATTTAGAGGTTTTATGATTTCCATTGCTACGTCTTCTGATGCACCCGTCTCGATTAAAAAACCCGATGTCTCACAAAATGAAGTTGATGCAATATGGTTAAACATTTTATCCCATATTCAACCACAGGTAAATTCCCAGAGCTTTAAAACTTGGTTTGAGCCAATAAAACCAGTAAAAATTGAGAATAATGAGGTTTCGGTAACCGTTCCAAGCCAGTTCTTTTATGAGTGGCTTGAGGAACATTATTATTCTTTGATTTCTGATGCGCTAAAGAAAACGCTTGGTCCTTCGGCAAAGCTTACTTACACCGTTGTTCCTTCGGATGAGACTGCTCAGAGTATTCTTGTCTCTTCCAGTGAAGCAGCCAGCAGGGCAAATGAATTGATCGGTGTTAATAAATCTGAGCAATTACAATATATTCAGCCGCTGCCATATGAGAAAACTTTCTTAAATAAACGAAATACCTTTAATAGTTTTATAAAGGGAGAAAGTAATCAGCTTGCGCGTGCGGCGGCAACGGCAGTTGCAAACAATCCCGGTGGAACATCATTTAATCCGTTGGTCTTGTATGGGGGGACCGGACTTGGTAAAACGCATTTAATGCAGGCTGTTGGCAATTATGCGTTGGAAACTGGAAAAGCAAAGCGAGTAATATATGTTTCCAGTGAAAAATTTACCAACGAATTTATTGATGCTATCCGAAACGATGCAACCACCGAGTTTTCAAATTTATATCGAAGCATGGATATATTGATTGTGGATGACATCCAGTTCTTTACAGGAAAAGAAAAGACACAGGATAGTTTTTTCCATACATTTAATTCGCTCCATCAGCTGGGAAAACAGATAATCCTTTCGTCTGACAGACCTCCAAAAGAACTTCATGGGTTGGATGAACGGCTTATTTCTCGTTTTCAGTGGGGTTTAACAGCTGATATTCAACCCCCAGATCTTGAAACCAGATCCGCAATTTTGCGCAATAAATGCGAACGCGATGATGTCACTATACCCGAAATTGTATTAGATTTTATCGCTGCAAACGTAACTTCGAACGTACGAGAACTTGAAGGGTGTTATACAAAACTTTTATTCAATGCTTCGTTGTTGGGAAAAGATATCGACCTTAATATGGCTCGTGAGGTGTTAAGCTCTGTAGTAACCGAAGTCCGCTCTCCGTTGACCGTTGAGGAAATTCAACGCATCGTTTCAGAATATTTTGATATTCCAAATGACCTGTTACGAGCGAAAACAAGAAAACAAGAGATCGTTATCGCTCGCCAGGTTGCGATGTATCTTGCAAAGGAATTGACAAATTGTTCGTTGAAAACGATCGGATTGAATTTTGGAGGACGTGATCATAGCACCGTTATTCATGCTTATCAAACAGTTGAAGAGCAGATCAAGATCGATTCAAAATTCCGTTCATCGATGGAGCAGATAAAAAAGAAAATTGAAATTCATTCTCGTTAAAACGAATTTTTCTTCTTAAAAGGGAATCGGTTGTTAATGATTTCCCTTTTTTCTTTTAAATAATATTTATCCACATTATTCTGTTGATCGTTTGTGAAACTGTGTTAATCTAATGTTGATATATATCCTATAAATTTCAGTTCCTATTTAAATGTTGAACAGTGTGAAGAACTTTATGCTCTATCATCAAGTTGTCCACGCTGATTTTTCAGTTTTCATCTGTGAAAGTATATTAAACAGCCACTTACCAACATATCCACACTATTATTAGTATTATTGTTTTAAAGATATATATCTATTATAATTATCCTATAACCCGCTGAAAAAATAAATACTTACAGGTATTCATCTTTTGGGAATACCATACAATTTTAGTATATTATACCACTAAAATTATCTGTTTAAGATTATTATTATTTAAGGAGATTGATCATGAAATTTTCCGTACGAAGTGCTGATTTACAGAAAGCATTAGCAAAAACCGTCAGCGTCGTTCCTACCAGATCAACATTGCCAATACTTGAAAACCTCCATTTTGACATTCACGGAAACACATTAAAAATAACAGCAACTGATCTTGAAATATCTGTTTCCGTTTCATTAGAAGTTCAAGGAAATCAAAACGGAACCATTGCGATTCCGGCAAAAAGAATATTTGATACCGTTCGGGCTCTTTCGGATACCAATATTGTTTTTACAATCGATACAGAATCAAATAAGATTAAAATGAAAACCGATAACGGTGAATACACTCTTACCGGAGAATCGAGTGAAGAATTCCCCGCAATTCCGGAATTCAAAGGTGAAGCAGAAGTAACGTTTGATGTTCCTGTGTTGCAGCGTCTTATCGGAACAACGATGTTTGCGGTCAGTGCCGACGAATTACGCCCCGCAATGATGGGTGTTTTATTTCAATTTTCAAAAAGTGAGGTCCGGGCTGTAGCAACAGACGGACACAGGCTTGTTCGAATCAACAATAAAAATCTTGGCAATACAAAGTTAACAAAAGACATTATTATTCCTGCAAAAGCGCTCGGCCAACTGGACAAAGTATCAACTGGACAAGAAACAAAGGTTTCTATTAGTGCAACACATGTCATGTTTAAATTCGATGGAACATCACTGATATCCCGTTTGATCGAAGAAAAATACCCTAACTACGAAACAGTTATTCCGCTAGACAATGAAAAGAAACTGATCATCAGTAAAAATGAAATGCTGCAGTCAGTTCGGCGTGTTTCATTGTATTCAAATTCTACTACCCATCAGATCCGTCTTTCTGTTGCAAAAGACGAGCTTCGAATTACCGCAGAAGATCAAGATTTTGGAAGCGAAGCAAAAGAAAAAATATCATGCGATTATAATGATGAAGATTTAGAGATTGGTTTTAATTCCGCATATGTCATCGATGTTTTGTCTCATATCGACGCAGAAGAGGTGGAATTCAAATTAAGTTCCCCAAACCGCGCAGCAATCGTCTCTCCGGTAAACAAAAAAGATGGAGAAGATGTGCTGATGCTGATCATGCCGGTTCGATTGAACAATTAATTCAGCGCGCCTCAATGAAAATTTCCAATGCCCACCTGCGTAGTTTTCGCAATCATAACGAAACGGCTTTTGAGTTTGGTTCACAGATCAATGTGCTTCTCGGGGAGAATGGTCAAGGAAAGACCAATGCCTTGGAAGCATTATCGTTTCTCTGTCTGACAAAAAGTTTTTATGCAAGCGCGGATACAACAGTGATGCAGCAAAAAAAAAATTTCTTTGAAATTAAAAGCACGCTGGAATCGGACGAAGGAAAAGAATTTCATGTGCGTGTAACATATGACGATGTTAAAAAGGAAAAGAAATTTACGATCAACGGCGCCGATATCGAAAAATTTTCAACAGTGATCGGTATGTTTCCCGTGGTGATTCTTTCACCGGAAAATAATTCAATCACGTTTGGTTCACCGGCAGACAGAAGAAAATTCATCGATCTTGTTATTTCGCAAAGCAGCAAATCATATGTTGAGGATTCGATAGAATACCGACGGATCGTTCGGCAGCGAAATGCAATCCTTTCGGCAGCAAAAGGAAAAGAGTGCGGCGATGAAATATTACCATGGAACGAAATGCTTGTGAACTACGGTTCGCGGATCATTGATAAACGGAACAAATTTCTGGCGGAATTCGAGCCATATATTTCTCAAACATACCTTGATATTGTTGCCGAGCAAGAAACACCAAAGATCGAATATCTGCCGACGGTTTCCGTTCAAAAGAATTTTGTGGTAGAAGAAATTGCGTCGGCAATGAAAATAAAATTAACAAAGAAAAAAAATGATGAGCTGCGGTTTCAAACAACGCTTGTCGGTCCGCATCGCGACGATATTCTTTTTTCACTGAACGGCTTGTCGCTGAAGCAATTTGCATCGCAGGGACAGCATAAAACATTTTTGATCGCCCTTAAGGTTGCCGAATTTTTTTTCTTAAAGGAACGATGCAACGAAACGCCGATATTTTTATTGGATGATGTGTTCAGCGAGCTTGATGAATACCGCAGTAAAAAAATATTGTCCTTAGCAGAATCGCTTGGACAGATTTTTATCACCACAACAAGCGAAAAAATATTCGGCGGCACCGAATGGAATTCCGAACGACGAAAATTTTTTATTAGGAACGGCGAAACAATGAACGAATTACTTGCAGCATGAAGAAGAACGACAATATTCAATCGATTGGCGATGCACTCAAGATGTTGGTGCAGTCTCTGGGCATTGAAAAACAGGTTGAGCAGTATAAAATATTTGATATATGGAACGAGGCGGTTGGTCCGCAGGTGGCAAAAGTTGCTCAGCCCGAACGATTGGTAAATGGATTGTTGATCGTGAGCGTGAACAATGCGCCGTGGAGAACAGAATTGACATTTCGGAAACAGGAAATTTTAGAGAAGATCCATTCGGTGACAAATTCAAACAGTATTACCGATATAAAATTTAGATAATCATACAGCCCCATATTTTTCAGAGTATATGGGGGATGTAATCAAACAAAGGAAAAAACTGTGGCAGAAAACAAACCAAAGAAACAAAACGGAGAATATACAGCGGAAGACATCACCGTATTAAAAGGTCTTGAAGCCGTTCGACGCAGACCCGCAATGTATATTGGCGACGTCAGTGCTCGCGGGCTCCATCATCTTGTTTATGAAATTGTTGACAACTCCATTGACGAAGCGCTCGCCGGTTATTGCAAAGAAATTAATGTTAAAATAAACAAAGACGGCAGCGTCTCTGTTCTTGATGACGGCCGTGGTATTCCGACCGACATGCACAAAGAAGAAAAACGCTCGGCGTTGGAAGTTGTTCTCACCGTTCTTCATGCCGGCGGAAAGTTCGATAAGAACACCTACAAAGTCTCCGGCGGTTTGCATGGCGTCGGATTGTCCGTGGTGAACGCGCTGAGCGAGTGGCTTGAAGTGACCGTGAAACTCGGCGGAAAGGTTTGGTATCAAAAATACAAGCAGGGAGACCCCGTTGCGCCGGTGAAAATAATCGGCAATATGAGTAAGACCGATAAAACAGGAACGACGGTAATGTTTATGCCAGACGGTTCGATCTTTAAGAACCGCACATATAAATTCGACACGCTTGCCGAACGTCTGCGCGAGCTCGCCTTCTTGAATCCCGAAGTGACCCTCGAAATAACCGACCTGCGGAACAAACAAGAACAGACAGAAAAATTCCATTACGAAGGCGGTTTGAAAGAATTTGTGAAGTATACGGATTCAACACGTCCTTCCATCATGAAAAAAGTTTTTTATGCAAAAGGTGAAGGGAAGGATGAAAACAACAGAACCGTAGAAGTAGAAGCTGCGTTCCAATATAACGATCAATATTCAGAGAATATGTTTTCGTACGTGAACAATATTAACACGCACGAAGGAGGAACACATCTTGTCGGATTCAGAACAGCGATAACACGCTCGCTGAACAATTTTGCATCAAAAAACAATCTTGTAAAGGATGACAAAATTCAGCTGACGGGTGAAGATTTTAAAGAAGGGTTGACGGCAGTTATCAGCGTGAAAGTTCCAGAACCCCAGTTTGAAGGACAGACAAAAACAAAACTTGGAAACAGTGAAATTAAATCAATTGTCGAATCTGTAATCGGTCCCGCACTTTCGGATTGGCTTGACAGCAACTCTCCGGATGCAAAACGGATCATTGATAAAAGTCTTCGTGCGGCGGAAGCGAGAGAAGCGTCACGCAAAGCACGCGACATTGCTCGACGAAAAAATGCAATGGACGGCGCCGGACTCCCGGGTAAACTCGCCGATTGTTCGATCAACGATCCCGAACATTGCGAAATGTATCTTGTCGAAGGAGACTCCGCAGGAGGAAGCGCGAAACAGGGACGCGACAGACGGTTTCAAGCTATTCTTCCGATGAAAGGAAAGATCCTTAACGTTGAAAAAGCCCGTCTGCATAAAATGCTGGAGAACGAAGAGATCAGAAATATTTTCACCGCAATTGGCGCAGGAGTCGGCGAAGATTTTAATCCGGAAAAATTACGATACAACAAAATTATTCTGATGTGTGATGCTGACGTGGACGGTTCACACATTCGCACGCTGCTGTTAACCCTGTTTTTCCGGTATATGAAGCCGCTGATCGAACTCGGGCATGTTTATATCGCGCAACCCCCGCTGTATAAATTAAAGAAAGGAAAAACAGAACTGTACGCATTTGATGACGATGAGCGCGATGAAATATTAAAAAAACTGAAGGGTGAAAAAGCGGAGAAAGCTCCAAAAGAAGAAGATGTTGAAGTTGTTCCGGAAGAAGGCGCAGTGTTAAAAGGAGGAATCGTGATCTCCCGGTTCAAAGGTCTTGGAGAAATGAATCCGGAACAATTATGGTCAACCACCATGAATCCGGAAACACGAACCATCCTTCAGGTTGGAATTGAAAATGCAGCAGATGCCGACCGCACATTTTCAATCTTGATGGGAGACGATGTAGAACCGCGCAGACAATTCATCGAAAAAAATGCGAAATATGTAAGAAATCTAGATGTGTAAAAAATATTGTTATGGATAAAATTGTTCGAATAACACAGTTAAGCGACAACGAAACCGACTTTGCGTTTTGGAAAAACGTTTCACACACAGAGCGATTGACACAGTTAGAAAAAATTCGACAAGAATTCAACGGATGGAAATACGGTGCTGAACAACGATTTCAAAGAGTTTATACAATTATTGAACGTCCATAACGTTCAATATCTTATTGTGGGAGGATACGCGGTTGCATTTCATGGACACCCGCGGTACACCAAAGATATTGATATTTGGATCTGGATGGAACAAACGAACGCCGAACATATGCTGGATGTCTTAAAAGTATTCGGATTTTCATCACTTGGTTTGCAGAGAGATGATTTTTTGAAAAAAAATAATGTTGTTCAATTGGGAAACCCGCCAAACAGAATTGATATATTAACAGATCTGTCTGGTGTTGTTTTTGAAGAATGTTACCCGAAAAGAAACAGCATTACCATTGACGGGATAGCAATTAATTTTATAGATATTGAAAATTTAATACAGAACAAAAAAGCATCGGGGCGACACCAAGATTTAGCAGACATAGAGAATTTAAAAGAATGATAAAGTATTCAAAAAAAATGTTTTTAGTTTTATTGCTGTTGTCTATTCAAACTTTTTCTCAAGAAAAACTTTTTTTGATTGAAGAGGGCGGTTTATTCGGCTTCATCAACTTCGAAGGAAGAATTATTATTCAGCCGACGCTGACTACGCGCTCTAATTTCGTTGATGGATATTCAAAACAAGTCCAGCATTTTTGGTTTGATACGGATGTCAACTTTATCAATACAAAAGGTGAGACCGCGATCGCTACAACATATGAAGAGGCCGGTTTTTTTTCCGAGGGGTTGGCAAAGGTCCGAAAAGCTGTATTCTTTACAAGTAGAAAATGGGGTTTTATTGATACGACCGGAACAGAAAAAATTTCCCCCAGGTATTCCGAAGCGGGAAATTTTTATAATGGCAGAGCATTGGTTATTGTACGTCCATTTTTTCTTCCACAGTTAGAGCCTGATAAATTCGGGTATATCAATTACAGCGGAGAACTAGTCATACCATATCAGTTTGATGCGGCGGGTGATTTTTCCGAATATCGTGCGCCGGTGCGAATGGGAAACAAAAAAGGATTTATCGATACAACCGGAGCAATTGTTATTCCAACGGAGTATGATGCGGCAAAGAATTTTTCCTGCGGATTAGCCGGCGTCAGAAAAGATACCATGTGGGGATTCATCAATACCTCAGGAGAAATCGTTCTTCCGTTTCAGTTTGAAGAGGTTAGAAATTTTTCAGAAGAGATCGCCCTTGTAAAAAAGAATGGCGAATGGAAATTCATCGATAAAAATGGAAACAAAGTCTTCAATATTCCATTTCAAAACGCATTGAGTTTTTCCGAAGGAGTGACCGCATTCGAACAGAATAATGTATGGGGATATATTGATGCGACCGGTACAACGATCATTCAACCCAAATTTTTAGAAGCGGCGCCGTTTCAAAATGGATTGGCATTTGTAGAAACAGCGACAGAAAAAGGATATATAGACCACACCGGAACTTTTGTGTGGAAACAAAAGAAGTAAGATAATTGAAATCAAACAGAGTGTAATATTTAGAAAGAACAGCTGAATCTATGGCAACCTCAAACGAAAGAATTGTTCCTGTTGATATTGAAGAAGAAATGAAGGGATCGTACATCGATTATTCGATGTCGGTTATCGTTGCGCGCGCATTGCCCGATGTTCGCGACGGATTAAAACCGGTTCACCGCCGCGTGCTGTTCGGCATGAACGAACTCGGGCTTGCTCCGAACCGTGCATATAAAAAAAGCGCTCGTATCGTCGGCGAGGTGCTTGGTAAATATCATCCGCATGGCGACTCTTCGGTTTATGATACAATCGTCCGCATGGCGCAGGATTTTTCTTTACGGTACCCACTCGTTGACGGACAGGGAAATTTCGGTTCTGTGGATGGTGATTCTCCCGCGGCAATGCGTTATACAGAAGTTCGCCTTACCCGCGTTGCAGAAGAGTTGTTGAAAGACATTGAAAAGAACACCGTCAATTTTACATCAAACTTTGATGATACATTGAAAGAACCATCGGTTCTTCCCGCAAGCGTTCCTAACCTTCTCGTAAATGGCGCAAGCGGTATCGCTGTTGGTATGACAACCAATATTCCTCCGCACAATCTAAGCGAAGTGATCGATGGGGTTGTTGCAATGATCGCCGACCGCGATATTAGCAATGAAAAATTGATGAAACATATCAAGGCTCCGGATTTTCCCACCGGCGGAATTATCTATGGTTACGACGGCGTACGTGAAGCATATACAACAGGCAGGGGAAAAATTACCCTGCGCGCCAAAGCAGCCATTGAAACTGCAAAGAACGATCGGCAAAGCATTATCGTTTCCGAGATACCATACCAAGTAAACAAAGCAACGCTCATTGAAAAGATTGCAGATCTTGTGCGCGATAAAAAACTGGATGATGTTTCCGGGGTAAACGACGAATCCGATCGTGATGGAATGCGGATCGTGATCGATCTGAAACGAGACGCCAACGCAAGCGTTGTATTGAACAATCTTTTCCGAATGACACAGATGCAGACAACATTCGGCATCATTATGCTGGCTTTAGTCGATGGCCGTCCGCAAGTATTGCAATTGAAAGATGCTCTAAAACATTTTATTGAACATCGCAATGAAGTGATTGTCCGCCGTACAAAATTCGATCTTGATGCCGCAGAAAAACGTGCGCACATTTTAGAAGGATATATTATCGCGCTCGATAATATTGATGCGATCATTAAACTGATCAAAGCGTCAAAAGATACTGAGACGGCAAAACAGGGGCTGATGAAGAAATTCAAATTGTCGGAGATCCAAGCGCAGGCAATTCTGGACATGCGTTTGCAGCGCCTGACCGGTCTAGAGCGAAAGAAGATCGAAGATGAATACAAAGACCTCATCAAGCTCATTAATCGTTTAAAAGCGATTCTCAGCAGCAAACAGCTTCAGATGCAGATCATTAAAGAAGAACTGCTGTTGATCAAAGAAAAGTACGGAGACAACCGCCGCACAGAAATTGTAATGACTCAGACAGAATTCAAGATCGAAGATATGATCGCCGAGGAAGAGGTTGTTATCACAATATCTCATGGCGGATATATTAAGAGATTCCCCGTCAGCGGATACCGAAGGCAATCACGCGGCGGTAAAGGAGTAACAGGAGCGGCATCTCGTGAAGATGATTTTGTCGAACACATGTTCATTGCCAGTACGCATAATTACATTCTCTTTTTTACCGACAAAGGAAAATGTTATTGGCTGAAAGTGTTTGAAGTTCCCGAAGGCGGACGAACA
>JFJP01034773.1_pt1 | contig 16304 bp, 17 predicted proteins | sample 431651 | NCBI WGS metagenome assembly JFJP01 (sample SAMN02602958, study PRJNA72255) | Microbial mat metagenome, whole genome shotgun sequencing project. | biome: fresh water; feature: sink hole; material: water; isolation source: purple microbial (photo- and chemosynthetic) mats found in... | reverse complement strand
GCGACAAGCAATTCGAAGCAGGAACCATACCGGAGGGCTGACCCCGCATCAGGCCAGATCGGGACGAGGGTATCGTAGAGCAGGCGGGCGCTTGGCAATAATCGCGTTTCCATGCCCGCAGTATCGCACCAGGCGGCGGTTTTCCTCAAGCCTTGCCGTACGGCAGCGTCTGCTCCGGAAAAAGTGCATTGCAGATACTCGAGAGCCAGCCTATAATGATCCCATCGAACGGCATCAACGGATAGGCTGCCGCCCGAATCCCGGGCACGGATTCCCGGAACGCATACACGGAGGAACGCATGAAAAGAATGTTGATGGCCATAGTCGCGGTTATCATGATAGCTACAGCTCAGGCCGCTTATGCTCAGGGAACCACCGGAACGCCAGCAAGTGCGGCTTCAAGCAATGGACTCGACACGTCTGGTTCGATACGGATGGAGGCGGATCAGTACCCCGTGCGGCTTGACGTGACGAGGGTATACATCCATACACAGGGCTATAAAGTGGTGTACCGCAAAGGTGCCGCCTCGTTCGCGGAGGCCTATATACCTACCAGTTGGTTCTCATCCGGCGGAAAAGCGATGCTCGTTTATGGCAGAGGCCCGCAGTACCCCTATATGTTCGCGTATTACAACGCCGACGGTAGTTTCAGCCACCTCAAACTCTATGTCCTACGCAATCTGAGGGACTCCACCTGGGGTGTAATAGAAGGTGATGCAGGTGACAAGTTCAAGGTTGAAACCCTCAAGCTGGAATTCTAACGGCCTTCTAGCCGGTACAGGCTTCAATCCGCTATAATCGAACGATCCCGGCAGCTTTGACTAGCTCCCCGGATCGTTCGCTTTTGCGGGCGGAACTCACCTGATCGGATAGCCTGTGACCATGAAGACCCTTTTAACAGAATGCGGCATTCTCTCCTTCATCGAACGTTACGATACTTATATTGTAATAGGCCACAAGGAACCCGACGGTGACTGCATAGGTAGCCAGTTGGCCCTCGGGTCATTCCTGTCCCGGCGTGGCAAAAAAACTGTCCTTCTGTCATCCGGCCCGTTCAGCCGAACCGAGATAACCGGCTATGCGCCACAGTTCAGTACCAATTACGATCCGGCATCCGCCGCCTCTGGATCCACCGCTGTAATCGTCGTGGATTGCTCGACTGTTTCCAGGGTTGGCCCCGTTGCAGACAGTCTTCCACCGGGGTTGCCCTTGGCATTCATAGACCATCATGCTTCCGGTGAAGTTACGGGAGCTGTGCGTTTCGTCGATTCAACAGCTCCAGCCGTGACATACCTGGTTCAGGGACTCATCGAGGCTGTGTCGGGAGCTCCCACCAAGGAAGAGGCTGAGTTTTTGTTGTTTGGTCTTTGTACCGATACAGGCTTTTTTAGACACCTCGACGAGCGTTCCGGTGACGTCTTTGCATCTGCTGGCCGGCTTGCTGCAGCAGGCGCATCACCAAAGCAGGCGTTTGACATGATGAACGGTGGCAAGCCGTTTGCATCGCGCAAGCTGATGGGAGAGTTGCTGTCACGCGCGGAAACCTGGTTTGATGGAAAACTCATCATAACCAGCATGAATTTTGCTGATCAGGAGCGTTTTGGACTCGTCAGCCGGGATTCAGATATGCTGTACCAGCTTTTTCTGACTGTAGCAGGTATGGAAGTAGCTGTCGTCGTCAGGCAGGAGAGTCCCGGTCATTGCACCGTAGGCTTTAGATCCAGAGAATCCGTAGATGTGGCGGCAATTGCAGCCACGTTCGGCGGTGGCGGGCACCGGCTGGCTGCAGGTCTTCATCTGCCAGGCCAGGCTGATGACATCGTCAAGCAAGTCATAGCTGCCTTCAAACCAGTCCTGTCCTCATGATCATGTGCTGAAAATGTAACAACATGTAACGTTTCAGAATCGGGCACCAGAATTTAAAAAATCTGGTGCTTTTTTATGTATATATTTTGCAGACGTAACCCTAGCCGAGAAAAAGAAATATTTTTTTTATAAAACCTCCTCGACGCATCAAACCAAAAAACACGCAAATTCTTGCTTATGGGTACGGTTTATGCATTTGTATAGATCCGGAGGATCCGGTAATACCGTAATTCTGAGACTTTCTGCACCAGAGTATCATGCCGGAAAAGGAGGGGGCTATGCTTGATGATGAACTGAATACATTGGTGGATCGCAAAAAGCAGGGCGAGGCAGGGCTTGGTGGTGTGATTCTGGAACAGATAGCCAGGGACGTCTATGAAAGGCCTGGTCTTTACGGGTTTAAAACAGAAGATGATGTCGGGGAGGTCTTCGAGCGGTATTGGACGAGGATTGGTGGTCTTGTTGACCGGTATGAGGATATGGGCTCTGGGTTCCAGTCTTTTCTGGTTTCTTCCTTGCGCTATATGGCACGCTCCATACGCAGGAAAAATGCATTCCGCTATGACCGGGAAGACACAATAAACGAGGATGCACATGCCGCTCTCGGCTCAAAATGTACATTCCGCCGCCTGCCGTTGAATTCTGCCAGGCATCACAGGGTCATTTCAGGTTTTCCACGCCCGGGCGACAACGGGATCTCTGCTACCGCATTCAGACGCCGTATGCTTTTTATTTGTGTAAAATGTGCGAATGTAATACAGGATGGAGAGGCCGAACGCATTGCCGCTGCAATTGGCCTGGAGGCAGACGAATTGCTACGGATTCTGACTCGTGCCCGCACCAGCGGACTTGGCATCAGGCAGCGGACTGAGGCCAGGCGTCGTGGCCGTGATGCAGCGTGGCTTCGGATGGGTGCCGCAAGTCGCAGGCTTCTGCGCGAGGTTGATCCGGACCTGAGACGGGTGCTGGCGGCTTCAATCGAGAAGGATAGGGGTTTATATAGAAGGGCGGTAAGCCTGATAGCCCGATCGAATCCGCTAATACCAAATAAAGCCGTCGCAGAGCTGCTTGGGGTTCCCAAAGGTACCGTTGATTGCGGTGTAGGGAGGATCATGAGACGGTATAAAGCGCTGTATAGAGATCAAAAAGATGTGTAATATGAAGTTGGAGGAACGATGATACTATACGTAGCCAGCAACAATGCCCATAAGCTGGAAGAAATCCGGTCGGCCATGCCCCGCTTCGACATCCGTTCACCGCAGGATGCGGGAATCGAATTTGATTTCCCTGAAAACGAAGACAGTTTCATAGGCAATTCAACGGGCAAGGCTCTGGCCCTATGGAAGCTTCTTGGCATCCCTGTGCTGGCTGACGATTCCGGCCTGTGCGTGGATGCTCTCGGTGGCCGGCCTGGTGTCCTGTCAGCCCGCTACGGTTCAGCAGATGGAACCATGACCCTATCCTCGGAAGACCGCAATGCACTGCTCCTCAAGGAAATGGAGGGCAGAACGGACCGTGCGTGCCGATTTGTGTGCGCCATGAGCCTGGTACTGTCAGGCAACCGGATTTTTGTGGTCCAGGAGACCTGTGAAGGTGTACTGCTTGAAGCGCCGCGAGGGGCAGGTGGTTTTGGATACGATCCTGTAGTGTATCTGCCCGGACTCGGGCGCAGCATAGCAGAATTGTCATCGGATGAGAAGAACCGTGTATCGCACCGGGGGCGAGCCATCCTCAGGATGACAGCGCTGGCGGATACGCTGGTGCAGCTGGACTAGCCTGATCGAGCGGCATTGAAAAAGCCGGTGAACCCCGAGGGGAGCGCCGGCTTTCTTCGCAATCCCTTCCGGGGCTGCAGTGTGTAGAATCAGGCGAAAAGCCTGATTCCTATACGCATCATTCCTTGATGCCGTACTTCCTGCGGAAGCGATCGATGCGTCCTGCGGTGTCGACGAGTTTCTGCTTGCCGGTAAAGAAAGGGTGGCAGGCGGAACAAATTTCCACCTGAATGTTCTTTACCGTCGAACGGGTCTCAATGACATTACCGCACGCGCACGTGATCGTCGTGAGCTCATACTTGGGATGTATCCCGCTCTTCATCGTGATCTCCTCGCGTGGGTCATCCATGCCAGAATACCGGCTGTATGACGGTTACAAATTTCTTGCCTTATCGATTCAGGAATCGCCCATGGGCGTATTCATGGATCGTAGGAAGGCCTCATTATTCTTGGTTTTGGTCATCTTGTCAATCAGCAGCTCCGTCGCCTCGAGGTCATCCATGGGGCTTAAAGCCTTGCGCAGTATCCATATCTTCTGCAGTTCGTCAGCGGGTAACAGCAATTCTTCCTTGCGGGTACTGGATTTCTTGACGTTGATCGCGGGGAAAAGCCTGCGGTCGGACATGCGTCTGTCAAGGTTGATTTCCATGTTGCCGGTGCCCTTGAACTCTTCGAAAATAACCTCGTCCATTCTGGAACCGGTGTCCACGAGGGCTGTGGCTATGATGGTCAGCGAGCCGCCGCCCTCTATGTTACGCGCCGCGCCAAAAAAGCGCTTGGGTTTGTGCAACGCATTGGAGTCGACGCCGCCCGACAGGATCTTGCCGCTCGTCGGTACGGTCTGGTTATACGCGCGTGCAAGGCGGGTGATGGAGTCAAGCAAAATGACGACATCCTTGCCATGCTCCACGAGGCGTTTAGCCTTGTCCAGCACCATCTCTGAAACTTGCACATGACGCGTTGCCTGTTCGTCAAAGGTAGACGAAATTACCTCTGCCTTGACGGTGCGTTCCATGTCGGTGACTTCTTCAGGACGCTCGTCTATCAGCAATACGATGAGGTACACCTCGGGATGGTTTGCCGTAATGGCATTGGCGATCTTCTGGAGCAGTATGGTCTTGCCGGTCTTGGGCGGAGAGACGATGAGCGCTCGCTGGCCTTTGCCTATGGGGCAGAAAAGGTTGATGATGCGTGTTGAAGTTTCGGCTGTCGTTGTCTCAAGGTTGAGGCGCTCGTTGGGATAGAGCGGCGTAAGGTTTTCAAACGGTATGCGGTTCTGCGCGACTGCAGGCTCGTCGAAGTTGACCTGTTCGACGCGCAGCATGGCGAAGAATCGTTCGCCTTCCTTGGGACTTCGTATCTGGCCGTATACGGTATCACCGGTTTTCAGGTTGAAAAGCCTGATCTGCGAGGGGCTTATGTAGATGTCATCCGAGCCAGGCAAGTAGCTGTTTTGCGGTGATCTGAGGAAACCATAACCGTCAGGCAGGATTTCAAGCGAGCCATAGGCATAGATTATTCCACCACGTTCAGTATGTGACTTGAGGATCTGGAAGATGAGTTCCTGCTTCTTCAGGATCATCATCTCCTCGTGATTGAGCCCCGTACCACCACCGAGTTCACGTAGTTCCTTGAAAGCCATGCTGGTCAATTCGTTTATTGAGAGTCTTGACCGGGATTCTGCAGGTTCTGCCTTTGGCGAATCATCGCGGGATTTTTCAAAGCTTTCTTGCTTTCTGACAAAACCAGGTACGACGCTGCTTCTACCTTCATACCGGGAATCGTCTTCATGGTCGCGTTTCTGGGCAGGAGCAAAGCCTGACCCGTTATGGCCTCCATTCGATGATGGGTACAAGTTCTGTGGCTGGACAGGGGCAGGAGCCGGAGCTGCCACGGGCGCTTGTGCGAGTGGTTCCTCGGTCCGCGTTATGGGCCTCCGTACGATTCTTTTTCGGGGTGATGATTTGCCAGGATCGTCGCTCTGAGAAGCGGTGCTGTTCGCTGTCAGGGCATCATCGAGGCCCAGTTCGGCTTGTGGTTTCGCGTCGGGCGCTTCGGACATGGCGTCCGCCTGGCTCTTGCGTTGTATTGCCATCAGTTTCTCCAATGTGCGGTGTGGACCGGCCGGACGTCGAGGCTATGAAAGCCGGTTCAACGAGCGGTCGTTAAGGCTTGGGAGGCTAATTAGCGGCGTCCCTGATACTGTATATGCTTTTCCGTTTCCGGCAGGAAGCTACGCGGCAGGCGACACATAGTCGCGATGTCGGCGCGCTGGAATGCGCGGTAATTTTCCTTACTTAAACGATACTCCCGCCTCGCGCGGATTGTCAAGCTCGAACTTTTCCCGGGCAACCTTTGCCATCACTGTCAGTGCAAAATGTACTGCCGCAGCCCTGATCGCGGCCCTGTCGCCTGGAAAAAGCATGCACTCTGCATGGATTGATCCACGTGCAAAGAATCCGAACCATACGGTTCCCACGGGTTTTTCAGAACTCCCACCATCCGGACCGGCTACGCCGGTTATCGAGAATGCACAATCTGCTTTGAATACCGCTGCCGCTCCTCGTGCCATCGCCAGCGCAGTTTCTTCAGATACGGCTCCGGTTATTGCAATGGTAGCATTCTCAACCTGCAACAGGTTTGTCTTTGCAGCATTGGAGTAGGCGACTATACCTCCTAAAAAGTATCCCGACGCGCCAGGTATGCTTGTGATTGTGGCGGCAGCAAGGCCCCCAGTACAGGATTCCGCGCAGGCTAATGAAAATTTTGATTTTTCAAGGAATGATGCCAGATCAGCAGCGGTTGATTCAAGGTTCACGAGGAAGAAACCACCGGTATCGCAAAAGGATCAAATGCACTGCTCTCACCTACCATCTCGCATCGTCCCTCGAACAGCACACCATCTGCAATCCTGAGTTTAGCTGTCCTGACATTGCCCCTGACCTGGGCACTTGAACGAAATTCAACCTTATCGACGGCTTCAAGGTCACCGTGGACTGAGCCAGCTACGATGATGCTCATAGCCTTTATGCGGCCGACATGCACCGTTGCGCCTTCATCAATGTACAAAGCGCCTTTTGCATCTATGTCCCCATCGAAACGGCCTCTGATCATGAGGCTCGAGTCGAACTTGAGTGTACCTGAAAAGCTCGTAGAAGCTCCGAGTATGGTCGTTATCTCTGCGCCATTATTGACTGTAGATTGTCGGGGCATAGTCTATTTTTCCTATTTGTGCTTCATTACGAAAACGCCATCCCAGTCTTCATCTGGAGGGTCTATCGCGTAGGTGTTGCATCTATCCAGATACACTTTTGCTGGACCATCAGATGGATCTATGGCCAAGGCAGCAGTAAAACGTTCTGAAGCTTCGGAGAATTTCATAAGTTTATAGAGCTTCCGGCCTTCAGCGAATAACTCAAGAACCCGTTTTTTTTCTTCGGTAATCATGGAGGCTCCTTATGCACAGACGGGACGGGTGCAGGAATGTATTTTACCTTGTTGTTCGGTGTCCCAGGGCAAGTTCATGTGCTTCTTTGCGAAGACTGTTGGATTCAAGCGTCAATGATTCAAAACGGTGATCAAGAGCTGCCATCGCAGCAGAAGCATCCGTCGCCAATGTCCTGGCCGCTTCGATAGTGGTTGCATTCGTAATGTCTTCGAACGACTTTTTCATTCTGTGTATAACCGAGGCCAGGTCTTCAATGGTTTTGTCGCCCAGCACGATGCGTTTTTCCCGGTTCTCCATCTGCCCGGCCAATTCGCGGGAACGAAGTATGGCCCGGATTCTGGCCAACACTTCAGCGAAGTTGAAGGGTTTTGTAATATAGTCATCCGCACCTAGTTCCAGACCTTCGACCTTGTCCTTTACATCATCGAGTGCTGAAAACATTATTATGGGCGTATCGGAGAATTCTGCGTATTCCGGGGATGTTTTTAAAATCTTTGTTACTTCCCAGCCTGAAAGCTTGGGCATTATGTTGTCCAGTATTACCAGGTCGGGCCGGACTTTTTTTATTGTTTCCAGCGCTTCCTGCCCATTTTCGGCCTTGCGCACGTCAAAGCCAAGCTTTGACAACATGACATCGAAAAATTCAAGGTTGATCTGCTCGTCGTCGACTACAAGGATACGCTTTTTTGTGACCACGTGGAACTCCGATCATTGATTCGCGCGGTTGTCTCACAATCGCTATTCATCCAAGCCAGCACCTGAACACTATTCATATTCCTACACGCCGCGGTTCTTGTCAATGTAGAACGACGACATGTAAGGCCAAACACTTATGATTATCAATAGTAACCCTATTCCCAGTATAGCGATATCTGAATTCTTCCCATATTTTTCATAGGGTGTCAGCGTGGCTTTTCCAAGTGGTACATCAACCACCAGGGTTGCTTGCTGGAAAGGGGCAAGTCTTCCGGCGACACTCCCATCCGGCAAAATAGCTGCTGTAACGCCTGTATCCGCAACCCGCAAAATATAGGACCCTGTTTCCACTGCCCGGTACCTCGACATGGCGAGGTGAAGGTCCTGCATCGCCGAAGAACGTGCCCATGAATCATTCGTCAGGACAACCAGAAAATCAGGGGCATCGAACGATGCCATGAACCGTCCAAAGGAATCCTCAAAGCATATTGGTGCCGCGAAGTTTGCCGAATCCGTGGACAGCAGTCTTGGCCCCGCGCCTGGGGTCCAGTACGTGCCAAACCTGGATACTATCCAGTCATTCAAACCGGACAAGCGTAAAATTGGAGGAACGTATTCAGAAAACGGGACAAGCATGACCTTGTCATATCGATCTGCAATTTTGCCGTCTGAATAAAGCAGGGCCGAATTGTGCTCGATTGTGCGGCGGACATCTTCTGGTTGGGCATACCCATTGCCAAGAAGTACGGGCACCGGAAAATCAGAAAGAAATGCATCTACCTTCGCTACCAGTTCAAACGTGGGGCGGTCAGGACGATGTCTAAGATGCCATTCAATAGCGGGAATGATTGCCGTCTCATGCCAGACTAACAAGTCAGGTTTGTATGCGAGCGCAGCTGTACTCAAAGCAGATATGCGCTTGAAAGAAGATTCGTAATCATTGACGGTCCGCAATTTACCAACAGAAGGTTGAACCAGGGCGACCCTGAACGAGCCCGAAGCGGGTGGGCCAGCAGGTTGCTCCGTTGCGATCAGTTGATCGTCTCCGGGCTTGCTGGCGCGGGCAGAAGGAGTTCCAAGGGTTGCCGTACCAAGGACGCAGACAATGCCGAAAAGCGCCCGGACCGCAATGCCGACGTTACGGCCTGCCAGCGGGCCGCGAGCACGTTTGATGGCTGCATAGAACGAGGCATTAGCCCCGGCGATAGCCAACCCGACGAGGGGTGCTCCACCGATCGAAGCAAGCCACAAAGCGGCCCTGCTGTCTGTCAGAGCATAAGGCAGGCTGGCATAATTGAAGGCAAGGAAGCCTGTAGTACGCCCCAGTTCAGCCGCTGCCCATATGAACGCAGCCGCTGGAATGGCAAATCTGCTTTTGGTCTTCATGACGGCTGAAATGATGGTGAGCGCCAATGAAAACCAGAAGAGGCCTATGGACATCGCGACCAGGATTGCACCGGGATGATAACTCCACAGCCAGTTGCAGACGAGGCCCAGTACGGCGGCACCCGCAGTTGCCCCGGCAACTGCCGACAGCAGTGGTCCATGCCGATCTGCAAAAGCAAACAGGGGAATGATTGCTATGAATATAAGCAAGGATACGGGGCGGTTTATTACAAGGAACGCGAGTGCATACAGCAATACCGAGGCTGTGATGAGCGCGGCATCCTGACCGCGTTTATCAAGCTTTGGTATTGTGAACGATTTCAGCATCCGTGGCTGTTTCAGGTGCGTTGGTGCCAGCCCTGTCAGCGCCAATCTTCCAGGCTTCCTGCTTCAGTTCCCTGCCAGGCCGGAATACTGCGACTCCGTGGTCGGAAACCGATACTGGTTCGCCGGTTTTGGGGTTGCGGGCACGCTTTCGACCCTTTCTGATGCGGACCTCGAAGGTTCCAAAGCCGCGTAACTCAACGGCTTTTTCTTCTAGGATGGCTTTCTTGATTTCCTCAAACAGCCCGTCGATGAGAACGTGAATGTCTTTTCGGCCAAGGGTCGACTTCTCGTGAAGAGCATCAATCAATTCGGCTTTAGTGACTTTTCTAGCCATGTCTCAACTCCTGGAAATCCGGGTCGCAATCAACCGTTCATCATTGAAACCGGATTATAATCCCGGTTGATGGCCAGGTCGATGGCGTGCGACGGGTTGACTGCGCTTATGCGCCGAGGACGTTGACGAGTCGCTGCATCCTGGACTTCTTGCGAGCGGCGGTATTCTTCTTGATGATGCCTTTGCCTGCAGCCGTGTCGATCTGCTTGATCATGTCTTTGAGCGTGGCTGCTGCGAGATCCTTGTCCTTGGCATGGGCGGCGGTGACTACGCGCTTGGCCGCGGTACGCACGCTGCTCTTTACTTTCTTGTTCTGGACGCGTCGCTTCTCGTCCTGCTTATGCCGCTTCTCTGCGGATGAAAATTTGGTAGCCAAGCTATCCTCCATCTGGATTGTCGCAACTAATGTCTGTTCGACAGGAATTAACGTAGGTAGAAGAAATTACCAGAACGCGGCAAGTATGTCAAGGATACTTTGCCCCACCAGACAGTCTGAAGGCATACTATTGTATGTCGAGGGACGAAGCCGAGGCAGCGACGACGCAGACGCCCCGTTATATCTGGTCTTTTGCATGAATCGGGGATGGATGCGAGGAGCAACGAGAGAAGAGGACCGAAGGCATACTATTGTATGTCGAGGGACGAAGCCGAGGAAGCGACGACGCAGACGCCCCGATTCATGCAAAAGAAAACCGCTCCGGTGTACGGAGCGGTTTTAAGCACAATCCTGCAAAGACTTAGCTAAAATCGCTCGGCCTTCGTTCGGTGCGCTTGCATTTCTCGCATTCGGCTACGTTCTTGACGCGGCCGTCATCGAAGAGGGTCTTCATCTTTACTTCACCGCCACAAGGGCAATAAAAATGATGCGTGGTACTCGACGTACGAGAGTTCTTACTAACCTGTCCCATAACGAACTCCTTGGGGATTCAGCCGGCCAGATACGGCTACCCGTTCGGCTACGCCCGAAAGCGTACCGATTGTGGATGGCGGGCAGCGTTTTGATCAGCGCCCGCGGCATAAGCCTTGTGGTCAAAATAACGCGAAATCCAATCCAGTGTCAATCGCGGTGTCGGGCCCAGGGCTTTAATAGATATATCCGATTCTTCAAAAAGATCCCCGGGCCTGCAGTGCAGGCCCGGGGAATCACCACGGAAAGGAGGAACATGCCCCGGTCGACGATCGAACCATGTCATACATACAACAAACATTGCACGAAACGGTTACTGAATAAAACCTGCTTCAGGAAGATTGCGATGTTTTTTTCAACAATTCCTGAAGTTGCTCCTTATGGTACAGCTCGACCGACCGGTTTTCCGCGAATTCTATAGCAGCCCGATTGAAATTGGAGCTCGTTACGACGATACCCCTGACAATGCCCAGCTTTTTCATATTATCCAGCAAAGACCGTATTGCAGAATCGTCGAGTGGTTCGGATACGCGAAGGAAACGAAGCAGGTTGGGTTTTTTCTTGGTTCCCATCCATTTCTTTGATTCATTTTCTACGGTGATGAAGTCAACCCCGTTCTGGGTAGCTATGACGTCCCTGACTGAGAGATTCAGCCCGTTTACCGTTATTTTTTTGCATAGTTCAACGAACTCTTCCTGGCCACAGGTCAGAAAATCCTTTATATGGTCGTCTGTTCTATATTCCTGGTACTGGGTGAGTTTCTCGGCGACATCCTTGAACTGGGGTTTTTTAGAGTAGATTTTTTCCCATTGTTCAATGGCTTTATCGATATTCTTTAGTTTTTCATAACAAAGCGACATAAAATACCGGGCATACAATGCTTCCTGACCGTTTTCGTCTTTGCAAAGCTTCAAGGCGCGTTCAAGCTCTATTGTTGCATTTTCATAGGAGCCCTGATTCATGTATGTGCCGCCACGCTCTACCAAAGATTTGATTTTATACGCAGGGCTTTTCTGAGCCCTCTCGAAGGCAAGGAGTGCACCGGTGTTATCGTTTGACTCTTTAAGGAGTTTGCCAAGGTAGTAATAGCTGTCGTAGTTGGAAGGATCGAATTTAAGCCCCAGTTCGAATTCCGCTCTGGCTTCGAGCGTATGCTTTGTTTTATACAGGATGAGGCCAAGCATGAAATGTGCCTTGCCATGTCTCGGGTCAAGCTCGACGGCTTTACGGGCATACTTTATAGCTACTTCCGCCTTTCCCCGTATATCGAAAATCCTGGCGCACTGATAGTAATACTCAGCGTTGCCCGGATCTGTCTTTACGAGGAGTATGTACTCCTTGAGTGCTTCTTCGAGTTGCCCGAAGCGTTCGAAGAGATCCGCAATGAGGTGACGGAATTCGGCTTCCGGAATCTCGTGATCGAACTGGCCAATTTCTCCGACAGTTTTAAGCTCCATGAGTGCCAGTTCTGCTTTGCTTTCAGCAAGGTATATTTTTCCAAGGTAATAATGGGCCACGGCATTCTTTGGTTCTTTAGCCAGTATATTCTTTACGACCTTGTTTGCTGCCTGACTTCTGCCTTGTTTGAGGAGGTCTGCAACCGCTGACAGGCGCTTGGGCATTATTATCATCTTGATAAGGAAATAGCTCAGAATGCCCACTGCAATGCCGAAGAATATAATGAGGATTATTGTAAACGACATGGGGCCGCCTTACTTTGTGGTATGGGGAAGGGGTGTGGCTTGCTTTAAACCAGACGCCTGCCGTGGTATCCTGATCTATGGTATACGAGTTTCTGGTGAATTTCCAGAGTTTCCTTGCGGGTGCGTTTAGTTTTATTGAGGAGGAATGATGCAATCCGGCCTGAAAACAGGATATTTTCTTTTCCGGTTATTTTCCATCCTCTGTTTTACGGCTGTTGCCGGGTCTCATCCGCAAGCAGTTTTTGCTTCAGATTTTTCTGAACGTGGGATTAAGCTGTTCATGGAAAACAAGCCGCAGGAAGCGGTTGCCGTGCTCGAGATGGCTGCAAAGGAGCCTGGAGCAGACGAAAAGCTATTTTTGTACCTTGGCATAGCCTACCAGCAGCTTGGCAAGTGGGATGAGGCAATAGCGTCCTTCAGAAAAGGCCTGGCCAAGGCCTCGGTATATAAACATCAGTACCTGTTCAACATTGCCAATTCCTTCTATGCGCAGGGACGCAATGCGTTTGCATTGGAGTACTATGATCAGGCGCTTGCCGAGCGGAGCGATTATGCACAGGCTTACCTGAATCGCGCCAATGCCAGGATGCGTGTAGGAAACCATGGAGGCGCCGTGGCAGATTATTCGCTGTATCTGAGCCTGGCGCCGGGTTCAACACAGGCTACCGAAATACGTCGCCTCATTGAATTGCTGGGAAGCAAGGCCGCGGAAGCCAACCGTTTGCAAGCGGAAACTGAAGCCCGGAAGCTTGCAGAAGAGCAAGCTAGACAGGCTATGCTCGATGAGGTTACCAGATCGCTCCTTGAGGCCGCAGAATCCACGACCAATCTTTCCGCGGGGTCCGGCGATGTCCAGGGCTATGATTCCGACCTTTCACTCGACGACTGACCATCACATTGAGTTCCTGGAGGGGATGATCCGTGACTGAAACAAATAAGAAGAGAGTGCTTTTTGCGGTGATCGGTGCTGTCATTGTAGTCACCCTGATAGTGATTTTTGCCCTTGGGCTTACAAAAACGGGCGATCGTGAGCGATTCAACATGCTTACCCTGGCACGTGAATACATAGCCCGTGGCGATTATGACCGCGCTCTTGATTTACTCGACAGGCTCATCATAAAGGATTCCAGCGACGCGGATGCGCGTGCCTTGCAGGATGAAGCCTTGAATCTTAAGACAGCCGCAAGGTCAGCCGCTGATGAAGCAGCACGAGCCGGTTCTGGCGATGCCGGAGCATTGGCGCAAAGCCTCGGGGAACTCGGAAAATCGCTGGAACGTACAGCGAGTACCGTTGCCCAGGGGGCAACTCAGAGCGGTACGACAGGACCGACAGCCGCCGCGCGGGCTGCCGCCGATGCCAGTGCAGCAGCGGACGCCGAGAAAGCCGCCGCGGCTGCCCGCAAGGCAGAAGAGGAAGCCAGGGCCAGATCAGAAGCGGAAGCGGAAGCGGCGCGCAGGAAGGCCGCGGAAGAAGAGCTTGCCAGGAAAGGCGCAGCGGTCAGGGCGCAGATGGAAGCGGTCAACGCCCTCGTCAAGGAAGGGCGATCGGCAATTACAGCAGGCGATTATTCCACCGCCAAGTCAAGATTCGATGGAGCCGTTTCCGGCTTGCCGGCTGGAGAGACAAAATTTTCAGCACAGACCTTTGCGGAGATTGCTGAAGGTTATTACGATGGTTACAAGCGGGCGCCTGGAAGCACTGAAGGGCTTGATGCCGTAAAACAGGCTCAGAGAACAGCCCAGGAAGCCATCCGGAGCGATCCCTCGGATGCGCGACCCCATTATACCCTCAGCAAGATCTATAACGATTTCGAGAAGCCGGACCTGGCGCAAGGTGAGCTGGAGCAGGCGGTCAAGCTTGACCCCAATAATTACCTGTACGCTTACGAACTTGGCAAGGCGTATTACAAGGTCAAGAAATATCCTGAGGCGCAGCGGGCCTTCGAGTCGATCACCGTCAAGCTCAATCCCAAGTATGAGCCGGCGTTTTTCAACCTGGGCATGACCTACCGGGCGCTCCGTAACGATCAGGGAGCGCTGGGAGCCTTTGGAGGTGCGATAAAGCTCAAGCCGGATTATGTGCTGGCCCACATCCAGACCGGCAAGATACTGAGCTCCAGAAGCGACTACTCTGGAGCAATCAAGTCTCTTCAGACCGCGTTGTCTTTTGAGCCTGGCAACATTACCGCATTACGAGATCTGGGTGTAGCATATTCTGCGACTGGGAAAAATGCCGAGGCTGAGAAGGTCTTCGAGAAGGCCATGAACCTGTCTCCGGACGCTGTTACGGCCTATAACCTTGCCAAAGTAAAATTCGACCTCGGCAAGGCAGCGGATGCATTGCCATTTGCCCGCAAAGCCGTGGAACTGGCTCCCGCTGTCGCCTTGTACCATTATCAGCTCGGTCTTACCGCGGAGAAAGCCGGAGACCTGGATTCGGCACTGCTTGCATACGCAAAAGCCGCGGAGCTGGACAAGAAGGGTGTAGATGCGCGGGTAAATCTTGGCAGCCTCTACCTGGAATCAGGGTTCGTCGACAAGGCTCTTGCAGTGCTCGAGGAAGCGTACCGCCTTGATCCTCGTTCTTTTGAGGCCAACAACAACCTTGCAAACGCCTACGGTATCAAATCACTGTTCGACAAGAGTGTATTTCACTATGAGGCCGCATTGGTGCTGGTACCGAGGGATACAACGGTGCTCCTCAACCTGGCCAAGGCGTACGTGCAGTCAGGCAGCCTGCCCAAGGCCCGCGATACATACATTGAATTGCTGAAGCTGGCTCCGACTACCTGGGATGCGCTCTACGAACTCGGAAAGACCTATCTATCATTGGGTGATACGGCAGCCGCAAAGAAGACGCTGTCCGAGTTGCTGGCCAGGAAGCCAGACTTCAGGGCTCGTGCCGAGGTGGAATCTATACTGGCCGGTCTGTAGTTCAGACGAGCCGCCGTACGGCTTTGAACAAGTCGTCGCGGCTGAGTTTGAGCCAGATGGGCCTGCCGTGCGGACAGCGGGGCTCAGGCAAACGCAGGGCTGCGTCGATCAGGGCTATGGCGCCTGATTCGTCCAGCTCGTCGCCATCCTTGATGGCCGCCTTGCATGCGGCCTGGGCAGCTGTAGCTCGCAAGAGCTCGGCCGGGTCAGGCCTGGAACGCAGCAGTTCAAAGATCGAGCCGGTCATCGACTCTGGCAGCATGGCCGGAGCGGCTTCCAGCAACCACGAGCGGCCTTCCCTGGCTATCCTGAACCCTGCGGCGCCGAGCGCGGCAGCGTTTGCTTCCATGTACTCGTCTTCGGCATCGGTCTCGGGTTCGTATACCACCGGAACAAGCAGTTCCTGCGAGACCGCCCTGCCTTCCATGATCTCGTTGTACAGGAAGCGCTCGTGGGCTGCATGCTGGTCCAGCAACACCAATTCGTCACCGAGCTCGAACGCAAGGAAGGGGCCAAGGGCTCTTCCTATGTACCTGAATCGTTTTTCATTGAATTGCCGTGGCTTGTTTTCTACAGGTATTGTCGGTTTTGTGTCATCCCTAACCCGTACCACGGCGTCTGCCATGGCTGACCAACCAGCTTTGTCGCCAGCGCCTGGTACGTAAGGACGTTCACGGATATCAGAGCCAAAGCTGCTGTAGTTGCTTGCGTCTGCATTGAGTTCCGACAGGAAGCCGCCTTCGCCGTATCCTGCCGGAGACGTGGAGGTAAACGGTGCCGCCACGCGGACCTGTGAGCCCAGATAGTCCCTTATGGCCCTGATGAGCCCCGCGCGTATGTCCTCCACGTTCTTGAGCCTGACTTCTTTTTTGGCAGGGTGAATATTGAAGTCAGCGTATTCAGGGTCGACATCGACGAAGGCCCAGGC
>JFJP01000068.1_pt1 | contig 16309 bp, 13 predicted proteins | sample 431651 | NCBI WGS metagenome assembly JFJP01 (sample SAMN02602958, study PRJNA72255) | Microbial mat metagenome, whole genome shotgun sequencing project. | biome: fresh water; feature: sink hole; material: water; isolation source: purple microbial (photo- and chemosynthetic) mats found in... | reverse complement strand
TTCATTTTTGGGTTTTCGCTCAAGACAGGAAAACAGCATGAACCCAGCCCATGATGGGTTTCCCCCGGAAATCCGCGAAGAACCAAAAAAAAGAAGGCTGATTCAGTGATGAAGGCCTAGCTTCGCCCAATGCTCAGCATGTCCGCCGCCCACTCCACCCACAGCGCTGCGGGGCTATCGATGCCTCCGCGATCTGCCAAGACTTCCGAAGTGGGTTCGGCGATGGAGAGCACGGGGATATCGGGCATGCCGTAGACGGTGGCGCACATCAGGCAACGAGCGACTTCGCCCAGCGTTACGATCTTCAGTCGGTTCATGGACCGCGCCTGGCACCCGAGCACCAGGGTTTGCAGGCGATGGAGATTCCAGGCGTGAAGGAGTTTCTCCACATCGGCAATCTCGCCTTTGCCTCGGTAGCCCGCGTAGGTCATGGCCAAACCAATGGTGCGGGGTGGGGCCGCATCCCAAAAGCCACCGCGCCCCAGGGCGAACTCCGCGTCTTTTTTGTGCAACAGACCCGCCTTGGCCAAGGCCTGCCACAACAAATGGGCGCTGCCGGCGTCGTCTTCCCAGAAGGGCATGAACTGGCGCAGAGCCAAATCATCGGCAAAACCGCCCACCAGCAAAATCAAGATCGGACCCTTTTCGGGAAACAGCGTGGGCAAATCCAAGGGCCGGTATTTCCGCCGCTCGGGAACCGCCTTTCCGGGGCTTGGCTCTGGCTGGCGCCGCTCAAGTTCGGGAGCATTGGCATGGTTGACGATCAGACGAGAACCTTCCGCCGTGGGTTCCACGTTCAAGCGCCCCAATTCCAGACGCCAATGGATTTCTTCGCAGCTGATTTCGGCGGTGTCATGGGGGGATGGCTCAGGGCGATTCCCGATCTCGTTGCTCACGGGGACTCCTCGGGGGCTTGGCGATCCTAGTTGTAGCATCCCTAGAGGCGTGACGACCAAGGGGATCCACATTGCATCCCGGCGCCTTCGCAACCCTAGGAGTTTTGTTCAGGTAGGGCTTCAACCTTCTTGAGGATTCGTCCCTCCAACGAAGCAGGGACCCTCGGGCTCCCCAAAGGGAGCGGAACATGAAGCGGCCAACGAGGATTTCAAGGCAATGGATACTGGCCGTGACTCTAACAGTTCTCGGCTGCGGCAGCGGGGAAACCACGACCACAGGCACGGCATCCATTCCAGCCCCCATAGCCGACTTTACCGTCAGTGTTTCCCAGGGCGTGGCACCCCTCACCGTGGACTTCACGGACACTTCCATGGGCAGCATCACCAGCCGCAGTTGGACCTTTGGCGATGGCACCACGAGCACGGCCACGCATCCATCCCATACTTTTTCCGCAGTGGGAAGCTACACAGTGGCCCTGACGGCCTTGGGACCGGGAGGATCCACCACCAAGACCCAAGCAAATTGCGTGATCGTGACTGGGCCCACAACCTCCACCGCTTGGCGTTTCGCGGTGGTGGGCGATACCCATGTTCAACCGAGCGCCTATGGCATCCCCACGGAGCTCGCTGCCGCCATACTCGCCGATTCGCCCCGTCTGGTGTTGGTTCCGGGCGATATCGTGGACGGCGGTTTGGCAGCCACCGGCGCCACGCTGAAGACAGAACTCGAACTCTTTCAGTCGGTGATGTCGCCCCTCACGCGCGCAGGGATTCCCGTCTACCCAATTCGGGGCAACCACGAGGATGACGCCAAAGATGACCTAACGGCTTGGAATGCCGTGTTCACGGGCACGGCCGCCCTGCCCTCCAATGGCCCCGCTGGGGAGGAAAACCTCACGTATTCCTTCACCAAGAACAACGCCTTGTTCATTGGTCTGGACCAGTACGTCAACCTGCACCAAGTCAACCAGACTTGGCTGAATGCCCAACTTGCGGCCAACACGCGCCCCCATGTCTTTGTCTTTGGCCACGAGCCAGCCTTCAAGGTTTTTCATACGGATTGCCTGGATGACCTCGTGCCCGAGCGTGATGCCTTTTGGAAGAGCTTGGCGGCCAGCGGAGCCCGCACGTATTTTTGCGGCCACGATCATTTCTTCGACATGGCTCGCCTGGACGACGGGGATGGTGAGCCGAACAACGATCTCTTCCAGGTGCTCGTGGGTTCCGGTGGGGGTGATCTGCACGACAAATTCAACTACGTGGGCTCGAATTCCACTTACATCCCAACGCAACTTTCGCACCTCATGAACAACGGCTATCTGCTGGTGGAACTCAGCGGCGAAACCGATAGCGATTTAAATGTGACCCTCACCTTCAAACAGCGCGTGGTCGCGACCAACGGCACGGTTTCCTACGCCCCGGCCTATTCCTTCACCTACACGGCGGCTTCCAAGCTGAAATACCCCGTGGTGGATACCGGTCAGGTGGCCACCTACAACGCCACCACGGAGATCACCGCTCCTGCTGCAGGAGCGGCCTTCTACGGCCAGGACGCTCAGCATGCGGGCCTGTCGCCCAGCTACAAGGACAACGGTGATGGAACCCTATCCGACCTGAACACGGGCCTCATGTGGGTGAAGGCCCGGGGGCCCAAAACATCCTGGGCCGCCGCCTCCACAGGCGCATCGTCCTGCGTGGTTGGGGGCTATGGTGACTGGCGCATGCCCACCATCAAGGAGTTGTATTCCCTGATCCTGTTCACGGGAGCGCAAGGCCCCAGCCTATATGATCCTGCGGGCTACCTGCCCTTTATCGATTCCAGCCACTTCGATTTCGTATTCGGTGCCGGCACCACCACCGAGCGGATCATCGATTGCCAGGATTGGTCCTCCACGGTGTACGTGGGAACAATCATGGCCAATAACCAAACAGCCGCCTTCGGCGTGAACTTCGCCGATGGCCGAATCAAGGGCTATCCCACCACGTCCACCAACTACGTGCGCTACGTCCGAGGAAACCCCAACTATGGGCAGAATGAATTCCGGAATAACGGGGATGGCACCATCACCGACCTCGCCACCCGCTTGATGTGGTCCCAGACCGACAGCGCCGTGGGCCTGGATTGGCAATCCGCGCTGGCCTGGGTGCAAGCGAAGAATGCTTTGGCTTACCTAGGGCACAACGATTGGCGCCTGCCCAATGCCAAAGAATTGCAAAGCCTTGTGGATTACAGCCATGCCCCCAAGGCCTCAGACATCGCGAAGCAAGGCCCGGCACTGGATCCCATCTTTGCCTGCACTGCCATCCCCGACGAGGCTGGCGGAACCGACTATCCCTTTTACTGGACCAGCACCAGTTTCAAGGACGGCACACCCGGCAGCGTCCCCGCGGCTTACGTCACCTTCGGTCGGGCGTTGGGATTCATGAAACCAATCGGGAGCACTAGCTACCAACTCCTGGATGTCCATGGCGCCGGAGCTCAGCGCAGCGATCCCAAGGCCGGCAACGTAACCGATTACCTATTGGGAACGGATGCCAGCGGCCACCCGGTGTATGGACGAGGACCTCAGGGCGATGTGGTGCGGATCAACAACTTTGTTCGCCTGGTGCGGGACGCGAGGTAGGCGCCGCCAGCCTGGTTAGAAACTCCGCCGCGGCACAGTAGCGTTGGCCACCAGGAGCCCTAGCATCAGCGCCAGCGTGACCACCAGGGCCTGAAAGCCTGCCTGAAGGCCCTGAAGCGTTTGCTGATGCAGCAACATCGTGAGACCCCGGAAGCCCATGCTACCGGGCAACAACAGCAGCAGTGCTGGCAGTAACAGCACTGCTGCAGGGCGTCGCGCACGCCGGGCGTAGAGGTTGCAGGCGGCTCCCAAGCCCCAGGCCGCCAGCCCGGCTCCGGCTTCGGGCCCCAGGGCACGGGTACCTACCGTGACCAAACCCCAGGCCAGCAAGCTGGCGCCCAGCGTCCAACCGTAGTCCTTCATGCGTCCCTGAAAGATCATCAAAAAACTGAGGGGCAGAATCGCCAGCACCGGGGCCAGGGTCCAATGGGGCAGAGCCGTTGGCTCGATGGGCGGACCGCTCAGCCAGGACCCGCCCAAACGCTGCCCCAAGCCAACCCCAAAGGCCAAGAGCATGAAGATGAGGCCCGTACCTGCCAAGCGGGCCGTGCCCGATACTAGGTTCCCAGTACCCAGTTCCTGCATGGAAACAAGTAAGCCTAAACCCGGAACCAGCACGATGAGACCGCTCAGCACCAACACCGACTGGGAACTGCCCGGCAGCAAACTCACCAGAAAGTCGCGTTTGCGTCAATTGCACCGTTAGTCCCACAACGAGTCCCAGCAAGGCTCCCAGCAGCATTTCCCGCCAACCGCCCCCAAAGATGCGGGCCATGCCTGCCGAAGCCAAGCCATAGGCCGCCACCACACGGCTCGGCCCATAGCGCCGAGGTTTCACCAGGAGCCAAGCCAGGTATTCCCGGGCCTGAGCCACATTCATGCGGCCCTCCAGCACCAGATCCACGGTGCCTTCCACATCGGCCAATTTTTCCAGATTGGATTCCCCCGCCTCGATGCGTTGCAGGTAGGTCTTGCTGTGATGCCCTTCCTTGCGTAGCGAGGCCAGAAAGCCCGTGGGCGTGGCGTAGAGCGCGCCCTCCAATCCCAGACTGGTGGCCACGCGCCCCAAAGCCTTTTCCAGCGTGGGAGCACTCCCGCCGAAGGTTTGCAAGGCTCGGCCCAATTCCAGCACGAAGGCCACCTCGGGAATGGAACTGGCCGGGGCGCTGGATTCAACGGGATCAGGAAGGGCGGCGGACATGGAGAACCTCTCGGCCAAGATAGCGCTGTTTGTTAGGTTGTCGCTGGCCAGCCCGAGAAAAGGCGTTCACCACAGAGGACACAAAGAGCACAAAGAAAGACAAAAGCGGGCACAGAGTTTTGAGAGAAAGACACAAAGAAGGTTCCAGCAATGGTTTTGACGGGCGGAAGCGCTTCATTGAGGATCCGTCAAGGCGACTCCCCACACCAAACCGTGCGCCCGCCACGCCCCCCCCAACGCTTGCCTCTCTGTGCCTTATCTTTCCCCCTTTGTGCCTTTTTTGCTTTTCTTTGTGCTCTTTGTGTCCTTTGTGGTGAAGGTTCTTTTTTCAGACCATGCGATTCACCTCGCCCTTGATGGAATCTTTACGCGATCGGCCCACACCTTGACACCCTCTTGATCTGAATCACCCGACCCTGATTCATGGAGGTGTTCCATGACTGGGCTCCGAATTTTGGCGGCCATCCTGGCTTCGGGCTTGGCGGTGTATCTCGTGGTGGCGTTGCTGCGCCCGGAGCGGTTCCAATGAGGACGCTCTTGATGGCCCTGTTCGCAGCCTTGCTCCTGGCGTTGGTATTACTGTCGCGCCCCATTGGGGAATACCTCGGGGATGTATTGGAACGAGAGCCCATTCCCTCCGCCCGCTTTTTGGAGCCACTTGAGCGCGGGCTCTATCGAGCCATGGGCATCGGTTTCAACGACCGGATGGATTGGAAGCAGTACCTCACGGCCGTCCTGGCGTTCAATGGGCTGGGTTTCCTGTGCCTGCTCGCCCTTCTAAAATTCCAGGCTCAACTTCCCCTAAACCCGCAGGGACTTGGGCCCATGAGCGGCCCGTTGGCCTTCAATACGGCCATCAGCTTCGTCACCAATACGAACTGGCAGGCCTATTCGGGCGAGGTGGCGTTGAGCTACCTCAGTCAAGCCCTGGGGCTGACCGTTCAGAATTTTCTCTCTGCAGCCACAGGACTGGCGGTCATGGCAGCAGTAGCCCGAGGCGTTCGGCGGCGGAAATCCACCAACCTGGGCAGTTTCTGGGTGGACGTGGTGCGCATCACGCTCTATGTGCTGCTGCCCCTCGCCGTGCTGTTCGCACTTTTTCTGGTCAGCCAAGGGGTGGTCCAAACGTGGGTCCCTTACCTGAAGGCCCTCTGGGTGGCCCCGCCCGTTCCCGGCGCCCCGACGGAGCAGGTCATTGCGATGGGCCCGGCGGCCTCTCAGATCGCCATCAAGATGCTCGGCAGCAACGGAGGTGGGTTCTTCGGTACCAACGGAGCTCATCCTTTCGAAAATCCGACCGCCCTTGCCAACTTGATTCAGATTCTTTCCATCCTCTTGATCCCGGCAGCCTGTTGTTTCGCCTACGGCAAGCTGGTGCGGGACCGACGCCAGGGCTGGGCTTTGTTTGTCGCCATGGGCCTTCTGCTGGCCCTGGCCACCGGATTGGCCGGATGGGCTGAACGACGGCCCGTGGCGGCCCTTCAACAACCTGGAATCGTGCAAACGGCGGGCAGCTTAGAAGGCAAGGAAGTTCGATTCGGCGTGGAGAGTTCGGTGCTCTGGTCCATGGCCACCACCGCCGCCAGCAATGGCAGCGTGAATGCCCAACACGATGCCATGGCGCCCCTGGCGGGCCTCTCCCAAATGGTGCTGATGCAGATTGGTGAAGTGGCCTATGGCGGCGTGGGTTCTGGCCTCTACGGGATGCTCATCTTTGTCATTATCGGGGTCTTTGTGTCTGGGCTGATGGTGGGAAGAACGCCGGAATACTTGGGCAAGAAGATCGACGCCTTCGAGATGAAGATGGCGGCTCTGGTGGTGCTTATTCCTTCTGCCCTCGTGTTGGTGGGTACTGCCGCCACCGTGCTCCATGGACAAGTGGGCCAGTGGGTGTCCAATCCTGGGCCCCATGGTTTCAGTCAGGTGCTCTATGCCTGGTCCAGTGCCGCCAACAACAACGGCAGCGCCTTTGCCGGGTTAACTGCCGACAATACGTTCCTGAATATCGGCCTCGGGCTCGCCATGCTGCTGGGGCGCTTCGCCCCCATCGCTGCGGTGTTGGCCTTGGCGGGTTCTCTGGCCAGCAAGAAGCGAACCCCGCCCGGCCCAGGAACCTTGCCCACCCACAGTCCCTTTTTCATTGGAGTCCTGGTGGCCATCGTGCTGCTCGTGGGAGCCCTGACCTTCCTCCCGGCCTTGGCCGTCGGCCCCCTGGCCGAACATTTCGCCTCGTTCTGAAGGGTGCCCCATGACTGAAACCATTGAACGATCACCCGCCAAGCTCCTGAATGGCCCTCTGCTTAAACGAGCTTTGGTGGACGCATTGCGAAAGCTCGACCCGCGTCACCAGTTGCGAAACCCCGTCATGTTCGTGGTCTGGGTGTGCAGCGCGTTTGTCACCCTGCTCTGGCTCCACAGTCTGGGTGGCGGCGGCGAAGCGCGACCGAGCTTCATCCTGCAAATTGCCATCTGGCTCTGGTTTACCCTCTACTTTGCCAACGTCGCCGAAGCCTTGGCCGAAGGCCGAGGCAAGGCCCAGGCCGATGCGCTCCGAGCGAGCCGCAAACAAGTGACGGCCAAGAAACTACACAGAGCCTCCGAACGCACCTGGACACCCGCCGACAGTGGGAGCCTGCGCCTGGGCGACCTCGTGCTGATCGAGGCGGGCGACACCATCCCCTTGGATGGCGAAGTGATCGAAGGCATCGCCTCGGTGAACGAGGCGGCCGTGACCGGAGAAAGCGCCCCCGTCATTCGCGAGAGTGGTGGGGATCGATCCGCCGTCACCGGTGGCACCGAGGTGCTTTCCGATTGGATCGTGGTGAGAATAACTTCGAATCCGGGCGATAGTTTTCTGGATCGCATGATCGCCATGGTGGAAGGCGCCAAGCGCCAGAAGACCCCCAACGAGATCGCCCTGGATATCCTGTTGGCCAGCCTCACTCTGATTTTTCTGCTGGCCGTAGCGACCCTGCTGCCCTTCAGCCAGTTCGCCGTGAAAGCAACGGGGCTGGGGTCCCCCATCACCTTGACGGTTCTGGTGGCCCTGCTGGTTTGTTTGATTCCCACCACCATCGGCGGGCTCCTCAGCGCCATCGGCATCGCCGGAATGGACCGGATGATCCGAGCCAATGTGATCGCCACCTCCGGCCGTGCCGTGGAAGCCGCAGGCGACGTAGACGTACTGCTGCTCGATAAGACCGGCACCATCACCCTGGGCAACCGTGAAGCGGTGGCCTTCCTTCCCGCGCCGGGCGTTACCGAAATGGCCATGGCGGAAGCCGCCCAGTTGGCTTCCCTCCCCGACGAAACACCCGAAGGCCGCAGCGTTGTGGTGCTCGCGAAAGAAACCTTCGGACTCCGGGAGCGCGATCTTCAAAATCTCCATCTGACCTTCGTCCCTTTCACGGCCCAGACCCGCATGAGCGGCGTAGATCTGGATGACCGGCGCATCCGCAAGGGAGCAACGGATTCGGTCGCGGCCTGGATCGAAGCCGAAGGCGGGTTCTTTCCCATTGAGGTCCGGGAAATCGCGGAACGCATTGCCCGAGAAGGTGGCACCCCGCTGGTAGTGGCGGATGGCCCATTGGCTTTGGGCGTCATTCACCTCAAGGACATCGTCAAAGGCGGTATTCACGAACGCTTTGCGGAACTGCGCCGCATGGGCATCAAGACCGTCATGGTCACCGGCGACAATCCGCTTACGGCTGCTGCAATTGCTGCAGAAGCGGGCGTCGATGATTTCTTGGCTCAGGCAACCCCGGAACGCAAGCTTCGGCTCATCCGGGATTACCAGGCCGGAGGACGGCTGGTGGCCATGACGGGAGATGGTACCAACGATGCCCCAGCACTTGCGCAAGCCGATGTGGCGGTGGCCATGAACAGCGGCACCCAGGCCGCCAAGGAAGCAGGCAACATGGTGGATCTCGATTCCAACCCCACCAAGCTCATCGAGATTGTGCGTATCGGCAAACAGATGCTGATGACGCGGGGATCCCTGACCACCTTCAGCATCGCCAATGACGTGGCCAAGTATTTCGCCATCCTCCCAGCGGCCTTTCTGCTGACCTATCCCCAACTCAAGGCCTTGGATGTGATGCGCCTGCACAGCCCCGAAAGCGCCGTGCTTTCGGCTGTGATCTTCAACGCCCTCATCATCGTGGCGCTGATTCCCTTGGCCCTGCGCGGCGTAAAATTCCGCACGCTCCCAGCAGCGGATCTGTTGCGCCGCAACCTCCTGCTCTACGGGCTGGGCGGGCTGATGGTTCCGTTTCTGGGCATCAAGATCCTCGACCTGCTGGTCGTTGCGCTGCACCTGGTTTGATCGGAGGTTTTCATGTCGATGCTGCGTCCATTGTTGGTTTCTTTTTCGGCCCTCACCCTAACTACCGGCGTGATCTATCCCGTGCTTGTGACCGGACTTGCCCGAGGGATCTTCCCCCGGCAATCCCAGGGCAGCCTTGCCGTGATTGATGGCCAACGACGAGGTTCTCACTTGATTGCCCAAGCCACCGAAGATCCCCGTTTTTTCTGGGGTCGCCCCAGTCTGACGGCCCCCTTTCCAACCCATGCTGCAGCCAGCGCTGGATCCACTCTGGCGGCTTCCAACCCAGCCCTTCGTGAGGCCGTGGTTCGGCGCATTCAAGCCTTGCAAACTTCAAACCCCGATCAACGGGCCGCCATTCCCCAGGACCTGATTACGGCCAGCGCCAGCGGCTTGGACCCGCACATTTCCCTGGAGGCCGCTCGATGGCAGGTACCGAGGATTGCGCGATTGCGATCGATCCCTGCCAGCGAGTTGCTAGCCATGGTGGAAAGCCACGCGCAGCATGCACCCATTGGAACAACCTTTGTGACCGTGGTGGATCTGAACGTGGCCCTGCTGAGCACAGGAAAGTAGTTCCATGGTCATGCCCTGGTTCCTTCCGCTTGCCCTGGGAATCGGGCTCCTGGCGACCAAAACGGCGATTGAGGAAAAGAGGACAACCTTCAAATCTCCCCGACACGGCAGCATCTGGCTGCTTCTTTCGATCGGTTGGTTTCCACTTCTGATCTGGTTTATCAACAACCTCCTGCCACAGTATTGATCTGGATTCCCATGCAAACCCGCCCCGATCCCGAACAATTGCTCAAGCGCGTGCAGGACGAAGAGGCGCGGTTCCAGCGGGCACGATTAAAAGTCTTCTTTGGTGCGGCCCCGGGTGTGGGGAAAACCTACGCCATGCTCCAGGAGGCTCACCACAAGAAAGCCGAGGGCATCGATGTTGTAGTCGGGGTTGCGGAAACCCATCGCCGGGCCGAAACGATGGCGCTCCTGGAGGGCCTGGAAGTTCTGCCGCGACGCTCCGGCATGTATCGCGGTGTTGATCTGGAGGAGTTCGATCTAGATGGGGCCTTGGCTCGCCGCCCTGGGTTAATCCTGGTGGATGAGCTGGCCCATACGAACACGCCGGGCTCCCGCCACCCCAAGCGATGGCAAGACGTGATGGAGCTGCTCGATGCAGGCATCGATGTGGCCACCACGGTTAATGTTCAGCACCTCGAAAGCCTCCGGGAAATCGTCGCCCAAATCACGGGCGTGGTGGTAAACGAGCGCATTCCCGACACGGTGCTCGAGCGCAGTGACGAAATGGAACTGGTGGATATCTCCGTGGAGGAACTCCAGGGGCGCCTCCAGGAGGGAAAGATCTACGTGCCCGATCAGGCCCGGCATGCTATCCAACGGTTTTTCCGAAAGGGCAATCTGCTGGCCCTGCGCGAACTGGCCCTGCGACGCACGGCAGATTTGGTCGATGCGGATATGCGTCGCTACCGTGATGCCGAGGGCATTGAAGATACGTGGGCGGCAGGTCAGCGGCTGCTGGTGGGCATCACCCCCCGTCTTTCTAGCGAAACCCTCATCCGTGAAGCCCGGCGAATGTCAGAGGCTTTGGGTGCTGCCTGGATTGCCGTTTTTGTGGACGAAGGGAATCGTCTCTCGGACAACGAGCGTGAACGCCTAGAATCTCACCTTCGTCTGGTGGAGCGTCTGGGAGGCGAAGGCGTTGCACTCCCAGGCCACGGAACCCTGGCCGAAGATCTGCTTTCCTTGGCGCGGAACCGCAATGTCACCCAGATTCTGATTGGGCAATCCAATCGCTCCGCATGGCTGGAGCGGCTACGGGGCGGGTTGTTGTTTGAGCTTTCTCGCCAAGCTGGCCGCATTCATGTCCATGTCATCCCCGTGGAGCAACGCGAAACGGAAGCAGCTCCTTCCAAACCCTTAGCCCCGTGGTGGCCGGGCTTCCCAACCTTGGGGCTTTGCGGACTCTATGTGGGGCTGGCCACGGCCGTCGGGCTCCTCGCTTCGTCTCGAATTGAACTCACCGATATCGTCATGCTCTTCACGATCCCAATTTTGCTCGGCGGGATTCGCCACGGCAGAGCGGCGGCTCTGGCCGCTTCCGTTCTGTCGGTGCTGGCCTTCGATTTCTTTTTCGTCCCCCCGCGATTCACCTTTGCGGTGGGCGATGTCCGCCATCTTGGGACCTTCGCCATCATGCTGGGCATGGGCTTGGTGATCGGCAACCTGACCGAGCGCCTTAGGCAACAAGCCATCCGAGCCCAGCACCGGGAGCTGAGGACCCTGGCCCTCTACCGGCTAGGGGAATCCCTTGTGCAGGCTGGAGACCAGACCAGTACCGTGGCTTCTGCGGTGCGGGCGGTCGAGGCGCAATTCCAGACCCAGGTCACGTTCTACCTGGCAGGGGAAACTGGTGCCTTGGAATCCGTGGATGATTTGAGCCATCCAGTGGTGGATGAAACCGATCGAAGCGTGGCCCAGTGGGCCTTTGATCACGGCCAGGTAGCAGGACAGGGAACCGGTGTGCTCCCCGCATCCAAGGCGCTTTTCCTGCCGCTGCGAGGGGCCAAGGGAATGCTGGGCGTGATGGCACTGAAAAGCGGCGAGGGGCCGCTGTGGCAGGAACCCGATCAGCGCCATCTCCTGGAGAGCTTTGCCAACCAAACGGCCATGGCTCTGGAGCGGGCGGCGCTATCGGCCGAGGCCCAAAGCACTCGCCTCAAGGCCGAACGGGAAGAACTCCGGAGCACGCTACTGTCGTCAATTTCCCATGATCTAAGAACCCCCTTGGCTGGCATCACCGGGGCCGTGACCACGCTGATTGAGGATCCTGGGGTGCTCTCGGACCTGGAACGCACAGCACTCATGGGGTCCATCCAAGATGAAGCCTTTCGGATGCACCGGCTGGTCAGCAACCTCCTGGACCTCACCCGGCTCGAATCGGGGGCCGTGGCGCTTCATCGGGAATGGGTGCCTGCGGAAGAAGTGGTCGGTTCTGCCCTGAGCCACTTGGGGCGCCCAGGGGAAGGCCGGGACATTCAGGTTAGCCTGGAGCGACCAGGCCTCCTCCTGCATTGCGATTCGATCCTTCTGGAACAAGTGGTGATCAATCTGGTCGAGAATGCTCTGAAGTTTTCGCCCGTCGAGCAACCCGTTGAAGTCCGGGTTTTCGCCACCGGCAAGGCAACCACGATCATGGTCTGCGACCGCGGGCCCGGCATTCCCGAAGGCTTCGAATCGAAAATCTTCGACAAGCTGTTTCGCCTTCCCGGACGCACGCCGGGATCCGGTTCCGGGGCTGGCCTCGGCCTTGCCATTTGCCAGGGTATTGTTCAGGCCCACGGGGGCAAGATTCAGGTGACCAATCGCCCGGATGGGGGAGCCCAATTTGTGGTTTTCATCCCCTTCGAGGGAGAACCCCCTGCCATTCCAGCCGAGGAGGATCCGGGTGAGTGATGCTGGCGACCTGATCCTGGTGATCGACGATGAGCCCCAACTGCTGCGGTTTCTTGGCGCCGCACTGAAATCCCATGGCTATCGGGTGCTCACCGCCACCAACGCGGAAGAGGGCGAACGCCTTGCTCTGAGCCATATCCCTGCGGCTATCTTGCTGGACCTGGGACTCCCGGATCGGGATGGATTGGAAGTGGTCGGAGCCCTCCGCTCTTGGTCCGATATCCCCATCATCGTGATCAGCGCCCGGGGGAAGGAAGACGACAAAGTGATGGCTCTGGAATCCGGCGCCAACGACTACCTCACCAAACCCTTTGGTACCCGGGAATTGATCGCCCGTATTCGCGTGGCGCTTCGGAACCGGATTGGAGTTCCCGCGTCGGTTACGTTGTACGAATCGGGCGAAATCCGGGTGGACCTGGAAGGCCATGTCGTTACACGACGAGGCGAGATCATCCACCTCACACCCAACGAATTCAAGCTCCTGGTGGTCCTCCTGCGCCACCCAGGAAAGGTGCTCACCCACAACCAACTCCTGAAGGAGGTCTGGGGTTCGGCGAATCTTCAGCAAACTCACTACCTGCGGGTCTACATGAACCAACTCCGCCACAAGCTGGAAGACGATCCGACTCGACCACGGTACCTACAAACGGAGCTCGGGGTGGGGTACCGGTTGGTGGAGGGCTGAGAGGCAAAGCTTGCCCCTCGCCACACATCTCTCGTCTTCATTACGCTCTGGGAGTGCCGGGTTGGAATCGACCTCGGCAGAACTGATTGAAGCATCCATCCATGGCGCGGCGAAACATTCAAAAAGGACTACATTCCCAAACGCCAAAAAGTAGGTTGTCCTTCACAAAAAATGCCCGGCGATTGCCGGGCATTTTTCTGAAATGGGAAAGAAGAAAAACTATTCTTCGGGCTCGTCGTATTCGGCGTTGTGCCAAACATTCTGAACGTCGTCGTTGTCTTCAAGCAGATCGATGAGCTTGAGGAAACTCTTGAGCTTACCGGCGTCGATCTCGGCGCTGGTGCTGGCGGCGTTGATGATCTTGGCTTCAAGCACTGGCAGCTTGGCAGCGTCCACGGCATCCTTCACGGCCTGGTAGGACTCGGGTGTGGTCTTGATGATCCAGACTTCACCGTCTAGCACCACATCATCGGCCCCGGCTTCGAGGGCCACTTCCATGATTTTGTCTTCGGAGATCTCGCCTTCCACCACGATCTGCCCCTGGCGGGTGAAGAGGTAGGACACGCTGCCCACGGCACCCAGATCGCCGCCAAACTTGGAGAAGTAGCTACGAATTTCAGGCGTGGTGCGGTTCTTGTTATCGGTCATAGCTTCGACGATGATCGCCGCGCCGCCGGGCCCGTAGGCCTCGTACGTGACTTCTTCGTAGGTCACGCCTTCCAGCTCGCCGGTGCCCTTCTTGATGGCACGCTCCCAGTTTTCCTTGGGCATGTTCGCGCCCTTGGCTTGATCGACGGCCAGCCGCAACCGGGGATTGGCGTTCACATCGCCACCACCCAAACGCGAGGCCACGGTGATTTCCTTAAGGATCTTAGTGAAGGCTTTGCCGCGCTTGGCATCGGCAGCGCCCTTCTTGTGCTTGATCGTGGACCATTTACTGTGGCCGGACATGAATGACTCCCAAAAGGCGTGGACAGGACTTCAGCGAGATAGATCAGCCGCGAAGACCGCGCTTCGAAACGCGGGCGTAAGGCGGTGGTTCTTGGCGAAGCATGGGGCGTTCGAGCATGAACTGGTACCACTGGTCCCCATAGACCTTCATCTTCATGGCTTTCCCGTTCTGCAGGAGGCTGCGGTTGGTCAGCAGGCGCTCGTCACCTTTGCAGATCTTGAGGCCACGATTGATGACTTCGATAGCAGCGTCACGTTCGTGCATTTCATTGAGTGCGAAGGCATAGACCCCATACAGCAGACTTTCCTTTTTCCCGGCCTTCAACGCCAAATCAAAGGTCTGCTTGGCCTTCTTCTTCTCTCCACGCTTCCATTGAAGAATGGCGAGCATGGACTTGGCGACGTAGTGCTGCATGGAGGCAGATTTTAGAAGTGGCTCAGCTTCGTCATTCTTCTTGCGAAGATACTGGACCACGCCAATTTGACCATCGATGGAACCCTTCACCATAAACTGGCGAGGCCCCAGCTTGTAGCCCTCTTTCATGACCGTGATTGCCGCATCGAATTGCTGCTTTTTCATCAGCTCCCCGGCCCGTGTAAAGATCTTTTCCAGCTCTGTCTGAACCTTACGGCCAAGCCAAATAAAGAGACCAACGCCTCCGACTAGGCCCAGTGGAATACCCAACCAAAGACGGATGCCAAGCAGTTTCGAAATCAGGACCATGACGATGGCAACGCCAAGGCCCAGTAGAAGATTGATCACACGTTCTCCCCGAGGCAGCCCGAAGGCCAAGGGGCTAGTCTACCCTTGGAAGCAGCCCCTTTCCATGGTTGGTTCAGCCGATGACACCGCTCCGTGGTCGGGGGGCGGGTCGCTTCTTGCGCACCGTTCGCTTCACAGCGGCAGGCGTGCCTTCCCCCTGTATTTTCCGGGGCCTACCCGGACCGCGCTTGGGCTTAGTTGGATCGATTTTCTTTACTTTGATCGCACGTTTGACGGGTTTTGCTTTCTTTACGGTTTCTTTCTGAACAATGGCCTTGGCAGCCCTTCCTGTGACCACAACGCGGGTGCCATCCTTTAGTTTTTTAACTTTGCTGCCAGGCTTTCGGCCGCGTTTTAGGCTCATCTGCAGAGGATCTAAGCCCAAAAAGTCCTTTTCGGCCTGTTCCTGCAGGCGCATCATTTCGCCTTTATCCTTCTCGTGATCATGTCCACACAAGTGAAGAAAACCGTGAATCACCAGTGTCTCGACTTCACGTCGCCGACTGACTCCCATCTTCTTGGCCATTTTCTCGGCCACGGGAAGGCAAATAACAAGATCGCCAAGATGAGGAAAGGCACCTTTTTCGGCTTCGGATGGAAAACTCAATACATCAGTCGTCTGATTGATTCCGCGATGCTCACGATTCAGTCGACGCATGATGCGATCATCCACATAAGAGATCGAAATCCCTTGTGCCTCAGGCGCGAATCGGTCTCGCAGCTGTTTTAGCAGATCACCCAGTGAGCGGTCACCGGGGCCACGCAACTTGCTGCGCGTGGACCAATCAACCTTGAAAGAAGTGAGCGAGTCATTCATGACGATTCCCGTGATTAGCTATTTTCAGCTTCATCATTATCTTAATTACCACCGAAAATGTCAACATACATAGGCATTTTTCCAGGATTGCCAATGGTAATCTTAAATATTTTTAAATGTTTTAGTCGATGGAATCGCAACAAATCAGGGTATTTTTGTCCTATGGAACCTGTTGTCCCGCCCTCAATCATGGCCCCGATCGAGCAATTCCTGGCGCTCCTGGAGCACTGGAATGCACGGCATGCTCTTACCGCCCTTCCCCCCAAACATCGCTTTGAGGAACTCATTCAGGATGCCTGTGCCCTTCTTCCTTACCTGGCAGAATTGCGCCCTGGCTCCAAGCTGATCGACTTCGGAACGGGCATGGGCGTGCCATCCGCCATTCTTGCGATGGCAAGGCCCGACCTGGAAATTCATGCAGTTGACAAATCCAAGAAAAAAATCGCCTTCGTTCGCCAAGCTGCGCTGGAATTGGGCCTCAGCAACCTGATTCCCGTTGCGGGTCGAACCGAAGAGCTACCGCCAATGGGAGCAGATCTAGGCACCGCCAAGGCTGTAGGCAGCCTGCCTCTTC
>JFJP01002021.1_pt2 | contig 16310 bp, 16 predicted proteins | sample 431651 | NCBI WGS metagenome assembly JFJP01 (sample SAMN02602958, study PRJNA72255) | Microbial mat metagenome, whole genome shotgun sequencing project. | biome: fresh water; feature: sink hole; material: water; isolation source: purple microbial (photo- and chemosynthetic) mats found in... | reverse complement strand
GCAACATCCAAGGTATGCCGACTTGGTACGAGGCGCGCGTGTGTGAGAAAGGCTACCACGGCAGACGTGGTGGCGTGGACATGATGGTCGCCATGAACCCTCAATCGTGGGATGCCGACATCGCCGAGGTCTCGCCCGGCGGTTACCTGCTGTACGACAGCACGCGCCCCATGCCGGCCAGCAAGTTTCGCGACGACCTGCACACCATCGGCGTACCGTTCACCGAGATCGCCAACAACGCCTATACCGATGCGCGCCAGCGCCAGTTGTTCAAGAACATCATCTACGTCGGTGCTTTGTCGGTGTTGCTGGACGTGGAAGCAGGCGTGTTCGAAAAACTGTTCGCAGAGCAGTTCAAAGGAAAAGAGCGTTTGCTGGCATCCAACGTGCAGGCTTTGAACCTCGGTCGCGATTATGTGATGGAACACCTGAAGGCACCGCTGGGCATTCGCGTTCAGCGAGCCAACAACGTGGGCGACCAGATATTCACTGACGGTAACAGCGCTGCCGCATTAGGTTTGGTGTACGGCGGGGCGACGGTGGCTGCGTGGTATCCCATCACGCCATCCACATCCATCCCCGAGATGTTCGCCAAATATTGCGAGAAGTATCGCGTCGATCCCGACACGGGGCAGCATCGTTTCGCCATCGTACAGGCTGAAGATGAGTTAGCCTCCATCGGCATGGTGGTAGGCGCAGGGTGGAATGGTGCGCGCTCCTTCACGGCGACCTCCGGCCCCGGCGTCTCGCTTATGACCGAGTTCATCGGCCTGGCGTACTTCGCCGAGATACCCGTCACCATCGTCAACGTGCAACGTGGCGGGCCGTCCACCGGCATGCCCACCAAGACACAGCAGTCCGATCTGTTGTGCTGCGCTTACGCCTCGCATGGTGATACCAAACACGTGCTGCTGTTCCCGCAAGACCCGCACGAATGCTTCACGCATTCTGCTGCTGCACTGGAATTGGCCGAGCGTTTGCAGACCCCCATCTTCGTGATGACTGACTTGGACATCGGCATGAACCAGCGCCTATGCAAGCCTTTCGTGTGGGACGACAGCAAAGAATATGATCGCGGCAAAGTGATGACGGCTGAAGAACTGGAAGCGGGCAAACCGTTTGGTCGTTACCGTGATGTAGACGGCGACGGCATCCCGTGGCGCACACTGCCGGGCACGCATCCGACCAAGGGCGCGTTCTTCACACGCGGCACTTCGCGCAATCCGCAGGCCATGTATTCCGAGGCCGGCGCGGACTACATCTACAACATGGAACGCCTGCTGCGTAAGTTCAAAACAGCGGCAGAAATGGTGCCGCAACCCATAATCCGCAAAGCAACCGAGCCGACTAAGTTGGGCGTGATCTACTACGGATCTACGACACCCGCCATGCGCGAGGCAATAGATGTACTTGAGCACAATGGGGTGCATGTGGATGCCATGCGATTGTGCGCCTTCCCCTTCCCCGATTCCGTCTCGAAGTTCATCGCCGAGCACGAACGTGTGTTCGTGGTGGAACAGAACCGCGATGCGCAGATGCGCTCCATGCTCATCAATGAACTGGAAGTGAACCCTGCCAAGCTGGTGCGTGTATTGCATTACGACGGCACCCCCATCACCGCGCGTTTCATCATCAGTACCATTCACGACTGCGTCAAACCGAAAAAGGAGCTCGTATGACCTTTATCGCCAAACCTAGGATGCATCACCCCTCGTTGCAGACCAACAAGGTCGGCTACACGCGGCGTGATTACGAAGGACGTATTTCCACCTTATGTGCGGGTTGCGGTCACGACTCCATCTCGGCAGCCATCATCCAAGCCTGCTGGGAGTTGGACATCGAACCGCATCGTGTAGCTAAACTCTCTGGCATCGGTTGCAGCTCTAAGACGCCCGATTATTTTTTAGGTGCGTCGCACGGGTTCAATACCGTGCACGGACGCATGCCCTCCGTGTTGACGGGAGCACATCTGGCCAATCGGGACCTGTTGTATCTGGGCGTGTCTGGTGACGGCGACTCGGCCTCCATTGGTTTGAGCCAATTCGCCAATGCCATGCGGCGCGGGGTCAACATGGCCTACATCGTGGAAAACAACGGCGTGTACGGCCTGACTAAAGGCCAGTTCTCCGCCACCGCCGATCGTGGCTCCAAGAACAAAAAAGGCGCGATCAATACCGACAATCCCATCGACCTCGTGGGTATCGCTTTGCAGTTGGGCGCGACCTATGTGGCGCGCAGTTTCTCTGGTGACAAAGCGCAACTGGTGCCGCTCATCAAAGGCGCATTAGCGCACGGCGGTGCGGCTTTCATTGATGTCATCAGCCCTTGCGTCACCTTCAACAACCACGGCGGCAGCACCAAGAGTTACGAGCATGTACGCAGCCACAAGGAAGCGGTGAGCATCGTCGATTTCTTCTCGCCCGCCAGCGAGATCACCACCCAGTACGCACCCGGCGAAGTGGTGGAGGTAGCACAACACGATGGCTCGGTATTGCGTCTGCGCAAACTGCACGAGGACTACAACCCCACCGACCGCTACGCCGCAATGAGCTACATGAACGCCCACGCGATGCGCGGCGAAGTCGTCACCGGATTGCTGTATCTCGATCCCTTGCCCACCGATCTGCACACCTCGCTCAACACCTGCGTGCAACCCTTGAACGTCATGGAAGCGCAGCAGCTATGCCCCGGCGTTGCCGCACTAGACAAGATCAACGCCGCATTGCGTTAACCATCACCTCAGGAGAATCCCATGACCGAACGTACCGTATTCCAATCGATGTCACTTCGCCACGTGCTCAGCGTTGCACCGAACGCCTCCGTGTTTGATGCCGCCTGCGTGATGACGCGTGCCAATTTCGGCAGCATCCTCGTCATCGATTCTGGCAACGCCTTGCAGGGCATCGTCACCGAACGCGACATGATGACCCGCGTTCTCGCCAAGGCACTCGATCCAAAGACCACCGCAGTGACCGAAATCATGACACGCAATCCACACTGCGTTCCACCAGAGACCAAGGTGACCGAGGCAATCGTGCTGATGATGGAGCGCGGCTTCCGCAACCTGCCTGTCGTCGGACAAGGCAACAAGATACTGGGCGTTTTCTCATCGCGCGATGCCATGCCGAAAGAGTTGCAGGCAGCCGAGAGCTTGGCGGAGTTCAATAATCAGTTAAATGATTCGCTAGGATAGTCGCAAAAATTGAGATGGGCTGACTGGCTGAATCCAAGGTTAATGGTCGCCCCTTGAACAAAAACCCACCAATGGTGGGTTTTGTTTTTTCTTAGACCCAGTCTTTGGGTACTAGGAATTTATCGTACAACTCCGCTTCGGGCGTGCCTGCTTCTGGATGCCAGTCGTAACGCCATTTCACCAGGGGCGGCATCGAGAGCAAGATGGACTCAGTGCGGCCGTTCGATTGCAGACCGAAGATGGTGCCACGGTCGATGACCAGATTGAACTCGACGTAACGACCACGACGATAAAGCTGAAAGTCCCGCTCACGTTCACCGTAAGGCATATCTTTTCGCTTTTCCAACAGCGGCACATACGCAGACAGATAATGGTCACCCACGCTCTGCTGGATAGCGAATGCTGATTCGAAATCAGGTTCGCTCAGATCGTCGAAAAAGATACCGCCCACACCACGTGGCTCGTTACGATGTTTGAGGAAGAAGTACTCGTCGCACCATTTCTTGTAACTTGCATGGTGGTCGCCATCGAATGGTGCGAGCGAGTTCTTACAGATCTGATGGAAGTGGATCGCATCTTCATCGAAGCCGTAGTAAGGCGTGAGATCCATGCCACCGCCGAACCAAAACACCTTCTCACCATTCGGCTTGTGTGCCATGAACATGCGCACGTTGGCATGCGAGGTCGGTGCGTACGGATTGCGCGGATGCATCACCAGCGACACGCCCATCGCCTCCCAACTGCAACCCGCCAACTCGGGACGGTGTGCCGTAGCAGACGCAGGCATCTTGTCGCCCTGCACGTGAGAAAAGGCCACACCACCGCGCTCCAACACATTGCCTTCTTCGATGATGCAACTGATGCCTTCACCTTTGCCGATGCCGCCACTGCCTGTGGCGCGTGTCCATTTGTCGCGCACGAATTTTTTGCCGTCCACCTGTTCCAGTCGATCGACAATGAGTTCTTGCAGTTGCAGAAGGTAGGTTTTGACGGCGCTTGAATCTACGTTACTCATATTCTCTCCAGTGATGCCGTCATTCCCGCGAAATCGGGTATGACGGGTATAAATTATTTGCGCAATATTTTACCACCCAGCCATGTCCGAATCGTCGAAGGTTGCTTGCGCTTTCCCACTCTGCCGCGCAGTACCCACACTTTATTTCCGAATAATCTTTGACACTCGGCATAGGTCTTCGCGGGGCGGCATCCGCTTCGGTTCGCACTGGTGGACACCAAAGCACTCCCAGCATCACGACAAAGTCGTTTTGCAATCGGATGTGCGGTGAGACGCACCGCGAGCGTGTCGTGATCGCCGCGCAACCAGCGCGGGGCAGAATCTTTGACGGGCATCAGATAGGTGACGGCCTGTGCACCATCGTTTTGCAACTTGCCTTGCTCTTGAAGTGTGAGCGGCTTCAGATATCGCGCCACCTGATGGTAATGCGACGCGATGAGGATGAGACCTTTGCGCTGTGGTCGTTGCTTGAGCTTGAGGATGCGATGAACAGCCTTGCGATTGCTCGGATCACAACCCAAGCCGTAACATGACTCGGTCGGGTAAGCGATGAGACCGCCGCACTTGAGGTGGGCGGCGAGTCTTCTAGAAGGTCTGGCGAATCGATGCAAAGTGTTCCCCCACCCTGCCCCTCCCCCGGTGGGAGTGGGAACCGTTATTTCCTGCCAATCGCGCGGTGTCCGATGTCGCGTCGCATCTGCTGACCATCAAAATGAACGGCATCTGCAATTTCATACGCACGACTCTGCGCCTGCTTCACCATGTCGCCCAGGGCAACGACGCACAACACGCGACCGCCACTAGTGACCACTTTGCCATCTTGCATAGTGGTGCCGGCATGAAACACATGACCGTCTTCCAGTTTCTTCGACAAGCCAGTGATGACATCACCTTTGCGCGGTGTGTCAGGATAATTCGCGGCGGCCATCACCACGCCTAGCGCAGTGCGTCTATCCCACTCCGCTTCCACTTTATCCAGCGTGCCGTTCACGGCATGTTCGACGATGGTAGAGAAGTCGCTCTTCAAACGTAGCATGATGGGTTGTGTCTCGGGGTCACCCATGCGGCAGTTGAATTCCAATACTTTGAGGCTGCCATCAGGCGAGATCATCAGGCCGGCGTACAAGAAGCCGGTGTAGGTGATGCCTTCGCTTTCCATTCCGCGCATAACGGGCTGGATGACTTCGCGCAACACGCGCGCATGAATCTCGGGTGTGACAACAGGCGCGGGTGAATACGCACCCATGCCGCCAGTGTTGGGGCCTTTGTCGCCATCGAGCAGACGTTTGTGGTCTTGGCTGGTCGCCATCGCCAATACGTTCTTGCCGTCTGCCATAACGATGAAGCTAGCTTCTTCCCCTGCGAGGAATTCTTCGATGACCACACGCGCACCCGCATCGCCCAACTTGTTGTCGGACAACATCATGTCGATGGCTTCGAACGCTTCCTGCTTGCTCATCGCTACGACTACACCTTTACCGGCAGCTAGACCATCGGCCTTGACGACGATAGGTGCGCCATGTTTTTCGACGTAAGCCTTCGCGGGAGCAATCTCGCTGAACGTCTCGAAGAATGCAGTGGGGATGTTGTGGCGCGTCATGAAACGCTTGGCGAAATCTTTGGAAGATTCCAACTGTGCCGCCGCTTTGGTGGGGCCGAATATCTTCAACCCTGCCGCACGGAACGCATCCACCACACCTGCTGCCAGCGGTGCTTCGGGGCCGACCACTGTAAGTTCGATGTTCTCGCGTTGTACGAAGGTGATGAGGTCTGGGATAGCAGTGATGGCGACGTTCTCCACGCCGTCTTCCAAGGCCGTGCCCGCATTACCGGGTGCAACGTACACCTTCTGTACCTTCACACCCTGCGCCAAGCGCCAAGCCAGTGCGTGCTCGCGACCACCGTTACCGATTACCAATATTTTCATAGATCAAAAACCTTTCTAACAACGGAGTGCGATTAAGCCGTCACGAGCTCAGGCAAGACAAGGCGCGAAAGAGCGAGGAAGCTGAGTTTACATTTAGTAAATGAGCCTTCCGAGCCCTTGAGCAACGCAGTATTGCCAAGCGCAGTAGGCTTAATGACGGAAGTGGCGGAAGCCTGTGAACACCATCGCCAAGCCATGTTCGTCAGCCGCCGCGATGACTTCTTCATCACGCATCGAACCGCCGGGTTGGATGACCGCTTTGGCACCGGCTGCTGCCAGTACGTCGATGCCGTCACGGAACGGGAAGAAGGCATCAGAGGACACTACGGAATCCACCAAGCTCAGCCCAGCGTGCTGTGCCTTGATGCTGGCGATCTTGGTGCTGTCTACACGACTCATCTGACCTGCACCTACGCCCAATGTCTGACCGCCTTTGCAGAAGACGATGGCATTGGATTTCACATACTTCGCCACGCGCCATGCGAACAGCAGGTCGGTGAGTTGTTGCTGAGTCGGTTGTACTTTGCTCACGACTTTGAGTTGAGCGAGTTGTACGTTCAGTGTGTCGGGAGACTGCACCAACAAACCACCGCTCACACGCTTAAAGTCATACTGGTTAAAAGCGTTGGATAGAGGAACTGTCAGTACGCGCACGTTCTGTTTCGCCCCTGTCACTTTCAACGCAGCCTCGGTGGCACTTGGCGCGATGATGACTTCGACGAACTGATTGGCGGTGATCTGCGCAGCAGTTGCTTCGTCCAACGCGCGGTTGAAGGCGATGATGCCGCCGAACGCGGAGGTTGTGTCAGTGGAGTAGGCCAGCTTGTAAGCATTCAACGCAGTGTCGGCGATGGCGACGCCGCATGGGTTGGCATGTTTGACGATGACGCACGCAGGTTGATCGAATGTCTTGACCAATTCCCATGCTGCATCGGAGTCGCCGATGTTGTTGTAGGAGAGTTCTTTGCCTTGTACTTGCGTGTAGTCGGAAATGCCGCCCTTTACTGGGTTCAGGTCGCGATAGAACGCAGCATGCTGGTGTGGGTTCTCGCCGTAGCGCATGTCTTGCACCTTGGCGAAGTTGAAGTTGATCTGCGCGGGGAACTCACTCTTGGTGCCGTCGCTATTAATGGCAGTCAGGTAGTTGCTGATCATGCTGTCGTAAGCGGCAGTGTGCGAGAACGCTTTTTTAGCCAAGTCGAAACGGGTGGCATCGCTCACTGAACCTTTGTTGGTCTGCATCTCGGCCAGCACATCCGAGTAGTCGGCAGGGTCGGTGACGATGGCGACGTGTGCGTGGTTCTTGGCAGCGGAACGCACCATGGTCGGACCGCCGATGTCGATGTTCTCGATGGCGTCTTCCAATGTGCAACCAGGTTTAGCGATGGTTGCAGCGAACGGATACAGGTTCACCACGACGAGGTCGATGGTAGGGATGTCGTGCTTCTTCAAAGTGGCGACATGCTCGGGCAGATCGCGACGCGCCAAGATGCCTGCGTGCACTTTCGGTTGCAGTGTCTTCACACGGCCATCCAACATCTCGGGGAAGCCGGTGTAGTCTGCGACTTCGGTGCAAGGCAAGCCGTTGTCGGCAAGCAATTTGGCAGTGCCTCCAGTGGAAAGGATCTTCACGCCGAGCGCGTTGAGACCTTTGGCGAATTCGAGGATGCCGGATTTATCGGAGACGCTGATGAGTGCTTGTGTGATGGCCATGATGTTTCCCGGTAGTTATTTAATGTTGTATTGCTGCATCTTTTTACGCAGAGTGTTTCGGTTGATGCCAAGTAGTTCAGCTGTACGAGTCTGATTGCCTTCGGCTTGAAGCAGCACGGTCTCGATGAGCGGCTTCTCAGCACAGCACATCACCATGTCGTAAACACCACAAGAGGGTTCTTCACCATCAAGGTCTTTGAAGTAGTCGTTCACCGCCTTGCGTACGTGCTTGGCGATGTCGTTCTCGTTGATCGGGCATTCACTCATTTCAATTCCCCTACTTAGTGCACTTCTCAAAATCCAAATCTCGTTGCAATACTGCGTTGCACACAAAAAATCACTCCTTACATATTCCATATATGCTGCGTCGTAATTTTTTGTTCGCGCCTTGTCTTGCTTAGATATTTGAATTTTCAGAAGCGCCCTCAAAATATTGCAAATGCACACCTCGGCTTTGCAATTCATCAAAAAAATCATTCACCGCACGTTGTTGTTCGTCGATGGTTTCTAATTGGTTCATGCGAAAACGGAATGCCGCTGAGCCATGCAATCCTTTTGTGTACCAAGAGATGTGCTTGCGCGCGATACGCAGTCCGGAAAGGTCGCCGTAGAAATCGTACAAGTCGCTCACGTGGGCTAACAGCACTTGGCGTATCTCGTTGACTTCAGGTGCGGCGAGATGTTCGCCCGTGTTCAGGAAATGTTCTATCTCGCGGAACAGCCATGGCCGGCCTTGCGCAGCGCGACCGATCATCACCGCATCCACTCCAGTTTGTTCCAATACGAAACGTGCTTTTTCGGGCGTAGTGATGTCGCCATTGGCGATGATGGGGATTTGCACCGCATCTTTCACAGCGCGGATGGTTTCGTACTCGGCATCGCCGGTGTAGGCACAGGCACGAGTGCGTCCGTGGATGGCCAGTGCTTGGATGCCACTGGATTCTGCGATGTGCGCGATGTTCACTGCGTTGCGATTTTGCTTGTCCCAGCCGGTGCGGATCTTCAAAGTGACGGGCACGTCCACTGCACCGACTACGGTTTCCAATATCTCTGCCACTAGCTTTTCATTCTGCATCAGCGCTGAACCCGCCATAACATTGCAGATCTTCTTGGCGGGACAGCCCATATTGATATCGATAATCTGTGCACCGTTGTCCACGTTGTAGCGTGCGGCCTGCGCCAACATCTTGGGATCGGCGCCAACGATCTGCACCGAGATGGGATCGACCTCGCCTTCATGATTGGCGCGGCGTTTGGTCTTCTCGGAGCCATAGAGCAAAGAATTGGAAGCGACCATCTCGGATACGGCCATACCTGCGCCCATACGCTTGCATAACATGCGAAATGGCCTATCGGTCACGCCCGCCATGGGTGCGACGATAAGGTTGTTTTTCAGTATGTATTTACCGATTTGCATGAGGGGCATTTCCAAAAGGGCGCTGATTATAATTTAATCAACTGCCCCATGCTATGATTGCTCGCAGAATTATTCCCTAGGGATTCGAAATGGAATTCGACATCGTTATCGTAGGTGGCGGCATAGTTGGGGCAGCGCTGGCCGCTTCCCTCAAGAACAGCGACCTTAGTATCGCCCTGATTGAGGGGCAGAACCTGCCCAGCCTAGAGACCGAGTGGGATAGTCGAATTTATGCTTTCACCCCCGGCAATGTGGATTTCCTAAAGACCTGCGGCGCTTGGGAGCATCTGGATACATCACGTATCCAGCAGATCGAAGAGATGCGCGTTTTCGGCGACACCGGCTCCAAACTGAACTTCAGCGCCTACCAGCTAGGCGCGCCTGAATTGGCCTTCATCATGGAAAGCCGTTTGATCCAGCATGCGCTATGGAAGGCGATTCAAGGCCAAACAAACCTCACTCTGTTCCAGCCTGCTCAATGTGCGGAGCTGGATTGGCAGGAAGCAGGTGCTCACTTGAAGCTCAAAGACGGGCGCGAGATCAAAGCCAAACTCATCGTCGGTGCTGACGGACGCGATTCTTGGGTGCGCCAGCAAGCGGGCATGCCTGAAGTCCCTACTCCGTACCACCAGCATGGCGTGGTCGCCAACTTCAACACTACCAAGACACATCGAGGCATCGCGCATCAGTGGTTCACCGAAGACGGCATCCTTGCCTTACTGCCGTTACCGGGTAAACGCGTCTCCATCGTATGGTCGGTCAGCCCGGAAAAGTCCGCCGAACTGTTGGCGCTTACTCACGAGGAATTGAGTTCGCGTGTGGCTGAAGTGGCCCAACATACCTTGGGTAATTTGGAAGTCATCACCCCGCCTGCTTCGTTCTCGCTACGCGTACTCAATCTGGCACACCTCACCAAACCGCGCTTGGCACTCATTGGCGATGCCGCGCACAACATCCACCCACTCTCCGGGCATGGTGTGAACTTGGGACTACACGATGCGCACGATCTGGCCGAAGTGCTGATGCAACGCGGTGCGCTTGATTGCGGAGACCTCGGTTTGTTGAGTCGTTACGAGCGTGCGCGAAAAGCCGACATACTCTCCATGCAACTCACCACCGATGCGCTGAAACATCTGTTCGTAAACGACAATCCTATCTTGCGCACCTTGCGCAACATCGGTCTCACCGCCACCAATAAGATCGTGCCGCTGAAGAAGTTGCTAGCACGTCACGCACTCAACTGATTTCAATTCAAGGACACCAACCATGTTTCGCTCACTACTCGTATTGCTGCTCAGTATCTCTTTTGCTCACGCTGCCGAAGCAGACAAGACCACAGAAGCAATCAAAGCCAATCTGCAAAAGAACTACGAACAACTCATCGGCCCGATCTCTCAGGTGAACAGATCGCCGATGCCTGGGCTTTATGAAGTGGTCACCGGCGATCACATCTTCTACACCGACAAGTCAGTGCAATATCTGATCGACGGCAATATGTTCGACCTGAAGAGACGCAGCAACATCACCGAAGCGCGTTCACGCACCTTATTCGCTGTCGAATTCAATAAACTCCCACTCGATCTCGCCATCAAGAAAGTGAAAGGAGATGGCAGTCGCAAGTTGGCTTATTTCTCCGACCCGAACTGCGGTTACTGCAAGAAGTTGGAACAGGAGCTACAAGAAGTGACGAACGTCACCCTGTATCTGTTCCTTTACCCGATCTTTGACGGTTCCGCTGAGAAGGTACAAGGCGTGTTGTGCAGTGAGGACAAAGTGAAGGCGTGGGACGACTTGATGCTGAATGGCGTTACCCCACCCGTTGGAAAATGCCAAACGGGTACTGACAAAGTGCGCCAACTCGGCGCCAAGTTGAAAGTGAATGGCACACCCGCACTGATCTTCGCCAACGGCATGATTAACCCTGGCTACATGCCAGCGGCACAATTAGAAGATGCACTGAATAAAAACAGGTGAAGCTGGCCGATAAGCCGGGTTCTGTCGTGGACAGTCATTCCTCTAGGCGTTTCGTTACCTGACGCTCAAGCAACCTACCCGCAAGCGACGCGAGCCGCGCCATAGCTTGCCTATTTGGTCTTGCTCCAGATGGGGTTTACCCTGCCACGGATGTTGCCACCCGCGCGGTGAGCTCTTACCTCGCCATTTCGCCCTTACCTGATCTGCTTGCGCAGCCATCGGCGGTATGTTTTCTGTGGCACTTTCCATCACCTCACGGCGTCCGGTCGTTAACCGGCATCTTGCTCTGTGGAGCCCGGACTTTCCTCTCCGCCCTTACGGACGCAGCGACTGTCTAGCCAGCTTCATTGTGGAGTTTAGCATGTGGGGTATAGAACGTCCGGGAACCCGGACTTTAGTTTCGACATCACGCGCTTCGCGCATGAGTCTTCACTGCAACTTGCCGCTAGTGCGGCGGCGTTGTCCTCTTCGCCCTTACGGACGCAGCGACTGTCTAGCTAGCTTCGGCGCGCACGCTGTCACGCATGCTCTAAGCCTCTCCCACTTGCACGCTGATCCCCAACTCTTTCCACTGCGCTGCCTCTTCCTGCAAGGCGGTCTCGGTCAATGGATTCTGAGTCAGCCAGCCTGACTCCAAGGAAAGATGGAATTTTGTGCCGCTGAAACGGCCTTGCATCTTAGGTAAGCGGATCCCGCTACGATTACGACAGAACAATGTCGCTAAGCGTAAGGACATGACCAAGGCCTGATTCTTTGGCTCGCGTAGCTGTACGCGCAATTTCTCCAAGCGACCACGATGCGCCAAAGTGAGCATGCTCAATAGTGTCTGCTCTTTTTTCGAGAATCCCGGCATGTCTGCATTAGCCAAGATGTAGGAAGAGTGTTTGTGGTAACCACTGTGCGCCACGCTGATGCCTATCTCATGCAAGTTGGCAGCCCAATCCAAATAGTTCATGGTCGGCTCATCGAACTGCTCACCCAAGAATTGTTGCGCAAGCATTGTAGACAGCTCCGCCACGCGCTTCGCTTGCTTGGGTGCGACATGGTAGCGACGCATGAATTGATGCACCGTCGCTTCGCGCATATCGTTGTGGGTGAAGCGACCATGCAAGTCATACAGCACACCTTCGCGCAACGCGCCCAAAGCGGGCTGCATACGCGCAATACCCAACTCGCAGAATGCCGCATACATGATGGCGAGACCACCTGGCAGCACGGGAATACGGTCAGGCTTCAAGCCGAGCAGATCAAGCTTGTTCACATCACCTACCTTGAGCAGCAGGGCGCGCAATCTCTCCAGCCCTTCAAGCGTGATGCCACCCTCGCTGAAACCGTTCTGCTCCAAGATATCGCAGATGACGCGCGCACTCCCCGATGAGCCCATCGCCACATCCCAGTGATCACTTGTGTAGTCGGCCACGATGGTCTGCAACTCGATACGTGCTGCGAATTCAGCTTGCTTGAGGTTGGACTTGCTAACCTTGCCATCAGCAAAATAGCGCGCACTGAAACTGACGCAGCCCATGTAGAGACTTTCCAAGTGTGCTGGTTGCAGGCCCTTTCCGATGATGAATTCCGTCGAGCCTCCGCCGATATCCATCACCATACGACGCTCATTAGTGCGCGGTAAACCTTGTGCGACGCCAAGATAGATCAAGCGCGCTTCTTCACGACCCGCGATGACTTCGATGGGGAACCCAAGTGCTGCTTCGGCTTTTTTTAGGAATTCAGGTGCGTTCTTGGCGACACGCAGAGAGTTGGTTCCCACCGCGCGTACCGCTTCGGGTGGCAAACCACGGAGACGTTCTCCGAATTTTTGTAAACAAGATAAGCCGCGTTGTTGTGCTGCTTGGTCAAGCAGCTTATCTTCATCTAGACCTGCGGCGAGTCTGACTGCCTCGCGCAAACCATCGAGCATGTAGAGCTGATCGTCCACCACCCGCGCCACCTGAAGTCGAAAACTGTTCGACCCCAGATCAATTGCCGCGAGGAGTGGCTGTTGTTGCACGGGGACTTACTGCTGGACTTCGCGCTCGATCTCTTCTACGGTCACATGACGCACGTCACGCCCCCTGACCATGTAGACCACATATTCCGACATGTTCTTTGCGTGGTCACCGATACGCTCGATAGCTTTAGCAACGAACAATATCTCCAACGAAGTAGAGATGGTGCGTGGGTCTTCCATCATGAAAGTGATGAGGTAACGCATGATGGCGCGGAACTCTTCATCCACCTGTTCATCCTGACGCACCACTTGAGCGGCAACACTCAGATCAAGGCGCGCGAAAGAATCCAAGGATTTTCGCAACATATCCAGTGCGATGTCGGCAGCATGTTTGATCTCGTTATAGCGTGGCAGATGCAAACGATCTTTCTGCGATAACAGCTTCGCCATACGTGCGATCTTTTCTGCCTCGTCACCGATGCGCTCAAGGTCAGTGATGGTCTTGATGACGGTCATTACCATACGCAGGTCTCCTGCAGCAGGCTGGCGGCGCACCAAGATGCGATTGCAACTCTCGTCGATCTCGACTTGCATCGCATTCACGCTGTGATCGTTCTCGATCACGCGATTCATCAACGCTACATCGCCTGAGGTCAACGACTCGACCGCTTGCTTGATTTGGCTCTCGACTAGCCCTCCCATCTGCAATACACGTGAACGCACTGCTTCCAGTTCGGTGTCAAATTGCTTTGAGGTATGTTCGCTGCTGACCATGTGGGTTCCCTTAATATCGTTGCAAATGGTGGATGTTATCGATTCGTCGTTAAGTTTTTGTGACAGCGACTCAAGCTGTCAGCGTCTTCACACCGTTCGGCGTGCCCAGTAACAATACATCTGCACCGCGACGCGCGAACAGACCATTGGTCACCACGCCTGGCAAATGGTTCAAAAATGTCTCCAGTTCAACTGGATCCATGATTTGTAGATTGTGTACATCGAGGATCACGTTGCCGTTGTCGGTAGTGAAACCCTCACGCAACTTCGGCTGTCCGCCCAGCTTCACCACTTCACGCGCAATGTAGCTTCGCGCCATCGGGATGACTTCGATAGGCAAGGGGAACTTGCCCAATACATCGACCAACTTGCTCTCGTCACACACGCAGATGAATTTCTTGCTGGCGGCTGCCACGATCTTCTCGCGCGTCAATGCACCCCCACCGCCTTTGACCATGTGCATGTGCTTGGTGATCTCGTCCGCGCCATCCACGTAAACAGGCAGATCGCCCGCATCGTTCAGCGACAACACTTCGATGCCATGCCCTTGCAGGCGCTTGGCTGATGCTTCAGAACTCGCGACCGCACCACGGATCTTGCCTTTGATCTTAGCCAACTCATCGATGAAAAAATTTGCTGTCGAACCCGTACCTACACCCACGATGCAATCGTTAGGTACATAAGTGATGGCCGCCTGAGCGACCGCGCGTTTCATATCATCTTGAGTCATTGCCATGTTGTAGCCTCTTCTTTTGATTTATGCGTTTGGTAGCTCGGGATTATTGCAGGAAATGGCATCTAATGAAACAAGCCTGAGCCTCAATCTAGCCGCGTGGATGGTGCATCGCATGCAGCGCCTTCAATCTTTCACGCGCCACATGTGTGTAGATCTGCGTAGTCGAGATGTCCGAATGACCCAGCAACATCTGCACTACCCGCAGGTCAGCACCGTGATTGATCAGATGTGTGGCGAAGGCGTGGCGTAAGGTATGCGGCGACAAGGGCTTATGCAAGCCACCCGCTTTCGCATGTTTCTTGATGAGATACCAGAACATCTGACGCGTCATACCTTCGCCACGCTGGGTGACGAACAAGTCATCAGTCAGCTTGCCATCCAGCAACACGGGGCGCACATCGACCAAATAGCGCTTGATCCAATCCAGCGCCTCCTCCCCCAAGGGCACAAGGCGCTCTTTGCTACCCTTACCCATCACGCGCGTCACCCCCATGTCCAAGCTCACTTGAGCCACTTTTAAGGTGACCAACTCCGACACGCGCAGACCGCTGGCATACATAGTCTCCAGCATAGTGCGGTCACGCATCCCCAATGGAGTTTGCACATCGGGTGCGTTTAGTAACAGCTCCACATCTTCTTCGGTAAGACTCTTAGGCAGACTGCGCGGCAACTTCGGTGTGGCAATCTGCAAAGTAGGATCAGCCGTAATCTTGTTCTGACGTAGCAGGTATCGGAACAATCGTTTGAGGCTAGAGATGGCGCGTGAGGTCGAAGTCGCTTTAGCTTTCTGCCCGCCAACCAGATGTGCCAAGAAACCTTGGATGTCGGCATGCGTGGTCGCGGCGATACCGCAACCGCGTTGCGCCTCAAGCCAAGCAGAGAATTTATCCAGATCGCGCCGATAACTTTCTAGGGTATTGCGCGACAAGCCATCTTCTAACCACAGCGCGTCGCTAAACTCGTCCAACAACTCAGCGTCGTTCATGAGCCAACAACCACCGCTTGATATTGAGTGCACCGCCTTCCGCATGGCGCATGAAGCCCCCCAGACCCGACGCACTCACCACACGATGACAAGGAATGACGAGAGGAATGGGATTATTGCCGCAAGCTTGACCGACCGCGCGCGCGCTGGAACCGACCCGCTTCGCCAGTTCGCCATAGGTCAACGTCTCCCCGCGAGGGATATACAGCATCGCCTGCCACACAAGACACTGATGATGCGTACCGTCAAGCGTGAAAGGCAAGTCGAACTCGAAACACGCATCGGCAAAATAGGCCGACAACTGTTCGCAAATCTCCCGTGCCATCGGACTGGCTGGAGCTAACGCTTTCATGCGGGAAGAGACGAATTCGATACCCAACAGATCGGTATCCGAACAATGGATGGCAAGCTTACCGAAAGGCGCAGCGATGATGGCTTGGAATGGCATGGCCGCATGATAGCCCGAAAATATAAACGGGAGCCGAAGCTCCCGTTTATATTTGCCCCACAGAACCGTTGCTTACGCAGCGACTTTGCGTGCTGGCAACTTCTCTTTGATACGTGCGGACTTGCCTGAACGATCGCGCAGGTAGTACAGCTTGGCACGACGTACATCGCCGCGACGCTT
>JFJP01001241.1_pt1 | contig 16311 bp, 16 predicted proteins | sample 431651 | NCBI WGS metagenome assembly JFJP01 (sample SAMN02602958, study PRJNA72255) | Microbial mat metagenome, whole genome shotgun sequencing project. | biome: fresh water; feature: sink hole; material: water; isolation source: purple microbial (photo- and chemosynthetic) mats found in... | reverse complement strand
CCGAACACCCTATTTAAATACGTTTTTTAAATTATTTTTACCCTAATACGGAAAACCGTAAAACACATCGTTTTGCGGTTTTTATATTTGTGAAAAATCACGTAAAACTACCTCCATAATTCTTGTTAAAGTTATTTATTTTTGGTAGGTTTGAATACAATATATTTTAAAATGAATAAACAACTTATACAACCAAGAAAAGCACTTAATAAAGCATTTTTAAAAATAAAACCTAATAGAACTGAAATTGAGATTTTTAAAACAAATCTAATTCAAGTTTTAGACAGTTGTAATGATAAAGAATCTGAAGAATTTCATAAGAATCTTGTAAGTGATTTTCTTAAAAACACCTACTACTCACCTAATCATTTTATCAATACAAAAAATCGTAATGATTTAGTAATTCACAACGGCAAAGATGCAAAAACTACTGTAGGCGTTATTATTGAAGCAAAAAGTCCTACTAACAAATCAGAAATGATTTCTGTTGCTAATCTTAATGGAAAAGCTTTACAAGAATTAGTCTTATACTTTTTACGGGAGCGAATTACAGAAAAAAACCTAGAGTTTAAGCATCTTGTTGTTACCAATATCTACGAATGGTTTGTGTTTGATGCCCAGTTATTTGAAAAATATTTTGCTCAAAACAAAGCCTTTGTAAAACAATTTGAAGAATTTGATGCCAAACAACTATCGGGTGTAAAAACCGATTTCTTTTATAAAGACATTGCAAAACCCTTTATTGAAACTATAAAAAACGAAATAGAATACACCTATTTCAATTTTAAAGATTATGATAAACCTTTGCGAAATACTGACAAAGACGACGACAAATCTCTCGTAGCTTTATATAAATTACTTTCACCAGAGCATTTACTAAAATTGTCTTTTGCTAATGATAGTAATAGTTTAGATAAAAACTTTTATAGCGAATTGTTGCATATTATTGGTTTAACAGAAACTAAAGAAGGCGGCAAAAAATTAATTGAAAGACATAAAGTAGATAACAGAAACAATGGTTCGCTTCTTGAAAACGCCATTATTCAAATTGATAGTTTAGATAAAATTTCGCGTTTGCAAAACCCAAAGCAATATGGCGAAACTTATGAAGATCGCTTGTTTAATGTAGCTCTAGAATTAACCATTACTTGGGTAAATAGAATATTGTTTTTAAAATTACTAGAAGCCCAACTTATATCTTATCACAAAGGTGATAAAAGTTATTCTTTTTTAAATGCTACTCTAATTCATGATTATGACAAATTAAATAAACTTTTCTTTCAAGTTTTAGCTAAAAAACCTGCCGAGCGTAGTAGTGATGTGGCTTCTATTTATGCAAAAGTGCCCTACCTCAATAGTTCGCTGTTTGAACCAACTGATTTAGAACACGACACCTTGTTTATCTCTAATCTTGAAGACGAAATACCCTTACCGCTACTCGCTTCTACCGTTATCAAAGATGGACAAGGCAAAAAAGAAAAAGGTACTAAAAATGCACTAAATTATTTCTTTTCGTTTCTTGATGCTTATGACTTTGCAAGTGAAGGTAGTGAAGACATTCAAGAAGACAATAAAACCTTAATCAATGCATCAGTTCTTGGATTGATTTTTGAAAAAATAAACGGCTACAAAGACGGTTCCTTTTTTACTCCTGGTTTTATTACCATGTATATGTGCAAAGAAACCATTCGGCGTGCAGTGGTTCAAAAGTTTAACGAAACTAAAAATTGGGATTGTGAAACCATTATTGACATTCACAATAAAATTACCGATACTAAAGAAGCTAATGCTATTGTTAACTCCATAAAAATTTGTGATCCTGCGGTAGGTTCCGGACATTTCTTGGTTTCAGCATTAAATGAACTCATTGTTATTAAACACGATTTGGGCATTTTGCAAGATGCTCATGGAAAAAAACTTCGCGATTATTCGGTAGAAATTGTCAATGATGAATTGATTATTGCCGATGATGATGGAATACCATTTACCTACAACCCAACCAACAAAGAAAGCCAACGCATACAAGAAACTCTTTTTAAAGAAAAAGAAACCATTATAGAAAATTGCCTTTTTGGTGTAGACATTAACCCAAATTCGGTTAAAATTTGCCGTTTGCGCTTGTGGATTGAATTACTTAAGAATGCTTTTTATAAATTCCCCTCCTCTGGAGGGGTGTCCGAAGGACGGGGTGGTGAGCTCGAAACGCTACCCAACATCGACATCAACATTAAATGTGGTAACTCGTTAGTCTCTCGTTTTGATTTAGATACCAACTTAAAGAAAGCCTTACAGCAAAGCAAATGGAACATTGAAAGCTACAAACTAGCCGTTGCCACTTATAGAAATGCCGAAAGCAAAGAACAAAAGCGCGAAATGGAACGCTTGATTGCCGATATAAAAAGAAATTTTAGAAGTGAAATAGCCATAAACGACCCAAAAAAGCTAAAACTAGAAAAGCAAAAAGGCGAATTGTTTAACTACACCCAGCAAGTAGGCCTTTTTGAACGCAGTAAAAAAGAGCAAACCGAGTGGAACAACAAAGTAAACACCCTTGCAGCCGACATAAAAACTTTAGAAACCGAAATTGAAGAAATAAAAAGCAACAAAATCTATGAAAATGCCTTTGAATGGCGTTTTGAGTTTCCAGAAGTGTTGAATGATGCTGGCGATTTTGTGGGGTTTGATGTGGTGATTGGGAATCCGCCGTATGGAGTAAATTTTACTGAAACAGAAAAAAAGTACTTAATAAACTTTGACAAAGATGTGCCTGATTATGAAATCTATATATATTTCACAACACTAGCTAAAAAAATATTAAATAGAAATAGTCATATTTCTTATATCTTTCCAAATACTTTCCTATCAACAAAATTTGGAAAAAAATATAGAGATATATTATTTGATGATGTTCAAGTATACCAAATTGTTGATTTATCAAATGATAATACTTTTGAAGATGCTTCTGTTAGAACTTGTATATTTTCATTTAGAAAAAACAATGATGATTATCAATCTGAATTCATTGGAATAAATGATAAAAACTTTTTATTAAAAAATTCATTCTCAAAGAAATTTTTATTAAAAGAATCAGAAAATTTACTCAGTCTATTTTATCAAAATAAAGATGAATTAAAGGTTATTGATAAAGTAAGAAAAAACAGAGAACTAAAGGATTACTATACTGTTTCTCAAGGATTAATCCCTTACGACAAATATAGAGGTCATGATGAATTCACTATAAAAAACAGAATATGGCATAGTGATTTTAAAAAAAATGATACTTATAAAAAAGAATTAAAAGGTGCCGATGTAGATAGATATTCATTCAAATGGAATGGTAAATTATGGATAAGTTATGGAAATTGGTTAGCTGCACCACGAGATATTAAGTTTTTTAAAGAGAAACGTATTCTAATTAGAGAAATAACCGCTGATAAATTACAAAGTACATATGTAGAAGATGAATATTATAATACACCTTCATTGATAAACATTATTGACGAATCTGGAATATTAGATTTAAAATTTTCGTTGGCAATATTAAATTCTATGTTAATTGGATGGTATCACAATAAAGTTTCACCAAAGGCTAATAAAGGTTTATTCCCTAAAATATTGATTAATGATGTTAGATTAATTCCATTGGTTGAAGTTGATAATCAAATGCAACAACCATTCACTGAAAAAGTTGACCAAATTCTATCCCTCAAAAAAGACAATCCACAAGCCGACACAAGTGCATTGGAGAGCGAAATAGATTTTATGGTTTACAAGTTGTATGCCTTAACTTATGAGGAGGTTTTGGTTGTTGAGCCAGCGTTTAGTGAGCGTATGAGTAAGGAGAAATATGAGGGTTTAAAGGTGGAGTAGAAAAATAATATAAAAATTATGAGCAATATTAAACTATTTGAAAGCAAACAGGTTCGTTCAATATGGAACGAAGAGCAGCAAAAATGGTATTTTTCTGTGCAAGATGTTGTGCAAATACTAACAGATAGTAGTGATGTAAAGCAATACATTAAAAAAATGCTAACTCGTGATGAGCAACTTAAAACCAACTGGGGTACAATTTGTACCCTAGTAGCAATGAAAGCTGCTAGGAAGGAAAAGAATATTCTATTTTAACCGCCGAAATCAGCAAAGCTACTTTTGGCATTGTTCCAAGTGAATATAAAAATATCAAAGGACTAACAAAATCATCTGAAAATTTGCGAGACCACATGACCGATTTAGAATTGATATTCACTATGTTGGGCGAAGCTTCTACCACCGAAATTGCAAAAAACAAAAATGCACAAGGTTTTGTAGAAAATCATAAAGCTGCCAAAGCAGGTGGAAATGTAGCAGGAAATGCCAGAAAAGAATTAGAAAAAAAATCGGGAGCTAAAATTGTAACCAACCAAAATTTTAAAGATTTAATAGAAAGTAAAAAATTAGAAGAATAAGAACAATTGTACTGCTTATCAAAAAAGCTTTGGGTTGTTGTGCCAGCGTTTAGTGAGCGTATGAGTAAGGAGGAATATGATGTTTTGGAGATTTGACAACTTTCAAAAAGTTGTCAAATCTTATCAAACAACAAATCGACCATTTAGTTTACAAGTTGTATGAGTTGATAGTGTTATAAGGTTTAAAATATAGCTATTATGAGCAAAAAAGAAAAAAATAACGATATCGTTCGTTCTTCATCGGTAGAATATTTAACATTTATTGCGTCAACTGGCGACGGTGGGGTAAATGCTATTTATCAAGAAGAAAACATTTGGTTGTCTCAAAAAATGATGGGCGAACTGTATCAAGTAGAAACGCACACTATTAATTATCATCTTAAGAAACTATTTTCTGATAGTGAAGTAGAAGAAAATGCAGTGGTTCGAAATTTTCGAATAACTGCACAAGATGGCAAAACATATAATACAAATCATTACAACCTTTCGGCTATTATTGCTGTGGGTTATAAAGTAAACTAGGAACGTTATTGCAGAGAGTATGGCATTGCGCCAAATTCCAATGACGATGGAAGACTGGGAAAATCGATTAAACAAATTTATTGAAGCAACTGACAGAAACATTCTACAAAATGCGGGCAGTGTAACGGCAGAAATTGCAAAAGCACATGCTGAAAGTGAATTTGAAAAATATCGTATCATTCAAGATCAATTATTTGAAAGCGATTTTGATAAAGAACTAAAAAAGCTAAAATCTTAACTCAACATCAAATTTACAATTTAGTTTACAAGTTGTATGAGTTAACATAAAGAGGAGGCTTTAATAGTTGAGCCAGCGTTTAGTGAGCGAATGAGTAAGGAGGAATATGAGGGTTTAAAAGTGGAGTAAAAACAAGAGCATAGAAAATAGAATAAAGATAAAAGACCAGTGGAAAAAGGCGAAATACTTATTTATCAAAATCAAGACGGCAACATCAAAATAGATGTTCGGTTGGAAGAAGAAACGGTTTGGTTAACGCAAGACCAAATGGCACAGCTTTTTGGCAAAGGCAGAAGTACCATTACAGAGCATATTGGAAATATTTTTAAAGAAGGGGAGCTAGAGGAAAAAGTGGTAAGTCGGAAATTCCGACACACCACTCCACACGGTGCAATTGCAGGAAAAACACAAGAAAAAGAAATAACACTTTACAATCTTGATGTTGTAATATCAGTAGGTTATAGAGTAAAATCACAACAAGGAACACAATTTCGTATTTGGGCTACACAGCGTTTAAAAGAATATATTGTAAAAGGTTTTGCGTTGAATGATGAGCGTTTCAAAACGGGTACTTCAATGAATTATTTTAACGAACTGCAAAACCGCATTCGTGAAATTCGCCTATCTGAAAAATTCTTTTATCAAAAAATAAAAGACATTTACACAACCAGTATCGATTATGATGCAAAAGATGAGAAAACGATACAGTTTTTTAAAGTGGTTCAAAACAAATTGCTTTGGGCTATTTCTCAAAATACGGCAGCCGAATTAGTTTATCGCAGAGTGGATGCCAGTTTGCCATTACTAGGAATGCTTTCTTATGATAAGAAAGAAGCAAAAAACATTCAAAAACAAGAGATTAGCATTGCTAAAAACTACTTGAACGAAGACGAAATGAAATTATTGGGATTGTTGGTAGAGCAATATTTAGCATTTGCAGAGGCTATGGCGCAACAACAAACGCCTATGTATATGAAAGATTGGATTGCACGCTTAGACGGTTTATTGCAATTGAATGGTAGAGAAATACTCACACATGCTGGCACAATTTCGCACCAAATGGCTTTAGAAAAATCGGAGCAAGAATTTCAAAAGTTCAAATTAGAACAAAAAGCCATTGAAAATGAACAAAGTTTGAAGGAAATAGAAGAGGATATTAAAAAACTAAAACCTTGATTGCAAAACAAATCAACAGTTGTATGCCTTAACTTATGAGGAGGCTTTGTTGTTGAGCCAGCGTTTAGTTAGCGTATGAGTAAGGAGAAATATGAGGGTTTAAAGGTGGAGTAAATAAACAATATAAAAATGAAAGAAAGTAAACTACCTATAAGAAATAGCACGGCAGAGTTTTTAATTTTTACCACACAAGCAGGTGAAAATACTATAGAAACCCGTTTTGAAGATGATGCAATCTGGATGTCTCAAAAAATGATGGCCACTCTTTTTGAAGTAGAGGTAAATACCATTAATTATCATTTAAAAGAAATTTATAAAAGCCAAGAACTTTCGGAAACGGCAACTATTCGAAAATTTCGAATAGTTCAACAAGAGGGTAAAAGACAAGTAGAACGCCTCATTGATTTTTTTCATTTAGATGCTATTATTTCTGTGGGTTATCGTGTCAATTCTATTAGAGCCACTCAATTTAGACAATGGGCAACACAAGTTTTAAGAGATTTTGCCATAAAAGGATACGTTTTAGATAAAAAACGAATGGAAAACGGCAGTTTTTTGGGCGAAGATTATTTTGAAAAACTACTCGAAGAAATTCGAGAAATAAGGCTCAGTGAAAGACGTTTCTATCAAAAAATAACCGATATATATGCAACAAGTTTAGACTACAACAAAGACGCACCTACCACGAAGGTTTTTTTTGCAAAAGTTCAAAACAAGTTACATTTTGCTATTACGGGCAAAACGGCAGCAGAACTCATTGCAGAAAGAGCTAACAGTAATCAACCCAATATGGGTCTAACAAGCTGGGATAAAAGTCCTGAAGGCAAAATTTTAAAATCTGACATTAGCATTGCTAAAAATTATTTATCAAAATCAGAATTAGAATCATTAGGCAAAATAGTTAATGCTTATTTAGACCTTGCAGAAGGGCGAGCTAAAAGGCAAATTCCTATGACTATGGAAGATTGGGCTAAGCGATTAGATGATTTTTTAATTTTTGATGATAGAGAAATATTGACCCATAGCGGAAAAATAACACACGAAAAGGCAGTTGAAATAGCAAGTTCGGAATTTGAAAAATTTAGAATTATACAAGACCAATTATTTGAAAGCGATTTTGATAAAGAAATAAAAAAACTAAAATCATGATTGAAATTCAATTAGACAATTTAGTTTACAGGTTGTATGAGTTAACGTATGACGAGGTTTTGGTTGTTGAGCCAGGGTTTAGTGAGCGAATGAGTAAGGAGGAATATGAGGGTTTAAAGGTGGATTGATAAAAAAGTTATGGCAAAATATATTGTAGTTATAGAGTTTACTAATAATATAAGATATACTGATAGTGATGGTTACATGGGTTGTACTGGGTATGTTGAGGATTTTATGATTCTTAAAGAATTAATTCTCAAAGTTTTTGGCAATCATATTTTGGCTTTGTCAACCACTTGTTATTTAATAAAATCTAATGAGACTGAAAAAGAGTTATTGGAAAGTATAAAACAACTCGTTAAATCAAGATTTGATAAAGAATTTTATGATTTTAAACATCAAGTATATGTTGCTTCAATAAATAGCTTTGAATATGCAACTTTTAGGGAAAAGAAATTGGAGTTGGAGTATATAAATAGAGATTAATCAGATTGTGAAGAGCGAAATATTGAGGTTGTAAGTTGGAGTGAAATAATTTAAAATAAATAGATGGAAAGTGTTGTTGAGATTTGTAAAGAGGTTTTGAAGACGTTAAGTAAAATGGATTATGAAAGAAAAGGCGGAAGTTCAATGGAACGACTTATTTTTCCGATTAAAATCCAAGCCAATGGAACTAAAGAAAGGGATAGAATTTCAGAACAAGAACTTCGACAGCTATTTATTGAAGAGTTTAAAGTAAAACATAAAGACTTATATTACTCAATAGAAACTCCGACTAAAAATAAGTATAGTTTCAGTAACGAAAAGAATGAAAAAAAAGTTGGAGACATAGATAATAAAGGGCAATCAGCATTGGTTGACATGTGTGTTTTTGATAAAGAAAAGAAGTCATATAAGAGAACCTTTAACATTGAATTCAAACATAAAAATGCTACCCATGATAATATTTCAAAAGACATTTTGAAATTGATGCATGAGGAAGAAAATGGAGCTTTTGTTTTGTTGTTGAAGAATACAAATACAGGAACACTTAATAATTCAGCTGAAAAAAGGTTTGGTGTTATTGATAAATTAATTGAATCAATTAACTATCATCATAACAAACAAGTACTATGGAGCGGTGATGAAACAAAGTTTATTGAACTCATAATATTATCGCTTGAAGAAAAAAAGAATGGAAAACCATTTATAATGAATCGTACAATTTTTCAAAGGGACTTGGCCGCTTTGGATAAAAGTTTAAATAAGTGGAAGAAAGAGGTTTTGGATGGAGGTAAATATAAAAGCGTTGATTTAATAGAAAATTGAAATTTTAGCAACAAGTTTGAGTAAAGATTAATAATAATTATGATAATTAAAGATAAAATACTATGGTGGCAATCATTACCAGCTATGTGGCAGGAGATTTTGCTATTGAATTATCTTATTGAAGTAAAGAGGATAGAAAAAGGACAAGGAAGATCCATTTTCCTTACCGAACCAGAAGAAAGTTATAAACGTTTGTATAATATTAAATTTAAATACAATTCATTTGATATTAATGAAGAACTAATAAACCACATCGTCAATATGGATACACTATGCTGTAATGGTTATCCCATAAAAAACCTAAAACCTATTTATGGTTTTAAATTAAAGAGATTGGCTATTTGTAAAACAAAAATTAATAAGCTTAAGAAAGTCAAGTCATTTTTAGAACTTGAAGAACTTGATGTTGATGATTGTAATATTCATAACTTAAAAGGAATTAAACAATTTAAAAACCTAAAAGTTTTCTTTGCTTGTTCGAATACAATAATAGATATATCGCCTATTTCTAATTTAAATAACCTTGAGACTTTATGGTTGGCGAATTGTGCTATACAAGATATAAGTCCAATAAAAAAGCTTAAAAATCTTAAGAAATTAAATTTACGGGATAATAAAATTGATGATATTACTGCATTGAGAGGATTGTTTAAATTAATGGATATATCACTTAGTGGCAACAAAATCAGTGACCTTGTGCCAATTTCAAAAAGAAAACAGCTTAAATCATTGAATTTAACATGTAATGAAATTTCATCACTTTCTGATTTAAAAGAATTAACTAACTTAACTTCTCTGTATGCTAACTACAATTTTATTACCTCATTAGAAGGCCTTGAAAACTTAAAAGAATTAAAATTTTTACATGTTGGAGAAAATAAAATAAGGAATTTAATCCCTTTAACTGAATGTAAAAAGCTACAAACACTTTATTGTTTCAAAAATCTAATTGAAACGATTAAACCATTATATAATCTAAGTGTTTTAAAATCTTTAAACTGTCACAGTAATTTAATTCCAGAAGCTGAAATAGATTATTTATTAAGTGTTAATAATTTATTGAAACAAGAAAACAAGAAGTGGATGATTTAATTTTAAAATTTAAATAAAAAATAAAATGGCATTATTAGATTTTGAATATTATGTTGCTCCTGATGGAACTGACCATAAAAACCTATTTGAACGTCAAATAAAGGATAAATGTCCTGAATACTTAGTGAACCTCGATGATATAGTTACTAATGGAGTTGAGATAACTCGTGAAGAGTTTTATACTTACGGGTTGTTTGAGGATTATAATCCACGCAATCCTCAATTTAGTTCTTATAAGGGATTTAGAGAAATAGCCAGTGATAGAACCAGAGAATTTGACAGTATTTTTACAATAAATAATACTATTAAATTTAATTATGGAGGAAATACAAATCAACAAATATGCTATGCAGGTTGTGGAGGAACTCTAATAATTGCCAATAAATTATTTGGATTAAATAATTCTAATTACATCAGAATACCAGAAAGAAGAGGTAGGCCTGCTTTAACAGCTCAACCAGGAGAAAATATGACTTTAGATTTTGAATACCTTTATTCAAATGGAGAGCGTTTTTTTAGGGTTGAATGTAAAGGAATGCAAGGCTTAGGCGGAAACATAACAACTAAAGCAAATTCTATTATTGGTAAAAAAAATGCTCAACCTGCTGGAGCAGGTGACATCAGTTTTGGTATCATTACACAAATACCAATAGAGCCAGATACAAGAAATGCAAAATGTATTTTGGTTGACCCTCCGACTGATGATTTAGATTTTAGCCCCAAGGATTTTTTATTTTATTCAAAATTGAGGTTTTACGCTTCAAGATTGAGTAATCTTGGAAATCCAGAATGGCTAATTCCAATAAAAGAATATATAATCAGAGAGGATAATAGTAATCAAGATATTGAAAATTATCCTTATTTTACTATCAATGGTGAAATACCATTAAAAATGATGTTTAAATTCTTATTTAAAGTTGATAATATATTTCCTTGGCCTTATTTCAGGATGTCAGATGTTTTTAGAATTAATGATTTACGAGTATTTGCTAGAGTAATTGAAACTAAAGATGGTAATTACCTTCTCTATGGTTTTACAAGAAGCATATTTGAAACTATGAACAGAGGGACTGTTCAAGATTTTATAAATTTCAAAGAGAAACCACAAGATCTTATTTGGAAAGGAGAAGTTAGGTCAATGAGATATCGTGATGAAGGATTGTTTCTTTCAGGGAATATTTCAATTTTAAGCACTGGAGAGGTTATAGGTAATTTAAATAGGCTAGAATAGTATGCTTTTAAGCTTATACAATCTGATTAATAAAAGTTCTAACGGACGAACTCCTTTAGAAGACTTTACCACAGAATGTTTTGCAGGTATTTTGCAACAACATCCTTTAGTATTAGAAACATTTACTGCTTGGTTAAAGCTACCAAAAGGTAATTACAAAGTTGATACACAAGTTAAAATTTATTCTATAAATGATGACAATTCAATAATTGATTTGTTAATAGAAAATCAAGAGGTCATTTGTATTATTGAGAATAAAGTTAATTCCAATGAAAATCATGGCCAATTAAATAAGTATGAGAGAATTTTAGATGGTAAATTAGATAAAAAAACTTATTTAAAATATTGTACTAAATATGTTGATATAAAGAAAAATAAAAATCACAATTTTTCACAATTCCGATGGCATGAATTGGCAAAACTATTAGAAAACAAACATTCAGATAACACATTAGTAATAGATTTTATACAATTTTTAAAAAGACATCAAATGACACAAGACACTTCAATTTCAACAGATACTGTAATAGCTATGAATAAGTTTTTACAAACTTATGAAGCTATGAATTTTCATATTGTTAATGCTTTACCATCATTTAAAAAACAATTCCCAAAAGGAGAAATTGTTAAAGAAGAAAGTATTGCCAAGATTAGAGAACATGATAGAATATCGCGTTCCATTCATAGAATACTTAAAGATAATTCAAAGCACTCTGAGTTAATGTTTGCAATCTATTTCGAAGAAGTAAAAATACAGACCTTAATTTGGGTTAGTATACATCATCCGTTAGTAGAAAAAATAGAAAAAAGAGCCATTGAATCTGGTATATTTAAAACTTGGAAAAATGAATGGGGCATTGGAATTTTCTTAGATTGTAAACTGTATCAATTTATAGGGAATAAAAATTCAGACCAAGAAATAAAAGAATGGTTTGAAAATAGTTTTCAGGTATTCAGAGATTTTATTGACAATAATCTTGATCTAGATTGGGATGATAAAGTATTAAAGTAAAAATCTATGAGTACTCATTTTAATATTCTTATAGATGCTTCTGGGAGCATGGGTTTACTCAAAGATAAAGATGGTAATATTGATGTAAACTATCTCTTACCTGATGGTAAAACTACACGCACAGAGTTAGTGAAAAAAATCTTAATTAATAGTATTATTCCAAAATTATCTTTTGTGGATAGTTTATCTATTTCCACATTTAGTTCAAAAGTTATTTTAAATGATTTTGGAAAACCAAAATTAAAAGCAAATCAGAAACAATATTATCCTGATTTAGATGATATTTACAAAGGTGATTATACAATTGATAATATCACTTTTTCGTTAAATAAAATTACAGTGCCATTTGATGCTGGAACACCATTAAGTTGGGCATTACAATATACAATAAACACATCAAAAAAAGACGAAATAAATATAATTGTTTTTTCTGATGGTGACGCTAGTGATGAAGTAAACTTTGATATTGTTTTCCTAAATAGAATAAGTGAAATTAAAAAGCCATGCAAAATTTATTTTATAGGTATTGCTCAAAATGAAGAGGCAAAAAGAAAATCAGAAAACTTAGCAGTAAAAACAGGTGGCTTTTATGTTAATTTAGAAGCTATTAATTATGATGAGACTGCTTTTGACAATATGCTTTTTGAGTTCAACACAACTATTATTAGTAATGAATTAAATGAAAATTTAAATACTAAACCCAAAATAGTTGAAGATGTATCTGTAACAATTGAAAATAAAATAGAATCGAATATTATTGAAGAAGTAAAAAAAGATATTACTGTTGAGGATGAGGTCATCCAAAAGGATAATGAACCACTTGACTTAAAAAAACAAGTTGAAGAAAACACAAAATCATTATAACTGATAACTTCGCAATTGGATAGCATTGTAAAACAAATTAGCTTTATAGGAAAAGAAAAGTCAAATGAAAAAGATGAATTTGAAGCTAATGAAGACGAAGAAAGAAATAGATTTATTGGTTATCAATGTGAAAAACATATTAATTCTGTTTTTATAAATAACAAATGGGAAAAAGTAAATTGGTTAAATGAAAATGCTGAGCAAAATAAACCTTATGATTTTGAAGTTACAGTAAGTGGAGTTAACTATTTTATTGAATGTAAAGGAAGTACTTCAAATTCTAAAGAGTTTTTTCTAACTAAAAATGAATGGTTGTTTTATTTAGCAAATCGCAAAAACTATAGATTGTATTTTGTGTCAGAAATAAATTCACAAAATCCAACTATACATAGAATTGAAGATTTATTAAAAGATATGGAAGAAGGCAAATTAATTCCGTGTTCAAGTGTAAATAGAAAAGTAAAAGCAGATAGAATATTGTTTCAAATAATTAATTAAAGTAATTCATGAAAAATTTTGAAGTTTTTTTTAAGAATAATCTGTTTATAGATAAACAAACTGGAAAAGCATTGCATTTTAAACCAAATGCAACTTATACGATACAAAGTGACAATGAAAATTTTTTATTAGAAGATTATTTAATTCAAAACAATACACCTTTAAACTCAAAGGATAAAATAGAAGAATTACAAAAAAAGCTAAAAAGTTTTCAACTAAAAAAAATAGCTGATGCAGGTACTGTTTTGTATTTTAGAATAGGTTTAGGTAAAATTACAGAAGAAGAATTAGAACGAGAATATCTTTTTAAATCAATTCTAGAAGAAGATTTATATATAAAAAGTAAAGACCATAAAAATTGGAATTTATGTAATTGTGTATGTAAGACTATTGAATTAGTTGAAGGTAAGTTAGGTTTCCCTTTTGAAGAAATTGAAGCAAACTCCTTAAGCGAACTTTTTGCTAATGTAGTAAGTACTTACTTCAATAAAAAAAGAGCTACTGCATGTAATGCTTTCAAGACTTTTTACTTTGAGCCAAAAGAAGAGAAACCTTCTCTATATTGGATTAAACACCAAGCTAAATTGAATATTGATAAAAAAAGAAAAGCAGTAATAATTAATACTAATTTGGGTAATTAATATGTCATTTCAACCAGAAAAAATAACACGAGAAGACGTAATTAAAGCTATAAATGATATCGAAAATGGCTTAATTGGTTATAGGAGATCAACAAAATTTGATATTCTATATCGAGGTCGTACCTACCCACCTAAAGACGTAATGCGCCAAGCTCATAAATATGCAACTGGAGTTTATGATTGGATTCCTGGTGGTGGAGAACCAACGAATAAGTATATAAAAGCACTAGGTTTTGAAGTTGTAAATAAAGACTTAGACAAATACACTTGGATAGAAACTCATTCCGATTTAGTTACCTATTTAGTAGATAACGAAAACAAGCAGGTACAATTAATTCAATTGCTTAAAGATATAGGAATAACAGGTTTTGAAGATGTAGATGTAAATGATGTGCCAATTCCATTAACCGAAATTGAACCTTTTACTTTCTTTTGTTACATATACAAACATGGTCCTGAAAAAAGATTAGACCTTTTAAAAAAATTAGCCACAAAATTAAAACTACCTATACCAAGTGATGATTTAGGTATTCCTTCAGCAAATGCACAAAAAGTTTGGTTATATCCATTTAAAAAAAATAGAAAAAATGATGAGATTCACCGATTGTGGATATTTTTTAAAAAAGCTTCCTATTTAGAATTAAATGATGAACTATTTCAAGACGTTTTAACTATAACTAATGTAGGCAAAATTAAAATTACAGAAGGCTTATTTTATTTAAATCCAATTGAGTACTTTCCTTTAAACGGCCCTACAAAACCTTATTTGAAAGAAGTATTTGGAATTGATTCTGAGTTTAATTCTTTTACTGAATATCAGAATATTTTAGAAAAAATAAGAGATAAAACTAATAAACCATTTTATCAACTTTCTTATGAAGCTTGGCAGTGGAATGATAATAGAAAAAATATTAATTATTGGATATTTCAAGGTTCACCTAAAATTTATGATGCTGTAAGTGCATTAAATAATAACGCTGTTTCCACTTGGACAGTAAGTGCACATAAAGACAAAATAAAGGAAGGTGATAAATTTATTTTGTGGTTAACTGGAGCTAATGCTGGCTGTTATGCTTTAGGAACAATAGCATCTGAAGTTGCAATGATGAAAGAGGAAGATGCAGAAATGGATTACTACCTTTCACCTACTCCACAAATAGAAAATAATAGAGTTAGAATTACTATAGACTATAATTTAACACAATCTCCAATTTTATGGGAAATGGTAAAGGAAGAAGAGGTATTCTCTGACTTCAAAGGAAGTAATCAAGGAACCAACTTTACAGCTACTAAAGAACAATACGATACTTTTTTAGACATCGCTATTCCAAAAAACAATGATTATGAAGACGTTAAAAAAATACTTGATAAAGATAAAGTAACTATATTTTTAACCATATTAAGAGATTTCGTTACTTCTGAAAATATTTCATCAAATGATGAAAGAATTAGTTTTAATGTTAGAAAAAATAGAAATAGATTAGTTTTTATTATTGGAAATAAATATGCCTTTGCCATTGAAAAAAGAAATTCTAAAACTGATTTTTGGCTAATTTCAAAAGAAGCAATTAGTGAGAAACACACCACTTTTGTAAATCAAAAAAGCGAAATAGAGGCTTATTGGAATAACATTTCAAACATTGAAAAAGCCAAGCCTTTAATAGCAAATGAATTTAATACAGAGTTAAATAGAAATTCAAAATGCCCTTACAGGAAATTTACCAACCAGGACTTCATAAATGATGTTTATCAAAATACAGAAAACATGAAAAACAAAATCACAACCGATCAATCTTCGTTAAACCAAATTCTTTTCGGACCGCCAGGAACAGGAAAAACATTTAATACTATTAACGAAGCGTTAAAAATTGTCGACCCAAGTTATTTCGAAACACATCAAAATGATAGAAAAAAATTGACTGAAAGATTCAAGGAACTATTAATTAAAAATAGTGATGAGAACAAAGGTCAAATTGGCTTTTGCACCTTTCATCAATCGTTTAGTTATGAAGATTTTGTAGAAGGTATTAAGCCAAAAACTACTGATACCAAAAATGTGTATTATGATATTGAGCCAGGTATATTTAAACGTATTTGCCAATTAGCAGATAGTTATAATAGTACGATTAAAGTAA
>JFJP01005573.1_pt1 | contig 16312 bp, 20 predicted proteins | sample 431651 | NCBI WGS metagenome assembly JFJP01 (sample SAMN02602958, study PRJNA72255) | Microbial mat metagenome, whole genome shotgun sequencing project. | biome: fresh water; feature: sink hole; material: water; isolation source: purple microbial (photo- and chemosynthetic) mats found in... | reverse complement strand
ATTCTCGGCGAATGGTCCACCGGCTGGGTCATCCCGGCCAAGCCTGGCACGTTCATCGTTAGAGCGATTTCCGAGCAGGCCAAGCAAATGCTCCAGACCGAGGTGACCAGCGCGATTGCCAGCGTGTCGTGACACCACCATCCTGGTGTCGCGGCTAGGTCTTGATCTGCCGAAAGCCGGTTCTGCCTGACTGGCGTGCCGCGACTCCTTGTCTAGGGCGCGTAAAGGCAGTTATGGAAAAGCACAAAATTCTGTTTATCAAAGGTGGCCCGGGTTCTGGCTGGAAATCGCCACCCGACGGCACGCATGTCGCTTCAAGCAAAGACATCGACTCACAGGAGGTGGCGCATCAATACTGGGCGGATAACTATGGCGGGAAAACGATTAGCCTGAATGTTCATTTTTCAGACCGAGAAAAGAAGCCAATACCGATCAAGGTCCGATTCGACCCGAAGAACGATCATGCTTACTCATCTGATATGGGCGGGAAGCAAAAAACAGGAGTCCGTTCATTCGATTCGAGGCGCGCAAAAGCAATGGAGCGAATACTCAATGTTATTGAGTACCCCAAGCACAGATCACGCAACCTTCATGCTGATTTGATGTTTGAAGCGCCCGTGGATGGCGATCAGTACACCATTGTTCTGACGTGGCGACCAGTTGCAAAAGTGTATGAGTTTCACAGCGCCCATTTCAAATCCATCAATGAGGTGAAATACCTTAGCGCGCATCAAGACCCTAAAAACGAAGGCCCACTGCAAAAGAGTGGGCCATCAACCGTGTTCGCCGAACTTCATAACTCTACTGAGTCGGGGGACTCCCTTCGGTGGCTACCGCCATTTCTGGTTGGTAACGGCATGCACAACGAAAGTATCGCGGATTCTTGGCGTTTATGCAAGACTCACATGGATGATGATGTTGTCGAAAATCAAGGAACCTATTTAGGCAAGGCCATCAAGCCAAGCCACGAACACGACATCTGGGCACCGTTCGATTCGCCCTACTTGAGCGACTTGGTCGAAGCCTTCACCCACACCGGCCAAGCCCACCTCCAGTCCTTCAAGGAGGCTCTTTCCGGCTGGCTCGCGGCCCACGGTCAACCCCACAAAAAGAATGCGCTACCGGCCCTGCTGATGCCCGACGTGCCGGTGCACTGGACTCCGACCGAGCTGTCTGCCTGGAGCGCCTATTTCCACTCCAAACCCCGCGCGCTGTGGCTGCCCGAGGATTATTCGATGCTGGTCGAGTGGCTGCTGCAGCAATACTGGAGCCCGCAGTGGGCGTCCAGCATGGCCGACTGGCTGTCGGTCAAGTCCACCCTGCTCGGGCAGATCGAGGCTGGCCTGGCCGCCAACCCACCGAGTGCGCTGCTGGCCGCTGGTGTGGCGGCGGCCATGCCCACCAGCATCCCGGCCATTGTGGAGCTGGGCCTGCCAGTCTCCAAGGTCACGCAGGCCATGATCGCTTTTGCGCGCGAGCGGTGTGCGCAGGCCATTGTGGACATGGGCGACCAGCTGCGATCCGGTGTGCGCTCGGTGATCCTGGACCATCAGCAGAACTTGATCCTGGGCGGAAAGCCGCAAAGCCTGGAGCAGCGCCTGTTCGACAAGTTCGCCGCGGCCAACCGCGACTGGCGGCGCATCGCGGTCACCGAGGTGTCAGAAAATGCCGCGCAGGGGGTGGTGGCTGCCAGAGAAAAAGGCGCCAAGCTCAAACGCATCGAGCAGTACAAAGGCGTCTGCGCCTGGTGCCACAAGATCGACGGCCGGGTGGTCACGGTGGTGGATCCGGCCAAGCCGAACAAAGACGGCATGAACGAGATTTGGGCGGGCAAGACCAACATCGGCCGGTCGTCGGCGCCCAAGAAGCGGGTCGACGGCAAGCTGTACGACCGCGAGCCAGACGAGCTGTGGTGGATCGCGGCTGGCGCCCAGCACCCGCATTGCCGCGGCCGTTGGCTACCATTCTCCGGTGTTGACCCGGCCAAGTACGACGCCTTCATGGCGGGCGTCAAAGAAAAGATGGCTAAATACCAAGCCGAAGCAGCCGCCAAACAGAAGGCTTTGGTGTCGTGACGCAACACTGGCGCCATGGCGAGAACCTACCCCATCACCAACCAGAAATACCTGAATGTGTCGTTTGTCCTGGCGGCAGGCGACGCATTCAATTTTTTCACGCTACCCATCAAGCCGGAGGAGCTGACGCGCACTGAGCCATCGCGCGTGTCGGCGGTCAACGCCTTGGGTGGCGCCTGGGTCGATTCATTTGGCCGCGGTCTATCCACCATCACCATCACCGGCAACACCGGCTGGCGCGACAGAACAGGGCAGGGCGACGGCATTGCGCAGTTCACCAAGTTGCGTGACGATTTCATTCATCACTGGCACAAATTTCGAGAGATGATGATCGAGGCCGGGCTAGACCCGGCAGACATCCGGCTGCTATTTATTGATCCACTTAACGGAAGCTACGTCGCCGATGTTGCTCCTGTTAACTTTGTGCTGCGCCGCAGCAAGTCTCAGCCATTGCTTTTAACGTACAACATCAGCCTGACAGTGGTCAACGACAAGGCCGTCAACCCGTACCCCTACCTGATGGAGCCAGTCATACCGGTCAACGACCCGGAAGAGGCCATCAAGTCGCTCAACAAATCAGTTGAAGACATCAACAGCATCCAGCGGTCATTACGAGGCGCTTTGGCCGATATTGGCGAGTTTGGCTCAAAAGTTCACGACTGGACCGATAAAACCTTCGGCCCCGTCGTAAAAGTGGCACAAGAAGTCATCCAAACAGCCAACGACGCCAAGGCCGTCATCAGTGCAGCGGGCCAGGTGGCCGTCGATCTGGCATCAGATTTAAGCGTAGTGGGTGCTCAGGCATGGGCGGCAGTGGCTGCGGTCGCCAGTCTGCCCAACAGCGTCAAGTCGGAGGTCATGCGCGTCAAAGGGGCCATGTCCAACCTGCAATGCGTGCTGACCAACGGCTACCAGGCGGCGGCGTCCTCTCAGGACTACGGCAGTTGGTATGGCGCATCCAACTGCTCCAGTTCGCTAGGCGGGTCACCGGTCAACCTGTCGACTGACAACCCTTTTGACAACAAAGAGATTACGCCGGTTGTGCTGAAAAATGAGTCAGCCACTGCCGCCATTGCAAGCATCAAAAGGCCAGCAGACCTGACGCTACTGCCAGACACAGCTGCCATAGAAATTGGCCTGCGAAAAATTTCCGCCGGAATCTCTGTTAACACCAAGGCTTCCGCATGACCCTCATGACCACCGGATGGAAAGCCGCCAAGACCGAATACGGCGACACCCTGGCAAGGATTGCAGCACGCGAGCTTGGCGACGCCTCCCGTTGGCCTGAGCTGGCTTGGCTCAATAACCTGCTGCCACCGTATCTCACCGCCGACCCCTTGTTGCCGGGTGTGGCATCGGGTCGCATCCTGGTGTTTGGCGGCGTCATCAGAATCCCCGTGGCGCAAGGGCAAAAGCGGGGCGTAACGCCAGCGCAGTCGTTTGGTGTTGATGTCAGGCTGACCGATGGCCTGCTAACCGTCACCAATGGCGACCTGGACTTGGCCGTCGGCTCGCCCAATTTGAAACAGGCCCTGGAGCTGCGCCTGCGCAATGACAAAGGCTGCCTGCAGTTCCACCCCAAGTACGGCAACGACGCTTACAAGCTGCGCGGCCATAAAGCCGACGCCAATGCCAACTTGCTTGCTCTGCGGTTTTGTGAAGAGTGCCTGCTGGGCGACCCGCGCGTGGTGTCCGTGCGGGACGGCGTTGCCACACAAGACGGCGACGCCATCAAGGTGGAGGTCACCGCCATGATCAATGACGGCACGCCTTTGCGGCTGCAAGTCGAAATTTAGGAGTAGCCCGTGACCTTCCAAATCAAAGATTTCCGCAGCATTGCTGCAAGCATGATCAATGTTTCGCGCGCCAACGGCAGCAAGATCACCGACTTCTCGGTGGGCTCGGTTGCGCGCACGCTGATGGAGGCCTCTGCCGTCGAGATTGAAGAGTTGTACTTGCAAATTCTGCTCGGACTGCAAGAAGCCATACCGGTGTCGGTGTTCAACTCATTCAACTTTGCCGCCATGCCAGCCATTGCTGCCAGCGGTACGGTGCGGTTCTCCTGTGACGTTTCTGGCAATCGTGTTGAGATTCCCTTGGTAACAACCATCAAATCAGACAGCTCGGGGTTTGAATATGCCACAGCAAGTTTCGTTGCCATAGAGGCGGGCAGCAGCTACGCGGATGTGCAGGTGGCCTGCACGCAGGCGGGCTCATCAACCAACTGCGCCGCCAACACGCTGACCACCATGGTTGCCTCCATCAGCGGCATCACCAGCGTCACCAACCCGCTGCCGCTGGCGAATGGGGCAGATGCCGAAACCGATGCCTCCAGAAAAAGCCGATTCACAGCTTACATTTCCACTCTGTCACGCGGCACGGGCGCAGCTCTGCGTTATGGCGCATCACAATCTGCCGTGGTCGATTCAGTTGGCTCTATCGTGGAGCAGGCTCGCCACATCGCCATCATTGAGCCCTACCTCACAGATGCGGCGCAGCCGATCGGCCTGGTCAACCTGTACGTTCACAATGGCTCAGGAAACACGTCGGCAACTTTGGTGGCCAAGGTGCAATCTGACGTGGACGGCACTGGAACCACTCCGGGCTGGAAAGCGGCCGGTGTGGTGGTTGATGTCTATGCTGCACAGGACTACTTGGTGAACGTGACCGGGTCCATCACCTTGGACAGCGGCACAGCCAGCGTCTCGGTCACAGCCAGTGATGCCATCAAGAGCTACATCCAGTCGTTGGGCATCGGCCAGAAGGTGGTCCGATCTGAATTGATTTCCATCATCATGGCGATCAGCGGGGTGTACAACGTGTCCCTCTCAAGCCCTGCTGCTGATGTCGTTGTCAGCGCCATCCAGAAGGCCATGCCTGGAACGGTGGCGCTGTGATCAACAAATTGCTCAACAGCCTGCCCAGCTCCTTCAACAAGGAGCCTGGTGCATTGCTGGACTTCTTGGCGCCCATTGCGCAGGAGCTGACGCAGGCGCAGTCTGGCATCACGTCGGCGCTGGATCAAATGCTGTTGACCACAGCCGATGGGGAGTGGCTGGACGAGTGGGGTGGTTATTTTGGCATTCCACGGCTCGCTTCTGAGCCTGATGCCGTCTACAAGCCGCGCATCATTTCAGAATTGATCCAGCCCAAAGGCAACAACATTGCTCTGCAAAACGCCATCAGCTTGTATGTCAACGGGCTGAATGTCACGGTCACCGATGCGCCCGTCGCATCGACCACCACCAGCCTGTACCGCGATGGCGCTACCTTCTTTGACGGGAAAAAAGACCGCCAGTCACGCACGCGAAACTTCTACGGTCAATTTGATGTCAATTCCCACTACGACCTGACGTCCAGCGAAATCCTGACCGACCTGTCAACGCGAATCAAAGCTGTCATTGAGCGGCTTCGTGACGCTGGCACCAAGCTGCGGACGCTCGCGTTTACGGGCAGTTTGTCAGACGCCGCATCACCCGGTGTAGATGCAAGCCTTTTGCACCAACTGGAGCACGCCCCGCTGCAAGACTTGTACCGTGGCGCCAGGCCCATTCGGGATGGGTCGCTTTACCGTGGCGCTGTGCAGCTTGATACCTATGGCAGCAACATTGCCAGAAACGGCTTAACCCTGCGCGATGGGTTTCACGTGCTGGCTGGCGCGCCCACCTATGGCGACGAGATCGACCCCGCCAGCCTGGCGGCAAACCTCGATTGGCAAGACAGCTTTGCGCAGACTGTGACCTATGGCAGCGGGTACGAGCGGGATGGCACCATGAACCGGCGCGGAACCGTGAGCGACGGCTTGGACCTGGCTGAGCTGAATCTCACCAAAGTTTTAGCGCGTGACGGCCGCTACTCTCGCGGTTCTGTGCGCGACGGCAGCCTGCGCTACAACGGTGTTTCTCGAACTTTTGGCACGGTTTTCTACGGCGGAGCCATCTCCTGGAGCGAGTCTCTGTAGTCGTGACGCTACCTTCGCTGGTAATCCAGCACGAGGCGTAACGCATGAATCTCCTTGACCCATCGCAAAAACCGAGAGGCATTTTTGCGCTTGACATTTACCGCCGTGGTCAGCTCATCGAGCATTTTGAAGACGACAACCTGATCGTGACCAAAGGGCGCGAGAGCGTCGTCAGATTGGTGGCTGGCGACGTAGCCAGCCGAAGTGTGGTCAATATCGGATTTGGCACCAATGGAACGGCAGCCAACCCGGCCGATACGGCGTTAACCGGCGCATTCGTCAAAGCCATTGACTCGCACTCCTACCCCGTCAGCACATCGGTGCAATTCAACTTTTCTCTTGCCACTTCTGAGGCGATTGGCCTGTCCATTCGGGAGTTTGGTTTGCTGACCTCATCCGGGATATTGCACGCCAGAAAAGTGCGTGGCGGCCCTCTGCTCAAAGACATCGACATTTCCCTTTCCGGGACGTGGACGCTCATTTATTAATCCTCGAAAGGACAAACCAACATGTCAAACCTTGCTGAATCCGCGTCCTGGGACCCGGTTTACCAACTCGAAAGCACCGACCCCATCACGGGTGGCGTCAACGGCATTGACAACTTGCCGCACAAGCACTTGACCAATCGCACCGCGTATCTGAAAAGCGTCTTGGATGCTTTGGCCACAACAGTAGGTGGAATCAACATCACGGTGTCCACCGACTCAAAAAACATGAGCGATGCGGCCATCAAGTACGCATTGAACCAAGCCGCACTTGCCAACTACAGCGTCAAAGCGCTACGCCAGCAAGTCCAGCAAGAAGGCGAGGTCACCATCACCAACCGCGGCTTGGTGTCTGGCGCAGCCATCACTAAACTCGGCACCAGCCGGTTGCTGTCGATTGCCGCTGGAAAATGCTTCATCAACGGGCGCGCCTACAACGTCGACGCCCAAAACAGCTTGTCTGTGCCGGTTGGCGGCGCGTCATCGGCGGTCTGCTACGGGTATTTGTTCCTCGATGGCAGCAGCATCATCAAGTTCTACATCACAGCATTGGGCGATGCTGTCCCATCCAATGGCATCAAAGCCTGCACCATCACGGTCCCTGCTGGCAATACCGACGCTGGCCTGGTTGGCGTCACGGTCACCAGCGATGCCCGTGTTGAGGCCAATTACCCAACCCAGCTTGACTCTCCGGTGCAAACGTATTGCGCCATCAATGCTTTGTCAGACAACAGCTACCGCCTCGACTTCGATGTGGTGTCATCTGACGGCGCGCCGTGCCGCCGCACAGCCATTGACGTAGCAAGTCGTGCCTCAAACGGCTTCACCATGCAGCTTGCCAGTGCCGCTGACAACGTGGTAGTGCGCTGGCGCCTGTCCGCCTTGAGCTTGCCTGTCGAACAACCCCTGTCAAGCGGCTGGATTGACCGCCTGCACGCCGCCTCTCCATCTACTTATTAACCCAGGAGCTTATTCCATGCCTCAAATCGTCTTGAAACAACCCGGCCAGCCCGTGGCTGACTTTGCCTTTTCTGGTGCTGTCGTCATTGTTGCCGGTATTGCCGTGGACTGCGCCGATCGTCAGCTCGACTCGTCTGTTGTTGTCGAAATCCGCACCGGCGCCAATGGTGCGCAAGAGGGCGGGTCCGGCGCTTACCTGGCGCACATCGCCATTCCGCCCAAACGCTACGCCGCAGTAGCTGGGCCGGATGACGCCAATGGCAACCCGACCTCCATCCAGGAGCTGATCGCACTTGACCCCAATGCCGTGCAAGTCACCCTCTGGCCCACCGCATAACCCATTTTCGGAGAAAAAAACATGCCTACTATTTTTATCAAAGACGACCTGCGTGCTTCTGTCGAAGCGGCATCTGGCAGCAAGCAGACGGTGCTCTACACCGCCAGTGGCCAGCCCACCTACATGAACATCATCCCGAAATTCAACGGGCAAGACGTTGATGCAGGCCTGCCTGCTGGCGTTCACCCGGCCTTTATCGTCAATGGCGTTGAAAAATCGGAGCTGTTTTTGGGCTCTTACACTGGCATCGTTAAAAACAACGAGCTTTTGAGTTTGCCTGGCGTTGACTGCTCCACGTCAATCAACCACGACACAGCCGTGACCCGTGCGCGCGACTGTGGCGCAGGCTTCCACGTCATGAGCAACGTCGAATTCGCAGCCATGGCGCTTTGGTGCCGTGCCAATAGTTTCCAGCCACGCGGCAGCACCAACTACGGCAAATCATCGGATGCCGCATGGGAAACCGGCCGCCGTATTGATGGTCTGGCCCCTGGAAACACATCAGGAACGCCCCGCATCTTGACTGGCTCCGGCCCCAATAGCTGGAACCACGACAACTCCAACAGCGGCATGGCCGATCTTTGCGGCAACACCTGGGAGTGGACGCCTGGTATGCGCGTCAATTTGGGTGAAATTCAGATCATCGCCAACAACGACGCGGCCTTGAACGCCACCGACTTTGGCGTCAGCTCGGCCGCATGGAAGGCCATCGATGGTGCGACCGGCGCGCTGGTCGCTCCTGGTTCTGCCAATACGGTGAAATATGCAGTTTCTGGCACAGCTGCCTACACATTGGTGTGTGCATCTGGCTCATCGTTTGAGGCGATGACAAATCCAGGAACCACACCTGTTGGTGCAACAGCCCTGGCCCTGCTCAAGGCATATGGCTTGTTCCCGGTGGCCGCATTGTTGGGTGGGACGATTGCCGTGCCTGCTGCCAATGGCGACGGCTTCTGGATCGACACGTCCATTGAGGCTCTGCCGTTCCGTGGCGGTGCTTGGTCCAGCGCGGCTACCTCTGGGGTGTTCGCTCTCAATTGCACCTACACCCGGACGTATTCCGACGCCGTTGGCGCTCGCCCCGCCTTTGTTCTCTGAGTGCCTGAGCGATAGCGATGGGCACGCACGCTGAAGCCAAGCTGGACACAAAGTTCGTTGATTTTGCTCGTCAAATGAACCTGTATCTGAATCACTTCCCGCGCCATGAAAAGTACGGCATTTGCTTGCAAATCCGGACCAAGGCTTACGAGGTGTATGGCTTCATTGTTGAGTCCCAAAAGCGATATCACAAGAAAACCAGTCTGACAAATCTGGACATCAGCCACGAGCAGTTGCGCATGTTTGTCCGGCTGGCCTTCGAGTTGGGCTATTTCGCTTACAAAGACGGCACGCTCAGTGCGGCACATCAAAAGTCGCCAGAAGATCGCTATGAAACGCTCAGTCGCATGATCGATGAGATTGGGCGCTTGATTGGCGGCTGGATTCGGGATGAGAACCCAGCACCCATTACCCCGACTGCGGGGAACAAAAGGGATGCGTCTTAATATGTTACAGGCTCTGCCGATCCGTGGCGGTGATTGGAACAACGCGGCTACCTCTGGGGTGTTCGCTCTCAATTGCAACAACACCCGGACGAATTCCAACAACAACATTGGCGCTCGCCCCGACTCTGGACCTCGAATTCTGAAAAGAAACGGTGGAACAAAGGGAGGCGCTTTCCTGCATTTAGCGAGAGCTTTTGCGAAATCTGCCGGACGCCCCTTTTCCAGTAGGCACCATGCTGTGCTCGACCGTCTGGGGGTCATCCTTTGAAACGAATCGGTTTTTTGTTTGACATAGCCTTCACCAGGGAATCTCTCTACCAGGCATGGGTTGATGCCAGCGCAGGCAAACGCGCCAAGCGCGCCACCTTCGAGTTTTCCCGGCATCTGGCTAGCAACTTGGATGCATTGCACAAAGAGCTGCACAGCGGCACCTACGCCCCGCAGCCCTATCATGAATTCCAGGTGTTCGAGCCCAAGCCTCGAACCATCTTTGCGCCCGCGTTCCGTGATCTGGTGGTGCAGCACGCCATTTACCGGCTGGTGTACCCCATCTTCAATCGGACTTTTATCGACCAGTCTTTCGCTTGTCGCAAAGGCAAGGGCACCCATGCCGCTGCCGATTACGCCCAACAGGCATTGCGCCGCTGCGCCCCCGATAGCTACATCCTGCAACTCGACATTCGCAAGTTTTTCTACAGCATCAGCCGGGCCGTATTGCGCACGCAAATTGTGCGTCAGATCAAAGACCAGCGATTTGTCGATGTGATGATGCAATTTGCAGATTACGGCCAGCCGGTCGGCATCCCGATTGGCAACCTGCTCAGCCAGACCTATGCGTTGATCTACATGAATCAGCTTGACCACTTCATCAAGCGCGAGCTGGGCGCCAGGTTGTATTGCCGCTACGTGGATGACTGTGTGATTTTTGGCTGGAGCCGGGAGCGGTGCTTGGACGCGCTGAATCGCATCATTGAATTCTTACGCGACACCCTGCAGCTGGAGCTTTCGCGCTACAGCCTGCACAAAGTCAAGCGCGGCATCAACTTTGTTGGATTTCGCACCTGGCGACGCACGCGGTTCGTGCGCAAGCACAGCATCTACAGCCTGAGCCGGGCTGCGAAATCTGGCGCCAAAGAAAGTGTCATATCAATCCTCGGTCATGCCATGCGCACCGGCAGCCTGCGCCATCTGTTGCGCAGCCTGCATGACGATCACCCCGATCTCTTTGTGAATTTGCCATCGGTCTTTAAAATGACCAGCGTCGGCGAACACGCAGCAGCCTAAATGCCAAATCAGGCCATGCATCAAAAAACGACCAAAATCAACCGAAACAGGCCGCTCAAGACATAAACATGGTATTTTTCATGGCAGAGGGCAAGGCCATGTATAAAAAACCCAATGAAATCAAGGCAAAACCAGCCTTAACCACTATCGAGTGGGAGTGATTTCCCGTCTAGCATTGACGGGTTCCCAAAAGCAACCCACGAACCTAAGCCCGCGTCATTGCGGGCTTTTTCTTGTCTGCTTGTCGCATTGACTGGCATTGACGACTTTCGGCAAGCAATTATTTTTCATGGTATTGACGCTGGCATGGTGTTTGGGGATACCATGCCCCAGAGCCGATACCATGCCACCGTTTTTCAGACGAGCATGGTATTTTTTATGCCTAAGTTGTTGATCTGTAACAGGAAAATGGCTAAAAAACTGACCCCTGAAATCATGGTATTTCCAGCCCTTTCTCTGGGGGCGCCATGCTGACCGATACCAAGCTGCGTAACCTCAAGCCGCAGGACAAGATTTACAAGGTGCCGGATCGGGACGGGCTCTATGTGGCCGTGTCGCCTGCTGGCGGGGTATCGTTTCGGTACAACTACACGCTCAATGGCCGCCAGGAGACGCTGACCATTGGCAAGTACGGAGTCATCACCCTGAATGAAGCGCGGGAGCGGCTTGTAGCGGCAAAGAAGCTGATTGCCGACGGACGGTCACCAGCCAAAGAAAAGGCCCGGGTCAAGGCCAAGGCCAGCGATGCAGAGACGTTTGGCGAGTGGGCGGCGAATTGGCTCAAGGGGCACACCATGGCCGACTCCACCCGGGACATGCGCCAGGCTACGTTTGACCGCGAGCTTAAAGGGCCGTTTGGCAAGTCCAAGCTCAACGAGATCACCCACGACGATCTGCGGCGCCTGACCACTGCCATCGTGGCGCGCGGCGCGCCTGCCACGGCAGTCCATGCGCGCGAGGTGGTGATGCTGGTGTACCGCTGGGCAGCAGAGCGGGGTGTGCGAGTCGAGAACCCGGCTGATCTGGTTCGCCCCAACTCGATTGCCAAGTTTGAGCCACGGGACCGGGCGCTGAGCCCCGCTGAAATCAAGCTGATGTATGAGTACCTGGAGCGCATCGGAACGTCACCGTCGATCCGCTCGGCGGCCAAGCTGTTGCTGCTGACCATGGTGCGCAAGTCTGAGCTGACAGACGCCACATGGGACGAGGTGAGTTTTTCAAATGCCGTGTGGACCATCCCCAAAGAGCGCATGAAGCGGCGCAACCCGCACAACGTCTACCTGTCCCGTCAGGTGCTGGAGATTTTCTTTGCGCTCAAGACGTTTGCCGGTGGATCAAAGTACTTGCTGCCGTCCCGTTACGACCCGGACCTGCCCATGTCCAGCGCCACCTTGAACCAAGTGTTGACCTTGACCTACCGGCTGGCCCAAAAAGACGGGCACGACCTGCCCAAGTTCGGCCCCCATGACTTGCGGCGCACGGGGTCCACGTTGCTGCACGAAGCCGGGTACAACACCGACTGGATCGAGAAGTGCCTGGCCCATGAGCAGAAGGGTGTGCGGGCGGTCTACAACAAGGCCGAATACAAAGAGCAGCGCGCGGCCATGCTGCAAGATTGGGCCGACATGATCGACGGCTGGGTCAAGCGTGTTGAGTAGCCGGGCCTGGGCGCAGGACGTGAACGCTGGCCGTTTTCCTGGACTCAATCCACGATTCGATGGCGCCCAGCTCCCAGGCCACGTTTCGGCTTGTGAGGGCAATGCGGGCCGGGAAGTCGCCGCGCTTTTCCAGGTCGTAGATGGCGCGGTCTGATAGCGGGATCATCTCCAGCAGGGTTTTGCGGTTGATCAGTCGTTTGGCACTCATTTAGATTCCTCAATCAACCAAGCCAAATCGGCCAAGTCTTTAATCTTGCGGGTAGGTTTGCCGGTTCCAGGGCAGGCTCCCCCGGCGCCCTTGCCCATGTTGTTCTCTGCTAAAAACCAGTCCAGCCACTCGCTTTCATCGCCGACGATCTTAGCCACGGCTTTTGTCAGCGCGCCCTGCAGCGCCCAGACGGTGCTGTACAGCGGGCTCTCAGGGCTCAACATCAGCGGTGTGATCAGGGTGTCGAGCATCTCGTTGCTCTGGTCGATCTGCATCTTCCATGCGGTCAGCTCGGTGAGCAGTTGTTTGTTGGTCATCACTTCCTCCAGGCAAACGACAGCGGCGCGGACATGACAAAAATATGGCGGATGTTCGCTACATTGACGACGTCCTTGTCAGATGGGAACACCTCGACGGCATCCAGCATCCCGCGCCCGCATTCGCTTTTCAGCTTTTGCAGCACCGTCCACGGGATGTCATCCTGCCAGCCGCCAGCGCTGTCGAGCGATGTGCGCAGAATGCTCAGACGGGCCGAGCACGGTGCCGGTTCGAGGTAAATTTGGACAAGGTAGTCCCGGCTGCGCCAGACTTCGACGGGCTGCTTTCCTGGGTTAGCGCTGGCTGGCCACTCGTCCTTTGGGATCTGGACGAGGTGGCCTGGGTATTGGGTGGCGACTTTGGCCATGTGCTTGCTGGCCAGGCGGCGCTGGGTGCGGGATAGGGCTGTGCTCACGCTGTTGTCTCCTGCCCGGTTGTGGTGCTGGTGGTCAGCTTCGGGGGCTCGATCTTGCGCAGCCACGCGTCTGGAAAATCCGCCCAGCCGGTCATGATGTATTCGCCCGTGTCGCCAAGCTGGACAACACCATCGCCGCTGCAGCGGTGGACCGGGCCGAACTGGCTATGGTCAGCGCCATGTGCGCCGAATATGCGCATACCGACCGTGACAATCTTGCCCAGGTTGGGGCTCTTGGCGCGACCGAGGCCACCAACGACTTCGGCCATGTCTCCGTTTTTGAGAGGCTCTTTCATGCAAACGCTCCCAGGCTGCGGCGGGTCTTGTGGCCGTCATTGCGGCAGCTGGTCATCGGCTTGGGCTGCCAAGCGGGGTAATCTTTGGACATCACATTGATGCGCGCTGGCACGGCCATGGACGGGTTGATCGCCATCCGAGCCTGGTGGTCGATGTAATCGCGCAGCGCCCGAATGCCAGCCATCGTGATGGCCAGGCGCAGGATGTGTTTGCTGCCAGACTTGGTGCCCAGCACCAGATCGCGCTCGCGCAAGTCCTGCATGGCCGTTTCGTAGGTGCGCTGTGGCAGGCGCATCTTTTCAACAAGTTCAGAGTGCCTGGAGTCGACGGTGCGTTCAAGCTCTTGCAGGATGGCGGCTTGGTGTTTGCTGATAATTTCGCGCATGATGATGTGTGGTTGGGTGGGGTGCCGTTTGCACGCCCCGGGAACCCCCAGAGCGCGGCACCCCGATTCGGTTACGACTTGCTGTAGCTTCCCAGCAGCACCGGCAGGGGGTCGATCTCGCTATCTTCAAACGCCAGGGTGATCAGGTCGGCCAGCTCTTGGGCCATCTGCTCGTTGTGCGTGTCCGGCGTGATGATGCGCAGTGCGACGGTCGGCTTGTCGTTGCCGGTCAGGATGCTCACGCGGATGGCAATGGCGCGCTCTGCCAAGTCGTTGTAAGGCACGCAGCGGAATACCAGCGTCGTCGGGATCGGGTCCACACTGGTGGCTTGCACCGACTCAAACGCTGACCGGGTGGTGCTCAGGCTTTGCTCGGATCTTTCCAGCTTGCGCATCGACTCGATGGTCAGCTTGCGCACCGCGGCGATCGCTTTGGTGTTGGTGATCGGTCCGGCTTCGTTGAAGCAGCTCACCATGTCGGGCCAATCCTCCAGAAACTCGGCCACGGTCGTTTGCTTGTGCCCGGTGCCGGTGGCAATACCCACCAGTGCGCTGAAGGCTGCCGTGCGCTTGAGTTGCAGCTTGGCGCGGTTGTCCGCGTGGCCAGGTGTGGCTGGGTTGCCCAGGTTGAGCACGCTGGTGGCCGACATGGTTTCCTGCTCCACAAACACCGAGGCGCCGGGCTCGGCATGGGCCTTGGTGTAGCTGGCGAAGCTGTCCAGCGAGTTGGTGCTCATGACGCCCCGGGCGCGGCGGCGGTTGGGCAGGTATGGCTCCAGGTCGCTGATCTTGTAGTCGCTGGGCAGGGCGGCCAGGTCTTTGGCCAGGGCTGAGTTGGCGATGCAGCTGGCTGCGCTGACGATGGCTTGCGATTCTTGCAAGGCGATGAGAGTGTCTTTGTCGAACATGATGATTTGCTTTCAGGGTTGGTAAATCGTGACCGTCTTTCCGGTCTGTCAGGTCAGCTTATGGCGCTGCGCCATGCCACTCTGCTGTCACAGAATCAGTAAATCTCCCCCGTCTTTTTGTCCATGAATTCCAATTGGTTCGGCGGCGCAAAGGTCAACTTGCCGTACTTGCCGACGTGCATCGGCGTGGTGCGCTTTTCTTCCTCGCCTGCCTTGCCATCCAGCGTCGGCCGGATGAACTTCAGGGTGTGCGAGCAGTGGATCTGGGCGGTGCCCGGGATGCGCTTGAACTCGAACTTGATGCTGACTTCGCCGGTCTTTTCGTTATCCATCGCGGCGGCGGCCACTTGGGACAGGGCGACACTCAGCTTGGTATCGAAGTTGCCGCCGTCTAGCTCGGCGAAGAAGTCCGCGATGTCGGTCGCGGCGGATTCTGGTTTGGTTGCGGTCATGGTGATTTCCTTTCGGGGGGTGGTTAAAAATTAGGCGGCTTGCTTGAAGGTGTCGATGTTTGCTGCGGCTTTGGCGCGCAGCTGGTGCTCGAACTTGCGCACCATGGCGGCGAAGGAGTCGAGGTCAGCCTTCAAGGCTGCGATCTCTTTTTCGTGGTCGCAGCGGTTGATGCGGTGGATGACCAGGCCCAGGCCGGTGTGCTCCAGGTCCGGGGTCCACATCAACAGATCAACCCATTGGCGGTTCAGGAAAAGCAGGTAGCCCAGGCACTGGTCCATGTAGGCGCTGTAATCTTCCTCAATCACGCAAGTGAACAAGTTGTCGCTGCCCACCATGGTTTTGATCTCGATCACACCGTCGTCATCCACCAGCCCGTCTGGGCTCAGGCCGTACATGCCGCAGTCGGTGGCAGCAAAGCCCACCTCGTTGACCAGATAGCCGGTCATGGTTTCGTAGGCAAACTTGGCCTCGGGCTCCTGCTCGGTGCCTTTGCGCATGGCGGCATTGACAAACACCGGGGCGGCTGACCCACCCAGGCGCTCTCGGGCCACGTCTTGGGCGTACAAGATGCACTTTCCGGTCGGGCTGCCATTCTTCATCCGGTCGCGGGCGTACTTGAACTTGGATCCGGTGACCCTGCCCTTGCGGGCGGCCAGCCAGTCATCACTGCCTTGCGGCGCTGTGTTGAAGGTGACTTTCATGGGTTATTCCATTTCGAGGACAAACTTCTGTTCTTCAAACTTCGCCTGGCAAACCCGGCGTTCTTCCGGGTCGTCCAGGTCGCCGATCCAGTCACCGGCTACCGCCAGGGCGTCCAGGTTCTTGGCTGCCACCAGCATGGCCATCACTTCTTCCAGCGTCTTGCGTGCTGGCTGGGCGGTGGCTGGTTGCGCGGCGGCAGGTTTGGATGGTGCTGTTTCGACCGTGCGCGCAGCGTCAAAATCAGCAGCGGTCTGGTCCAACTCGGCGCGGATGTGGCGCAGCTGTGGCCGGATGTCTTTCGGCGTGCTGTTCCAGAACTTGG
>JFJP01038671.1_pt1 | contig 16313 bp, 12 predicted proteins | sample 431651 | NCBI WGS metagenome assembly JFJP01 (sample SAMN02602958, study PRJNA72255) | Microbial mat metagenome, whole genome shotgun sequencing project. | biome: fresh water; feature: sink hole; material: water; isolation source: purple microbial (photo- and chemosynthetic) mats found in... | reverse complement strand
TTTTTATGGATATTCGCATTCCCGATTACCAAGGCTTTTGCAATGCTGATGAACAAACCGCTCTGCGCATACTTTCGGAACAAACCCTTCGCGGAACCGAAAAATTCCTATCAAAAGTAAAAGACTTTGATTATCAGAGGTTTTCTTCGAATTTGAAAGAAGTTTTGAAAGCGTATTTAGACATTAAAGCATAGTTTCAAGTGATATGTAAATTCAAAGGGTACTACCCTTAAAATCAATAACGTATGAAAAACAGCAGATACCCGGGTTTAAAACCTTTTGAAACCGGTGAACAAAAAATATTTTATGGTCGCGAAGACGATATTGAGCAGTTGTACAAGCAAATTATGCTTGAAAAATTGGTGGTATTGTACTCAAAATCAGGCTATGGCAAAAGTTCGTTGCTCAATGCCGGTATTGTCCCCAAAATACAAAAAGAAGCGCAAATGCTTATCTTTCCGGTTCGTTTTGGTGCTTACGTAGAAAGCGAAATAAAAACAGAAAATCTTCTAAATCAAATACTTATACAAACCATAAAGCAATCGGAATATTATCCCAAAACCAAAGTTTCCGAAATATTTACCCAATACGCCAACGTACCTCAAACGCTGTGGTATCACCTGAAATTAATACAATTTTCAAAAGGGGTAGTACCCTTATTTATCTTTGACCAGTTTGAAGAGATTTTCACTTATCCAGAAGCTGATATTGATGCTTTTGCCACTCAATTAGCCGCCTTGCTCAATGCCGCCATGCCACAGGAGGTTGCCACACAATTGAAAACCGCATTCCGCAATGTAGATACGCAAAATATTGCGTCTTCTGTAGATACGCAAGATTTTGCGTATCTACAAGAATTGCACGAACCCCTTAAAATAAACGAATGTTGAAAAATCTAAACTAAAAAACATTCATTGACAAATACTTTGAGTATTTTTGATACCAAATAAACAGTTGAAAATCACTACTAAAAATGAGAATATGAGCGAGCAAATGAATGGAATAAACAGTGTTACAATTCGGGTGTACAGCATTATAATCAACGAAAAAAACGAAGTATTACTCACCGATGAATTTCGGTTGGGGATAAATATGACAAAATTCCCGGGGGGAGGGCTTATTTTGGGCGAAAGTACCATTGATTGTTTGCACCGCGAGGCAATGGAAGAATTTAATCAGGATATTGAAGTAATTGAGCATTTTTATACCACCGATTTCTTTGTAACTGCCTTTCACAGAGCCGACAAACAGTTGATGAGTATATATTATCGGGTAAAATTTAAAGACGAAATTCAATTTAAAATATCCGAAAAATACTTCGACCTTCCCGGAATCATTGACGAAAATCAATCGTTTCGTTGGCAACCTATTCAAAGCCTTAAAGCAGAGGATATTACATTTCCTATTGATAGGCACGTAGCCATGCTTTTGAAAGAAAAATATAGTTGAAAATGGTTCACTTAGTGTAATTTGTGCGAAAATTTTATAGGTAAAATTCATTTATATGAAAAAATCGGTAGTAAAAAAAATATCTTTCATTGCTTTAATTATCAGCTTGTTTGCGGTTTTTATACTGATAGTTGTAAACTCAAAACATATAGAAATTTCATTTAGCGGATTTCCAGAGAGTTATAAGGCTGAAGATTTGCGAAGTATTGAAGCTCAATACAAGCAATATCGCCGCTTGAATGGATATTTCAAATCGGACAAACCCAACGGTTTTGCTCAGTATTTCAATGCAATTTCAAAACAAATAGATGAAACCGAAAGTAGCTATCCGCTCAATTATCAGCAAATTGAGTACGAAAAGGCAATAAAAAAACGCAACAAACGCGGTGAGCCTCTACCATGGATTCAACGCGGACCGGTGAATGTAGCTGGTCGCACGCGCTGCATTTTGGTTGACCCCGACGATTGGCAGCACCAAACTTGGTATGTGGGTTCGGCAAGCGGAGGAGTCTGGAAAACAGAGGATAAAGGTTTTACGTGGCGCAACCTCACCCCCAATTTACCCAATTTATCAACCTCCACACTTGCTATGTCGCTGGCAAATACCCAAATAATATACGCTGGAACGGGCGAAGGCATTGCAGCAACCGGAATGTTTGAAGGTTCTGGCATTTTTAAATCGGTAAATAAAGGCGAAACATGGACTCAGCTTTCCGAAACTGCTGGGAATGAAGATTTTCGCTGGGTTTTTCGGCTTGCTATTTCGCCACAAAATGCCAACATACTGCTTGCAGCCACCAATGCCGGAATTATGAAAACTACAGACGGAGGTTTGTCGTGGCGCAATGTGTTCAATTCTACGTATATAGTTCAGGATTTAAAAGCTGACCCTACCAATTTCAATATCATGTATGCTGCCGAAAATTCGGGTGGAATTGTAAAATCGGACGATGGGGGCGAAAACTGGTTTTATGCTTCCGATGGCTTGGGGCAGCTTGGCAGAAGGTACGAACTTGCCATTTCGCCTGCCAATACAAACAAAATTTTCTGTTCGGTAGAAGTTGACGAAAACACGTCATATATCTATGTATCAAAAGATAAAGCCAAAACGTGGGCACGATTTCAGTCGGATGTAAATTTCTTGGAAGGGCAAGGCTGGTACGACAACACAATTGCCGCGCACCCTTTCGATGAAAATACGGTGTACGTAGGGGGTGTAAATATTTGGGAGGCGAGTTTGGAAGGCGATTATCAGATTGGTGCGGGCGAAGTAATGGCTACCGATACTGTAAATACCTCATTTTTAGATTTCGTGAATTTTGGTGGAGCGTATTTTGGCGGAGGTATGGACATTGGGCAAGAGGGCGAATCTATCAACCTTTCGGCTGACGATTTTACGTCCATCGAAATTCGATTTGGCGAAGGCAAAAAGCAAAAGGCACATCGCTTTACAGTGCCCCCCACATCGGGAACAAACAAAGATGGCGGTGCTGGAGTGGCAGCAAAAGATTATCAATATATTGATTTTGTGGAAGTTCCGTTTGAAGTGTGGGACATAACCCACAACAAGCAGCTCTGTGTTTCGTTTCGCGACCAAGAGCGCGATGGGCTGTTCAACCTCACCCACCGCACACCCGATGATGCCGTTTCGGGGAGAGAATACATTTTTATTCACGCCTTAGATTACAACGATACCCAGCCCAATACGCTGATTGCCAAGAGTGGAGGACACGCTTACAAACAAATTTATTTTTTCTGGACTACGCTTCAGCCCAAAGCCGTTTGGGACGCAGCCAGCTTGCCAGAATCTAATATTTATGTAAAATTTGGTTCAATATATACGCAAAGTGGTGTGGTTGAAAACATTAGCGATGCCTACGGTTTGCACTCGCGCCGCAATACGTATTTCGATGGCGACCGCATTGGCGAAAAATCCATTCCCGGACTTCATCCCGACCACCATCACCTGCTGTTTGTTCCTACTTCGGCAACCGATTTTTTTGCACTTTGCGCCAACGATGGTGGCATGGCAATATCTGAAAATCAGATGAGTACATGGCGGCAAATAAGCACCGGAATTATCAATACCCAGTTTTACGGAGTGGCAAAAAAGCCCGGACAGCACGAATACATTGGTGGTTTGCAAGATAACGGCACATGGCGCTCTCCCAAAGGGCAAACTGCTACCACCACAAGCGAATATGTGTATCAGGTGCGGGGCGATGGTTTTGAAGCCATTTGGCACGCCAAAGACCCCAACAAGCTCATGGGCAGCAGCTATTACAACGATGTATATCGCAGTTTAGACGGTGGACAAACATGGCAATCGGCAAGTAACAGAATTAAAGGGGACGGACCATTTGTGGTGCGCTTTGGTACTTCAAAAACTCACCCCGATGTGGTTTTTACTGCCGGACTGAGCGGTGTGTGGAGGTCTGAAAATTTTGGTGCTCTGTGGCGCGGTATAAGCATAAGCGAGACCGAAGGCTGGAAGCTGGCAGGCGATGATGAAAGTAGGCATATTGTAAGGGTTTCGCTTGCAAATGAGCAAGTTGTGTGGGCTGGCGAGGGCATGGCTCAATATTCGTCGGGCAGTTTGCATTTGTTTGTTTCTACCAACGAGGGTAGAACTTTTTCTGCCACCAACAATTTCGATAACGAAATTCTACTCGCAAACATTAGCGGACTCACTACCCACCCCTACAACGACCAAGTGGCGTACGCTCTCTTCTCCGTAAGAGGAAAACCTAAAATACTGAGAACAAGTAATTTGGGCGAAACATGGGAAGATATAAGCGGATTTAACAGCAATGGCACAAGCGAGCGGGGTTTTCCCGATGTGCAGGTATATACCTTGTTGGTTATGCCTCACAATCCCAACATCTTATGGGCTGGAACCAATATTGGCATTGTAGAATCGCTCGACAATGGCAAAACATGGGCACTTGCCGATAATGGTTTACCTGCGGTTTCCGTTTGGGAGCTAAAAGTGGTTGATGACCAGATAGTTGTAGCCACACACGGGCGCGGAATCTGGTCGCTCGAAGTGCCAGAGCTACGCAATGGCGAACCGCAAAACAGTATCACATCTCCCGCCATTATTTCATATTCTCAAAATTTGAGTAATATGCTCAAAATCAGAATCAACCGGAAAAGCATCTACGATTCGCTGCACATTGTGGTAAACAACCTTACGGTATTCAAAGTTGAAAAGAATACCCAGTTAGACTCCATTACACTGCTTGTAAATAAACGCTTTAGCGGAAATATTCGCTTCAAAGTAATAGGCTATAAAAATCAACTTTCGGCAGAATCCATTACCAATACATTGGATATGTGGCAGCTCTACGAACCTGTTTCGGCATACACCCTTTCGGTGAAGCCCGATAATACCGACTTCTCCGGCGATGGATTTGAAATTGCTCTCAAAGAAGGGTTTCGCGATTATGCCATTCATAGCCCCCACCCCTACTCAGACAACAAAGAGCTTACCTACCTATTGCGCAAACCGCTGATTTTGAAAGCCGGAAATACTACGTTTAGTTACCGCGATGTGGCAATTGTGCAAAGTGGCAAAATAGGTTCTGTATTTGGAAACTGGGATTTTTTCGACTATGCTGTGTTTGAAGGGAGCAAAGATGGTTCTACGTGGATACCAATTTCAGACGGTTACAATGCTGCCTACTCTACGCTTTGGCAAACTCCTTTCAATTTCAGAATGAATGGAAGTGAAGAAATGTTGATAGAACACCGCGTGGATTTGCTAAAAAAATTCCAAACAAATGATACGATACTTGTACGTTTCAGGCTTTTTTCTGATAATCAGACCAATGCATGGGGCTGGGCTATAGCTGGTTTAGACTATGGTACATCAATAATCGAAACCCAAAATGCTCAAAATGAGGGAGTAAAACTGTATCCCAATCCGGCTCAGAATGAGGTAAACATTGAGCACGAAAGTTTTAGCGGTAAAATGGTGCGTATCAGCATTTTCGATACCAAAGGGATGGAAGTGGCAAGCGAAATGATGTATGTTCCTTATCAAAAAATTCATCTTCAGCTCCCCCATTTGCTCAATGGAATCTATCTTTTAGTCATAAAAACCGAAAATCGCATTTTTACAAGCAAATTGCAAGTATCCAACTGATAATAAATAGATTACAAACAATTGCAGACTGTTTTTTTCAAAAAAACAGTCTGTTTTTTGTGTGTTTGTCATTTTTATACGAAGTATTCGCAAAAGTCAATATTCATCTGTGGATTAGGAATAAAATTTGCACAATTCGGTATATCAGCGAATTATTCGTTTCAAAAAAAATATTGTTCGTAAATTATATTTCACAACTTATCAAAATGTTATAAACCAATTAGTTATATGGTATATTTTTTGATATGAAAAATACGCCTTACCCTATTGATAACCAATACAAAAGCAATAAAATAATGAAAAGTAGTCCACAAAAATCAAAAGGTAATGTTGCAATTGTTTTAATGAGCAGCGTTATTGTTCTTATGGCAGCAGCAATCGTTTACTTGCTGTTTTTTAGAAATGCACCCTCACTTAGCACGGCATCGTCAGATTCTGACGAAACATTGTTTTCGAAAGCAGAGTTAGATTCTATTGTTCAAAGTCGAGTTGATTCGCTTTCTGCAATTTTGAGCGTTGACACCATTTTTCAGAAAAGTGGCGATGCAACATCTTCAATGACAAAAGGCGAAATGTGGTGGTGCAACCTTCCCGACCCATGGAAAACCGTTTTTAGAGGGAAAATGAACATCAAAGACGATGTATTTCCTTCCAATCAGCAAATTGCACATTTGGCTGCAACTCTCAAGAAATTAGATGTTTCGGGCAACAAAGACATCAATACATTAAGTCCGTTGACAATGACCCCCAATATCACCGAGCTTAACTGCTCCGATTTGGCAATTGACGATATTAGCCCATTGGCAGCATTAAGCGGATTGGTTGACCTCAATTTTTCCAACACACAAGTGTCGGATATTACAGCACTTCAAAATCTTACACAATTGCAGTTACTTACTTTTACCAACGCTAAGGTTGCTTCTCTCAACGCACTCAGCGGGTTGAAAAAATTAAAAAAACTCGACTGTTCAATAAACCACATTTCAGACCTAACACCCATCAGCGATTTGTCGTTGATAGTAGATTTAAACTGTTCGAGCAATCAGGTTTCTACCCTCAAGCCAGTTAGCGGATTGGTAAACCTCAAATCGCTCAACTGCTCCAATACCAAGGTGGGCAATCTTTTTCCATTGTTCAACTTGTCGCAACTCGAAATTTTGTACTGTTTCAATACAAAAATCGGAAACTTAGACCCCCTTTACAATCTCGACAATCTCAAAATATTTTATTACAATAATATTGAAGATCAGGTGATTGAAGATTTTAAAACAGCCAACCCCGATTGTACTGTATTGCTTCGAAAAAAATAATTCGTATTTCAAAAACCGTATAAGAAATCCGAACTTTCCGAAAAAGTTCGGATTTTTTTATACAGATTGGCAAAGAAAAATCGTTTAATAGAAAACTAAAATTTGAAAAAAGATGAGAAATTATATGTTGAAATTTCGATGGGTGGCTTTTTTGTGCTTTTTGTTTTCGGCACAGGGGAGCATGGCTCAGTTTAAATTGACTGCCGAAACGCACGGCTTGAAAAGCGGCGACGTGCACATCACCCGAAACGTGGACTATACTGATGCAGGAGATGCAGGTGAAAATGTGGTGTGGGATTTTTCGAAACTTACTTGCGGCGAAAATAAAGTGAACTATATTGGCGAAGCTGATGATTTGGCTGCCGAAAACCGCATTACAAACGCCAATGTAACCGTTACTGACGATAATTCTACCTTTTTTTATAACGTATCTCAAGCTGGAATTGATTATGTGGGGCTTACCACTTCGCGCTCGGTGGTGGTATTTGATGAGCCACTCAGCAGAATGAAATACCCTTTTGCGTATGGCGATTCGTATGAAAAAGAGTTCAAAGGAAAAGGCTTTTACAACGCCACCAACGAAACGTATGTAACAGGCAATATTTCGGTTACTGCCGATGGATACGGAACAATCCTTTTGCCCAACGGAATTGTAGAAAATGTACTGAGAGTAAAAGCAGTAAGTCGCACATTGGAAGTAACTCTCTGCACCTTTGAAGAAACACTCACCACCAAATATTTGTGGTATGCTCAAAATGAGCGCTATCCAGTGTTGGTGCTGATGCACACCATTGAAAATTCGCCCGAAAACGGTTCTGTTGAAAAAAATACCGCACACTACAGCGACAAAATTTTTTCGAGCAAAGCCAAAAGCCTTACAAGCGATGTGCAAAATTATTTGAACATCGAACACAGTTACACGCTGTTTCCCAACCCATTTGCTGAAGAAATTGCCGTAAATATTGAACTTGCCGACAAAAGCAAGGTAAAAATTGATGTTTTTGATGCCAATGGCAAATACATCAAAAATATTGCAAACGATACGTACCGTGCGGGTACAGTTCAAAAATTTATGTTGAATGGCAATAGCCTAAAACTAAGTCAAGGAATTTATTTTGTGCGATTGGAATTGGGCGAAAAAACATACCTTGAACGAATTGTGTTTACTCCATGAATGTAGAATTGCTCGATTTTGACCGCCAACACATCTGGCATCCCTACACATCTATGTTACAACCCCTTCCGGTGTACGAAGTTGTACGCGCCGAAGGGGTTTATTTGCATCTTGCCGATGGGCGAAAATTGGTAGATGGTATGTCGTCGTGGTGGGCTGCCATACACGGCTACAATGTGCCCGAATTGAACCAAGCCATTGAAAATCAGCTAAAAAAAATGTCGCACGTTATGTTTGGCGGCATTACTCACCAAGCGGCAGTAGAACTTTGTAAATTACTGATAGACATTACTCCCCCGTTGTTGCAGCACGTTTTTCTTGCCGATTCGGGGTCGGTAACTGTAGAAGTAGCGATGAAAATGGCTATTCAATATCAGCACGCACTTGGACATAGCAGAAAAAACAAATTTGTTACCATTCGCTCTGGTTATCATGGCGATACGTTTCATGCCATGTCGGTTTGCGACCCGCAAACGGGTATGCACACACTCTACACCGGAGCACTTCCTACGCAATTTTTTGCCGCCCAACCCCAAAGTCGTTTTGGTGCAGAATTTCAGGAATCCGACATCGAAAGTCTTATCGAAATAATTGAAAATAACCACCATAGTATTTGTGCCCTTATTCTTGAACCCATTGTACAAGGTGCTGGTGGTATGTGGTTTTATTCGGCAGAATACCTAAACCGAGCAAGAGAAATTTGCCACCGCTACAAAATTTTGTTGATTTTTGATGAAATTGCTACAGGTTTTGGTAGAACAGGCAAACTGTTTGCCACCGAACATACTGATATTGAGCCGGATATACTTTGTTTGGGGAAAGCCATAACTGGAGGGTACACAACATTTGCAGCCACCCTAAGCACCACACACGTAGCGCACACCATTTCGAGCCAAAGTCCATATATTTTTATGCACGGACCAACTTTTATGGGCAATCCGCTTGCCTGCTCAGTAGCTATTGCAAGTATTGAACTTTTGCTCAAAAGCCCTTGGCAAATACGCATACAAACGATTGAAAAACAATTGATTGATGAGCTTGCACCATGCAAAGGGCTACCCAATGTAGCCGATGTGCGTGTGCTGGGCGCAATTGGTGTGGTAGAAATGAAACATGAGGTACAAGTTGCACACCTTCAGCGCGAATTTGTAAACCGCAATGTATGGATTCGCCCCTTTGGAAAACTCATTTACCTCATGCCACCATATATAATTCAAAAACATGAATTACAACAACTTACAAAGGCAGTTGTAGAAATTTGCCATTTGTTTTTTACACCTTGAGCTCTTCGCCCTCGGTTCGTGCTACTACTGCCACACAGCCGCAATCGCTCCAAACATTCACACAGGTTCTGAACATATCCAAAATTCTATCCACTGCCAAAATAAGGCTTATGCCTTCGAGTGGCAAACCAACCGTGGTGAGAATAACAGTGAGCATCACTAAGCCCGACATAGGTATGCCTGCCGCCCCAAGCGATGCAAGCAATGTGGTGAAAATCACAATTATCTGGTCGGCAAAAGTTAATTCTATGCCATACGCTTGCGCTATAAAAATGGCTGCCACACATTCGTAAAGTGCAGTACCATCGGTATTTAACGATGCCCCAATGGGTAGAACAAAACTGGTGGTTTTATTGGAAATCCCTGCGTTGTTTTCGGCGGCTTCCATGGTTAAAGCAAGCGTAGCATTCGACGATGATGTTGAAAATGCCGTAAGCAGAGGCGTACTCATTGCTTTTGCGTATTTTAGAGGGTTGATTTTCCCTATCACCCTCATTATCAATGGCAAGTAAACAAAGGCGTGAATGCTCAATCCAATTAAAATGGTGAGAGAGTACATTCCCAAACTGGTGGCAATTTTTAGCAATTGGTCTGAGTTATTGGCTTGTTCGCCCACCACTTTAGCAATAATGCCTAATAAACCTAAGGGAGCAAAACGAACAACGAACATGGTAAGTTTTAGCATGAGTTCGAAAAGCGAAGTAAAAAATACAGTCAACGTTTTTTTGTACTCATCTTGAAGGTGCATAATAAAATAGCCACAAAGTATGGCAAAAAAGATGATAGACAAGGTTTTGTCATCGTTAAGAGCGGTAAAAATATTGCTTGGGATAATTTCGATGAGTGTTTCGCTGAACGGTTTTTTTGCTAAGTCAATCGTACTGGCTGTTTCCCCCACCGATAGGTCAACAAACTTGCCGGGCTGGAGTAGATTTACCAATACCAAACCAGTTGGTATTGAGAGCATTCCGGTCATAATATACCAGCCAAAGGTTTTTAAGCCCAGTCGTCCGAGACTTTTGGCACTACCAATGTTTGAAATTCCTGCTATCATACTACTCAAAATAAGTGGAGCTATCAACATTTTGAGTGCACGCAGAAACACAGTTCCCATCCAAGAAACATATTCTACATAATCGCTTAGAAATAAACCATATAAAATACCAAGCACTACTCCTATGAGTATTTGCCAATAAAGTTCGAGGTTGAGTAGTTTTCTTATCATAAAATGGTGATTTTAAATAGTTTAATATTTATTTTCGATGATAGTATGAAGGTCATTGTCTGAAAATCTGCTGTAAATCAATTGCATCACCCAATCTATTTGCGCCTGCCTCGACAAATGGCTATTGTCGAGTGTTTCGGCATCTTCCGCCTTGCGCAAAGGGCTTTCTTTGCGGCTTTGGTCTATGCGGTCGCGGGTTTGGAGGTTGTTCAAAATTTCGGTGTATGTAACCATCTGTCCTTTTTGGCTCAGCTCATCGAATCGGCGTTGTGCCCGCACTTGGGGCGAGGCTGTCATAAACAATTTTACATCGGCTTGAGGAAAAACCACAGTGCCAATATCTCTGCCATCGAGCACCACTCCACCATTTTTGCCCATAAGTTGCTGCAAACTAACCATCTTTTCGCGTACTTCTTTTATGGTGCTCACCGGACTCACAAAATCGGAAACCTGCATCGAACGAATTTCATCTTCCACTACCACTTGGTTCAAACAGGTTTCAGCCGTTTGATTTTGAGGATTGTAACGGAAACTAATGTCAATATTGCTCAATTGATTGATGAGTTCGGAATGTTTTACTTCTCCGTTTTCAATCAAATGGTTTTTTATGGCATAAAGCGTTACTGCCCTGTACATGGCTCCGGTGTCTATATATATGTAATTCAGTTGTTTGGCAAGTTCTTTTGCAACTGTACTTTTGCCGCACGATGAATGCCCGTCAATAGCTATGGTCAGTTTTTTCATCTCAAAAACGTAATTTCAATTAAACATTTCGTTGGTTTATTTGTCACTCAAATACAAAATCATGTCCACAATTGCTTTTTGACACACAGGACAAAAACCGTTGTAAATGGTTGATTTCATGGTACAATCGTGCATTGGACGATAAACCCCTTTTGCCATATAACCACCACCTTCAAACACACCTAAGGTTGCCTTATAATTTTCGGTTGCTGGAGTTGGCACGGGTGTATTTTCGGCAAGCATATTTTTCCATTTTTTATTAAAATCAACTAAAGTAGTGATATTCGGTTCAATAGGTTCTACACTAAGTTCGTAATAATTTTCGTAAGCTACCTCAGATGAATAATATTCATCGGCTAAACCGCAAAAACCATGTCCAAATTCGTGAACCATTACAAAATCAGACAATTCGTGGTCGGAAGTTGACATACTGTAATGGTTGTAGATACCCCCTCCTCCATACGTTGACGAGTTTACGATAATATAAATTTGGTCGTAGGGTACACAGGCAGCAATGTCGCGAATGCTTTTTATATCCTTGGTAGTTAGGTATCTATCAATATCAAATGTATAGAATGTGGAATTTACAGCCGTTTTTTTCCAAATATTTTCTCCCGGTACATCAGGTCCCGAAGCAAGCGATGGAGCATCTACCCGCCAAATATTGAATTTATCGGTGTGCTCACTGAATGGTGCACATTTGAGCAAATATCCGGCAAATCGCTCGGCATCTTTTTCAAATTTCTTCATTTCTTTTTCAGTATAACCTTCGGGAATAAACACAATATCTACTTTATCAGCCGATTCGCCCTTATCTACAATTTTTGCTGTTTTAAGTGCCGGAACACTTTCTTCTTCAATGAAATAATTGTTTGGGTCAATTACATATTCAAAGTACTTACGAAACTCATTTTTTTTATTTCTGATATGAATTTCAATCCGCACCGAATTTTTGGGGTAGGGCATTATCACCGTTTCGTAATAACTTCGGTTGAGGTATTTGGCTTCTGCTGTAGTTTGCCATTCCAAAAAAAGATTGTTGAAATGATAAGAGAATATGAGCTTATTTGTCTTTAAATCAAACATTTCTAAACGATAATTTCCCTGCTCAAATTTACTGATGAGGTTTTTGCGCGGTCCTCCCCAAAAGGGCTCTTCTTTCAATTTTTCGAAATAAATGATGGTGGTGTCTGCATTTCCACCTTGAATAAAATCGAATCGGAGTGTTTTTGCATAAAAAAACTCGTCAAACACTATTTGCGATTTTAGTGCAGTTGTCAAAACAAATAAAATAAGCGTAAGTGATATTGATTTCATATTAAACTGTATTGATTTTGAGTATATTATATAAATTTCATTTTTATTTACCGACAACAAAAGAGAACTTTTTTTTTTATAATACTATCAAAAAGAAGTAATGATAGTTTTCATTTGGAATTTTTTTTGTATTTTAGCAATGTTATTCGTATCAAAAAACATTACTATTGGTAAAACTCAAACGGTAACACTGCAAAGTTAATTTTTCTTTCCGATTGAATTTAATTTAACATATATGTTTTTTGTTGAAATGTATATAATTTATTGTATCCCTTTATTTTTAACATAGAACTTACTACTGATGAAAAAAACAACATTATTTTTTCTAATTGCTATTCCGCTTTCGCTGGTTGCATTTACCATGCTATGGCTTGGCTACAAAGGTATTCGTGTAAACTTGGGCGGGACACTAAAGTCTTTTACAATTGAAGAGGTAGAAGATAAAGGAATTGGTGAAGCTCGCTATGTGGAAGTAAAACGGGGGTTTGCATGGGGAAATTTTGTGCAAATTACTGACGACTATGGGCGCATACAAAAGGTAATTTATCCGATTGTGAGTACCGAAACCATGAACCAGATTTTTACCGGTCAAAAAATTAAAGTACATATATTGGTAGAAGATAGTAACATAGACCCCGATTGTGTAAAAACAAAATCGTGTGTGCAAACCGATACCATTACTGTTTGCGGAATCACCGAACATGAAGTGGATATCGAAACGCAGAATGTTATCAGAAAATTGAACGACGACCTTTTTGAGCTTGATGAAAAAGTGTTGATTATTCGCGACCAAACCAAGCCCATTGCCTTACATTGGAATATTCTGATGCTTGTGTGCTCGGTTTGTTTTCTTATTTATGTGGCTATATCGGTTGTAAGCGCGCTGCGCAGCAATCCCAAACTGGGAGAAATAGAAACAGCCTAACAAAAAACGATATTCGTTTTTAATCTCCTATCAAAGCCCGTTTGCCCAGCAGACGGGCTTTTGCATGAAATACTGTACATTTTCAGAATTTTGAAATCAACAAAGTTGTAACCATGCCAGTTTATTGTTAATTTTGCAACGCCTTAATAAAAATTTGATTATCATAAATATACCGCACTATGTCGTTAAAAAAAGAAATTAAAGAACTACAACGCAGAAGAGAGAAAGTTCTTCTGGGGGGTGGTGAGGCGGCAACCAAAAAGCAGCTTGAGCTCGGTAAAATGACCGCCCGTCAGCGGATCATTGTGTTGCTGGATAAGGATTCCTTCCACGAATACGATATGTTTGTTCAGCACGTTGCCCGCGATTTTGATATGGAAAAAAAAGAATTGCACGGAGATGGAGTTATCACCGGAACAGGTAAAATTGAGGGTAAACCGGTATGTGTTTATGCTCAGGATTTTACAGTAGCAGGCGGTTCGCTTGGTTTGATGCACGCCCGCAAAATCACCAAAATTATGGATCATGCCCTCAAACTGCGTGTTCCATTGATAGGAATTAACGATTCTGGAGGTGCGCGTGTGCAAGAAGGTGTAAATTCGCTTGCCGGATATGGCGAAATATTTTTCCGTAATACTTTGGCTTCTGGAGTAATACCCCAGATTTCGGTAATTTTGGGTCCCTGTGCAGGAGGGGCTGTGTACTCGCCGGCACTCACCGATTTTGTATTTGTGGTAGATAACATTTCAAAAATGTTTATCACAGGTCCTGAGGTGATAAAAACAGTGCTGGGAGAAGAAATTTCGATGGAAGACTTGGGAGGAGCAAAAGTACAAAGCGAAATCACAGGAAACGCACATTTTTATGCCGAAACAGAATTGGAATGCTTTGCACAGATAAAAAAACTGATTTCGTTTATTCCATGGAACAATGCAAAAAAAGCGGTTGTTTATCCGCCAAAAATGCCCCGCAAGGAATTTAAAATAGCTGACATAATACCCGGAGATGCCACTCAGCCCTACGATGTGCGCGATGTAATAAAGTCTATTGTAGATAGTTCTGAGTTTTTTGAAGTACACGAACGTTGGGCACGAAATATTGTCGTAGGTTATGGTCGTTTAGATGGTCGCACGGTGGCTTTCGTTGCCAATCAACCATTGTATTTGGCTGGTGTACTCGATGTGGATTCGTCTATCAAAGCAGCTCGATTTATTCGCTATTGCGATGCCTTCAACATTCCGATAGTAACCTTAGTTGACCTACCCGGATACCTACCCGGAGTTGACCAAGAACATCTGGGAGTTATACGCCACGGAGCAAAAGTGTTGTACGCCTACAGCGAGGCAACAGTACCCAAAATTACCGTAATACTTCGCAAAGCCTACGGAGGAGGTTATATTGCCATGAACTCACGCCACTTACGCGCCGACTTTGTGTTTGCTTGGCCTTCAGCCGAAATTGCCGTTATGGGACCGGAGGGTGCAGCCAACATTATTTTTAGAAAGGAGATTATGAGTGCCGAAAATCCAGAAGAAATGAGGCAGAAAAAAATTGCCGAATACAAAGAAAAATTTGCCAATCCGTATGTGGCAGCATCAAAGGGATATGTAGATTCGGTAATTGAGCCAGAGGAAACGCGCGATGTAATTCTGCATTCCATTGATTTATCGGTGTATAAAACAGATTCGCGTCCGCAGAAAAAACATGGAATACCTCCATTTTAAACGCTAAACCATTCAAAAAGTAGAAATATGGAAGAAAATAATGAATTGAGTAGCCTCGAAATTGAAGGAACAGCCTACAAAACTTTATACACAACAAAGTTTGAAAATCGCAAAGCGTGGGTAAAACCCAACGAAAAACACGTAGTTTCGTTTATTCCGGGTACCATTGTCGAAATTTTTGTGAAAGAAAAACAAACAGTGGTACAAGGCGAAGTGCTGTTTATTCTTGAAGCTATGAAGATGAAAAATAAGATAATTTCGCCACTCAACGGAGTAGTGAAATCAATTTATGTAAGCAAGGGACGTATTGTGCCTAAAGGATTTTTAATGCTTGAGTTTTTGTAGTTGAATTTTCACAAGGCAGTTCAAGAAGGTTGCTTATTGAACTGCCTTTCCATTTTTAATAACTTTCCCAATGCTGCAAATGAAAACCCTTATCACTGAGGGTAGTAAGCAGATAAAAGCGAGCAGAAATATTTGAATCATCAAAGAAAATGGAAGAAAACCTAATCACCGACCAAGATACAAATTGGAAAGAAATTGTAAGCCTTTATTTTGAAGACTTTACCGACTTTTTTATGCCCTATTTACATCCCGAAATAGATTACACATTAGGTGTCGAATTTTTGGACAAAGAATTGGCAAAACTTATCCCAGCCCGCTTGCGCAAAGGCATACGAATAGCCGACAAACTTGCGAAAGTACAACTCAAAAACGGCTTGGATAAAGTGTTGCTCATACACATTGAATTTGAAGCAACCCCCGATAAAGATTTTGCAGACCGAATGTTTGAATATTTTTACCGTATTTACGACAAATTCAAGCACAAAGTTGAGGTAATTGCCCTTTTTGTGGATAAGAGCAAGTGGAAAAATCCAAACAAGTTTGAGTATAATGCATATAGAACCCAATTGTCGTTTACGTACCATACAGTTAAGTTAATCAAACTTAAGGAAAGTGAGTTAATTGAAAGTACCAATCCCTTTGCTTTAGCAGCTTTGGCTGTTATATATTT
>JFJP01030489.1_pt1 | contig 16316 bp, 14 predicted proteins | sample 431651 | NCBI WGS metagenome assembly JFJP01 (sample SAMN02602958, study PRJNA72255) | Microbial mat metagenome, whole genome shotgun sequencing project. | biome: fresh water; feature: sink hole; material: water; isolation source: purple microbial (photo- and chemosynthetic) mats found in... | reverse complement strand
GCGGCACCGCCTGTTCAACTTCCAGTATCGCCACCTGGATCGCGTTGGCAAACGCCAGCGCATCCGCGCCGCCATGGCTTTTGATCACAATACTGGGCAGACCCAGCAGACTGGCGCCATTGTAGCGGCGGGGATCGATTTTGCGGCTGAAGGCGCGCAACACCGGCCAGGCAATCAACCCGGCCAGGCGCGTCAACAGGTTCCGCTTGAATTCCTGGGTTATGTAGTGACGGATCAGCTTGGCGACGCCTTCGCTACTTTTGAGCGCGACGTTGCCGACAAAGCCATCGCACACGACCACATCGACATCGTCCAGATAGATGCCGTCGCCCTCGACGAACCCGATATAGTGAAGATCGCTGGTGGCCAACAGCCCAGCGGCCTCCCGAACCTGCTCATTGCCCTTGATGTCCTCCTCGCCGATATTCAGCAAGGCGACACGGGGTCGTTCAATGCCGTTCACCGCCGCCAGCACCGAACCCATCACCGCGAACTGCAAGAGATGTTCAGCCTTGCTGTCCACATTAGCCCCTAGGTCCAAAATCCGGACATGGCCGCGCACGGTCGGCAGGGTGGTGCAAATGGCCGGGCGGTCGATGCCGGGCAGGGTTTTCAGCACGAAGCGGGCAGTGGCCATCAAGGCCCCGGTATTACCAGCGCTCACACAGGCATCAGCCTCGCCCTGTTTGACCAGGTTGATGGCGACCCGCATCGAGGAATCTTTTTTACCCCGCAGCACCTGGGCGGGCGACTCGTCCATGCCGACCAGTTGGGAAGCGTGATGAATGATGAGTTGGGGATGACCATTCGCTTTCAGCCGGGTCAGGCAAGGGGCGAGCACCGCCTCCTGGCCGACCAGAATCAACCGCAGCGCAGCGCCCGAGGTCTCCAGAACCCGCAAAGCGGCCGGGACGATCACTTCAGGACCGATATCCCCGCCCATGCCATCCAGCGCGATGGTCAACGGTCTATTCACAGGGAAACCGGAAGAGGAGGGCAGTGGAAAGACGAGGCAGGGGAGGAGGAGTCACGATTATTCTTCGGCGACGACCGCAGTATTAATCACCTTGCGGCCACGATAAAAGCCGTTGGGCGTGACGTGATGGCGGCGATGCAGTTCGCCGGAAGTGCGGTCGATGGAGAGCGTAGGTCCGGTCAGGGCGTCGTGGGAACGGCGCATGCCACGCTTGGAGGGGGTTTTGCGGCTTTTTTGTACGGCCATGATTTAATGACTCCTTTTGGAATCCGGTAACAGGGACGCCAGCACGGCGAAGGGCTGACGTCGTTCCACATCCAGCGCCGGTTCAGGGGGCCGGATCTCGTTAGGGGCCGCACATTCCCGCACATCGTCATGCCGGGGAATCTGCGGGAGGGCCAGTAATAACTCATCTTCAACCAGATCAACAACCGCCAGACTACCACCCTCGGGAATCAGCAGTGGTTCGTAATCCTCCGGCAGCCGGTTGATCTCCGCCTCGTCGCGCACCAATCCGAGGCTGACGGTGACGTCCAGCGCCAGCCGCAGCGAACCCAGGCACCGCTGGCAGGCGAGCGCCACTTCGGTACGCAGAACGCCTTGAATGAACCGGAACCCTTGTCCGTCGATCCCGGTGGTCAGCGCGATGGCGACTCTTCCGTCAGTATCGTCCAGGGTTGCGGCCAAGCGCGGCAACGCCGCCAGCGCCAGCGTCCCGTTCAGAACGCCGTTTTCGGCGGCGATTCGCCAGGGGTGGATTTTTTCGGGAAGCGGCGGGGTTTGCATAAGGCGCGGAATCATATCGGTAAGCCGGAATTCTGTCAAAATAAACCCTGATTCTTCACAATAACCGTTTTTCTCATCTCTTCGCCGTGGGGTTCCCATGTCTGAAACCTTGTCCAACGATCGCCGTTTGATCCTGGCGTCGACCTCACCTTTTCGCCGTGAATTGCTGATGCGGCTGAGTTTGCCGTTCAGTGTCCAGGCTCCTGATGTGGATGAAACCCGGTTGCCGGGGGAGGACACGCTCGCACTGGTGACCCGACTGGCGGAATGGAAAGCCCGGGCAGTCGCTGAATCCCAGCCAGAAGCGCTGATCATCGGTTCCGATCAGGCGGCGGTGCTGGATGGCGAGATTATCGGCAAGCCCGGCGATCATCAGCGAGCGACCGCGCAATTGCAACGGGCATCCGGCCGCACTGTGACCTTTTACACGGGGCTGTGCCTGCTCGACGGGGTTAGTGGCGTCTGCCAATTGGCGGTGGAGGAATTCCGGGTGGTGTTTCGTCCGCTGTCCGCCGCCATGATTGAGGCGTATTTGCAACGGGAACAGCCCTATCAATGCGCGGGCAGTTTCAAGTCCGAGGGATTAGGCATTACGCTATTTGAACGGCTGGAGGGCGATGATCCGACCAGTCTGATCGGTCTGCCGCTGATTCGGTTGACGCGAATGCTGGAAGCCGTGGGGGTCGCTGTGCTGTAGAATCCGCTTTGAGCCGTATCGTTGCGGAGCAGGTGCGGCTATCGATTGTTTTCCAGGTTTTCCAAAAAATGTCCAATAACCCGCGTTGACTTTGAAAAAATTGAGGAGCGAATGATGAATTACGAAAATATCCGGGTAGAAACCCGTGGCTCGGTCGCCCTAGTCATGTTGAACCGACCCAAGGCTTTCAATGCCCTGTCCAACGATCTTATGGATGATCTGACGCAGGCGCTGGATGCGATTGAAGCCGATGAAGCGATTCGCGCCATTGTTCTGACTGGTGGGGAAAAGGTGTTTGCCGCGGGCGCTGACATCAAGGGCATGAAGGATTATTCCTACATGGACGCCTATAAGGGCAACTTTATCACCCGCAACTGGGAGCGGGTCAGCCGTTGTCGCAAGCCGGTCATCGCCGCGGTCGCCGGTTACGCCTTGGGCGGCGGCTGCGAACTGGCGATGATGTGCGATTTCATCCTGGCCGCTGACACCGCCAAGTTCGGCCAACCAGAAATCAAGCTCGGCATTCTGCCCGGCGCGGGCGGCACGCAGCGTCTGACCCGCCTAGTCGGCAAATCCAAGGCCATGGAACTGTGTTTGACCGGGCGGATGATGGATGCCGAGGAAGCCGAGCGCGCCGGGCTGGTCAGCCGGATCGTCCCGGTTGCGGAGTTGATTGAAGAAGCGGTCAAGACGGCTACGACCATCGCCGGCTATTCACTGCCCGCGGTGATGATGACCAAGGAATGCATCAACCGCTCTTACGAAACCAGTCTGGCGGAAGGGCTGCTGTTTGAGCGGCGCACCTTCCATGCGGTGTTTGCTACGGAAGATCAGAAAGAGGGCATGGAAGCGTTCGCGGGCAAACGCACCCCGGATTTCAAGCATCGCTAAGACGTCGGCCTGCCGGGCGATGGCGGTGAATTGCCCGGCGGGCACCAAATTCCATTATAATGATTGTGAGTATTCGCTGCCGGCGCGTCGCCAATGCCGGAAAACCCCTGTTGTTAATTCAATAACACTATTAAAAGGAATACACGATGGAAATCAAGAAAGTCGGTGTCATGGGCTGTGGAGCGATGGGACTGGGCGTCGCACAGGTTTGCGCACAGGCCGGTATCCCGACCGTGGCGGTGAAGGCGACTCCGGGTTCAACCGATAAAATTCGGGCCGGTCTGGACAAGTCGCTGGGCAAGATGGTCGAGCGTGGCAAGATGGCGGCTGAGAAGAAGGACGCGGTACTCGGCCTGTTGCATTTCACAACCAACGAGGCCGAAATCGCCGATTGTGATCTGATTATTGAATCGATTATTGAAGATCTGGATACCAAGAATGCGCTGTTCCGGCGACTGGAAGGTATCGTGTCTCCGCAGACCTTGTTGACCACCAATACCTCGACGTTGTCGGTCACGGCGATGATGGCCGTCTGCAAGCACCGGGAACGGGTCGCCGGTCTGCATTTCTTCAACCCGGCACCGGTGATGAAACTGGTGGAAATCATCCATGCCTTCGAAACCTCGGATGACACCGTGAGCACGCTGGATGCGTTCTGCAAGAAATTGGGCAAGGACCCAGTCATCGTTCAGGATACGACGGGCTTTATCGTCAACCGGTTGCTGACGCCCTACATGCTGAGCGCTATTCGCCTGTTGGAAATGGGAACCGGTAACATTGCCGATATTGACCACGCGATGAAATCGGGTGCTGCGCATCCGATGGGGCCGTTTGAATTGGCCGACTATATTGGATTGGACGTGGTAGAAGCGATGACGATGAATATCTACCAGGATATGCATCAGCCGCACGTCTCGCCGCCGCATACCCTGACCCGCCTGGTGCAACTGGGCTATCTGGGCCGCAAGACCGGCAAGGGCTTTTACGACTATTCGGTCAAGCCGCCCATCGCTAATCCGCAACTCCGGCACCCGGTGGCCTGATCAATTAAGGCGATTTCCGGTCAAGGGTATACCCAGTGGGGCGTGATCTCCCCCCTTTGTAAAAGGGGGGCCGGGGGGATTTTGAGCGGCGGCATCCACCAAAGCGTTCAAATCCCCCCTCACCCCCCTTTGCTAAAGGGGGGAACTTCATTTGAGGAAATCGCCTAAGCCTTGATTACACCTACCCCTCCTTGGATAAGGAGGGGTGGCGCGCAGCGACGGGGTGGTTTGATAGCCCGTGCAGCTCCCCGGTTTTTCAATGCCTCCCTCCCATCCGATGAGCCGATAGCGATGTCTGACCTAACCCTGACTGAACAACTGACGGCGCTGATTGCCGCCCGCCCGGTGGCCCCGACTGACCTGGAACAGGCGGCGTTGCTGACGCTGGATGCGCTGGCCAACGCGCTGGCCGGTCGCGCTACCGAACCAGGCCAGATTTTGCAACAGTGGGCGACCGCCACCGCCGCCACCGATGCCGAACGCAGCGCTTTTCTACTCGGTTCGCTGACCCACATTCTGGAAACCGACGACCTGCATCGAGCGTCCGTAGTGCATCCGGGCTGTGTCGTGGTACCCGCCGCATGGACGGTCGCCTTGCGGGAAGGTCTGCGCGGTCACGCCATGCTAAAGGCGGTGCTATGGGGCTTTGAAGCGGTGACCCGGGTCGGGATGGCGGTCGGTCCGGCGCATTACCGCATCTGGCATAACACCGCGACCTGTGGACCCTACGGTTCGGCGATGGCCGCAGCAGCATTATTGCAACTCAGTCCAGCCGCGACGGTTCATGCTCTGGGCAACGCGGGCACCCAGTCAGCGGGACTTTGGCAATTTCTGGAAGCTGGAACCATGACCAAGCATCTTCACGCCGGTCGGGCGGCGGAGGCGGGGGTGTTGGCTGCGGATCTGGCGCAATTCGGTTTTACCGGGCCACCGAATATCCTCGAAGGGGCCAAGGGCTGGTTCACCGCCGCCTGTCCCGACGCTGATCCCGGCGCGGTGATCCGCGATCCGGATGCGCCCTGGCAGTTGTTGCAAACCTCGATCAAGCCCTGGCCCTCCTGTCGGCATACCCATCCGGCGATTGACGCTGCGCATGAACTGCGGCGGCGGGTCGTAGCGGACGCCGTGGAAAAGATTGAAGTGGAGACCTATCAGGCGGCGCTGGACGTCTGCGACCGGCCGTTGCCGCAAAGCGATTATGAAGCCAAGTTTTCGCTACAGCATTGCGTAGTCGCGGCGCTGACCCGGGAACAGGTCAATTTCGCGGCATTTAATGCGGAAGCGCGGGCAGATTTGGCCGATTTGCGGGCGCGGGTAACGCTGCAATTGGCCGAACCCTATGCTTCGGCGTATCCACGCGCCTGGGGGAGCGCCGTTACGGTGATCCTGCGCAGTGGCGATCAGTTGACGGTGCGGCGGACTCACGCCAAGGGTGATCCGGAAGCGGCGCTGTCGCCGGTAGAATTGATTGCGAAGGCGCGAATGCTGATGGTCTATGGCGGCGTGCATGAACCTGATCGGTTGATTGATAATACTGGTTTTTGCGCAACGCAGCAAAAAAATGAGGGGTAAGCTGTTGTTTGTAAAATAAAATGTTGTTTTTTGCCGAAAAACAACGAAAAACGGTATCTTTTTTCTAAAGAGTCGGTTAGAATGCTTCCCGTGTGGCAGGCCTTTGATGGCTTCTCCTCAGTCTGCCGCACATCCTCCTTTGGTGGTTTTTGGCCGGACTCCGTGCGGGGCTGGATTGCCGATCAAACCGGGCTTCGATCAATCGTTGCTGGACATGACGCCCAGAATTTGCAGCAGACTGATGAACAGGTTGAAGATCGTGATGTACAGGCTGACGGTGGCCATGATGTAGTTGGTCTCGCCGCCATGGATAATCTCGCTGGTCTGCCAGAGGATCATGCCGGACATCAGCAGGATGAACATCCCCGACACCGCCAGCGACAGCATCGGCATATTGAACAACATTCCGCCCAGACCGAGCAGGAACGCGACCAGGATGCCGACCATCAGGAAGCCGCCCATGAAGCTGAAATCCTTGCGGCTCATCACGGCATAGCCGGACAGCGCCAGGAAAATCACGCCGGTGCCGCCGAGGGCGGTCATCACGACCTGCGAGCCATTCGGCATACTCAGGTAGAAGTTCAGGATCGGTCCCAGGGTGTAGCCCATGAAGCCGGTCAGTGCGAATACCGCCGCCAGACCCCACACACTGTTGCGCAGGCGGGTGACGACGAACAGCAGTCCAAAGTAGCCGCCCAGTGTGATCAGAAAATGCAGCGGCGCGGCGTTTGTGGCCATGGCGACGCCGGCGGTCAGGCCGCTGAATAACAGGGTCAGCGACAACAACATGTAGGTGTTGCGTAGCACCTTGTTGGTGGCTGGCGCTTCATCAGCCACCAGGGTGACCGGCGCTTTGGCCAGTAGGTCGTTGCTCTGCATCATCGTCGTAAGAACCTCCTCAGGTGTTGGAACTGTGGATATTGACCATGGGTGAGCGGCAAGGGTTCACTGCGGAATCGCCATCTCACCCGGTAAAGCATCCAATTGTTCCATACTATAAGGATTGTCAGCCGTTTTTCAAAGCCTCCCGCTGCGTTTGAGATCCAGATACTGATTCACCATGGCGACCGGCAGACGGTGGGGCGGCGTATCGAGGACCATGCCGCCCAAGTGGCGCAGTTCCTGTTGCACCCGCTCGCGTTGCAACTGGTAATGACAGACCGTCGCGTATAACTGGGCCTGGGGCAGGTCGTGAATCGGCTGGGTCAGCAATTCGTCCAGCACCGGCTCGCGCAGATTGGCGATCAGCACCAGATGCCGACGGCGCAGTAGCGAGATGGCCGGGCGTAGATCATCCTGGTCTTCGTCGCGCAGGTTGGTCAGCAGCACGATCAGCGCCCGCTTGCGTTGCCGGGTCAGGGTCAAATGCGCCATTTCCGCGTAATCAGCCGGTCCCAGGGTGGGTTGCAGGTCGTAGAGGGTATTGATCAACGGCGTCAACCGTCCCGCTCCGGTCTGGGGTGCCAGCCAGCGCTGCTCGCCGCCAAAGCTTTGCACCCCCACGGCATCGCCTTGCCGCAGCGCGATGTAGGCCAGCAGAATCAGGGCGTTGAGGGCCTGATCGAAGTGGCTGAGATCATCATCCTGGGCGCGCATCCGCCGACTGCAATCGAGTAAAAACAGCACGGTTTGCTGACGTTCCTCCTGATATTCGCGGGCGATCAATTTGCGCGTGCGGGCTGTGGCTTTCCAGTCAATCTGCCGCAGGCTGTCGCCGATCCGGTATTCACGCAACTGGTGGAAGCTTTGACCCTCGCCGCGCCGTCGCCGCTGGTGAATGCCCATCAAGGCTTCACGCTGTTCAGACGCCAGCCGGATGTAGCGGGCGATGGCGGCGAAATCGGGATAGACGCGCACGGTCGCCGAGTCACCCACCGAATCATCACGTTGCCAAAGCCTTTGCGGCGACGCCAGCCAGATTTGTACGGGCGCAAAGGTCCATTCGCCACGCACGACCGGACGCAGGCGGTAGGTCAGTTCGGCCCAGCCGTTGGCGTCCACGGTCAGGGATTGCGGCAGATCGGCGCAGTCGGCGGCAGCAGTCGGATAGTGGTCGAAGGCGGTCAGGGTGATGGATTGGCGGGATGGATTGTTGAACCGTAGCCGAATCGGTTGCCAGGTACCCAGTGGCAGGGCGGGCGGCATTCGGCGCTCAACGTGTGGCGGCGGTTGCAGATGGAGACGACAGGCGTCCCCTACCGCCATGATGAGCAGCAAACCGCCGGCCAGCAGCCAGTACCCGGTCAGTTCAGGTTGGAATGCCGGGGCCAGACCGAGCAGGGTCCAGCCGGTCAGCCAGCGCAACAGGAGGGGAGTAGGACTGAGGGAGAGGCGCATGACAGGCTCGGTGGGTTGGAGCGAGAGGCTACGGTTATTTTGCCTTATACTGTTGTCAAACGGGTGGATATTCTCGCGAAAGCGCAGCCCGACCTCCGCCCGGTTCCCCTTGATACCCCAACGCTCGAGTCCGAACTATGTCTGATCCTCGCTCGCCCCTGCCGATTGGTATTAACAGTTTGCAGACCATCATTGACAATGGGATGGCCTACGTTGACAAGACAGCGTTTGCCTGGGAATTGGCCCGGTTGCCTGGCCGCTACTTTCTGTCCCGACCACGCCGGTTCGGGAAAAGCCTGTTTGTCGATACCCTCAAGGAGCTATTTGAAGGCAACGAAGCGCTGTTCCGGGGGTTATCGATTCACGACCGATGGGACTGGTCGCGGCGGTTTCCAGTGATCAAGCTCGATTTCGCTGGTGGGGTGCTGGACAGCCGCGAGGCGCTGGATGACCGTATCTACTCTTTATTGCGGGAGAATGCGGAGCGTCTCGGGATGGACGACGACCCGGATCAGGACATCACTGGCGCGTTCGGTAAGCTGATTCGCCAGGCGCATGAACAGTTTGGCCAGCAGGTAGCGATTTTGGTGGATGAATACGACAAGCCGATTCTGGACAATATCGATCATCTGGAATCGGCGGCGGCGGTGCGCGAGGGGCTAAAGAATCTGTATTCCACGATGAAGGCGCAGGATGCGCATATTCATTGCGTGTTTATGACCGGAGTGACCAAGTTCAGCAAGGTCAGCCTCTTTTCCGGGGTGAACCAGTTGCAGGACATTACGCTGAGTAGCCGGTTTGCGACTCTGTGCGGCTACACCCAGGCGGATCTGGAGACCACTTTTGCCGTGCACCTAGCGGGAGTCGATTGGGAGGAACTGAAACGCTGGTACAACGGTTACAGCTTTCTCGGCGAGTCGGTCTATAACCCGTTCGATATTCTGCTATTCATCAGTGAAAACCATCGCTACCGCAATTACTGGTTCGAGACCGGCAGTCCGGGATTTCTGGTCAAGTTGTTCCAGCGCCGGAAGTATTTTCTGCCGGATCTGGAAGGGCTGGAAGTCAGCGAGGACATTCTCGACTCGTTTGAGATTGAGCGCATTAACCCGGTCACGCTGTTGTTCCAGACCGGTTACCTGACCATTGCCGAGACCCGTTGGCGTCGTAGTCGCTACCTGTACCGGTTGCGGCTGCCGAATCAGGAAGTGCGGGTGGCGCTGACCGATCATTTGCTTGACAGCTATCTGGAACCGGGATTGGTGGGACGGGACGCCTATCAGGACGTCTTGTATGACATGCTGTGTAGTGGCGATCTGGCCGGGCTGACCGCCTCCATTCGTCGTCTGTTCGCCGGGATTCCCTGGCGCAATTTCACGCAAAACGACCTGGCCGAAGCCGAGGGCTACTACGCCAGTGTCCTGTATGCCTTTTTCGCTAGTCTGGCCGCCGAGATTATTCCCGAGGACATCAGCAACCGCGGCCAGGTGGATCTGACGATCAAGCTGGCCGGCTACATTTACGTCATCGAGATCAAGGCTCAAACGGTGCCTGAGCCAGCCCTGACGACTTCTGGCGCAGAAACCGCCCGACCCAGGAATCCGGCGCTGGCACAGATTCAGGCGCGGGGTTATAGCGCCAAGTATCGCGGGTTGCCGGTCAAGGGGCTGTTCGAGGTCGGACTGGTCTTCGATCCGGCAGTGCGCAATCTCGCGCAGGCGGACTGGATCGCGGTGGACGTATAGCCAGCGCCTCGTCTGATACTGTTTCTACCTCCAACGCTCGAGTCCGAACGATGTCTGATCCCCGCTCGCCCCTGCCAATTGGCATTAACAGTTTGCAGACCATCATCGACAACGGGATGGCCTACGTTGATAAGACGGCTTTTGCCTGGGAACTCGCCCGGTTGCCTGGCCGTTACTTTCTGTCCCGACCGCGCCGGTTCGGGAAAAGCCTGTTTGTCGATACCCTCAAGGAGTTATTTGAAGGCAACGAAGCGCTGTTCCGGGGGCTGTCGGTTCATGACCGGTGGGACTGGTCATGTCGGTTTCCCGTGATCAAACTCGACTTCGCGGCTGGAGTGCTGGACAGTCGGGAGGCGCTGGATCACGTGATCCGGGAACTGCTGGAGGCTAATCGGCAGCGACTGGGCGTCGATGTCAATGCCGAAACCATTTCCGGACGGTTCAGCGAACTCATTACCAATGCCCATGAACAGTCCGGCCAGCCGGTGGTGATTTTGGTGGATGAATATGACAAGCCGATTCTGGACAACATCGATCATTTGGATCAGGCGGCGACAATGCGCGAGGGGCTGAAGAATCTATACTCGACGATGAAGGCGCAGGATACGCACATTCATTGTGCGTTTATGACTGGCGTGACCAAGTTCAGCAAGGTCAGCCTCTTTTCCGGGGTGAACCAGTTGCAGGATCTTACCCTGGATGAGCGCTTTGCCACCCTGTGCGGTTATACCCAGGGGGATTTGGAAACCACTTTCGCCGCGCATCTGGCGGGAGTGGATTGGGATAAGCTAAAACGCTGGTACAACGGTTACAGCTTTCTCGGCGAGTCAGTCTATAACCCGTTCGATATTCTGCTGTTCATCAGTCAAAATCATCGCTACCGCAATTACTGGTTCGAGACCGGCAGTCCGGCATTTCTAATCAAGCTGTTCCAGCGCCGGAAGTATTTTCTACCCGATCTGGAACGGATTGAGGCCAATGAAGAGATTCTGGATTCCTTTGATATTGAGCGCATTGACCCGGTCACGCTGCTGTTTCAGACCGGTTACCTGACTATCGATGGCCTCCAGGAACTGTTCGGGCAATTGTTGTTCCGCCTGCGGATTCCGAATCAGGAGGTCCGTCTGGCGTTAAGCAATCAGTTCGTTGACGCCTATACCGGCCGTTTGCCCAGTGAACGCCTGGGCTGGCAGAAAACGCTCTATGAAACGCTGAACAGCGGCAATTTGCCCGGTCTGATCGCCGCGATCCGCCGCCTGTTCGCTGGAATCCCCTGGCGCAACTTCACTAATAACGAGTTACCTGAAGCCGAGGGTTATTACGCCAGCGTCCTGTACGCCTTTTTCGTCAGCCTGGACGCGGAAACGATTGCCGAGGACATCAGCAACCAGGGTCAGGTGGATCTGACGGTCAAGCTGGCGGGCTACATCTATGTCATCGAGATCAAGGCGCAACGCGGTCAGAGTGATGCGGCGCAAACGGTGACTGGCGAGGAATCTGCGCCAACCCGGAACTCGGCACTGGCGCAGATTCAGGCGCGGGGTTATAGCGCCAAGTATCGCGGGTTGCCGGCCAAGGGACTGTTCGAGGTCGGGCTGATTTTCGATCCGGCAATCCGCAATTTGGCCCAGGCGGACTGGATCGCGGTGGACGCCGTGCTTTAGATATCAAACGAAAATCCTGCGGTTTCCGGGCGGAACAGGCAAATCCGTGCCGGTTTCAGGCGCACGATTTGCCCCACTTGCAGTGCCAGTTCCGCCATTCGTTCCCGCGATAACTCGACTTCATAGCGGTGATGAGCTTCGCCGTTGACACCGGTGAGTTCCACGCGGGTTGACGCGCCCAGCCCCATCACCCGCTCGATTTGCGCGGCGACGCCCGAAGCATCGGTTAAATCGGTGATGATCTCCAGTTCATGGGGTCGGGTAAACCCCAGCGCCTCGGCACCGGAGGGCAGGCCGTGTTGATCGAGATCGACCTGATCCGCGCCGATCTGAAGCTTTTGGTCCTCAATGCGACCGTGGAACAGATTGACCGCGCCGAGAAAGCTATACACAAAGGGCGTGGCCGGATGCTCATAGACTGCCGTTGGCGTATCGACCTGTTCCACGCGCCCGCGATTCATGACCACCACCCGATCCGAGACCTCCAAAGCTTCTTCCTGATCGTGGGTCACGAAAATACTGGTGATGTGCAAGGTGCTGTGCAACTGGCGCAGCCAGCGCCGCAATTCCTTGCGCACCTTGGCGTCCAGCGCGCCAAACGGTTCGTCCAGCAGCAACACCCGTGGCTCCACCGCCAACGCCCGCGCCAGGGCGATCCGTTGGCGCTGACCGCCGGATAATTGGGATGGGTAACGATCCGCCAGCCACTCCAGTTGCACCAACTGCAACAGATCATGAACGCGCTGGCGAATCACGGCAGCGCTGGGGCGTTCCTTGCGGGGTTTAACCCGCAGGCCGAAAGCCACATTGTCGAAGACGGTCATGTGCCGGAACAGGGCGTAATGCTGGAAAACGAAGCCGACCTGCCGTTCGCGCAGATGCGCCGTTGAAGCATCCTCACCATCGAGAAGTACCTGGCCGCTATCGGCAGATTCCAGACCCGCGATGATGCGCAGCAGCGTGGTTTTCCCGCAACCGGATGGCCCCAGCAGGCCCACCAGCTCGCCACTGGGAAAGTCCAGGGTGACGTTATCCAGTGCGGTGAACGTGCCAAACTGCTTAACGATGTTGTTGACCTGAATGCTCATAAAGGGGTCTCCGGTTGCGCCTGATCGGAACTCATCTGGCGGCGGCTCTGCCATTCCACCAAGGACTTGATGACCAGGGTCAACAAGGCCAGCAGAGCCAGCAGCGAGGCCACGGCGAAGGCGGCAGCGAACTGGTATTCGTTGTAAAGAATTTCGACGTGCAGCGGCAGGGTGTTGGTGCGCCCGCGAATATGGCCGGAGACGACCGAGACCGCCCCGAATTCCCCCATGGCGCGGGCGTTACACAACACCACCCCGTACATCAGACCCCATTTGATATTGGGCAGGGTCACATACCAGAAGATCTGCCAGCCGGACGCACCCAGCACCAGCGCGGCTTCTTCTTCATCCCGGCCCTGCGCTTCCATCAGCGGGATCAACTCGCGGGCGACGAACGGGAAGGTCACAAATACCGTGGCCAGCACTAGGCCAGGGACGGCAAAGATGATTTTGATATCGTGTTCGAGGAACCACGATCCGAACCAGCCCTGCGCGCCGAAGATCAGCACAGCAGATCAATCAGCGTGGTCAGTAACTGTTTGCCACGAAAATCGAATTTGGCGATGGTCCAGGCCGCCATGACGCCAAACACCAGGTTGAGCGGCACGGCGATAGCGGCTACCAGTAAGGTCAACATGACGGCGGAACGCGCATCAGGTTCCACCAGCGCCGCGAAATAGACCGCCCAGCCTTTGCGCAAGGCTTCGGCAAACACGGTGGCCAGCGGGAGCAGCAGGAACAGGCCAAAAAATACCAGCGCGACGGTAATCAACAATCGTTTTACCCAGACCGGTTCGCGAGTGGCGGCGTTGGCGGTAAACCGATGGGTCGGGGCGGTTAAGCGTTTGGCAACCGTAGCGGCCATGGTCAGCTCCTGCCTGGGCTGCGATTCGCCCAGAGCTGCAAGCCGTTAATCAGGAACAGCAGGATGAATGAAAACACCAGCATAACCAAGGCGATAGCCGTCGCGCCCACGTAGTCGTACTGCTCAAGTTTGGTGATGATCAGCAACGGAGTAATCTCGGAGACCATGGGGACGTTACCAGCAATGAAGATCACGGACCCGTATTCGCCCACCGCTCGGGCGAAGGCCAGGGCGAAGCCGGTCAGCAGCGCGGGCAAGGCGACCGGCAGGATGACCCGCCAGAAGGTTTGCCAGCGGTTAGCGCCCAGACTGGCGGCGGCTTCTTCCAGTTCGGTTTCCAGGTCTTCGAGTACCGGTTGCACGGTGCGCACCACAAACGGCAGGCCAATGAAGGTCAGCGCCACCAGAATGCCCAGCGGGGTGAAGGCGACCTTTACACCCAGCGGTGCCAGCCACTGTCCCAACCAGCCATTCGGCGCATACAGGGCGGTCAGGGCGATACCGGCTACCGCAGTGGGCAGGGCGAATGGCAAATCGACCAAGGCATCGACGAGGGACTTGCCGGGAAAGGGGTAGCGCACCAGCACCCAGGCCAGAATCAAGCCGAAGAAGGCATTAATCGCTGCGGCCAGCAACGAGACACCGAAGCTGAGTTGGTAGGACGCCACCACGCGCGGGGCGCTGATGATCGCCCAGAATGCTTCCAGGGAGAGCGTCATGGATTTCAGAAACACTGCGCTGAGGGGGATCAGCACTACCAGACTCAGATACACCAGGGTGTAGCCCAGCGTCAGCGGGACCAATCGGCAGGACGCGAGACCAGAGAGGCATGACTGAACTCCGAAAAAGTTATAAGCAGACCAGAGTTTAATAACGATAGGTGCGCAATAGAAAACAATAAATTCTGAAATGCTTATGAATTTTTCTGCAATCCTGGAATGAGGCTCAACCGCGATCCCGCTCCTGATTGAGCGCGAGCAGTCGGCGTAGCGCCTCGTCGTCGCTCAAATCGGTCGGCCAGCCATACGCCGCCGCGACCGCTTCATCGAGGGTGCGATGGGCATGATCCAGCCAGGCCGGGCGCTGGTTGTAGAGGTTGGTAAGTGTGCGCTTTTTCAACTCGGCGGCGTGTTCGGGCTTGGGGAGAATGCAGTCGGGGTAGCCCGATACGATTTCGGGAACCCGATCTACCCATTGCGGGGGATTCAGCCAGTTGTCGCGCAAGTCGTTCAACTTGCGGGCCGCTTCGGCAATGGCTTGGGCGCGGGGATCATCGGCGTAGGTGCTGGCCGGAAGGTGGGGGGTCAGGCCCTTGGGGAAGGGGAAGGTCTCGAAGCAGGACTTGGCATTGTAGGTCGGTCTACCGCCTTCTTCTCCATCGCCATGGCGCGAGGCATTGGCCAGCGCCCAAACCCGATGAATACACGATGACAGGATGCCAAATGTGGAATCGTCGGCACAGGCAATCACCAGTAGCCGGGTGTCCGGCAAGATTTCTCGATGGCACCAGACAAAAAAGCGATGTTTGGCGACACGAGGAGTTGCAATATAACGCGGTAGTCCCTTAATGGCTTGGCGTAACCCTGGGCGAGTTCGCTCGTGAATCCACCAGCGTCCGCCGGTAGGCTCGCGTTTCATTGCCTCCCTGTAGGGTTTGACTTTGGCAACGATCCACTGAAAAGGGGCTTCATACAATGCGGCTTCCGCTTCGGACATATTCACGCCAAAGTCGATGATCCAAGTATCTGAGGGTCGCCCAGTAAGGTCCTGACCGTTACACCACGGCTTGACCACATCGCTGTTCGGTTTGCCATGAGGGTTCGGCTCCATCAACCACGTTCTGGCCATATCACCGGGAATGTCGAAGTCGCCATATTTTTTGGTTCCTTCAAAGGCCATCGCGTTTTCCGGTAATGTCTTGGCCAAGGTCAGATTGATGTTGTGGGTCGCGCTTCCCGTCAGATCGGTATGAATCTCCTCAACAGCGATGCCATTAAGTTGTACGGGGCGGTCACTTTCCAAACCAAAACACACCAGCGATACGCGCACTGCCGCTCCGGCGTTGATCCAGGGTTCGTCAGCCCAGGCGCAAAAGATCCGAGTGGTCTCACAAATCCGCATCAACACAGTGCGATTAACGCCTCGGCGAATGGCCTGAGTAGCGACTAATCCTGCTGCCCGTATTTGATCTTCCTCGACCATTGCCCGCGCTTTCTCGAACCAGTAGCACACCAGATCTGCGCCGCCCGGCACTCGGCCCTGGTAAGTTTGGCGAAGTGCGCCTACATACTCATCGCCCAATTCCCGGAGCAATTTGGAGCCGCCCAGAAACGGCGGATTCCCTACAATGACGTCAGCCGGCGGCCAAGCAGCTTCACCCCAGACACCCTCACCCCCAGCCCCTCTCCCGCAAGCGGGCGAGGGGAGCAACAACGCATCTCGGCATTCAATGGAATTCAGCGGTTTCAGAATCGGCTGATCATTCAGGCTATAGCCATGCCCCAACATCCATTGAATCTCGCCAATCCACACCGTTAGCCGCGCCAATTCCGCCGCATAAGGATTGATTTCAATGCCCAGCACCGCCTCCGGGCCAACAGCGGGAAAGCCGCGTTGTAAACCTAATGTCTCCGCTTCCAGCATCACCTGATG
>JFJP01006288.1_pt1 | contig 16317 bp, 12 predicted proteins | sample 431651 | NCBI WGS metagenome assembly JFJP01 (sample SAMN02602958, study PRJNA72255) | Microbial mat metagenome, whole genome shotgun sequencing project. | biome: fresh water; feature: sink hole; material: water; isolation source: purple microbial (photo- and chemosynthetic) mats found in... | reverse complement strand
GCAAAGCGCGCAATGCCGCCTACAAAGCCTGCAACCAGGAACACGGCTTCACGGAGTACGCGCTGCAGGCACTCGCCACGGGCCACAAGAATGCTGCTGGTTTCGACAACCGTCTGGGTGCTCACGAAACCCAAAAGATCGCCAGTCGCGTATTTGCATCGTTGCAGGAATACGCCTTTGGTACGCGCGGTCGTCCCCGCTTCAAAGGCAAGCACAGACCCCTGCACAGCATGGAGGGCAAGAGCAATGCCGCAGGGCCACGCTGGCATGCGGATACCGCCACGGTTTCATGGGGCAAAGGCTTTGTGATGTCGGGTGCGCTGCCAACCAAGACCAAAGACCCGTACTTGCACGCCTGCTTGCAAGCCAAGACCAAATACTGCCGCATCGTGTGGCGCATGCAGGGCTCCAAGCGTCGCTGGTTTGTGCAGCTCGTGCAAGACGGTGTGGCACCTGCCAAATACTCCTCTGCAGCGGCCAAGTCGTCGGCCTGGACATCGGCCCCAGCACGGTGGCCGTGGTGGGGGACCATGCGGTCGGGCTGGAGCAGTTCGCGCACAGCGTCGAGCAGCCGTGGAAAGCCATGCGTGTCTTGCAGCGTGCGCAGGACCGTAGCAGACGGGCCACCAATCCAGATCGGTTCAATCCTGACGGCACGGCCAAGCGTGGTGCAAGCAAAGGCTGGGTACGCTCCAGCCGGTACCGGGCTCGCCAAGCCCGCCTGCAAGACATCGAGCGCAAGCTGGCCGAGGCCCGCAAACGCGATCACGGCCACCTGGCCAACAAGATACTGGGTCTGGGCAATGTGATCCAGACCGAGAAGCTGTCGTACCGCAGCTTCCAAAAGAATTTTGGCCGGAGTGCCAAAGTAAGAGCTGCCGGGATGTTCGTCTCGCTGCTGATCCGCAGGGCTGAAAGTGCTGGCGGTCAGGTAGTGGAACTCAACACCCAAAAGCTCAAGATGAGCCAGTACGACCACACCAGCGGTGTGTGTACCAAGAAGCCGCTGTCGCAGAGATGGCATGCACTCGGAGGGCCAGGAGAGAGCAACCAACAGGTGCAGCGCGACTGCTACAGCGCGTGGCTGGCCAAGTGTGTCCGGGACAATCAACACAAGCAACCCCAGCTCGATGAGAGTTGGGCGGCTGCGCAACCGCTGCTGAGACGTGCGGGCTTGTGTGTCGAACAATTGTGGAGTGGTGGGCGCTTGCGCTCGCCCACGGTAGCGTTCAAACCGCTGCCGTCAGACGCAATCGCACGTCAAAGAAGGTTTGTGCGTGGTCACGCGCGGGATGCTGTAGTCGAAAGACGAGAGCCCGCGAACCCCTCGCAATCTGCCTTCAGAACCCCCTGGCTTTAGCCATGGGGAGGTTCAGGGAAGTTCGTTCTTCTTGAGAAACGCCAGCCACAGCGCCTGGCGCGAAGCGTCGTGCGCAAACTCGCCCGTCAGGCCGACTGGTAGCGCGTCAGGAACTGCCATACCCCGTCTTTCAAATGTGGCCTTGATCGCTTGGGCCAGCAGATCAGTGTCCAGAGTTTCCCGTTCCAACAGCACCGACAGATCGAAGTAGTCCTTCAGGCGGCTGTTGGTCATGCCCAGCAATGCGATGGCGTGGAGCTTTTCCGCGATGACGGTGTACGTTGGGTAGGTCCGCAGCCGTGGCGCGGGCATTTCCTCCAGCAGGACAGGGTAGACCGAATCAACAGGCGCCGGGGTGACGGCGTCGCCGAAGCCGACATCGATTTGGGTCTTGCAGCGTGCTCTGGCCAGATCGCCTGCAATCATCACGCGAACGCCGCTGTAGCCAGCTTCCTTTCGGATCTCCTCGACCGTGACGGAGGCTGGGTCGAACACGATGCCGTCGTCGACCGGTACAGCTGCGATGTCCTGGAATACTTGGGCCACTGATTCCAGATCGCTGGCACCGAAGCCCAACAGATCGGCATCGCGTGTGGCCCGGTGTGGCATGTCGTACCAAAGCGTGAACAGCAGCGCTCCCTTGAGCAGAAAACGGTCCGCGTGCGGCGACTGGGTCAGCCGGTAGAGGATGCGCTCCAAGGCAAAGCGCACCAGCACCTGATTGAAATCGACACCTTGCGCCTTGGCGACATTGAGCAGACGCGCACGGACGGATGCCGCGACATTTGGGGTGGCCGCACTCATCCGACACTTTCCAGGTAGGGGCGCATCACGTTGGCTACGCGGCATATCTTGGCGAAACGCCAGATGTCGTCGACGGAAGCCTTGCTGCGCGCCCGGGCGTCCTTCAGTGCCTCCAGCGCCACATCCAGCCCGATCTTGTTACGGTGCTTGAAGCAGTCCGCCACGGTCTTGGCCACACCGTACACCCGGAGCCTGACGCCGTCGCGTTCGACTTCCTCAATCCCTGCCGAGTAGGCATCACCCGTGAACTGCACCATCTTGACGGGCGGGTAGTCGACCCGGGGCGCGTGGCTGCCCCGAGGCATGGCGATCCAGATCTGACGCGGCAGCTGCGTGGTCAGCTCATGAAACTGCAGCGCCGTAAGCAGGCAGAACACCGCTTGAGGTACCTTGGTTGCGATGGTGCCCAGGCTCTCGAATTCCGAAACCTGTGCATCCGGCAGACGGTACAGGCCACGCCCCACCTTCTCTAGTAGACCCGCAGCGGTCAGGCGCGTCAGAACGACCCGAGGCGCACTGATGGCGTCCAGATCGCTGGCGCGCAGTAGCCCCTTCTGGCTGGCCAGATCGAGGACGCGCTGATTGTGGGTACTGGAGAGCATGGGTGGAGTATGTTCCGGTATTTCGTCGAATGCAACTTTTAGAAGATAAAACGAAACATTTAGCAGGCCGTTGAAAAAGTGCTCTTCGAACGCATCAAGTTCGTGGACCTTGTTTGCGGTTTGCATTCGTCCTGGTGGCGAGTACAGCGTGGCCGGCGGCTCAGGTGCGTGCTTCGTCACGAATCACCCGAAACAGGCACAAGCCCAGTCAGCTTCTGATGTTGCCGAGCCATCTCGCCAAGAAGCACACCCACAAGTGGGCCACCGTCCATGTATCGTGCGTAGGACTGAGATACCGAAGCGGTAGCAAGGCCTTTTTCCCTCATGTGCGCAAAAGCAAGCTTGGCCAGATGCTCCTGGGCTTCACGATCGAGAGACTCCACGTGCCTCTTAGCTAGAGAGTCGGGCGTCTCTATGACATCTTGCACTGCAGGCGTGAGCCTCTCCCGTGAAACGTCTGGTTTCCGTGGCTTCACATCCTCGGCCGCAACAGGCTCGGCAATGTAGAGATCGAGCTCACCCAGAATAGATTTCAAGTAGGAAACAGCACTCGAAATTGGTTCCAGATCCTCTCGATTGACCCGCTCGCCTAGTTTCTTGAGAGCAGCTTTGAGTATGTCGTGGCCACCTCTCGCAGTTCGAGCCAATATCGAAATATCTGAGGCAGATATGCCAAGGCTTATCGCCTGAGCGAGCATGTCGGGAGGCACCCCCTCCTCCGCTACCAGCGCTCGACGTTTCCTGCGCACTGCAAACTGGACCTCGGTTACGGCCTTGCCCGTCCTCTTCTCAATCAACTCAATTTCGAGGTCGGTCTTGGCGTTGATCTCGACAATGGCATCGAGCACCGACTCCGACTTCACTTTGCGCCACTCTCGCTTGGGCTTGACGCGCTGCTCCTCGCTCCCAACTTGTTTGCTTGCGCCTTTTACACTGGGTGATCGCACTGCTCGGGCGGTGAGCGCCTCCACCCACCACTCTGGAGGTTGTGAGCAAGTGACTCCTGTAGGGTTTGTCCGATATCGTGCGCAAACTTCATACAGAGCGATGCTTGCGTATGTTCTAAGCGAACCGATTACGTCAAGGTCCAGCCGAGTGTAGAAAGCTGGATCCTTTAGTGCCGCCAGCACACGGGGGGGAAATGCCCACCGCAAATGCCAGGCCCCACCTTTTTTATCGAACTCTGCTTGTGAGAGCAGATTCATCGCGCCCCATCCGGTTGTGACAGAGTTCTTGTCAATCGACTCCCAGACCACCTCAGTTCGTAACATCTCCTTAAGATGAGCATGAGCGTTAGTCGACCAGTCGGCAGCCTCTCCAGGAAGGTGCGCCACGAGTTCGCTCAATCGAGCTTCGAAGGTCTCCTCTGCCAGCATGGGGTTCCCATCGGCAAGACGCCTCTGAAACTCACGCCCTCCTCTGTACAGGAGAGCGTTGAATAACTTTCTTGAGACGGGACTGAGCTTGCCCACAATGGGGACCATCACCAGCAGCTCATTCGGCTTCGTGAGGCTCGCGTCACTTGCGGAGCGTTTGGTCGAAGTGTCCAGATCGTTTTTCATAAATGGACAGACTATACAGCTTTTGGAGCAACAGCTCTGGACCCCTTGTCTCAGACGTACCGACCGGACAGTTGTCAAGGACGGATAAAGCGGACATCAGAGCACTTTTGACCGTACAACCTCCCTTCTCATGGACGGATAGGGCGGACATTTGCTCCCCTCGTCCATCGCAAGGTCGAGAATTGGTCTTTCAAAACAGCTGCGCTGGTGATTTTGCGTTCACAGCGCTAAACAAAAATCAGTTGTGACCAAGTGAGGATGTGCCGGACACTTGGACGTAGGAAGCGGACTTGAGGACGGATGGGCCGGACAGATGGACGGACAGATCGGACAGATCGGATAGAAAAGATCAATTAAATCATGGATCTATCTTAGTTATCCACACCTTAGAATTCTTCAAGACTCTTCTCTAGACTTCATCAAGACTGGCGATGGGATAAAAAATGAGAGCCAAGCTCGGTGAGTAGGTGATCAAGGCTTGCCTAGCGGCACATTTTTCGAGGTTTCAGCGTTTTGAGCGTTACCTAGCTAAAATTGCAGAATGAACAAAGTCCAACCTCTCATACCCTCGTTGGGTCTAGCCCAGCTCGAAGCCGTCAGCGAAAACGCGTTGCAAGTGGTCAGTCAAGTGCGCTCTGCAATGCTGGCTCCCGAGTCGCGCAAGCGCCCTCCTTCATACAACAGCAGCCAACTGGCAGATCTCTGCGGTATCGATAAAAACCGACTGCAGTACCTCGTAAAAAAAGGGGAACTCCCCTCGGGCGCTCGCGAAGACAGCACCCGTCGCGAATGGTCCTTGAATGAGGCACGTACCTGGGTTCGCTCACTCAGAGCCGATCGACTCCGAGACCCTTCAAAAGCACCTGGTGCCACCATCACGGTTGCCAACTTCAAAGGTGGTGTCTCGAAAACAACCACCGCTGCGGCTCTTGCCCAGGGCCTCTCTCTTCGGGGTCACAAGGTCCTTGTAATTGACTGTGATCCACAGGGTTCTCTCACGACTCTTTTCGGCGTTCTTCCCGACACAGAGGTGAATGAGGCGGACACCATTCTCCCGCTTTGCGCTGGAGAAGCAGATTCTGTTATGTCCGCAGTACAAAAAACGTATTGGGAAGGGATAGATCTGATCGCTGCCGCTCCCCTCCTCTTCAACGCAGAATTTTTGCTGCCAAGCCGCCAGAAAACGGAGCGTGGTTTTGCTTTCTGGCGTGTGCTCGATGACGGACTCACCGCAGCTCGTGATGAGTACGACGTGATCATTATCGATACGCCTCCATCCCTTTCTTACATCACCATCAACGCACTGATCGCTGCCGACGGGGTGCTGATGCCGCTCCCGCCCAATGCTTTGGATTTCGCTAGCTCTGCACAGTTCTGGAGCCTTTTCACAGAGGTATGCGGAGGGTTGTTCAAGGCTGGCGGGGATGACAAAAAGTTCTCTTTCGTTGACGTGGTGTTGTCGCGTGTAGATCGCGCCGATGCTGTCAGTGTTGCTGTTCGGCAATGGATTGGATCTGCCTACGGACCACATGTCATTCCGGTCGAGATTCCAAAGACGTCGATAGCGGCAAGTGCGAGTGCTGAGTTTGGCACTGTGTACGACCTTGAGCCCTCCTCCGTTCAGGCCAAGACTCTCAAACGAGCACGAGACGCATACGAGCAATTGGCTGACTACGTTGAGCTCCAAGTTGCGGGTGTCTGGGCCCACTCGGCTCAGGTTGTAAGCGATGTTATGAAAAGAGGTTGAGGCATGAGCCAAAAGAAACCTTCTGTGAAAGATCGTGCGTTGGCGGCCATTGGTACTGCGCATGCAGGGGTGCAGCAATCTCAGACACCGCCGCGCACGGGACCTGGCGCATTGATGGCCCACCTTGCGAAAGAGTCGGATGCGCAGCTTGAGAATGAAAGGCTCCGCAGCGAGCTGCGGTCTTGGCAGGGAGCAGTACCCGTAAGAAAGCTTGATCCTGCTGATGTCGTAGCCTCCCAGTGGTCCAACCGCCATGCGGACAGCTTTAAGGGTGCCGATTTCGAGGCGCTTAAGCAAGAGATCGAAGCTTCCGGTGGCAATGTCCAGCCAATCAAAGTCCGGCCCATTGCTTCTGGTCAGCACGCGGGTAAGTTCGAGGTTGTTTTCGGCCACCGGAGACACAAGGCGTGTCTTGATCTGGGCATTCCAGTTTTTGCACTTGTTGAACCCATCGATGACCGCGGACTGTTCGTTGAGATGGATCGCGAGAACCGTCAGCGGGCAGATCTCCGGCCTTACGAGCAGGGCGAAATGTACCGTCGAGCACTCACCCTCGGATTGTTTTCGAGCATGAGAAAGCTAGCTGAGGCAATCGGTGTGCCGGTCAGCCAAGTGTCTAGGGCACATCAGATCGCATCTCTTCCTGCAGAGATACTTTCAGCGTTTTCAAGTCCACTCGACATCCAGTTCAGATGGGGTGCGCATTTGGCTGGCGCGATTGAACAGCGTCCTGAGTCCACGCTGAAGATTGCTTTGGGGATCGCAGCCGCTCGCGCTGAAGGTCAAACCTTCACCCCGAACGAGGTCTTCGTGCGCTTGCTGGAGATTTCCCAAAGTGAGATGCTTCCATCGGAAGTTATCAAGGCTGCTCAAGGTAACTCCTCAGCAAAACTCACGCGCAAGGGTGGCAAGCTCTTGATTGAGTTTGAGGAGAAGTCGCTCTCTGCGAAGGCTCTGGCAAAGCTGAAAACTGAGATTTCGAGGCTTCTTGAATAGGGTGTTGCACGGTGCAACACTCCAACCCAAGGGGTGTGGATCTTGAAACCAAAGGGGGGTGTTGCACCGTGCAACACCCCCCCCTTTTTTTCATCCGTGGTCAGCCAGCATCGACCGGATCATGCGGCTCAGTAACGCTGGTCTGCGACGATGAAGCTGTTGTTCGGCTGAGCCCTACCCTTAAGCATTGAGGCTCGGGAGGGATGAATCCAGACCCCCAAAACAATCAAGTCGTAGTTTTGACAAGGCCAGAGTGGGCATCAAAGACAGCAAAATGTCTACTGAAAAGCCTTCGAGATAGTCTGTACCTGGCGCTCAAGCGGTGCTTTCGCATAGATGTTCATGGTTGTGCTGATGCTGGCGTGACCCAGCTGAGCTTGCACCACCTCCATCGGTACCTCGCGTTCGATGGCACGAGTGGCGAAGGTATGACGTAGCCAATGCGCGGACGCTCCGTTGAGTGCCTGACGCTCGGCATACGGTAGAGCGCAAGCGTTGATCGCTCTACCAAGCCAGGTTCGTACGGTGAGATACAGAGCCTGGTAGCCGATTGGCTCCATGGGATCCTTGACGCTTGCCAGCAAGGGAGCACCACCAGGGGCGACGCCCAGGTCGCCGAGACCCCGATAGCGTAGATACTCCTCGAGTGCATGGAGTGCCGCTGGAGGGATGGCTACAACGCGTGGTTTACCCCCCTTCCCCATGACCTGCATCACGTAGCCTCCGCTGGCAAAGCGAAGATCACTCAGTTTCGCTCTCAGAAGCTCGGCTGTGCGCAGACCCACGCCAGAAACGAATTCGACAATGAAAAGCATGCGGGCCCGTGCAGGGGAGGGCGGCTGTCCCTCAATGAAGCGCACGATCTCCGCTTGACCATCAGGCGTGAAAGCCCGGGTGTCTACCGTGTTCACTGCGGTCTTTTTCATCGACGCTCGCGACTTGATCAAGGGCCACGGATTCTGTGTGAGGTAGTTCGCCAGCTTGAGGTAGGCGAAGAGGGCACCCACAATATTGAGCAGATGGTGGCGGCTGGACTCAGAGAGCTGGCCGCGAAAGGGTGCCCAGCCAGGTTGTCCGGGCTTGGCGCGCTCGCGCGAGATCCAGGCTGGAGGGATGTTTTCGGTGAAGGCCCGGAACGCCAGGCAATCTTCGACCTTAACGTCAACAAAGCGCAGACCGCCTCGTTCCCGTTGCAACCAAAGCATGAAGACACGGGCCTCGCGCCAGAAGCTTTTGACAGTAGCAGCAGAGCCGGCGTGGGTCTGAATCCAGCTCTGCACCGCCTGCAGGTCGCTTGTGGCAGCCAGCATCGAACCGGGGACCAGAGAATGCGCTTCTTGGTGGAGCAACTGCAGCGACTGCTGAGCGGGGTCTGACGGGGTCTGCTCGAACTGAAGAGAATGAATGGGAAGACTGGCCAGGGCAGGGGAGGGCAGGGCGAACAACCGCTTCACAGGCACTGCAGCGGCCGGGATGAGGGTGTGCAGGTGGTCAACGATGCGCTGAGCTTTCCCTTTACCCACGCCGGGCAAGCCGGCGTACCAGCGCCCGCCAACAGCCACCGCCTTTGCCAATTCACCCAGGTTGATGAAGCCCGCACCAATGAGCTTGGCAGCTGTGCGCTCATCGAACCAGCCGTCGACATGGTGCTCAGGGCGGGGGACTTCGGCGCCACTGGTCTCCAGCCGCCGAAGGAGATCCAGCTGGCGTTGGCGCAGACGATCGCGCCGCGCGCCTTTTTTATCGGGCGGGAAAGCGGCCTCATAGAACTCCAGCTGCTCGATTTCACTCCAGCCGTCCAGAGCTCGTTCTGCGATGAACTCGTCCAGCGTGGGCCGTTCTGAAGCTTCCCGCGGCCTGATCAGCACACCGATCAATCTCCACGCCGAATCGCCCCGGCGACGGGCCAGCGCACGCACCAGGTCGACCGCCTGGCGGTGGGCGGTAGTGGCTTCCAGGCCGTGCTCGATGCCCAGGTAGCGCCGCGCACTTTGCACCAGGTCAATTCCCTCCGCAGTCGCGCGCAAATGGGCGAAATGGTGGGGCCCCAGGCGGGTCACGAAACGGAGATTGCTCGCTCCGGCGCGTCGTAAGTCCTTGATAGGCTTGGATTTCGTGGCTGCCAGGACTGGAGAGGCCGTTTCTGCCATCACTTTTTGCACTTAAGATAAGGTTACATAATCTTATATTGGTTGATAGATTCCGGCAAGTTCCTAGGCTTGTGGAGCAGCGCTGCAGCGGGCGTACCAGCAGCTGAAGCAACGCCAGGAGTGAGCAAGAGGTGGGTGCCAGGCCGTGAGCCGCTGAGCCCCCCCCGATCGCAGGGATGCAGGCCCCGCACTCAGCCCTACGCCTACGGCGCGGGTAGACCGCCAAGAAATAAATCTGATATCAGATATCAGATATCAGATAACGATATGAGATATGAGCTATGACATGAACACACGCCTTGTCACCTACGAGAACGTCGCCGCCGCCGCGCAGGGTCTGCTCGACGCCGGGCAGCGCCCGTCCGTCCGCACCGTCATTGCAGCCCTTGGCGGCGGATCCCCGAACGCCGTCCTGCCCTTGCTCAATGAATGGAAGGCCTCGCGGCCAGTCGTGCAGGGTGCTGACATTGCGATTGATCCGCAGATCGGCCAGCTCATTGCACGCCAGATCGGCGCTGCCGTTGCAGATGCTGTCCGCAGCGCAGAGCAGCGGTCATCCGAAGTCCAGGCAGATGCAGAGGCGGTTGCAGAGGCAGGCCGCGAAGCAGAAAAAACAGCACAGGGTCTCGCCGAAGAGCTTGACCAGGCAAAGGCCAAGCTTCAGCAGCAAGCTGGGCAACTGGAAGAGCGCGTTCGGGAGTTGGATGACGTTCGGCAGGCAGCGAAGTTGTCGGTAGAGACCGCCGAAGCAAAGGCCGAACGAGAGCGCGAGGCGGCAGAGTCGGTTCGCCAGGAACTCGTCAGGACACAGATCCGGACCGAAGCAATTCCGCGTCTCGAATCCGAAATCGACGCTCTGGCGTCTCGTCTTCAGAAGGTAGAGGGAGAGTTGGCCGCCGCCCGCCAGGCACTGTGGAACTCGCTGCGCGTCTGTCCAAGGCCGAGGAACAGACGGAAAAGGTTCGGACGGATTTGGCAGCTTCTCAAGAGCGTGAGCGCACACTCATGCTGACTGCTCAAAAGTCTGTGGACCACACCCCACCACCTCACGGCGGTGCTCTGTAGAGGTGGCGGAGTTCGGTGGATTGGGGCTGAACCGGGATGACACTGCTGCGAACCACGAGGTTGGCACCCACCAGGATTTTGATCGCAGGCTGCCGTTCGCTTGACCGAATCTGGTCGTCGAGCACCGAGATAGCAAACTGGCCAATCTTGCGCTTGGACACATCGATCGTGGTCAAAGTGTCATGGGGCGCACTCGCTCGGTGTCGAGCGCGATTGCACCACCCGCCACCGGCAGCCACAGCCATTGCTCAAGAACCTTGGACCCGGTGGCCGTTTCAATGGCATCGGCATAGGCTGCCAGCTGACCCTGATAACTGCCCACGATCTCATCCCATTGCTGCTCTCCCAGGGGTGATGACTTGTGGTCGATGAGCACATAGCCCTGATCGGTCTCCAGCAGCAGGTCAATGCGTCCGTTGAGGATTTGACCGTTGGGCATCAGCGCTGTAACAGGGACCTCGGCCTTTGCAGTGCAACCGTGCCAGCGCTGCCGAACCCAGGCATGGAAAGCCTCGATCTGCCGGCACAGGTCGGTGGCATTGATGTGTGTACGCACCTGGAAGGCCTGCAGCACCTGCGAGACCCTTGCTTCAGACAGCCAGGCGCCTTCGTTGGTGAAGCTCGCGGCCAGACAGGCGTGGATGGCGCTGCCGAGTACGCCCCAGTCCACCCCTGGCATGACAGAGATCCGCGCTCCGACCGTCACCTTTTCAACGGACCTGCCCTCCGTGGCCGCAACGTTTGACGGGTTGAAGAGCAGTGGCCATCGTTCGACGGTGGGATGGTCCTCGGGCCAGAACAGCGGAACGGGTGCTGAGGCATCGGCGACCATTTGCGCATCAGCCTCCAACTGCCAGGTCAAGGCCGGAAGGGAAACACCCGCAGGCGTCTGCAGTTCTGTGGTGGTGTCGTCTCCCTCGATCAGCCAGGGCGCATCGAGGCAGTCCAGCCATGCCTGCGCCTTGGCCTTGCCCTTCAGGGCGAGCACGAGCATTTCCCGAGGGCGCGTCATGCTCACATAGAGCAGGCGCTGAGCCTCGGCCACGGCAGCCGCCTGAAAAGCCTGTGCGGTCGCGGATCCATCGATGGCGTCCTTGACGGCAATACCACTGGATTGCTGCCCGAACGGCCACGGCCAGTAGCGGATGAAACGGTCTTTCAGGGGGTTGACTGCATCGACGCCAGTCTGGGAGATGGTCGAGATCCCCCACAGCCGGTTGCGCACGTCCTTGTCCAGGTCGGTGAGGATGACCACCGGCCATTCCAGGCCCTTGGCCGCATGGTGGGTCAGCACGCGCACAGCGTCCACACCCGGCTCGGCCAGGGCGTCGTCCATGGCCAGGGCCTGGGCACGTAGCCAGAGCAGCAGACCGGACACGGTAGAGGCTTGACGGGTGCCCTGACAGACATCTTCGTATTGCGCCGCCATGTTCAGCAGCGCCTCCAGATTGGCCAGCCGTGTTCGGGCCACAGCCACCTCCTGACGCCATTGCAGGACGGTTTGAGGGATGTCGCAGGCCGCGATGACCCGGCGCAGCGCTTCGTAGGGTGTGAGCAGCGGCAGTTCAGAACGGAGCCTGGCCAGCCGGGCCAGGACAGGGTGGATGTTGTCACCGGACTCACGCCATGCCGACCTGCGTCCGCCTTGCTGCAGGTAACTCAGACGGTCAGCCAGCCAGACTTCGGGCGCCTGCCCATCGACCAGCGACAGGATCTCGGCGGTGGCCACCGTGTCGCTCGGGTCGTTGAGACGCCTCAGACAGGCCAGCGCCAGGGTGGCTTCGGGAGTTGCGAGGAGTCCTGGCTGGGCGGTGGCAGCAGGCACACCGGCTTGCCTGAGCCGAGCCGCGGCCTGGATGACCGCCTCGTTGGAGCGGCACAGGATGGCGATGTCGCGCGCCTGCAGCGGTCGCAGCTCTCCGGTGGACTTGTCGGGGATACGGTAGGCACTGGTGAGCAACTTGCGCACACCTTCAACCAAGGACTGGGCGATCTCGCCCGCGTTCTTGCCGCCGAGTATCCAGCGACAGAGCGCGGGGTTGTCGGTGGACTCCGACCGCTGGGCTTGCAGCGCCACATCATCGACTGTGAGTGAGCTGGAGAATGCGGGCACGAACACTTCGTTGACGATTTGAACCAGGGCAGGGCGCGAGCGCCAGGACCCACCCAGGATGCGCTTGTGACCGTCCATGTCGGGCAGGGCCGCCACGACGGCCTGCATCAGATCCGTGTCGCTGCCGCGGAATCCGTAAATGGCCTGCTTGATGTCTCCCACCCAATAGGTGTGTTTGGCCAAGCGCGAGAGCTTGAGAAACAGCGCGAGCTGGATCGGGCTGGTGTCCTGGAACTCGTCCACCAGCAGCAGGTCCAGCTCGTCGCCGAGCACGCCCGCCACCTCCGGGTTGTCCACCAGCTTGAGCAGCAGGTGCTCCTGGTCGGTGAAATCGACCACGCCCAGGGCCAGCTTTCGGTTGCGGTAGTGATCCAGGGCCGCCGCGCAGATGGCGAACATGTGCTCCAGATAGCCTCGGATATCCGCGTGCAATTGGGGGTGGGCATCACAGGCCCGGGCCAGCATCTGGATGGGCTCGGCCAGAAAGACCAGTCCTTTCTCCGGTGCCTCCTTGGACAGTGAGATCCACTGCGCCCAGGTGACTGCTCCCTGTTGGAGAGCCCGGTCAAACTGCTCAAGAGCGGTAAGGAAGGCCTGGGTTTTTTTGACCGTGGAGGTCTCGGCCGCCTGGCGCAGTTGCGGCAGCGCGCGCCGGATCTCGGTGGTCAGGTCTTCTGTCAGCGTGACGCGCAGCGGGGCCGGAAAATAGCCCAGCAGGTTGTCGGCGTTGAGCTGGGCAAACTCAGCCAGCTTCTCCGCAGCGATGTCGTTGCCGCGTGCCTGGGCCAGCAAGCTGGCGATGTCCCCAGTCCAGTCCTTGATGCCCAGACGGTAGGCGAGTTCTGAAACGGTTTTGACCTCCTCACGGCTCATGGCCGCCTCAATGGCTTCACGCACCAGCTGTCCTGTCTGCGTCTCGTCGAGCACTTGCTGCCGGGTGGCCATGCCCGCTTCGAATGCAAAACGCTCCAGCAGGCTGCCACAGACGCTGTTGACCGTGCCGATCCGGGCCTGGCCCATGGCATTGGCCAGGTCGATGCGCCCGGCGCCCAGCAGGTGTTGGCGCACACGCTCGCGCAGCTCGGTGGCAGCTTTTTTGGTGAAGGTGGTGGCGATGACGCCACCGGGTCGCACCTGTGCGGTTTCCAGCAACCCGCCCAGGGTCTGCATGAGGGTGTGGGTCTTGCCGCTGCCGGCACCCGCGCTGATGAAGGTCAGGCTCATTGGTCGTCCTTCCAGCCGGCGAGTGTCAGGTAGTCGTTGTAGTTGGGATTGAGCACCTCGGGCCTCAGACCATCATCGGGTGGATCGGCATCGCTTGCTTCGTCCAGCACCACCTCGATTTGCCCCTGGTCGAGCTGCTGGCGCCGCCACTGCCAGCTGACCAGGAAGCGTTGCCACAGTTGCGCCGGCCCCTCATCGGCCGTCTCGCTTTTCTTGCGCACCAGCCGGGCTTGCGGAAAGAATGTGCGGTCGGTGGCCAGCAGTTCGCCGGAGCTCAGGGAGAAATACGCCAGTTGCGGCCAGCGACCGCTTCGTTGGCGCACGATCTCGCCGTACAGCACCAGCTGCAGATGGCGGTTCTCGGCCAGCTTGTCTGTGTAGGTCTTGACACCCCACTTCATGTCGATGATGGCCTGCTGTCCATCGGCACGCGTGACCAGCAGGTCGCCATAGCCCTGGATGGCGCCACCGGTGAATTGACCCTCCAGCTTCTCTTCTGACACCACGGAGACCACGTTCGCAGCCCGCCACTGTTGACGCAGCTGCTGCAAAGCCACTTTGAGCTTGCGCCTGAGGGAAGCCAGTTCCTCCTGTCGGCCCGGCATCAGCAGCACGGCACCCTCCTGGGACACCAGGGTCTCGAAAGCGGCATCGAACCACGAATCGAAAAGTTCATCGGCCTGGGTGAGCGCATCGGGCCTTTGCACGTATCGCTCGACCAGGTGGTGAGACAGGTTGCCGTAGAGCAGCACCCCATCGCTGACGTCCAGCACGCTGCTGGGGCTGAGCGCCGCCGGATAGCGGAGCACCCACAGAAAAGGGTTGAACAGGAAGGACTCCAGGCTGGAGAAGGATTCCGTCGCGCGGGGCGGGAGGTTGACCCCGGCAGGCAGCGTCCACCAGCGACGAGGCCTCGGCAGGGGTCGGTGGGCCACCGGCTGCAGGCCTGGATCGGTCAGTGTCGATTCCATGGTCTGGGCCTGGGGGCCGTTACCCTTCTCAAAGAGCGACTCCAGCAGCAGCCAGACCGGGTGCACCTCGGTCCCGGGGGGCGGCAGGATCAGCACCAGGCGGCGCTTGGCCGCCAGAACCGGACGCAGCCAGTGCTGCGCATCACGCGCCAGCAACTCGGTCATGTCGGGCAGCAGCACACCGGCGGTCTTGAGGTCGGCGATCTCGGCGCGCGACCACGGATGGCTGGCCAGATGGCCCGGTGCCTGCAATTGCCACCAGACCACCTGTTCTGCCGCCTCGGTGGCCGCTCCTGGGTGGGAAACGGTGCGACACGCACCCACCTGCGCGGTCAGCAGCGGGTTGCTGCCGCCCTGTGCCGTGGCTTGCGCCAACAGGGTTTGCAGGGACTGGGCACCGATATGCGTATCGCCCTGCAGTGCCAGGGCCTGCAGCGCACGCTGCAGCGTGAGTGTCTGGGACAGCCCGCTGTTGAAGGCCACCTGGCGTGCTGGGTCCGGGTCTTTCAGGCGCCCTTGCAGGTACTTGGCCAGTGCGTGCAGGCGCTCTGTCAGGACTGGCAGGGGCGCGCCTTGTACCGGGTCGTGGCGCTCGTGCTCGATCCAGAGACGGATATGTTCACGAACCGCGGGCCAGCTGGCAGCAGCCGATGCACATTCGGCTTCGATCTCCTTCATGGCCTGTTCCCATGCGGGGCCGTGGCCGATGCCGGGGGACTGGGCCAGCATCTGGGCCAGCCGATGGCGAGCCACGCGGGGGACTGGACAGATCGGATGGGTCAGGAACTGCAGCAGTCCGTACAGGTCCAGTGGGCGCCACATCTGACCGAGTACGAGGGGCAGCACCTGCAGAGCCGGTCGCAAGGCGCTGGGCTCCTTGAAGCCTTGACGTGGCAGCTGGGCTGCGGCCAGGACCTCATCGAGCACACCCACCGTCGGTGCGCACAGCAGCGTGTCTGCCGGTTGATCGGCCAGCACGCTGGTCAGGCAGCGCGCCGCCAGCCAGCCTGTTTCTGCCTTCAGCACCCGCACGCTGCCATCGTCCAGCCAGTGAAGGCTAGGAGCGGCGGTGCTGGCTGCGGTGTCGGTGGCCAGCAAAGCCCGCTGCAACTGGCCCAACATCGTGCCCTCTGGCGCTGCCGTGCCCACCGGCGATCGCTCCACGGGATTCAGGCGTACCAGCACACGTTGCCAGGCCTCAGGCCACCACGATAGGGGTTCGAACAGGGTGAGCTGGTTGATACGCGCCGATTGTGTTTGCAGCACCGAATCGACGCTGGCGAGCCGCTCGCCAACGCTCGGAGCCAGTTTCCCCGGGACTTGGGCTTCCAGGGCCGCCATATCCCGCAAGCGCCGAGAGGGGGCGCGGTTCAGCGCCGCCGCATGGGGATCACGCCATCCGTGCAGGTGCCACTGGTCTCGCCACGCCAGCAAGCTCGCTGCGGTGCCCAATTCATCGACACCCAGGCTCTGGTGGTAGAAGCGCTCGGGGTGATCCAGCCGCTTGAGCAGCTCACGGTACTGCAGCACCCGTTCGGCGCCGCTGGGCTCCTGTCTCAACAGGCCCAGCTGTGTTTCCAGCACATTGAGCAGGCCCAGCGGGCCGGTGGTGAGGGCGTCTAACTCGCTGGCATTGGCCTGACCGCGCTGTCCGTCCAGCAACAAACCCACGTGTAAATGCATGTCCCTGCCTTGTTAATCTGTTTTTCTTGCCCGAGGTGTG
>JFJP01039843.1_pt1 | contig 16318 bp, 9 predicted proteins | sample 431651 | NCBI WGS metagenome assembly JFJP01 (sample SAMN02602958, study PRJNA72255) | Microbial mat metagenome, whole genome shotgun sequencing project. | biome: fresh water; feature: sink hole; material: water; isolation source: purple microbial (photo- and chemosynthetic) mats found in... | reverse complement strand
GTAATCTTATAGGTATGATACCCTATAGTTTTACCGTAACAAGTCATTTTATAATTACACTAGGCTTATCGTTTTCCTTGTTTATCGGAGTTACTCTCGTGGGATTTCAAACGCACGGGCTACATTTCTTCAGTTGGGCGACCGACGAAACACCCAGCAGCCGGCTCCTGAGCGCCGTCCAGAAGCGCCTTATGGAGACTCTGCAGCAGTTCGCAGAGCTATGGACATGACTCCGTCTTGCACTGCCGGCTGGCAGGAAACAAAGCAAGCAGACACCTTGTGGTTGGCACAGCCCTTGGGACAATAGCCTGTCATGTAAAAAAACGTTTGTAGTTTAGCCTCTTTTTTATGGTCTACGGCGTTAGCCACACCACATTTGGTCCGTCTACAGTACGTCGTCCTAACCTCACACGGACTTAGCCGCGATACTGAACCGGAGGAGGATTACTGTAGGGAAGACCAGACCACACTTATGGCCGGTAAAGAGGTGCGGACTGGGACATCGTACAGTCACGTAGCGCCTTAACACAAAGCCACAAACGCAAGTGCGGCGCTTGTCTAACGGCCCACAAAGTACCGTCTCGCTGCTAGCTCTACGCCTCCTCATAATGTCGTATCGACGACCGGGCTAGCCAGGCAAGCCGCCAGGCTAGCAAGCTAGGCTTGCTTGCCTGGCCTTAATCCGGCTCTGTTGTCGTGGCCTTCTTCGCTCGACCGTCCACCACCAGGTTCCGGCGGTCTGCTCTAAGAAACCGAGCCGCCCTGGCGGGGCGGTCAGTCCATCTAGTGAGCACTAAGGCGGCGGGCGGCTAGGACAAACACCGTCCCTCTAGAGGACACCACCGTGAGCTACGTATACTAAGCAAGCTGCTGCGGAGGCTGTAAGTGGTCCAACAACCCGACCCAAGCCGCCCGCCGCCTCGCGTAGGTAGTCGGTTGCCTTATCCACAGTCCGGTAAAAGTAGACACGTTTGGTCCGGACTTACGTCGGACTTATAGACACCTGTTTGTCTTGACCAACCACAAACCGACGTCGCAGATCGCTACGCTGGTCCGTTAGGCCGGTCCGAGCTTATTCAGCGAGGACTGCGGAGCGAAGCAGTGGCCAGCGAAGCTCGATAGTTCTTGAAGGAGTAGCTTTCTTCGCTGAAGGAGCTCGAGCGAAGAAGCTGTCCAGACAAACGCAGACAGTCGTCTATTATGACCGTCCGCCGACTAAGGATAGACACATGCAAGCTGACCTTGTTTTAGGCCGGCGGAGTCTTGCTCGCCCGCTCCTTCGGACGCCGATCCGCCTGGAACGGAGGACGCAACACCTAAGTATAGTCGGCCCACGGAGCTTGCGAGCGTTGCGAGCAAGCACAGAACGCAAACGGATCGGCGGACTGGGTAGCACCTAGCGGGCGTTAGCAAGCTTTCTGTCATAAGCCGGCCGACGGGTCCTAGGCGTCGGCGGACGCCGGTTGCGGACGACAGCGGACTAGACGAGTTCGCTGTGTCTATCTTAGCGTCGCTACACAGATATGTTGGATAAGAAGGGAACGAGTGTTTAGTAGGAGGAGCGCGACGGCGAGCTCAGCGGAGAGTTTGGCAACAGGGCCTAGGTGGTGGCTATTTGCTCGCTTTGCTCGGGATACGCGTCTCGTATCGACTATGGAAGTCCGGGCCCGCTTAGTCCAGTACACTAACCGGACCTACGTCAAAGGGAAGACTGGGTCCGTAGCGTAGTGGCTGCGGAGCGAGCGTCACTGACTAGTTACGTTGGCTCTTGAAAGCCAAAGGTGGTCGTGTGGTTACCCAAGTGCCGTGCTGGCAGTGCTAACGCCTTTAGGTCAATACGAGGAGCAAAAGTTGACCATATCCGGGACTTACTGTGGAATAGGGGCTGTATTCGTACGGTAGCACGGTAAGTGCTTGTCAGAACGGGCACACACCCAGTGTTGTATGTATTATGTGGCTTCTTCGCTCACTGTGGTATAAGGTTTTTTGTAGACAGACTGTCCTCCTCAGCACAAACCGGGACGGACGCTCCCACTTGGATCGAGTGGTTGCGGACTAAGAGTCGTCCGGCGGCGGGGACAACAACAGCAGCCTTGCCTGCGCTAAAGACCGCCTATCACTACGGACCGTCGGACATGGACGGTCCGAGCGAAGCGAGGACAAAGCCTTAGCCGCGTCCTCACAGTCCCAGACGCTCCGGACTGTAGTGCTCACGGACGGAAAGAACAATGACCCCCGCCGTTGGACAGACGGTCGGTCATATGTGTTGTAAGAGGCCTGCACTGCAGCGCCGTCGTTGTGGACGGTCTCAAGCCAACCCATAAGCGCTGTAATCATCCGACGATCTAGACACGCCGGCCGACGTATAGCACTACTCGTCGTCCGCCGGACCTGCTTTTGGCTGTTTTCTAGACGAGCGACAGTGCTGTCCTGACTACAGGCTAAGGTCCGCCGAGCGATGATTAAGGACGACTACGTCGGTCACTATTAGTCAGTGTGACTTACCTATAGTCACTATCGGGGTAATCACGCTACACTCGGTCACTCTCGGGATAACCATACACTGCGTCATGCTCCTCGCCGGCGACAGGCGCGACGCCGCGCCTACGGCGCCCGAGCGGTGTGCGTTGCTTTGTTGTGTGTCCCATACCACGAGGCGGCGGGCGGGGTCAGTCTTCTGTAGTAAGACAGGCGTCGCTACACGAAGCTGATATGTTGGTACGAGCCGCCGCCCTTACTATCTATAATAGGGGCAGGCGTCGTCGCTCGCCACATAGTCCGAGCGGTGTAGTCGTCCTCGTATCTTTGTGCCCCTCGGACCCGAGTGTGGTCGTCGTAGCTTTTCTTTCCCTCGCTTCACTTCTCGTCCCCCTGGGGTAGGTCCTATGAGTGCCCGGACGACAGCGGACTGCTTGCTGGCTACGACGAGCAATACGTTCCAGACAGCTGTACAAAGGACCGATACTGACTGTTGTTTTGGAGACTGGTGGGAACGGATGTGCTTGACTGTCACATAGAGTCGGTCCGTACTACAGTAAGCAAAGTCCGGCTGGCAGGACTCCAGAGCTTGCTTTGTGAGCGACGCTAAACACCGCACCCGGCAGCGGACCGATCCGAAAGTACAACCAGAGTTGGCACGGCGTCGCAACTGAGCGTACGTGCCTGAACACGAAAATAATAAGCTTTTGCGTTAGTGGACAAAAGCCTATGGTGTGTAGCTTGCCTCAGTAAGTTCCTCGGACTGTTGGGTGGAACCGGTGAACCATGGCCTTGCTGCAAAGCTTTGCGCATGGGACAGAGGGCTCATAGTATTCGCCTACCCGAAAGGGACCGCGCAACCGTAAAGCGCTGGTCGTGCCAGCTAAAAAAAAGGAGCCTAAATCGGTGGACTGTTGTACGAAGAAGTCGTCCGTCCGCTGCGCACTCCCGCAAGTATAAACCAAGCAAGCCTACGCGCCTTGAGCGCGTGCCTTTACATAATAAGGTTGTTCTATTACCAAAGACAAAAGCAAGGTTCCTAATAGTCCGGTCGGTGCGCTCGCTACGGTGGACCTGGGACGCTACACAGCGGAGTTCCCACGAGTGTCGTCCGACAGCCCGCTCACGCCAATAGAGGTCTACCTACTAAGGCCTTGCCAACAAGTTTCGCCCTGGAGGTCGGCCTTGTGGTGCTTGACCACCAGTCCACCTAGGTCCTCGTGCGGCCTCTGGATGGTGACGACTTTGTAAGGCGCTACTCACTACGGCGATGGGTCCCTCTAATATAGGCGAGGGGAATAAACTCGCGCAGCGTTGAGGGGAATAAACGAGCGAAATAAACGACCAAACGCCGCGAGGGTCCGAGCGAAGCGAGGACGAACGAGCGAGCGCAGAAACCGAGCGAGGGGAATAAACGAGAAACGACCAAACGCCGCGAGGGTCCGAGCGAAGCGAGGACGAACGAGCGAGCGCAGAAACCGAGCGAGGGTCCGAGTGAAGACTTTCATAGTGCGAGCGCAGAAACCGAGCGAGGGGAATAAACTCGCGAGCTATGCGAGCGAGGGTCCGAGCGAAGACAAACAAACATAGAGCGCAGAAACCGTTGAGGGTCCGAGTGAAGCGAGGACAAAGTGCGAGCGAGCGCAGCGAGCGAGGGTCCGAGCGAAGACAAACAAACAAACATAGTAAAACAAACATAGACACACACGAGCTTGGAGACGATAAGGAGTTGTCCTCGTTCTTGATCTAGGACCTCTGGAGCGGCCCGTAACGCGACAGAGTACGCCGAGCTACTAGGTCCTTCGTCCGACCGTCCCAGCGGCGGGGTTATTGGCATAGTCATTCCGGGACCGCTCGTCCGTCCTCACGGTTGTACCAATTACGCACAAAATAGTGCTTAGTTCGTCCGGTTGGTGCAAAGCAAGCCACATGTTCCGTCCGCCGAAAGTTCGGTTTCTGCCGGAATGGTCGTCGCTCGCGTCGCTACTGTCGTCGGAGAAGTGCCTGCCTCACGAGTACGGACGTCCGGTACTAGGCGCGACACCGGACCGGCGGCCGTTCGCTACGCTAACGCTCCGCGACCAGTCAGTCACCTAGGGAGCTACGCCTGGACCCGGCGGACGACAGGCCGCTGTGTCGGCGGCAAAGGCACAGTCATTGACCTAGAGGCTCGGACTGGTTAACGACAGGCCGTCTAGCTCGTCGGTCGTACGACCACCAGGCCCGCCTACTCCGCTCGGACCGCCGCGTCGTAACCGTCGTAATGTGGAAGTGCTCTCCCAGGTTAGTCCTTAGGTTCAAGTGCGTAACAACCTGTCTGTTGCTAAACCACCGAACGGCTGTGTCGGCGGTCCAACTTCGTAATGAGGCCGACGAGGCACTCAGACAAAGGGCCGCAGTGCTCCTATGTCTGTAGTGCTGGAGCTCCGGCCGGTCATCCGGACTTTTCTGTTGCCCAATCCAAGCGTTGCGATACGCCGCCGGCCTTAAGGCGTCGTCGGGTCTCAAGGTCTAAATCCAAAGGAAGGTCGCCCTGCACACTTAGCCAGTGTCCTAGAAGAGGTCGGTCGATAGGAAACACAGCGCCGGACGAGTCAAGCTCGCACCGCTTTGCCCCTCAGGCACCGTCCTCCGAAGGAAGCGGCCCTCGCCGGGTCATCCAGGCCTTTACGGTCGGTCGTATCTGAGAGAGCGTACGTCCAAGTGGCGGTCTGTCCGGTCTGTTTTGGCGAGCCCTTTTTAGAGAATCTATTACGTGACCGATGAGCCTAACGGATAGGTCGCCAGTCCGGTCGTCGCCAGTAAAGAGCGAAGCTGCTAAAGAGTGTCCGTAGTCCCTAGTGTCAGCCGGATCATCCGTCCGGACGAGCTAACGGTGTTATAGTCCGGTCCACAGAGTCTCCTTATTCCGACGCTACTCTGCTTCTAGAACTAGCTGTTTCACTGTTAGGGCCGCTCACTTAGGTTGGAGACTGGCTACTTACTAGATCCGGACTTTACACCTAAGGATATACGGCGGCGACCCAGTGGTCGGACTTTGTGCTAAAGGCCAAGCTCGCATACGGTGCCCGTCCACAAGGTCGTCGTAGCGTATAGCCGAAAGGACGGTTTTCCTAAAGGCTCCGGTCCGGCGTATCGGTCCGAAGGAGCCGGCTACGCAGTCCGCCGTACGGCCCCGCCCCCTCCCTCCTTCGGAGGAGCCGGGTGAGACGCGCTACGCTACGCGTGTCTAGACAGTGGCTATCCAAAGTCCACTTTCTGGACCTTCGCACCGTAAGGACATATAAGTCCGTAAGCCCAATCTTCGTACCTTTAGCGACGACTGTTAGCGAACGCACCGCTTAGGCGAGCGCGGCGGGGCGGGAGGACCACCGTTTGGTTCCGGAAACCGGCTCCTTCGGAAGCGAACTGAGTGCTATATCCCCTCTAATCCGATCGGTGAGCTCTGTGGCCATAGCGAGCGACGCTCCGATCGGTCTGTTCCGAAGGCTTCGGACGACATCCGGCGGTTACTTACATGGTGTGTAGCCCTGTCGTGCGCGGTGGTCATTCAGCCCTTAGGTCCTTAGGACATCGCGCAAGGACCTATACCGCGATCCGACCATTGCTTAGGGCTAAAACAACTTATTAGGTCGGGCCTTATCCGAAGCCTTCGGAAGCGAGCTGGTGGTGTCCGGAACGAGGCCAAGCCCGGACCTTTCGTGTTTTAGCGAAAGTGCCGCCGTTGTTCCAGAGAGCAAGCGGACGACTTTTCGATGCGGAACAAATCAGACTGGCCTCTGTTTTTGTCTTTGATGTGTAGTACCGTTGCGGATTGGAGTCCCTGTCCTCGCTTCGCTCGGACCGTCCTAATAGACGGTCCTGGTCCAGGTCAAGAACCGAACCGCCGGCCTGTCCGATCCGAGAGGCGGCCTTTAGTACTGGAAAGTCAAGTCCGTCTGTTGGGACCGGAACCGGGCTCCCCAGGTCCGGTTTTCGGGATCCGATCCGACCACCAGTCCTCCGGCAAAGGACTGTCGTCCGGCTTCGGACTGTCCGGTCGGACAGGACTCTGGTCGTCCTTTATTACGGTACGACGCTAGGACAGGAGCCTGCATAGACGAGGAGTTGGTGAGCCGTGTGATGGGTGATCATCTAGCACGGTTCGGAGAGCACTTTAGTTGTTGTGTTTATACGACAAATGAATTGACTCTATTTTTATTACCGCAGGGGGTGCCTTTCGCTTTAGCACCTTTTTTAGTACTTCTGGAATTTATTTCTTATTGTTTTCGCGCACTTAGTTTAGGCATTCGGTTATTTGCTAATATGATGGCAGGGCATAGTCTGGTCAAAATTTTAAGTGGATTTGCTTGGACTATGCTCTCTATGGGAGGTAGGGCGACCGTGACGACGCCAAGTGCAGTGCTTCCCCAAAAAAGAAGCGGGAAGCTTCTGCTGCAGCCTGCAGAAAAACGGATCTGGCTCACTCGTTCCACAGAGGACAATCGCATGCCAAACAAGAAGGTCCGACAGGCGTCCTAAATAGCGACTTCTTGATTCGTCGTATCGTGTGCAGATACAACAAAGCAGCTATGCTTTGCACGTCCGAGCAACGGAACAGTAATCAGCTAGGTACTAGGCGTCGTGGTCTCGACCGTAGCGGACAGTCACGTCTACGGTCAGGAGCGACGCCTGCGAGCTCGCGCTACGTCAGGTCCCGTATATTATAGTGGGCTCGGACGACCGTCCTCCTCGCCCTGAAGTAGTGAGGCTCCGGCTCCTTCTTAGGAGCCTTTGTCGCCCACGCAGAGGAGCGTGACCTTAGGTTACGAACGCAATGCTGCCCCGCTTCGGCGGGCGTCGCTTCCAGTAGCTCCTATCGAGCTTCGCGTAGCCCACCCAAAGATCGCCACGCCGCCCAGCTACTTAGAAGCGAAAACACTGTAGCGCGACGGCGAGCTCACTGGAGCGTTCCCTAGGGAACGCTCCGCCCCGGGCCGCCGTGCGCAGGCAAGGACAGTACAAACAGAGTTCTGGACTCGCCCCCTATAATATAGGGCTCCAGTCCTCGCTCGCTTTTGCGCTCGCGAGTGCCCCCGTCCCGAAGCCGGGACCTTAGGAGCGCACGCTACGGACTGGGGCGGGGGCGTAACCTTAGACCAGACTATGAAAGAAAGCCTATACATAAGATACCTGGACCGCGACAGGCGGCCGCTACGGACCGGACTTGGGTCCGGACGAGGTCGTACAAGCCACCTTCCTCATAAGGGATAAGTAAAGCACGACCGTATCTGTCTCGCGACATGGGTCCTAGCCCGCCGCTTGCTAGACCGACACACAACGTCGATCACCACGTTTGGTGGGGCTGTTACGGTTCTTCGTCCTCGCCGCTTCGCTCCTCGCGACATAGCGTCTTCGCTATCGCTGGGACCATGTCATGTGTCCTCAGTCGACCGGCTTTTAGTGCCGACCTTCGTGCTTCGCACCGTAATTGTGGTGCGTAATTCGGCCGAGCGTGCTTCATCGCTCGCAGCGAAGGGTTAGGAGCACAGTCCACATTTGGCCGGATGACCGGTCCCGGTGGTCGTTAGCACTAAAGCTAGCTAGCGTGCCGTAGCTGAAGGCAGACTTTCCTAAGCAAAAAAAGGCCCGCTTTGTATGTTCTTAGGACCACCCACACCATATACGAGTCTAGTCTTGATCGGACATGGACGAGTCCGCCGGAACGGTCCGACAGGACAGCTTGCAAGCGGGCAGTCCGGACTGTAGCACACCGTCCCTATATTGGACAGCCCTCTATATTTTGGCTGTCGGGAATGGGCCGGACGACGACCTGCCGCCTGGCCACTGGACCGGACTTTGGACATAGGACTCTGATCGACAAGCAACGATCCCTTGGTGTGGTCTGTCTTGTAGCGACGCTTGTGTCCGGCGGCTTCGAGACCCCCTGACCCGGGGCTTCCAGGTAGCTATGACCGGGAGGCTTTTACGGTTTTAGAAGCCAGGTCCGTCCTACGCCAAACACCAACCCGTCCTAGCTCTTGCTTTATGACGTTTAGTCGCTAAAAACCGTGGTATACTGTCCGGACGTTAGCACTTTACAGCCCGCCGTTGGTCCGGTTTAATGAGTGACGCTGATGCCTCGCGACCACTCCCAGGCGACTTAGAAACCCTAGACCACAAAGCAGTATCTGTGCACTTACACAAGCACTTGGTAGCACCGGTTCCAGCCTAAGAAACCGTCAAAGGCCTTAGGCGGAAGAGGGCTAAAAAGTACCCGCGCTATCCGCAAGGTACCTGGTAACAGGACTGCGCGCTCCGGAAAAAAGGCATGCCTGCTGGGCTTTGTCTAGTCGGTCCCGTCCACCACGACAGCACAGCACAGCACAGCACAGCACGACACGACAGCACAGCACCGGACACCACCGTCGTCGGGCTAAGGCTTTGCGGCTTGCTAGCACCAAAGCGCCGAGGGGAATAAGCCTAGATCGATGGACCATAAACAAGGCACATCGCAAACACCTAAGGCCTTCAAGCGTTAAGCTAATAACAACAGACCTACTGTAAGGCCCTGGTCGTCACGAGAGAGAGACCCGCCGACCTAGGCACTAAAAGTGGTCCAAGTGCTTCCGTCCGAAGGAGCGTACGGGTCCGGAAGCCGGCTCCTTCGGAGCGATGCTCGTCTATTATAGAGCGCTCGCTTGTCCAAAAGAGCGGTCGGATTAAAACATAGTGCTTTCTTATGCGAGACGCTATTAGTGCTCGTACACTCGCACCGTCGCGGATTAGGTCTATGGGATATGGCAGGTCCGTCAGCGGCCGACGAGCTTATGCCCAGTATCCAGAGGACCAAAAAGGGGGTGCCTTCGTCCTATGCCGGCTCCCCCATTATTTAGAGGAGCGAAGCCTTCGGAACGACCTTAGGCTACCTATATATAGGCCGCAATTAGTGCTTTGGCCTAATTAGCAAGCTAAAGGACTGGTGGTCGTCGGACTGCGGCGCTCGCGAGCTTCGCTCGCCGCACCCTGTCGCCGGGGCTCCTACGTTGGAAACAAAAGGTACGCGAGAGTTACCGTTAGGACTAAGGATGGAGGGCCTGCCGTCGGCTCCCGGACTGGTGTAGGTAAGGCTCCTAGCAGAAGCACAATAGAGCACCGAATAGATAGTCCGGGTCACAGTGTCCTTACGGTACGAAGATAGCACTTTCGTGCTAAGCACACGTTCGTCTTTTGCAGCGCGCTGGTCAGATAGTCGTTCGTATAGCTAGACGCGGCGGATGTGTCCGATTAGTCCGACCCCGCCCCGCCGCACCAGGGACCCGTCCCTCACCGGGGCCTGCCCTCGTCCTCGTACCTCGTACCGTCGTGGTGTGGAGCGTTGCGACGGGACAACCCACGAGGTAGGAGACCTCCAGGTCCGGTGGTTCTATCTTGGTGACTGCCGTATGTCGGACCTGTCCGACCGGACGTGTCGGAGGCGTCGTGCCTTACTTGTGGCGGACGACGTTCGCCTTAGGCTAGACGATCGTTTGAAAGCTAAACTCGACGACGCCGTATACACAGTCGTCTATACCGCTCCGCGGCGACTCAAGTAGTCCCGGATAAAGCACGTACTGTCCTCGGACAGACAGTAAGTCGTCTAAGTACCTAGTCCGGACTTCATAGTCTCGCTACGTACGCTATAGGACATTCGGTGTCGAATTGTAACACGACCTTACATGATGACCTCAGAACCGTACCTAGTAGCGACTAATTACCGCGCGCGCCCTTGACGGCGATAGCTACGGACGGTTCCGGTTCTTCCTTCAAGTAGTGCGCCTGCTCCTTCGGAAGCGCGTCGCCTCTCGTATTGTCCACCCGGCGGTCCGGTATAGTCCGGACACGGACACCAAGCTCTATAAAAGGGGCCACTGTCTATGTGCTTGCGGCGGTATCCGGACTATATGCGCTAGCACTTCTACAGCTTGTTCCGGACCGCTATGACCGAAGCTTGGCAAAAGCATCAAGCCCTTCTTCTATACAGTACGGACTGTCCTCGCTGCGCTCGGACCGACCGCCCCGCTCCTCCTAATAAGCCGGCCTGCTTTCCGGATCGTCCGGCGGAAATCGACGGATGAAGCACGAAGCACGAAGAGTCCAAAACCAGAAGTCCGACCTCTATATAGCGGTGATTGATGACCGCGGACTAGTGACTACGTCTAGTCGTTGGTCGTTGGTCGGAAGTAAGCACTAAGACATCGGCCTTAGGCTCCGGCGGGACAGCAGCTAACGCGCTAGTCCTAATGTAGCGGACGACTTGGTTTTAGTCAGCAAACAGTCCGGACAACGTTCCGTAGTAGCCACTTTAACGCTACGTATATAACCGACTGGCTACTAGGCTGTCTCGCTACCTAAAAACGGGACCGTCCAGTGCGCGCCGTAGGTCCAGTCCTTTGTAGACACCGAGACCGGACAGTCGTCTAACCGACGTTGGACGCAAACGCGTCCTTAGTCAAGGAACGGCTCGGTGCGTAGTGGTCTCTATGTCGTCTAGTCGTCGGAAGGCGACGCAGCGCATTGTAGGGCAGCTACGGGGGAGCTGCGACAGCTATCCGCTTCGTTTTAGTGCTTAGACCAAACGGTACACTGCTTTAGCGCAGTGCTTACTAAGGTCGTCCTCAGTCAGCACGCGCCCCACAAGGCTGCGCGGTGCTTGCCTTGTATGATCCCACGGTGTGTACTTACGGAAGGGCACCTTTCCGAAAGGTTCCGCTTGACCAAATCAATCCTAACTAGCGCGGACTCGCTCGCTTCAAATCGGTTTTGTGCTGTTTCCACCGCATATGATGACGACCTGGACGACTTGCTAGCACGCAGCCAGCGCCGCCGTACGGTCTGCGTCCGGACCAGAGTTCTTAGTGTTTTACCGAATCGACACGACGAGACCTTCCAGTCAAAAGAAAGCTTGCTACCCGTTCCGGAGACAGAACCGTCTGTGGAGCCTACGGTTATTAGCGGTACAACTGAGCACGGCCTTCTTTATGGTGTTGGAGAGCCGTGTGATGGGCGACTATCTTGCACGGTTCGTGGGAGGACTGGTGCCGAGTGCTGCGGCGGATACAAGAGCCTAAGGACGCACTGTTCACTCTATTCATGTACTTAGCACATCTTGCGCCTTTGGTTATCGTATTTGCATTAACCGGTCTAGAGCTCGGCGTTGCTATATTACAAGCTTACGTGTTCACGATTTTAATCTGTATATATCTGAATGATGCTATAAATCTACATTAGAAAGCCTGTCGCTCGCTCTCTTGTTTGACGCGACTCAGGACGAGCGACCGCCTGTCCGGACTCCGGACCTTTAAGCCGGCGGACGGACGTCCGAGAAGCAAGTCCGTTAGCCAAGCTACTAGAAGCGACCTACTGCGTTGTGCACCTATGGACAGCCGCCGCCTTCGGTTCGGACTTCCGGATAACTTTCAGCCTCTAGAGGGGGGGCTTTGGACGAAAAACTTTGCACCCCATCGGTGTTTGGCTGGGTCGCTATGTCGTCGGTCCGGACAAAAGCTCGCGTTGCGTCCAACGACCGGAACTTTGCGACGCACCGTCTTTTTGCTGTGTCTATAAAGACTGTAGAGTCGCGAGTAGCGAGCGCGGCGGACTAAAACACAGACCGAAAGACGGAGCCCGGAGACGGAGGCGTGCTTTGGACCTAGAGCTTATAGACTTAGTCCGATTTCTTCGACTACGGCCGGCGTGGTAAGTCCGTTTTTGTCTTAGCGCTAAACAGCGGAGCCTTATCCGGACCCGGATAAGACACTGCACTAAGAATGGACCGCACCGATCGACCAGACCACCGTAAGCCTGCCGGCTCCTTCGGAACGCCGCGTCCGTTCAACCAACGCTCGCTACTTTGGACGGCACGCCGCCCCGGCGGCCGCGTCGCCTTGCCTGGCCCTTTCCGAAGGAGCGGGCGGCCTCCCACACAAGCAAGGCCGACAACGACGCGACCGTAGCCCTTGTTTGGTTCTTCCGGACTACAAAGCACGCAGAGTCCTTAGGACTATCCATAACGGAGCGAAGCACGGTATATGTGCGTCATCTTCGGGTGTAATCGTAGACTAACGGAGTTAGGCACTTCGGTATATAACCACCGCAGAAGCTTGCCTGGAGGTTCCTTTAATAAAAGACGGCCGGCTGCGGCGAGTCTGTGGTCCATAAAGACCGCAGTGGAGGAGTTTCCTCGCTACGCTCCGACGCGTGGGACGGCACGAAGCTTCTAGGGCGGCGAGCTCGTGCTCGCGATTACGCTTTTTGATGCGACCACCGGCAAGCGCGTTCGTCTACGCCCTATCGTCGGGGGTTCGGCGTCCTCGCAAGCTCGGACTGTCGTCCGAGCGACGCTCTTGGATCGTTCCGGACGGCCGTCGTCTAGAGGAACGAACGGAACGTACTACGGACTGTCTGCGACCCAGCAACCTCTCGCCTACGACGCCCCTTTCCTGCGTTGTTTTCGGTGTCGTCCTGTTGGTGGGTGCGCCGCCAGCACGCTCGCTTCCGAAGGAGTCGGCAACACAGTAGGGACCGCTGTCGTCCTTCGTCCGACCGTCTACTCACATATAGGTCTATGTGGAGCGACGAAACGCTACGCAAAGGGTCCGTCCCTCTAGAGGGTCCGTAGCAGACACTGTTCTCCTTCAGAGCAGCTCGGACCCCGGACTGGATTAGGGATTACGGACCGGTCTTTGCACGATCCCACCCCAGCCGGGCGGGGCCGTCGGCCTCCTCAGGGCCGATAGCTTACGGCCCGGCGGCGCCGGGCTGTTGGCTAGGACACCGCCGACTGGATCGCTTCCTGAGGCTCGCAACGCGTAGTATTGCACCACAGTCGTCCGACCGCCGCATATCATATAGGGGCGCGTCTTGGTTGCGGACCGGTCAACGGACGAAAGCACTAAAGCCAACGCTCCGCTTTAGCTTTTAGAACAAAGGTCTCCGTTTCGTGCCTGTTAGAATCGGATGTGTTCCGTGTTGGCCGTAGAATAATAGTGCTGTTTGAACCACCGGGTACTACGACGTATAGGCCCCTTGTTATACCTGTGTCTAAGGCACAAGATACCTGGTGTGTCGTACTATTAGCAAGCCTCGGCACGGCCTAGGTGCCTAGAAAGCTAGTGTGTGGAAGCCTTACGCCTTATAAGTTATGTTGGTAGGTTCACGTGTCGCCGCGCCTCCGACGAAGCACCGCAAGCCTAAGTGCTAGCTAGCAAGCAAAAAAACAGCCCAAAGCAACGGTCTGAGCCTTATGAAAGTGCGACGGACCTCATCTCGGTGTCCACCGGTTTTGCGGACGGTTCGTTAGGGCAGGCGACCACTTGTTTCCAGACCGGTCTTTGTCCGAAGCTGCTTTAGCACTATGCGAATTGTCCGGGGCTTCGGACAGTCCTCACTTCGTTCGGACCATTCTAGCAACCGAGCCCTAGCAGCACCCCGACTGCGACTAAGCACAGATAGGGCCTACACAGCAGACCGTTTGGTCCAGATACGGGCCGTTTCTTTCGGATCGAACCCCGTCCGGCGTAGACTGTCCGTAAGGACCTGTGCACACCGGCCCCGCCTCTAAATCAAAGTCGCTAGTTGGCGCCACCTAGTAGCGCGGACGTTCCTACCTAGCGTCATGGCGGTTATCGGTGCGACCCCTCCAAACCAGTGCAGTATCCGCCAAAGTCAGGGGCCAAGCTCGCTTGGCGCCGCGCGCGAGAGCGGGGATAAAAGGAGAGCATGGCGAAGCGCTAGCTTCGCCACGCCGCCCTCTAGAGGGTCCGAGTCCCGATGAGCGAGGACTGGAGCGAAGCGCTTGCTTTGCCACGCCCCCTAGCGCCGAAGGCGAGGACTGTCCTCGGCACGGACCGTCGCGGTCAAGCTCCAGTCCTCGCTTCGCTCGTCCCCCTTGGTGTAGCTTATCGGCGTAATGAGCGGCAGACCACAGTACCACGCACGGTCTATCTGAAGCCAGACATCGCCGATTCAACCGTCCGAGACCGGACTAAGACCTTGTGGTTTGGTTCTTCGTCAAGGCCTCCTCGTTAGATAGCACTGTGATGCACATTGTGCGTCGGTCTAGGCCGTTTTCCATCGCTCAACAAAACCCCTCGCCGCTAACGCTTTAGACTCTGGAGGACCCCCGCCTCAGCGATGCACCGCCGGCGTCCCGTGCGTCTTGGGGAACTACACAGAGTCGGTCCGGCAGGGTCGTCCGGCGGAAAGAAAGCAAGGCTACAACGCGTTGTAGACAGTCCTCACACCGACTGGTGCTACGGACGACCGGACAACGAAGCTTATTGCCCGGACGGACAGCTATCCAACCGTCTGCTCGCAGCGCTCGTCAAAGTAGGACCAAACAAGGGGCGGCTAACCACCGGAGTCGCTCAAGCACCGTCGCTTGCAACCCGATAACCAGCAAGGCGGCTTGGTCTGCCTTGTCCGCTACGACGTAGCGACCGTATGCTTCCTCCCGGCCAGGAGCTCCTTAGCCTTCCGAAGAACGCGCCTTTCCTAAAGACCAGCCTATATGACTGCATAGCCGAGCAAAAAACACAGAATCACAGAGGCGTCAGGGTGAAGTGTCCCACCTGTATCCGAAAGCCGGTGGTGCGGCGGGCTACACACCACAACACTGTGTGCTTTGGTCAGTAAGACGTAGCCTAATTCGGGTGCAAAACAGTCGGCTTGATAACTACAAGCTTTCGCACTAACTAAGCGCGTCGTCCGAGGAGGCTAATAGATTTTGGTCCTTGTCGGTATGTTGTTGTCAATACGGTTCGTTCGAAGCCTTTGGACAGTCCTCCGGTATCTAGGACGCTTGCGGCCTGCAAAACGGCAACAGCTTATGCAGGGCCTTGGTTGGAGCTACCCAACGTTGCTTCGCTTTGGGCGTCTTACGAGGTCCGGTTTTGCTTTCCGCGAAGTGTTTGGTTGCTCTATATCAATCACATTGCGGCCAGCTTGGGCGGGGACCTAATTGCTTTTAAAACACAGAACCAAACACGCCGCACCTTTACTATTAGTCCGGTCCCAAACCTGGGTTTATAGACTGACTGCCAGCCGCCTCTTGGCTAAAGAGACCAACATGACTGGAGTCGGCTATGCTGTGTGGAAACTGGTTGCCACAACCCGCTAAACACGATTTGGTTACCGCTATGCAATCTCCACGCAGCGCGGCTAAGACACGACACAACAGACCGTATTGAATAGATGGTGCGTTAGCACGGCGGCCGCCTTGCAAAGTCAACCTCTATATGTGGCTGTGCGCAACCACCAGGGCTGGTGCCACAGTGATGCCAAGCCGATGGTTTCAACCAGAGCCCACATCAGCTACTTATAGCGCGCCCTAGTACAGGTGCTTATGCAGGCTAAAGCGTACAAAAGACTTTGGACTTACTAGACACATGCTACTGTTTTCCATTTTGTCAAGCATAGCTTTAGTCTCTGGTGTTATGGTTATACGTGCCAAAAACCCAGTGCATTCCGTTTTATTTTTGATTTTGGTTTTTTGCAACACCTCCGGTCTACTGGTGTTACTTGGTCTTGATTTTTTTGCCATGATTTTGTTGGTCGTGTATGTAGGCGCTATTGCGGTTCTATTCTTATTTGTAGTGATGATGTTAAATATCAAGGTTGCGGAGATGCATGAAAATGTATTACGCTACTTACCCGTAGGTGGTATTATAGGACTTCTTTTTTTATTGGAAATCTTTTTGATTGTAGATAATGATTATATACCCATACTACCAACAAGTAGTACTACTTATCTTACATATACAGCGTACGCCGGCAAAATCCAAAGTTGGACTAATATTTCAAGTGTGGGAAATTTACTGTA
>JFJP01027231.1_pt1 | contig 16320 bp, 12 predicted proteins | sample 431651 | NCBI WGS metagenome assembly JFJP01 (sample SAMN02602958, study PRJNA72255) | Microbial mat metagenome, whole genome shotgun sequencing project. | biome: fresh water; feature: sink hole; material: water; isolation source: purple microbial (photo- and chemosynthetic) mats found in... | reverse complement strand
AAAAAATGAAAAAAATGAAAAAAATGAAAAAAATGAAAAAAATGAAAAAAATGAAAAAAATGAAAAAAATGAAAACAATGAAAAAAATGAAAATTTTGAAAATTCTCTCGAAAAATATGAAGAAAGTGAAGCGCCCAGTTTGCAAACAATAGAGGAATTACTGAAGAAAACTGATAAAAACAGCGAGACCTATCCTGAGCTTCTGAAAACCCTGAGTTATTTGAAGAAATATCACGAGCAATTGCTTTCAAAGGAGTTTAATCTAAATTACAAAGAATCAGAACTTTCAAAATATGAGCGTAATCTAAAGGAAAAAGAAAAGAAACTCAATGAATTATTAGAAAAAACGTCAAAATCCTCTACTCAATGGTCCTTAGATACGATGAGCACAAGCCACAACCATAAAGACCCTTTAAAAGAGCTCCTAGAAGAGCAATTTAGCGATACTAATAAGAAGCCGAATTTCTCCGTTCCTGACGATGCTGAAATTCATTTCATTTTTCTCTATTCATCAGTAAATTAAAAAATATCGCAGTTTCATTTATTTTTTCAGCCTTTAATCACATATTTTAAAGATTCTCAAGGAAAAGTGGGAAAAAGACCGATTTGTAATGAAATTGACCATAACACTGAGCTGAAAAAGGTCCAGGATATCTTAATTTCATCACAAAGAGAGATAAAATTCATGGCAGTTCCTGCCTCATTGGAGAAATTAAGCATGTGTCTTGATAAAAACCCTTTGGCGATACACTTCTGTGGACATGGAGTTCGCAATAATGAAGAGACTTTTGGCATAGTTTATGATGAAAATGAAGGCGATTTCCTCATTTTAGAAGATGAATTCGGAGCCGCTTACTTCATGAGCAGTAAAAATCTCGAGAAATTGCTCACAAAACTCAAAAATCAACTATATTTTGTCTTTGTTGCAAGCTGCCATTCCAAAATCGTTGGCGAGGTTTTTCTGAAGGCAGGGGCTTTGCATGTTATTTGCGTGAAAAGAGAAGAAAGAATTCTCGATACTGCTTGTCAGATCTTTTCGAAAGGTATTTTCTCTTTTTTTAATAAATGTATTTTTCTTCGAAATTCAAATTTCCTTCAATTTTTTTCATTCTTCTTCAATTTTCAAAAAATTTCTTCATTTTTCCAGCTTTTTACAATGCCTGTCTAACTGGTAAAAAGACGATATGTCAAGCGTTCGCTATCGCCAAGGATCAGGTGCGTCTAACTGAATCAATCCCTCCTGGTGAAGAGAACAAGTTCGTCCTCCTAATAAAAGACGACAACGACATTTATTCCGAACACAAATGTTTCGGTTGGGTGGACGCCGGTCCTGGTTCCTTCCTCGATGTAAACGACCAGCCTGAATTCAATCAATTACCTTCAAAAATCGAGAATTTTATGGGTAGAAACGAAGTAATGCACGATTTGATCACTTTAACGTTAAATTCTCGCTTTGTGACGTTAAAAGGCATCGCGGGTATCGGCAAAAGTTCATTAGTGAAGGAAACCGTGCGATATATCTTCGAAAGGAAGCATTTTCGTAACGGTGTGATCTATATCAATCTAAATGGTTGTGAGACTCGTGAGGCAGTGACCAGTTGTTTAAACGCTCGAATTTTCCGAAACACCCAACATATTGAAAGTCGGAAGGAAAATGGCGGGAAAATGGTCCAGCAGATAATTGAATTATTAAGGACTAAAGAAGTGCTTATTGTATTCGATAATGTGATGGATATGATGTTGGTGAACGATAAAGAGAAATTCCAGCTTTTTATCGATTTATTACTATCGAATTGCAATGATATAAAGATAGTTATCACTTCCAGGACTTCGCTTGGAGATGGTCCTTTAGCGGATTATGCTGAGAAAATCATCAATTTAGGACCTTTAAGTGATGAAGATTCGAAGAATTTACTGTTGGCTAGAGCTCCAAGACCAATAAATGATGAGGAAATAGAGGAATTATTGAATATGGAGATAAAAGGAGGAGGTTCTGTTGAAAGGAAAAAGGAGTTTGTGGGCCATGCGTTTTTCGAGCTTTTTGGAGGACATCCACAAGCCATTACTCTCGCTGCTTCTTTACTGGACGAAAAGAGGTTAAAAGAGGTTTTTTTACATTTAAAGGAGAATTCGGTGATAAATGCCTATGATTATGGCTCTGAAATCAGTGAAAGAGATAAAAAGAGCTTTAATTCACTAAGATGTTCTTTAGATATCTCTTGGGATTCACTGATGAAAAAGAACGAAAATGCGGGGAAATTACTGGCTTTTTTCGGGCTTTTCCCTGCGGGGATACAGGAGGAAGAATTAGCGAGATTATGGGAAAAAGGCTTTAAAGAAGAATGCGAGGTTTTATTAAGGAGTTCATTTCTGAGAAAAACGGTAAAAGACGACACGATACATTATAGCCTTTTTCCATTCATGGCGAAATACGCTGAAGAACACCTGAATTCCAAGGAAAAGCGGCAATATCATGAGAAAATCCTCGAGTATTTCTCTAAAACCATCGAAGAATTCTATAGAATTATCGGCACTATTTCAAAAGGAGCCGAAAAAGGGTTGAATTCGTTAATACGATACGAATTGAATATAAGAGCCTGTATCTTCAGAGAAATCGCCTATCAAGGGAATGAGGATTTGGAGAAATCCTTATATGATTCCTTTAATCTAAACACTTCTACGATAATCATCAAGGAGCGTTTCAAAGACATCGAAGCGATAAAAGAAGATGATGAAGAGGAGTTCTTTCCTTTAACAAAGACCAATATCGAAATGCATCAGAAACGATACGATATTCATAAGTCCTTTAAACAAAACCCCTCTTTATCAGGAAATTCCTTAAGGTCTTCTTCACCGATTTATATCACAGAAACTATGGCAAATCAGCTCAAAACGCCCAGATCAAAGATCGTGGATCATTTCAGCCTCTCACAAAGCGATAATTATATGTTTAAAGCCTTTAATTTCACCAATCAAATCGGTATCGCAAGTGCTTCGTTAGAACATAGGAATAATGGGGAATTTAACAATAATTTATTGCGATATTCAATCACGCCAGAACCGGAAAATACTGATCCTTTTGCGAAAATTCAACAGTATTCGAAGACTGAAGTATCACTAAATACTGAACAATTGGTGAGATTTGAAAAAGAAATCCCAGCGAAAGAGACTCCGAAATTCAATAACGATGATCAAGAAAATCTCGATTGTTTGTTAGAAAGTCCACAAATCATTGATGAAAAACCTAAGAAAATCGTGTTATTTGAAAACTCCTGTTTGGAAAAGTCTCTTTCTTTGAAAATTCCCGTTCCTTTGAAGACTTCTTCGCATGACGGAACAACGAGAATATCTCAGAATTTATCACAAAATATATCACAGAATTCTTCAACTTTGAATATAAGCCAGGAATTTCTTCATAATTACAAAGGAAATCATAAGGAATTTTCTTTGAAAGAGCCTCGGTATCGTGATCGTTCAGGCACCTTAAAGAAAAGCACCAGTTGTCCTCCAAAGCCTGGACAAGTGCTTCCAATCAATCGATTGATCATATATTACACCTCGATTCTATTCCTTTTACGTCGATATGGCGAAGCGATAAAGATGTTGAAATACGGTCTTCGTATAGCGACATCAAATAACGATATTCTGGCGGAAGCTAATTATTTCAGGATTTTAGGCGTAATTAGCCATTTACGTAAACAATATGGTAAATCACTGGACGATTTCTCCAGAGCAAAGGAGTTATTCGAGAAAAGCGGCTGTTCAATAGGAATCGCCATATGTGAGGCTGCTATGGGATACATCAAGTTTTCAGAGAATTGCGAGCTTTTTCAAGCGAAAGAACATCTCGAGAAATCGCTGAGGATTTATGAGAATTTAGAACATTCATTCGGAATTCACTTTCTCAATAGGTGGCTTGGGATCCTCAAACAGAAGATCCCACACATGAAAGGCCAAACAAAGATACATTACCAAATCGCTGAGAAGATAAAAGAGATAAAAAAGGATGAATGCCATATTAGTGTGCATAAAGGAGGCTTCTTTGTACTCAGATGGATGGGAGATCACATATCACTATTTCTAGAAACACCACTAATTGTAAAGGTTTTCCAAAAAAAAATTTTCGGAAATAACGGTATTTCAAAAAACAAGAAAAGTGGGGAAATTTCTGATAGTGAAATCGAGGGTTTTTCAAAGAAAATACAGGTAAAATTAGATAATTCGATAGATTTAGAGAATAATTCATCTGAATTGGATGATAATTCGAATATTCATCCGATAAAGATCAATAATTTGATGCAGGAAACTCAGGATTTTTTATATGTAAATACTGATAAAACGAAGAACAGAAAGCCTCCTCATCCTCCTATACAAAAAACAAATAAAATCACTACAAGAAAAGACTTCCCTTTACAATAAAATACTGGGAAATTCTGAAAGAAATGCTTATTTTATTAGAATTTCAAAGTAATTTTAAATAAAATTATCTCATAAAACATTGAAAATTAACGGAAATTTCAAATATTTATTATAAAAACCCGATATTTCTTTAAAATTCTTCATTCTTTTACAAATTTCACTCTTTTACTGATCAAATCATTCGCCCATTCTTTAATTCGAGGGTGTTTTATCATAGGTAAACTCTCAAAGAACTCCCCTAGATTTTCAGCATATTTTACTTCATATTCATACGCTTGTAGCAACATCTCATATTTATCTAAATCCTTCACGATTTGAGCTTCTAAAGAGCCTCCTTCTTCATATTCCCTCCATAAATTAACCATTAAATCCCCCGTTTCCTGAGGTAAAGTCTCTTTTATCGTAATCATGGCTTTTTCTTCTTTCTTTTGCTTTTCTGCTTTCGAAATACCGTCATATGGGGTTATATCGCCAACAATGGATTCTGCTAAATCGTGGATTAAAGACATTTTTATGCATTTAACGACATCAACGTTGAAATCGTGAAGACAGAGACAGGAAAGAAGAGACATACGATACGAATGATCACAAACGCTTTCCACATGCTTTATCTTCGCGAAACGCAACCAGCCAGAACGCTTTACTTGCTTCAAATGACCAGCGAACTGAGCGAATTCCAAAGGAAACTTCAAAGGATTCATTTTTTGGGGCTTTTTGAATATTTTTACTTTTTTAAGGTTTTTGATTTTTTAAGATAATTTAACGTTTTTTTTAAAAAAACGAGAAAAAGCTTGATTTTTTTAAAAAAAACAAAAATATTTCAATAACTAAACCTTTTCAAAGAAAAAAACAAATCAAAAGAAAAAAACAATGAAACTCAACACTCAGAAAAAATGGTATATCAAAGAAACCCAGCCTAATTCCACCAAAAGTCCTTTGATTCCTTGCAATTCCCCGGAGAAAATCGCCAATTTCACCACAAATTTCACCTCTAGTTCAAATGATTTCCAAACGGTTTATTCATCCCGAGTTCCTTCAAGAAAGAGTCAAATTCCTTCTTTTTCTAAGCAAAATCGTCCTCCTTCTTCTGAAACCCTTTATAAAAACCTTTCAAATCCTTTATCAGTATCATCAAAACTCAAAGGTAAACCCACAATATTCAATATAACCTCTCCAAAGATCAAAGCAAAGCCTCAAATCAGCGTTTTTTCTTTCTCACAAAAGAAATTAAATATCGTGAATAATATCAATAAAAACCCAAAAGCCAAGAGTTCTAATGATATAATTGATGTAAAAGCTGAAGAATCCAGTAAAAGCACTCAATGTATCAATGAATCCTCCAAAAGCATTCAAATGCTTAATGAGACTTCTCTTACAATTAAAGCCGAAAACCCCGAAAATTGCAAGAAAAATGTACCCATAGTCTCGCCAGTCAACAATATTATGCGACGATTAACTCTTAATGAAAAAGAAGGGTTTTTCGCATCAAATATCACCAATTCCAATTCCGGCGTTAAAACTAAAGGAAATACTGAAGAAAAACCCAAAACTCCATTAAGAAGTTTCTCGCAAAACCATACAAAAGAGCCTATAAAGTCTGTTTTTATTGCAAATTCCTTGCAAAAAAGCCCAGAAAAAATTGCTAATCCTTTACAAAAGATCACGAAAGGCGATAATCCTTTACAAAAGATCACGAATTTAGTGAAGGAATTGAACGAAATCGATGATAAAGGTGGGGATATCGATCTATTGAGGACTTGTGTGATGGAATTAGAAGAGAAAATCACTGATTTAAAGTGTAGCATTGATTTGAAGCATCCTCTCCAAAATATGAAGAAATCTACTGCTTTTTTCAATATAGAAAACAAGGAAAATAAGCAATCTTTTGTGAAGGAATTGATGAATAATACGATAAATTTAGAAAATCCTTTAAATAATATCGTCACTTCTGCAAGGACTTTGGTCAAATCCGATCAGAAAACGAAGGAAAATGAGATAAATAATAAGATTTCTTTCGCTCAAGCACAGAATCTCATCAATAATGCTCATGGAAAACATCATTATCCCAAAAGCACCACGAATTCTGATCTTCAGAAGAAGAAATTCGAGTTTCAAAACAAGCCGATTTCCACCAAAATACAGACAATTAATCCACAAGAAGAGCTTATTGCTGAAGAACCACAAATACTCAAGGAAAATTCAAAGGAGAATTCAAAGGAAAATTCAAAGGAAAATTCGAAACAAGTTTATTATATCAGCAATGCTGTGAACTCGTTTTATAAGCCGTTAAGCCTTTATGAAGACCTTTGTGAAGATAATTACTACACCCAACTTTGCCAAGAACACCTACTTCAGACATTCCAATCGCTTCATTTATCAAGAAATCTCTTCAATAACAGCGAAAATCATAGTTTCGCTGAAAAAAGCTTTGAATTAACGAAAAAAGAAAGCCATAAATACAAAAAAACACTGATTTTTGACTTGGATGAAACTCTTGTTCATTGTAATGAATCGTTGGAATTGCCTGCTGATGTGATTTTGCCGATAGTCTTTCCAAATGGTCAAAAAATTCAGGTAAATTACACTAAATTCTTCGATTTTTTCATTAAATTTCCTTTAAATTTCCGATTTTTTCAATAGGCTGGGATCAATATAAGACCCTATACAAAAGAAATGTTAAAAGACCTAAGCCATTATTATGAAATTATCGTGTTTACGGCTTCACATAGCTGTTATGCCAACGTTGTTTTAGATCATTTAGATGAGAAAAAGGAGTTCATTCACCATAGAATGTATCGTGAACATTGCATTTCGACAAAAGAAGGGGTTTTCATAAAGGATTTACGGGTTATTAAGAATAGAGAGCTTCATAATATGATCATCGTGGATAATGCAGCCTATTCTTTTGCTTTTCAATTGGAAAACGGGATCCCGATATTGCCTTTTTACGACTTTAAGGCTGATAAAGAACTTATTTATTTGAAGGAATATCTCATTGAAATGGCCATAGCTGAGGATATCAGAGAAGTGAATAAGAAGGCTTTTAAACTGAAAGAATATGAGAAATATGAGGAACTACAAGAAATGATTGAAAATGAGCTGAAACATTATGTTTGCTGATTTTTTTTTTTTGCTTTAAGTTTTTATTTGTTTTTTTCATGTAATTCAAGAAAAATTATTCAATATTGAAAAAATCCCTTTTTTCAAGGATTTTTTCCTTCAATTTAAACTTCCGATTTAACAAAATTTAATCTTTTTAAGACAAGAAAAAATTTCTTTACTTTTAAAAAAACAAAACAAATCAAATCAAATTTTAGTTCATTTTAAATTTTTTTACAAATATCAAATAAATAGAAATAATTTCTGTTTTTCAAGAATTTTAATCTATAAAAGTTCTTTTGTTTAATTAATTACTGATTTTTTTTAAGTAAAAACGAAAATTTAAATTATTCAAATGTCAAATCATTTGCTATTTATTTCAATTTTTCATTGTTGTTTGATCTTCTTAGCTTCAGCAAATTCTTCTTTTCGAAATTTTCTAAGTTCTTCGCGAAATTTGGCTTGGAATTTTGAGGAAGATTCAAAAGAAATTTTATCCGATCCGATGAATTCAAGCTATTTTTCACAAAAAAAATTCAAAAAAACTTTCAAATTTATTCACAATAACTCTAAAGTTGTTTATATTCAATTGAACTTTACAAAAATCACTTCAAAAACGAATTTCCCTTTGATTTCTCTCTCGGACAACATCGGATATCAGCAATATGATTTTAAATCCTTTTTTGCAAAGAAAACTATTCATTATTTAGAATATAAGAAGATTAAAAGTAATTCTAATGAAAAAATCCTTTATCTTACAATCTTCAATTTATTCACAAATTCTGAAGAATCTGATGATTTTCTTGAATATTTTATCACAATGCGGAAAGGTAATTTATGGTGGAGTAACTTCTATGAAATTTGGGGGAATAGGGATTGTAAAGATAATCCGCTTATTCTTCATGCGCACTACATAAACCTCGAAGAGAATTATCACTTTGAACTGAAGAAGGGAAAAATGAAGTATTTCTATTCTAATTTCAAAAAGAAAATTAAGGATTCGAAATTGTTCATAAAAAACAGTGAACTACTGGTTTTTCTCAATGTGACTGTACAAATAGAAAATGAAAAGAAACATTCAGTTTTTTTGAATTCAGCAAGCTTTTATTTCTTTGAAAAAAACTTAAGTTTCCCAGATTATTATTATGATGATGATCATTTATCCTTTATTCTTTTCGCGCCTCTGAACAATAAATGTGATGAAATTTCATTGGATTTAACAATTTCTTCAAATGAATTTAAGAAATCATCTGAATGGAATATTGCCGTTATTCTCGTTATCTTAGTACAATTTCTGGCTTTGATGGGTTTGGTCTTAATGAGCTTGTGTGTTTATCTAAGACGAAGAAATAAGGATGCAAATGAAAAATTAACCAAAGAAATTCTGAACCTTTATTTCCCTACAAGCAAATTTGAATTTTTTAATAAAAACTCAAATAATTCAAAACAATGCGTTATTTGTTTACAAGAATTCATAATTTCTGATGTGTGTAGAGAATTGTATTGTCTACATTTATTTCATGAAAACTGTTTAGATAATTGGATTCTTATACATCACACATGTCCTGTCTGCAGAAAAAAGTACATGAAATCGATTTTAGCTCAGGAAAAAGTAATTTATCTAGAAAAACTGAAGGCTATGGTTGTGAGCAGTAGCAGAAATTCTGGGCAGTTTACAAACCATGAAAATATTGGATTCATTTAATTATGTTGACAGAAAAATGTTTAAATATGTTCTTTAAAAATTAAAAAAAATTTCATTTCTTTTTGATTTTTTTTTAAATTAAAAAGAATTTTCTTTTGTTTCCTAAAGAAAATTGGATAAATCACTATAAATTACAAGGATTTGCCGTTAAAATTATTTTATTGCTACTATAAGGAACAAATATCACAAAATAGAGAGATTGTATAAAATATTAATATTTTTTTGTTTGTTCTAAAATATTTTTTTCTTCTAATTTTTTAAGAAACTTATAATTATTTTTAAATAAAAATCCGGAAAAAAACCAGAAAACTCAAGATATACCCTCCTTTCTCCAATGAAATTGAAATCCCTTGATTTTTTCCGCAAACTCCCGAACGATATCGAGACCTCTAGTGTTTCTGGGGGTTGTTTTTCCGTTTTGGCGATAATAGTAAAAACCCTTTAATTTCCCTTGAAAATTTATTAAAATCAGCTTGGAATTCTGTTATTTCTTTCTGAATATCGTTTATTTGTGACTGAAGAGGTGACAAAAGAGATGGTAATTGATAATGATCAGGCTACAACAACGATGCAAGTCAATATAAACTTCACATTCCTTCGAGTCCCTTGTCTGGGTTTGAGTTTAGATCAAGAAGATGAGATCGGGAATCACATTTTAGACGTGGGAAATACCTTAACAAAAATACGATTAAATGAAAACGAGGAAATCATCACAAAAGTAACCAATTTTCAAGATATTTTATCAATTAAAACAAAGGCTTATGGGGAAAATAACGAGAATTATCGACATTCTGAAGAGGAAATTAATGATTTTATCGAAGGATTTAAGAATAAAGAGAAATGTCAGCTTGTAGGCCACATAATCGTCAATAAAGTTATAAAAAACGAAAAAAACCTTCGATTTTTCTTTGAAAAAGCGAGAAAAATTTCCTTAGAAATTTTCCTTTGATTTTTTTCGAAAAATTTCATTGAAAAAAATCGATAAATTTTCCATTGAAAAAACTTGTTTTTTTAAGGTTCCTGGCGATTTCCACATCAGTTATCATGCGAGAAAAGACCTTTTCCAGAGTCTCCACGAACGTGGACATCACGAATTGTTCAATAAACTGGATATGGCACATAAGATCAATAGTTTTTCCTTTGGAATGGCGATAAACCAAGAGAAAATTGAGAAAATATTAAAAGAGTAAGGTAAAATTAAAGGAAATTATGAAAAACTTGGGTTTTTATTAGATTTAAAGCCGTAAATCCCAATTTCAGCCCTTATAATAACATTGAAAAGACTTCGGAGGGAAAGAACAATTATAATAACTTCATTAAGGTTATTCCCAATATATTCAAAGATGAGAAAAATAAGATCGAAATAAGCACCTTTCAATTCTCAATGAACAGTCGATTAACAGTAGTTTTATTCATAAAATCTAGTTTTTTCTTATAAATTATCGATTTATAAAGGAAAAACTCGTTTTTTCCCTTTAAAACTCGATTTCTTCATTGTTTTTCCTTTAAAAATCAATTTTCCTTTATAATCCAATAATATAAATTGAAAGGGAATAGATCCGCATGCGATGCCAAGCACCTATTACAATTACGAGGTTTCTCCGATAACCGTCGTTTACAAAGTCAAAGATAATAGCTTTATTCATTTTTTGGTCCAGGTTTTCTTCATAAAAATTCAGTGAATTTCATCGATTTTATCAAGATTTGCGCTATTGTTGGGGGAATTGTATCAGTTATCGGGATTTTGAACTCATTGACCTTAGAATCCTATATTTTCCTTAGGAAAAAGAAGAAAAACGAAGAGAAAAAATAGATTTATCGTGGATTTTAATGAATCTTTTATGAAAATTATTCAATTTCAACCTTTTTTTTTCCTTTGAAAAAACTCAGTTTTTTTACGTTAATTTTTAAGTTTTTTCAACCTTTTATACAATTTTATTAATAATTTAAGAATTTTAACACGAAAATAAAAGAAAAAATCATTATTTCTTCACATTTAAAGGGTGATTTGTGGAAAAAGTCTCCAAATAACCTTTAAAATCGCTGCGAAAACTTGTCGGCGATGCAAAACCATTACTATTTGTGAATTTCTTTTGATTTTCTGCTTTTTTTTCACTTTTTTCGCTTGAAAAACGCTGACTTTTTTCAGCTTTATTGAAATTTTCTCCTTTTTTTCCTTCATTTTTTTCTTCTTTTTTTCTAAAAAACCGGGGTTTTTGAATGAAAAATTTAACAATTACTGTTTTTGCTTATTTTCTTGAAGATTTATTGATGAATATTTCACATAAATAGGTAAATTCTTCTTATTTTTCTCGCAATTCTCATAGAAGCCTTTTTCAGTGAAAGTCTTTATAAAACTACCGGTATTTACGATCTTATTAGTCAATTTCTTTGTGGATTTATTCGTTTCTTTTGTAGAATTCGCACTATTACTACGGTTTTTATCAGGAAAATCACCGTTTTTACAAAGGTTTTTATCATTAAAATCCCTTAATTCATTCAGTTTTTTATTTGAAATTTCGTCTAAAAAATACGGGGTTTTATTGAAATCGGTGAAAATATCGTGAATTTCCAAAGAAAAACCCATAGAATTTATCTCAAAACTCGAGGTATTTGAAAAGATTTCAAGGGTTTTTAGCCTATTGTAGGCTTTTTCGATGCGATCTTTATAAAGGAAAAGCTTGTAATCGTTTGAATAGAAATTACCCTGATTTTCTAAAGGAATTTCACTGGCTTTGCCTCTATTTTGAAGCTCAGAAGCCTTGAAATCGGGTTTTTTAAAGGAATTTTCATTGAGTTTTTTCATTGAATTTTTTTCATTTTTCTCATATTTTTCGATATTTTTTTCATGATTTTTTACGATATTTTGTGGTTTTTCTAAGTTTTCTATCATAATTTGATCAGAAACTGAGAAATTTTGGCTTTCTTCTTGTAAAATCGACGATACTTCAGTGAGATTTTCCACGAATTTCTTCGTACATTCGATATCTTCGAAATTTTCTATTGAAATTCCCTTGTTTTTCAACAAATTTGGAGAGTTTTCTTCATTATTAATGAGAATTATGCTATTTTTGTTGAAAATGTCGTTATTTCCAGCTTCAAAACGAGTCAAACTACTGCATTCTGAAAGTTTATCCAGGTTTTTCCTCAATCCTTTCGAATCGCGGTTCGATATCAAGCCATTTATCTCCGTTTCTATGCTATTTCCAATGGGATTTTCTAATGAAATTTTGAATTTTTATTGGTTTTTTATTGATTTTTTACTTGGGTTTTGAAATTCTTTTGATTTTTGTTGATAATTTTTCGAATTTTGCTTATAATTTTCAGCTGATTTTCCTTTGAAATACTGACGAATTCCTGAGGTGTTTTTAGGGAAATCTTCGAGTTTTGTCGTGTTTTTAAAGGTTAATTTCGAGGAAATTTTTTCGCTTTCGGTCGTGTTACTGCGGTAGTTTTTCTGTTTCAGACTTGATTTTATCAGATCTTGATTGTTTATTGACAGGTTTTTTATTAAAACGTTGTTTTCTTCAATGATTTTATCCTATTTTATAAGAAAATCATCAAAAATCTGTAAAAATCTCGAAAAATCTCGAAAAATCTCGAAAAATTCGAAAAATCTCGAAAAATCTCGAAAAATTCGAAAAATCTCGAAAATTACTTTCTCATAAAGTTTTTTCTTCATAAACTCAATTTCTCTTTGCATTTCCTTAATAGTCCTTTCCTTTTCCTCCTGCAGTCTCACCAATCCCTCCTCAATCCTCTTTATTTCCTTATTCTTCTTCACAATCTCGATTTTCTCTTCATTCAGCACATCACAAGCCAGTTTCAAATCCCCTATCAATTTCTCGTTATTTTTCTCATGAATTCTCAGCATTTCCTTTTGTAAAATCTCTTTTTTTTCTGCGTTTTTCATCAAATTCCCCTCCATTTCCTTCAGTATTTTCTCATTATTATGCATATTTTCCTCTAATATTTTTAGGTCTTTAGTAAGTGTTTCTGCTTCAAATATTGTGGTTTTATTGGTCGAAAATCTTGAATTTTGTTGATAATTGATAAATATCGCGTTTTCTTGTTTAAGTGTCTCTAATCGCCTTTTTTTATCGCGAAAGGTGTTTTCATTGATCATTTGAAGGTTTTTAAGCTCTAAAACGCTCTGTTTTATCTCCCAATTATCCTCTAGATTCGCAAGAATCCTTTGAGAGATTCCTTCGAATTTTATCTCTAATTCCTTGTTAATTTGCTTGATTCTCCCCTCATTTCCATTGAAATTTCCATTGAAATTTTCATTGAAATTTCCATTGAAATTTTCATTGAAATTTCCTTTCATATGTGAATTTCCATTGAAATTCCCTTTAATTTCTTCATTAAATCCCTTCTTTTCTATCAACTGTCCTTTCAATGTTTCAATTTCGTTCTTCAATCCTTCAATAATTCCCTTATATTCTCCAAAATCCTCGACTTCTCGAATATTCCTTCCAATTTTCCTTTTGATATTCTTGGCTCTATTGGCATATTTCAGCGTATTCAGCGTTTCTTCATAACTAGCGCTATTTGGCGATAAGCAGGCTATCATAATAGTCTTAGTATTTCCCCCTAAAGACTCCTTTAACAGTCTTGTCAGTTTACTGTCTCTATACGGCACAAAGGCTCCTTTCTTATTAATATCACTAAGAATATTGATGCAATTTCCTAAAGCCAAAAGACTTTTATTGATATTGGACCCTTCAGTCATTCTAATGCCTTTAATATCAGACAAAAGGGCCCTTTCACTCCCTGCGAGATCCACCAACGAGAATTTCGCGAAAATGATCGCATTCGGCTCTTTTAGGCTTCTTTTCTCTATGTTTATCAGTAAAATCGCATGGGAACGTGAAGAAAATTGGTTAGATATGGTAGAAGCCATAGTTCTGCGATAGTTTCCCTGGTGAATAAATCTGATGATTTCTGAAGGGTTATTCAGCTGAAGCTCTGATAAATCTGGGATTATAACTCCTTTGTTCTGATCTTCTAAAATCATGAGGTTTTCACTGTTTTCGACCAGTAAATCCTTCACTTGTTCATTATAGATCTCTAGGTAACTTAATGATATTTTAAACTCGATATCACGATTTTCGTTAATTTGAATCTCTATTTTCAAGAAAATGTCCTTTATCGCCAAAATTATCAACCCTGGGTCTTGTAAAGGAGTATCACAATATATATCACCGAACATTGTATGGGTCTTACCCGTGCCCGTCATACCGTAGGCCAGGATCGTAGAATTGTAACCGTTCAGAAGGTTTTCGATAGGAGAAAGCACGATCTTCTGGAAAATCTGAGAATTTGTGTCATTTTCGTCGAAAACCTGGTCAAATTCAAAGAGTTTCTCCTCTTTTCCGATGTTTATTTGGTATTCTATTGGAAAAAGCTTCACCTTTTTTAAATTTAAAAGAAAAATCAAGATAAATTTAAAAGGGATTTAGGTGGTTTACTGAGGTTTCGTCGTATTTTGTGATGGTTTTGAGGAAATTATGAGGTTTATTTGAGTTTATTAGGAGGAGCTCCTTTTGGTTAAAAGGACGGATTCTCGCGAAAACCTTGAAATTCTCGTAATTATTCGGTTTTTCAGGCAAAATAATTGGTTTATTAATGGGTTTTTCAGGGAAATTTGGCATATTTGAAGGATTTATTGCGTTTTGATTGGTAATATAGTAGTATTTTGATGGATTTTCTGCTGAAAATATCGGTTTTCCGAATGAATTAGGACTTTTTAACTGAGAAAAGCCTTTGAGGGAAGTGCTTGCAGGAGACTGGTATGTGGGCTTGGGCTTATTGTCTCGTTTGGGATCTGGAGAATAGAGAAGATCGTAATTTATCAAAGGGGCATTCATTTTGCTTTAATTATTGAGTATATTTTATCGGGTTTTTACCATTTGAAAGTAAAAAATTATGGAAAATTTGAAAAAAATGCAAAATTTTGAAAATTTGAAAAATTACAAAAAAAAACTCAATTTTTTAAAAAAAATTTAAATTTTTTCTCAATTTTTTTTCGATTTTTAAAGAAAAAAATAAATTGAAAAAAATTGAATTTATTGGCTATTTTAGCTTAATTCTTATTCAGTTTCCTTCTTTTCGCCCTTGTCGTTGCCGTTATTGCTTTCCACAACGTCTTTTCCCTGAGTATCGTTGTTTTTTTCTTTATGATTACCTGAACTTTCTTCTCTGTTTTCTCTGGTCTTTTTTTTATCCCGATTACGACTGTTGTCGCGGCTTTTGCTTGAATAGCTTCTGCTTCTCGATCTATTCTTCTTACTTTGTTTCCTGCTGCTTTTCTTCTTCTTTCTATCTCTATCCTTGCTGGAACTTGAAGATCGAGAGGAATATGAGTCTGATTTAGATTTTGAGGAATATGATCTATTTCTATTTATAAGAAAAAAATGTTAAAAATGTGAAAAAATGTGAAAAAATGTAAAAAATGTTAAAAATGTTAAAAATGTGAAAAAATGTAAAAAATGTGAAAAATGTGAAAAATGTGAAAAATTATGAAAATTTAAAAAAATCAAAAAAATATCCAAAAATTAAGAAAAAAGTCATTATAAAAAAAAAACCTTCTGGTTTTCGATTCTCTGCATTCATTGGCCCAATGTCCAGTTTTTCCGCAATTGAAGCATTTATCTCCCGGTTGTGGTCCTCTGGACCCTCCTCCTCTATCACTTCTATCGTTTCTATCACCTCTGCTATCGCCTTTGGACTTGCGATTCTTGCGATTGGCCCCTGCGATTTCGACCACAATTTTCTGTCCTTCAATGGACTTTCCGTCCATTTTTTCAACTGCTTCTTCAGCATCACGATAATCATCGTATTCCTTTGTTTATGAACATATATTCATATGATTTGTAAATAATTTTAAAAAATTCTGTGTTGTGTATGTATGATGTTTTCATAATTTTTTTTAATTAGTAATAATCTATCGTTAAAGTGTAGTGATTTTCGACTTTCACAGAAAAATTTATAATATGTGTGAGTGATTCACTTACTTTTTTAAAAAATCACGCAAAAAAAAATTATTCACAAGTCAAAAAGAAAAGAAAAAATTACGATGAACGCATAGATTATTA
>JFJP01038669.1_pt1 | contig 16323 bp, 15 predicted proteins | sample 431651 | NCBI WGS metagenome assembly JFJP01 (sample SAMN02602958, study PRJNA72255) | Microbial mat metagenome, whole genome shotgun sequencing project. | biome: fresh water; feature: sink hole; material: water; isolation source: purple microbial (photo- and chemosynthetic) mats found in... | reverse complement strand
TTTATGTGATACAATCCACAAGTTACCCTGTTAACGATAATCTTATGGAATTGCTGTTACTGATCGATGCTTTTAAACGATCGTCTGCCAGTAGAATTACGGCAGTCATTCCTTATTTCGGTTATTCACGCCAAGATAAAAAGGTGTCGCCCAGGGTTCCCATCAGCGCAAAGCTGGTGGCAGACCTTCTTGAGTGTACAGGCGTTCACAGGGTGATCACCATGGATCTGCATGCCGGACAGATCCAGGGGTTTTTTAACTGCCCGGTGGATAATCTTTATTCAGCGCCTGTGATCATTGATGATATCAAGAATCGGTTTCCGGAAAATCTGGTTGTTGTTTCTCCTGATGCAGGAGGTGTTGAAAGGGCTCGGGCCTATGCAAAACGACTGAATGCCGGCCTTGCCATTGTCGATAAGAGAAGGAGCGCGCCCAACCAGGCAAAGGCCATGGCCATTATTGGAGATGTTCAAGGCAAAACCGCCATTATTATAGATGATATGGTGGACACGGCAGGGACATTGGCTGAGGCTTCCAGCGTTATTGTGGAAAATGGTGCAAAAGCAGTTCATGCATATTGTACGCATCCTGTACTTTCAGGACCGGCCATTGACAGAATAAACAAATCATCTTTAAATTCTCTTGTTGCTACAGATACGATCGCTCTTTCTGAAGAAGCAAAGCAGTGTGACAAGATTATTACGCTTTCCATTGCCAAACTGGTCGGTGAGGCAATTATGCGCAGTTACAGGGGTGATTCTGTACATTCTCTGTTTGTATAAAAAATAAAAGGATCTAATAGCCTTCTGCATGGATATATGCAGATATGGAGGAAAAAACTTTGGAATTAATTGAATTAACCGCAAAACCAAGAGCAACTACCGGTAAGGGTGCTGCAAGACAATTAAGAGCGAAACAGGCCATACCTGCCATTGTCTATGGAGGGAAAACACAACCGGCAATGCTGGCCATTGATACGGTTGAGTTTGTTAAAATTATCCGGGATCACGGTTCGATGGGCCTTTTCTTCAATCTCAAAATTGACGGCTCAGGCGGAGAAAAAATTGTGATGCTCAAAGATATGCAGATGGATATCTTCAGCCAGAACTATTTGCATGTCGATCTGCAGGAAATTGACATGGATAAGAAAATTACCGTCAGTGTTCATGTCGAAGCCATCGGTAAGAGCAAAGGGGTCAAGGAAGGTGGCCTTCTCCAGATTATCCAGCGAGAACTGGATGTGGTCTGCAAGCCGATGGATACCCCTGCAACCATCCAGATTGATGTGACGGATCTTGAGATCGGTGATGCAATACATGTCAAAGATATTGATCTTGGCGAATTTATTTATATTCCCCATGAATCGAATTTTACGGTCATCACCATTGTAGCGCCGTCAACTGATGCCAAGGAAAAAGGCGAAGAGGAAGATGAACCAGATGAAAAAGCCCCGGCAGCCCCTGCTTCCAAAAAAGCGGCTGAAGCATAATTCCGTTGTAGATGTCGGATTCAAAATATAAAATTATTGCGGGTCTGGGCAACCCTGGAAAGGACTATGCCCAAACCCGCCATAATATCGGCTTCCTGGCCGTTGATGCCCTGGCATCAAAATCCCACCTTATATTTGATAAATCCCGGTTTGATTCTGAATATGTGAAAGCAAGGATTATGGGAAAAGATGTGTTTCTCATCAAGCCATTAACCTTTATGAACCGAAGCGGGCTTTCCATTCATAAATTTGCCTCATATTACAAGATTGAGATCGAAGATATTATCATTGTCCATGATGATATGGATCTTGAATTCGGGAAAATTAAGATTGTGAAAAGCCGGGGGCATGGGGGCCATAATGGTGTCCGGTCTATCATGGATGCCTTTGGCAACAATGATTATACCCGAGTTCGGGTGGGTGTTGGCCATCCCTTGTCTGGAAGAGATATAACCGGTCATGTTCTTGGCAGTTTTTCTCCTGATGAAATGAGCTTTCTTGATAAAACTACGGATACTGCCTCAAATGCCTGTCTTCATATTCTTGAAAATGGTGTGATTTCCGCCATGAACGCCTTCAATCAAAACACTGATCGATAAGATTTGAAAAAACATTTGATTGACAAGGTTGTTTAAATATGGTTCCCTGAACAAGAATGGGCTAATTGTTTCTATAATGAAAAGGCGGGCTATCAAATGGGTGAAAAATCCAAGAGAATCAGAGTAAAACAAGGGACATCAACCAAAAAAGAGTTTTCAAAAGGTGATGTGGCTGTTTATCCAGCTCACGGTGTGGGTTACATCGAGTCCATCGAGAGCAAGGAGATAAATGGTGACACATTGAATTTTTACATGATGAAAATCGTGGAAAACGGTATGGTGATCATGATTCCGACGTCAAATGTGGAATCGGTCGGCTTAAGGGAACTCATCCCTGAAACTGAAGTTCCAGAAGTCTACAAGGTGATGAAGGAAAAAGCACATGGTTCTGATAACCAGACTTGGAACAGAAGGTACAGAGAATATATGGATAAGATCAAAACAGGCTCCATTTATGATGTAGCTGAGGTTTTCAGAGATCTTTTCCAGCTGAAGCTTGAAAAAGACCTTTCCTTTGGTGAGCGCAAACTCCTTGATACTGCTCAGAATTTATTGGTTCAAGAGCTCTCCATGGCTAAGGATGTTGACGAAAAATCAATGATGCAGGAAATTGAAAACCTTTTTATTTAATTATTAATATTTCCCAAAGAGTTTTAAACCGGTGGGCACTGAACTGTTCGCCGGTTTTTTTATCATGAAAATCAACATCTGCGTATCCGACGAGTTAAAAAACACCCGGCTTGACACCATCCTTTGTACTCATGACAAGGCTTTTACAAGGAGCCGGGCAACAGCACTTGTCAATAACAGCGACATTCTTGTAAATAATAAAACAAAAAAGCCGGGATACAGGGTTAAACCGGGGGACATTATCACCGGAACCATATCTGAGGTCACTTCTGAAGCAGAAGTTCCGGCTGAAAATGTCCCGACAGATATTGTTTTTGAAGATGACCATCTTCTGGTGATCAATAAAAGAGCGGGAATGGTGGTGCACCCAGCGCCTGGAAATCTGTCCGGAACCCTTTTAAATGCTCTATTGTATTATAACCCTGAAATTCGGGGTGTGGGTGAAGAAAAAAACAGATCCGGAATAGTTCACAGATTGGATAAAGATACCAGCGGGTTAATGGTGATTGCAAAAACAGAACATGCATTGTCCTTTCTACAAAAAGAATTTAAGGAGCGAAGGGTTGAAAAAATCTATATAGCCTTGGTATCAGGAATTTTATCTGTAGATCAGGGTGAAATTAATCTTCCCATCGGTCGTCACCCGGTGAAAAGAAGATTAATGACCATCAATCACGAAAATGGAAAACCTGCCATAACTCTCTGGAAAATACAAAAGCGATTTAAAACCGCTTGCCTGGCTGAGATAATCTTAAAAACAGGGAGAACTCATCAAATCAGGGTCCATTTTTATTCCATGGATCATCCTCTGGTGGGGGACCGTGTTTATCAACCCGGCAGATTACGGAAAAAAAAGAGCGTTGCCCCTCGGCAGATGCTTCATTCCAGTCAGCTTTCATTCAGACATCCGTATTCCGGTCAACGATTGGAGTTTAAGGTTGAATTGCCGGATGATTTTTTAGACACTCTCGCCTTGTTTGAATCAGAGACTCAAGATTCATAACAGTAAAAATTTTGTTGATATTGTTGACTTTTCGTTTTTGGGGAGGGTATAGAGAAGTGGGCGAATAAGCACCTATCATATTAACCCTGTTGGGATAACCCATGAGACCAGAACAGATACTTATTGTTGATGATGAAAAAAGGATCGTTGAGAACATTTCTCTTTGTTTGCAAAAGGAGGGGTATAGGGCTTTTGGAGCTTGCAACGGTGATGAAGCAATAAAGCTTTTTGCGCATCACAAATTTGATCTGGTTCTGCTTGATATCAGCATGCCTGGAATGAACGGGTATGAAGTCATGGAGTGCATTTACGGTCTTGACGATGAAGTGTTGATCATTATTATCACGGGCTATGCATCGATTGAGTCGGCTGTCCGGGCATTGAAGATAGGGGCCTGGGATTATCTTAAAAAGCCTTTTGAATATACGGATCTGATCAAAACAGTGAAAAATGCCCTTTCTCAGAAAAAATTGATTGCGGCTAAAAAAGCCGTATCTGCGAGACTTGAGGCATCTGAAAGGCAATTTGAGTATATGGTCAATAATTCTCCTGATCTTATTTTCACTCTGGATCAGAAGGGGTGTTTCACCTTTGTGAATGAGCAGTTTGAAAAGATTCTGGGATTCCCAAAACAGGACCTGATCGGGGAAAGCTTTGAGACCATTGTTCATAAAGGAGACGTGCCTAAAGCGAGGGTATTGACAAACTTTGATAAACCCGGTTATCCCGACAATGATGGGAAAGATCTTCATTTCAGATTTTTGAAAGTGGAAAAAAAGAAATCCAAGCATGACCTTTCAGATTCCTGTGCTTATATGGAGCTTAAGACTTCCCCCATGTATCTTCCGGCCAGTGATGAAAGACCTGAATTCAAAGGTGTTTATGCTGTTGCAAGGGATGTGACGGACCGGATAAACCTTGAAAACCAGTTGCGCCAGGCACAAAAAATGGAAGCTATCGGTACACTTGCAGGGGGTATCGCCCATGACTTTAATAATATCCTCATGGGTATTCAGGGATATGCCTCCCTTGTAAAAAGCGGTTTTCCAAGGGAAAGTGAAGAATATAAACGGCTTGCCAGCATTGATGAATATGTTTTCAGCGGTGCTGAAATGGCCAGGCACCTGCTCGGATTTGCGCAAAAAAGTTTTCAGGAAACTTCTCTTATCAATCTGAATTATCTTTTGAAAATGTCTGCAAAAATGTTCGGACGTACCAAAAAAGACATATTGATTGAGCAATACTTAGCAAAGGACCTCTGGGGAACAATCGTTGATGAGGGCCAGATAAAACAGGTGCTGATGAATCTTTTTGTGAATGCGTGGCAGGCCATGCCCAATGGTGGAAAAATCATTATCCGGTCTGAGAATGCCATGGTGGATGATTCCAAAGTGGATGAGTACGGACTTGAATCGCCTGGAACCTATGTCAAGGTTACGGTTGCAGATACAGGTATTGGAATAGAGGATCATATTATATCCAGAATATTTGATCCATTTTTTACAACCAAGGAGAGAGGTTTGGGAACAGGGCTTGGACTTGCCACAACCTACGGAATTATTAAAAGCCATAAGGGTGCATTAAAAGTTGAGAGTAAGCCTGGAAAAGGAAGTTCATTTATATTCTTCCTCCCAGCGAAAAAAACTAGGGTGGAAAACCCGAAGGAGTCTGAAGAAAAGCATACCATCATCAATGGGAAAGGATCCATTTTATTGGTGGATGATGAGAAAGGCGTGCTTGAGGTCTGCTCGGAGATGCTGGAAAGCCTTGGCTATAATGTTACGGCTGTTTCAACTGGAAAAGAGGCCATTGATGCCTTAACGTCTGGAAATGACCGATTGGATCTCGTAATTCTGGATTTGGTTATGCCACGGATGAGCGGCCAGAAGGCTTTTGAAAAAATCAGAGCCATTGATCCGGATATAAAAGTGCTGGTGTCCTCGGGGTACAGTCGGGAAGAGGAAATCAAAAAAATGATGCAAAAAGGGTGTGACGGTTATATTCTCAAGCCCTTTGACATGGCGACACTTTCCAAAAAATTGGATATTGTTCTGAAAACCCGAGAGAGGGTATAGGCTAATTCGATTAAGAAGTTGAAAAATGGGACTCATCAAGGGCGTAAATGATACTTTCTTTTAGGGCAATAATTTTTAAAATTTTGGCCCTGAATCTGCTCGCATTTTTTATCCATCAGGTCTTTGAGCTCTGTGAGCATTCCTATCAACGGCCCGGTCGAAGTTCTCCTCGCGCAAGGAATACTGGAACCAATTACGCTGAACCTTTAGAATTATTCTGTTTCAGAATCTTTACCATCTGTTGGATTATATTTTCGACATTTTTAAGCAACCCCGCGTTCGAACTGCACATGCAGTAGAGATCATTCAAAAATTAGACCATAAAAAAAAGAATCTCCTCCCCTTCACTCCTCCTTCATAGCGGCCCTGTTCCCTTTCACCGAGAATTGTTGCGTTTTCCCCAAATCTTGATATTACATCCGGTTGATGATATGATCCGCGTGGTTACAGAAAACAAAACAGCCGGGATAAAAGAACCTTGATAAAAAAAGATAAATTTACTTTCAGATGCCAGTCCTGCGGGGGCCAGGCTCCGAAATGGATGGGCAAATGCCCGGAATGCGGAGAATGGGACACCCTTGTCGAGGAGCGCATCCTTTCAGGCGTATCAAAAAAGAAACCCCATACCTTTATTGCAGAACCGGTTCTGATTGATTCCGTGGCTGTTGAAGAAACCGACCGGATCAAAACCGGTGTGGGGGAATTTGACCGGGTTTTGGGCGGCGGGATTGTGGATGGGTCCGTAGTACTCATCGGCGGAGATCCCGGCATTGGAAAATCCACCCTCATGCTTCAGGTTCTGTCCAGGTTATCCGGCACGGGCAAAAAATGTCTCTATGTGTCCGGTGAAGAGTCGGTTCGCCAGATTTCCATGAGGGGAAAACGGCTGGGTTCGGGCGGAAATGAAATGTACGTTGTGTCTGAGACGGATCTGGACTCCATCCTCTCAATGGTGGAAGGTCAAAAATATGATGCCTTGGTGATTGATTCTATTCAGACCATATTTCACCCGGATGTTTCTTCCACGCCCGGCTCTGTGACCCAGATCAGGGAAGCATCCATGCAGTTCATGAAACTTGCGAAGACAACCGGAATCCCTATTTTTCTCATCGGCCATGTTACAAAGGTGGGTGCTATTGCAGGGCCTAGGATTATGGAACATATGGTAGATACGGTTCTGTATTTTGAAGGGGACAAAAGCCATGTGTTCAGGATATTAAGGGCCGTCAAAAATAGGTTTGGCCCCACCAATGAAATCGGCGTATTTGAGATGAACGAAAAAGGACTCACCGAGGTTCCCAATCCGTCTGCCGTTTTTTTGGCCGAACGTTCCACTCTTTCGCCCGGTTCTGTGGTTACCGCATGCATGGAAGGGTCACGGCCCATCCTTGTGGAAATTCAGGGGCTTGTTTCCACTTCCGGTTTTGGAACCCCCCGGCGCACGATTCTGGGGTTGGATCATCACAGAGTTTCACTGATTGTTGCAGTGATGGAAAAAAGGCTGGGAATGAATCTTTCCGGTCTGGATATTTTTATGAATGTTACGGGCGGGGTTAAAATAGTAGAACCTTCTGCTGATCTGGCCATAGCAGCTGCGCTTGCTTCGAGCTTTCTGGATAAGCCTGTCGAAAATCAGACTACCTTGGTCGGGGAGATTGGTCTGACAGGAGAAATAAGGGCCGTGGGCCATATCCAGGCCCGTATCAGGGAAGCCTCAAAAATGGGATTTACCAGATGTCTTGTCCCTGGAAGCACGGTCAAGCAGCTTTCAAAGGTTAAAGGGATGGCCTTTGAGAGTATCCGTTTTCTTAAAGATGCCATGGAAGTGTTGTTTTAACGGCAGAGATAAAAATGAAAAACAATCCGAAAAACCAGTGGGAAGATCATTTGACAAGGCGTGCGCGAATGGAAAATTATCCGGCCCGGTCTGTATATAAACTTGAAGAAATACAGAATAAATTTAAGGTGATGAAGAAAAATGACCAGGTTCTGGATCTGGGTTGTGCGCCGGGATCATGGCTTCTGTACGCCGCAAAAGAGGTGGGGACCGGAGGCTGGGTCCTGGGAATTGATCTTGGCCTTGTGGACATCAAGTTGCCGGAAAATGTGAGAGCTGTAAAAGAGAATGTCTTAAATTTTGAAAATCTGTCTTTTATGGATGAAAATACCCGCTTCAATGTTGTTTTAAGTGATATGGCACCTTCAACAAGCGGAAGAAAGGATGTGGATGCCACAAAGTCTTATGAACTTTGCTGCATGGCCCTGACAATTGTGGAAAAATATCTCATGCCAAGCGGCCATTTTATCTGCAAAATCTTCCAGGGAAATGATTTCAACGAATTTCAGAAAATGGTAAAATCAAAATTCAAAGAGTGTAAAATATTTAAGCCCGATAGTTGCAGAAAACAAAGCAAAGAAATATATATAATAGCAAAATCCAAGAACTAACTTAGGAGGGTTCATGTCAGGACATAGCAAGTGGTCAACCATAAAACATAAAAAAGGCGCTGCCGATGCCAAAAGAGGCAAGATTTTTTCTAAATTGATCAAAGAGATTACAGTGGCAGCCAGGATGGGCGGCGCTGATCCCGAAGCAAATTCCAGACTTCGGCATGCCCTGATTAATGCCAGAACCCAGAATATGCCCAAGGATACCTATGAGAGAGCCGTCAAGAAAGGAGCTGGTGATCTTGATGGAGTCAATTATGAAGAGATCGTGTATGAAGGGTATGGACCGGGCGGGGTGGCGGTGCTGGTCGAATGCATGACGGACAATCGAAACAGGACTATTGCAGAAGTACGCCACGCTTTTGGTAAAGCCGGCGGAAATGTCGGGACGAGCGGATGTGTTGCCTGGATGTTTGATAAAAAAGGATTGATTACCGTCAATAAACAAGATGCTACAGAGGAAACCCTTATGGAAGTGGCATTGGATGCAGGAGCCGAGGATATTAAGGATGAAGATGATTCCTTTGACATCATTATGAGCCCTTCAGCCTTTGACGCAGTAAGAGAAGCCATTGATGCGGCAAACATCAAATTTGAATCAGCGGAAATCACCATGATTCCGCAGACCCTTACAGAGCTGAAAGGCACAGAAGCAGAGCAGATGATAAAATTTATGGATGTCCTTGATGAGCTGGATGATGTCCAGAAATTTTATTCCAATGCCGATATCTCGGATGAAACGTTTGATGCCATGTCATAACAATTGACCCTTATGGGTAAAAATAATAAACAGGGGCTCTGGTCATCGACAGGCTCCTGTTTTTCATTATGCGATCATTATTCTTTGGGTTAGAGATAGAGCCTTGGCTTAAAGCTCAATCATTTTTTGAACAGCGCCCCATGCTTTTTTCCGGATATCTTTTGGAACCGTTACCCTGCCTGAAAGAGTTTCAAGACTCAGAAGAATTTTTTCAAGAGTGATTTTTTTCATATCACCGCATACCATTTTTTCTGAAGCCGGATAAAACTTTTTCCCCGGATATGCTTTGGATATGGGGTAGAGCAGTCCGTTTTCTGTTCCCAAGATAAATGAGGGGTGCAAAGACTCTCCTGCAAATTTGATCATTCCTGAGGTGGACTGGATGCTGTCGGCCAGGGTAAGGACTTCCGGCGGGCATTCCGGGTGGGCAATGAAGAGAGCTTCCGGGTGATCGGTTTTTGCTTTTGTCACATCCTTAGCCGTCAATGTATTGTGAAAAGGGCAGAATCCGTCCCAGAGGTGTATTTTCTTTGATGTGCGGGAGGCTGCAAAAAGAGCAAGATTTTTATCCGGTGTCATCAGGATTTCATCCGCGTTTATACTTTCAACCACCTTGATCACATTGGCAGAGGTGCAGCAGACGTCTGATACGGCCTTGACGGCGGCAGAAGAATTGACATAGGTGACAACCGGGATATTGCCGAGGGCCTTCTTTTTTTTCTGGAGTGAAACAGGGTTGATCATCTCAGCCATGGGGCATCCTGCATCTGTAGCCGGCAGCAGAACAATTTTATCCGGTGAAAGAATGTATGCAGTTTCCGCCATGAAATGAACCCCGCAGAAAACAATGATATCTGCAGTGGTTTTGGAGGCCTTGATGCTCAGTTCAAGTGAATCTCCACAAAGATCGGCAATGTCCTGGATTTCAGGGGGTTGATAATTATGGGCAAGAATGATGGCATTTCTTTTCTTTGCAAGCGCTTTGATTTTGTCTTTCATTTTTTGAGGGACCTCTGGTAAAAATTATTCTATATCAACTACATTAGAGCCTTTTGGCACGATGAATTCAAATCTGGAAGGGTTCACGGATTTAAACTGAATATCATTGAATTCAAACAGTGTCGTGTCGCCGTAGACATTTCGTGTGACAATCCGGACGATGTCGCTGGTTGTTTTGGAGACCCGGATAACAATGAGAGAAATGTCAGGAGTTTCTTTTTTTGCCACAAGATCAAGCTCAGTATAATCAGCAGTTACGTCTTTTGTCGTGATGATATAATTTTTTCTAACAAGGGTAATATCCGACAAGAAGGCCCCACCTGCACCGGATTTGAAAAATGATTCGGCGTTTCCCTGCAGGACCTGATTTTCCTCTGGCCGATAAATCCATAAGGTTTTGCCGTTGGTAATGATTTCATACTTTTCTGGTTCCAGATATTCCCATCTCATTTTTCCGGGATGGCTGAAAGAGGCTTTGCCGGATGCCTTTTCTGTAATATCAAGGGCTGCAAGTTTTGAGACCTGATAAAATAAAGTTTCAAAGCTTTTTCCGGAATATCTTTTTTCAATGGCGGATAAGGCAGTCTCTGTCGTATTTTCAGTTTGTGCGGCAGCGACAACACAAATAAACAGGCAACCGCAGAAAACGGCGGCTGACAATATCCATATGATCCTCTTGTATAATAATTTCAACAGGTCTCCTTTATCTACAACTATCGAAGCAGTTTTTTGATATCTTTCCTCTTGTCTTCAGCATAAATTCTTCGCAGTTTTGGTTTTTCTATTTTTCCGGTAGGGTTTCTGGGGACATCTCCAAAATATATTTTTTTCAGTTGTTTGTATCGGGGAAGTTCTCGCTGAAATTCAAGGATATCACTTTCACAGAGAATACATCCAGGTTTAACGCTGATGATGCCTGCTGGAATCTCACCCAGTCTGTCATCGGGAATCCCGATAACGGCAATATCTTTTATCCTGCTGTTTTTCAGAAAAAAAGTTTCGATTTCAACAGGGTAAATGTTTTCACCGCCGTAAATGATCATATCTTTTTTTCTATCCACAAGCCAGATAAATCCATCTTTGTCATATCTGGCAATATCGCCGGTTTTCAGCCACCCGTCATTGAGTGTCTGGGCTGTTGCCACAGGATTCTTATAATATTCTTTCATTACTCCCGGCCCTTTGATGATGAGCTCACCGGATTCATTACCAAATAGAAGCTCGCCGGTTTTGTCCACAATTTTTGCTTCCCAGTCGAATCCGGGTAAACCAATGGGGCCAACCCGGCCCGCATTTTCCATACCCAGATGGATACATCCCGGCCCTGTGGACTCTGTCAGACCATAATTGGTATCATAGTCCTGATTGGGAAAATATTTTTTCCAGTTTTCAATCAGGCTGGGTGGAACCGGCTGAGCCCCGGCATGCATCAGCCGCCATTGAGAGAGTGTAAATTTTGAGAGATCGATTTCCTTATTTTCAACCGCAATGAGGATGTCATGAATCCAGGGGACTAAAAGCCAGGCAATGGTACAGCCTTCTTTCGAGATCGCTTCAATGATCCATTTAGGGCTTACGCCTTTTAAGAGGATGCCTTTTCCACCCACAAGAAAACTGCCCATCCAATGCATTTTGGCTCCGGTGTGGTACAGGGGCGGTATGCAGAGAAATATGTCGTCTATGGTCTGGTTGTGATGGGCATGTTCAACATAACAGGCATGCTCAAGATTTTTGTGGGTCAGGAGGACGGCTTTGGGTGATCCTGTTGTGCCGCTAGTGAAATAAAGGGCTGCGTCATCATCAATGGAAAGTTTGACTTTTGGGGGGTGATCTTCTGATCCGGGCTCGATAAAGGTTTCATATTGAACCGCCCAGGCGGGACAGGAAGATGAAGGCCCGGTATACATCCAGAGCCGGACATGGGCTTCAAGTTTTATTCTGATTGCCTCAATCCGTTCGATAAATTCTTCACCAAAGATGAACACTTTGGCTTCTGCCGTCTGGGCGCAGATCAGAATTTTATCAGATTCAAACCTGAAGTTTAACGGAACCACCCAGGCGCCTGTTGAAAGAATACCAAAATAAATGGGAAGCCATTCAAGGCAGTTGGTCATCAGTTGTACGATTTTATCGCCCTTTTTAATGCCGTATTGATCAAGGCTGTTGGCAAATTTATTGGCTGTTTGAAAGAATTGTTCCCAGGTCAGGGCTTTCCTCCTATCAAGGGCTGGGGTCCGCTCGACAAGTGCGGTCCTGTTTTTATGCATCCAGGCGTTTCGGGCCAAAATATCCGTGATAATCATGGTCAGCAATAAGTCCTTAAGATAAATAAAAAATCCTGCCGTGAACTATAAATTACGGCAGGATTATATTCAACAGGTTTTATCAGCCTTTATTTATCTTTTTTGACCTCTTCAAAATCTGCATCCACCACATCATCATCTTGGGGAGAGGCTGAGGAACCAGCGTCTGGCCCTCCCTGGCCGCCGCTCGATCCATCTTGGGAAGCCTGCTGGTACATTACTTCCGCCAGTTTGTGAGAGGCCTGGGACAAAGCTTCAATTTTTTGTTTGAGCTCGTCCACATTGTCTGAATCTTTGGCTTTCTTCAGATCTTCAACGGCTGATTCAATGCTCTTTCTGGTTTTTTCATCAACTTTGCCGCCATGCTCCTTCAAGGTCTTTTGAGTCTGATCAATAAGAGCCTCAGCACTGTTCTTTGTATCAACGAGTTCTCTTTTCTTTTTATCATCATCGGCGTGAAGTTCTGCATCTTTCACCATTCTATTGATTTCATCTTCGGAAAGGCCAGTGGCGGCTGTGATGCGAATGGACTGCTGTTTTGCTGTGGCTTTATCTTTCGCCGCAACATGAACAATACCATTGGCATCAATATCAAAGGTAACTTCAATCTGCGGGATTCCTCTGGGTGCTGGCGGAATATCCGCGAGTTCAAACTGCCCCAGCGTTTTATTATCCGTAGCCATTTGTCGTTCACCCTGAAGTACATGAATGGAGACAGCGGGCTGGTTATCGGCTGCTGTTGAAAAAACCTGGCTCTTTTTGGTGGGGATGGTCGTGTTTTTCTCTATGAGTTTGGTCATGACACCGCCGAGGGTTTCAATTCCCAATGATAGCGGGGTAACATCCAGAAGAAGGACATCATTGACATCTCCCTGGAGAACACCGGCCTGTACAGCCGCACCCATGGCCACAACTTCATCCGGATTGACGCCTTTGTGGGGCTTTTTCCCAAATATTTTTTCAACGCGTTCCTGGACAGCAGGCATACGGGTCATGCCCCCCACCAGAACGACTTCATCAACACCGGCAGGCCCGAGGTTCGCTTCTTTTAAGGCATCGAGGCAGGGTTTTTCAAGTTTGTCCAGGAGATCTGAAACCAGGGATTCGAGTTTTGCACGGGTCAGTTTTACATCCAGATGTTTCGGGCCTGAGGCATCTGCCGTTATAAAAGGCAGATTAATGCTGGTTTCCGTAGATGTGGAAAGCTCCATTTTGGCTTTTTCAGCAGCTTCTTTGAGACGCTGGAGGGCCATCTTGTCAGTTCGGATATTAATCCCCGTGTCTTTTCTGAATTCATCGGCAATAAAAGCAATGATTCTTAAATCAAAATCTTCTCCGCCTAGATGTGTGTCTCCTGAAGTCGATTTTACTTCAAAAACGCCATCTCCGATTTCAAGGACGGAAACATCAAACGTACCGCCACCAAGGTCAAATACGGCTATTTTTTCTTCTTTCTTTTTATCTAAGCCATAGGCAAGAGAGGCAGCGGTGGGTTCATTGATAATTCTTTTGACTTCAAGGCCAGCAATTTTACCGGCATCCTTGGTGGCCTGCCGCTGACTGTCGTTAAAATAGGCCGGAACCGTAATGACGGCTTCCTTGACTTCTTCGCCCAGATAGTCTTCCGCAGTTTTTTTAATATTGGCAAGAATAAAGGAAGAAATTTCAGCAGGGCTGTATTGCTTTCCTCTAAGGCTGATTCTGGTATCCCCATTGGATGCGGGTTCGATTTTATAAGGCAGGTTAGGGATATCTGTCTGTATCTCTTTTGAATTATATTTGCGGCCAATCAATCGTTTTACACCGAATACCGTATTTTCAGGGTTTGTAATTGCCTGTCGTTTAGCGATCTGACCGACAATCCGTTCCCCGGCTTCCGTGATTGCAATAATGGATGGTGTGGTCCGGCCTCCTTCGGCATTGGTAATGATTTTAACTTCCCCGCCGGCTTCCATAACGGCCACGCATGAATTGGTTGTTCCTAAATCTATTCCGATTATTTTACCCATAATATACCCTCCAAGATATCTTTAATTTTCTATAGTTTTTTCATTTTCTACTCTTTTTGAGACAACAACCATGGCAGGCCTTATTAATCTGTCATGAAGAAGGTAACCATTCTGAAGTACTGTCGTCACCGTGTTTTCAGGAAATTCATCCGTTTCATGCCGGGTCACCGCCTGGTGAAAAGTTGGATCAAACGGTTCATTCCCGGCATTAACAACCTTGACACTGAACATTTCAAGCAGTTTAAAAATTTCCTTGTGAATCAGCTTGACGCCTTCAAGCAGGATTCCCTCATCTAATTTTTTTTCTGCAGAAGCAATTGCTCTTTCAAGGTTATCCACAACCGGCAGCATTTGCCTGAAAATTGTTTCATTGGCAAATTTTCTAAATTCATCAATTTCCCGCTGTTTTCTTTTTTTATAATTCTCGAACTCAGCAGACAGCCTCAGCAATCGATCCTTTTCAGCAGCAAGCTGTTCTTTCAGGGAATTGATTTCATTATTTTCAACCTCATCCGCCGTGTCTATACTATAATTTTCACTGGGTTCGATTTTTTCGGTTGATTTTTCTGGAGCATCCTTAGTTTTTCGATCTTCTTTCTTTTTCTTATCTTCTTTTGCCAATTTCCTCCCCCAGTCCGAATATTCCTTCTTCAACAAGAGTAATGATTATATGGTATAACAAATTATGGCAGAAAAATAAGTCTGTTTGAAAGCATGTCAAGATATAAAAGAAAGGGTTCTGAAAGAAAAAATCCGGCTGGCAGAAGGGTTGGCGGAAAATTGCGTAATCGGGATCAATCCTTGACACAAAAGGAGTCACTTATCGCTGCTTCCTTCCGGACCTGACGAGGTTCATGGCCTTCTGTTACGAGGCGACCGATCAGAATAACCCGCTCCCGGTCTGCACAGCCGGATGCAGTATATATAACCGGATCAATTCTTTTTTTCAAGTCTATTTATTCTTAAAGAATTGTAAAAATATTGGTTGAACAACTATTAATTTTTGGTATAGTAGCCGTATGCGGGTTTTTGATGTTGTGGTGTATTGATGGTATCCTCTAAGGTTAATGTCAGGGCTAATTAATTTTTATCACAGGAGAATAGCATGAGCGAAATAGTAAATCAGGGCGATCAGACAATTGTTAAACCAGGTATGGATATTGTGGCTTCCATGGCTGAAGATTTTAAAAATGAGCTGCTTTCCGTGATCAATAATTCTTCTGCTGGAGTTGTGATTGATCTTGCAGGTGTTGAAATGGTTGACTCGGTCGGAATCGGCGTGATTATTGCCGCTCACAACACACTGAACCAGTCTGACAGAAAGCTGAAAGTCATCAATGTAACAAAAGATGTATATGGTCTTTTTACAACAATGAGATTAAACCGTCGCTTCACTGTAGAGGGAGTTTAAGTCGCCAAGAGGCAAAAGAATGAAATCAGGCAAATTATTGTGTTTTATTTATTTGCTTTTATTATTTTTGATGATTTCTGCCTGTCAAGATGACAAAGAGAAAAAAAATAATTACTCAGGCTTGTCAAATCTGATTTCTGAAAGGAATAAAGCGCGTCATGGGGTGGACAAAAAAACTTCTGGGAAAGATACGGAATCAAAATCCGTAGAAGAAAATATCGGCACGACAAAGAAAGAATCAGATTCCAAAGAAGAAGAGGTCTCATCGGTTGTTCTTTATGAAGAAAAAGTGGATATTATCGATTCGGAATCCCGGCGTACACTTGCAAAAGGCATCGCATACATAAATAAAAAAGGCCAGATCATTAGAATAAAAATCTTGAGAGAGTAAATAAAACTTTTTTCAATCAGCAACGGCTGGGTTTTAAAAAAGTATTTCTTCCTTTTGTGCTCATTTGAATACAATTGAAAACAAAAAAATCCTGAGTATCAGGATTTTTTCAAGGTGGTCGGGGCGAGAGGATTCGAACCTCCGACATCCTGCTCCCAAAGCAGGCGCGCTACCAGGCTGCGCTACGCCCCGTCTATCTCATCGGA
>JFJP01038668.1_pt1 | contig 16323 bp, 13 predicted proteins | sample 431651 | NCBI WGS metagenome assembly JFJP01 (sample SAMN02602958, study PRJNA72255) | Microbial mat metagenome, whole genome shotgun sequencing project. | biome: fresh water; feature: sink hole; material: water; isolation source: purple microbial (photo- and chemosynthetic) mats found in... | reverse complement strand
CGACCCGAATGCGCAGGTATTTGTATTTTTCATCATGGTAGTAGCTGCAGCCGAGGTGGCCGTGGGGCTGGCCATTCTGGTAAATACCTACAGGAATACACATTCGATAGATGTGAATCTGCTCACTAAACTAAAAAATTAAAGGATAAATCAACATGAATATAATTACTGCGCTTATTCCGCTAAGTCCGCTGCTCGGTTTTCTGAGTATCGGGCTGTATTACAAAAGCATGAGTCCTAAATTTTCGGGAATAATAGCATCCGGAGCTGTGCTGATTTCATTTATACTTTCGGTTTTGGTTTTTGCAGAAATATGGAGTACAAGAACCCCATTTACTGTGAACCTTTTGAACTGGATTACATATGAAAATATACAAATTCCGTTCGAATTTTATATCGACCAGCTGAGCGCCATCATGTTGTTGGTGGTTACCGGAGTAGGTTTTCTTATACATGTATATTCGATAGGGTATATGCATCACGATGCGGGATTCAACCGATTCTTCGCTTATATGAATCTCTTTGTATTTTCAATGCTCTTGCTTGTGATGGGTGCCAATTATTTGGTAATGTTCATCGGATGGGAAGGCGTTGGATTATGTTCTTATCTGCTCATTGGCTTTTGGTTCAAAACCTCGGAATATAACGATGCTGCCAAGAAAGCTTTCATCATGAACCGCATAGGCGACCTTGGTTTTCTACTCGGTATGTTTTTGATTCTTCAAACTTTCGGAAGCCTTAGTTTTGCTGAAGTATTTAGCCAGGCAGCCAATTATACCGGCAGTACAGGAGTAATTCTTGCCATTACTCTATTGCTTTTTGTAGGAGCTATGGGCAAAAGCGCACAAATACCTTTGTACACTTGGTTGCCCGATGCTATGGCAGGCCCTACACCCGTTTCAGCACTTATACATGCTGCTACTATGGTTACAGCAGGTGTATATATGGTGGCCCGTTCAAATATATTGTATGTATTGGCGCCCGAAAGCCTTATGTTTATTGCGGTGATAGGTATTGCTACTGCTATATTTGCTGCAACCATAGCTATTTACCAGAACGATATTAAAAAAGTACTTGCATATTCTACTGTCAGTCAGCTGGGGTACATGTTTCTGGCTCTGGGAGTCGGTGCGTTCACTGGAGCTGTGTTCCACTTGGTTACCCATGCATTTTTCAAGGCATTGTTGTTCCTTGGAGCGGGTAGTGTGATACACGCTTTGCATGGCGAGCAGGACATACGCAAAATGGGGGGATTGAAATCTAAACTCAAGCATACCTATCTGGTGTTCATCATAGCCACCATTGCCATTTCCGGATTGCCTCCTTTCTCTGGCTTTTTCTCTAAAGACGAAATACTGGCACATGCATTTGCATTCAGTCCGGTGCTTTGGGGCATTGCACTTATTGGCGCATTACTCACCGCATTTTATATGTTTCGTCTGGTTTTTCTCACATTCTTCAGTACCTTCAGGGGTACTGAAAAGCAGATGAAGGAAATGCACGAATCGCCCAATGTAATGATGATTCCATTGATGGTGCTGGCTATACTTTCTATCGTAGGCGGTTTTATAGGCATCCCTGAGTTTATGGGAGGCAGCCATGCCCTCAATGCATTTTTGGCACCTGTATTTGAAGCAGGTACAAAAATCATACATGCCGAAAATCATGCGCTTAGCCACAGTGCAGAATGGGCGTTAACCGGACTCACCACCTTGCTGGTAATTGTATCCATTACTTTTGCGTGGTTCAGGTTTGTTCGCAGCCACAAGGTTCCGGCTTCAGATAGTACCAAGCTGAATTCCTTGGAAAAAACACTTGAGAATAAATATTTTATAGATGAAATATACGATGCCATTTTTGTAAAACCCATGATGAAACTCTCCAGGTTTTTCCACGAATGGTTTGATATAAAGATAATTGACAGATTTGTGGATGAAATAGGAAAAGGAGTAATGCTAGCCGGAGATAAAATCAGATTGCTGCAAACCGGAACCACCGGTTTTTATCTGATAGCAATGGTTTTCAGTATTATAGGTATTTTATGGTATTTTGTTCTTAATCAATAATAATTGAATACAATGCTTACTTTAGTTGTTATATTTTTACCTCTATTATTTTCTGCCATACTTTTCGGATTACGTAAAAGTCAGATAGCTTGGCGAATAGCTTTAATGGGTGCACTGGCCGAACTGGTGGTAACCCTTATCGCATTTGTAGGCTTCGATACACAAAATGTATTCAATTATACTTCAGACCTCAACTGGATTTCGCGGTTGGGAGTAAATTTTAGTTTTGCCATGGATGGTATAAGTCTGCTTATGGTAGGACTTACTGCCACGCTGGTGCCCATCATCATACTAGCCGATTCCAAACACAATCCGGTGCGCCCGGGTTCATTTTATGGCCTCATCATGTTCATGCAATCTGCACTTATGGGCGTTTTCACTGCCACCGATGGATTGTTGTTTTACATATTCTGGGAGGCGGCCTTGTTGCCTATCTTTTTCATTGTTTCCATGTGGGGAGGTGAAAATAGAGTTAAAATCACCCTGAAATTCTTCATTTACACCATATTCGGAAGTCTATTCATGCTGGTAGCTCTGGTGTACTTATATTCACTTACTCCTGCACCACAAAGTTTTAGTTTTCAATCGCTTTATGCTTTGGATTTGAGCCTTTCGCAGCAACTTTTTGTGGGATTGTCGTTCTTTCTTGCATTTGCAGTAAAAATACCCATATTCCCGTTCCATACCTGGCAGCCCAATACTTATGTAGTTGCACCTATGGCAGGTAGCATGCTGTTATCAGGTATCATGCTCAAAATGGGGGTTTATGGTATGTTGCGCCTTATGGTGCCTCTGCTGCCTGAAGCCATGTCCCAATATGGCATATATGGCATAGTGCTGGCAGTTATAGGTCTCATTTATGCATCCATTATAGCCATCAACCAACAAGAAGTAAAACGACTCATAGCATACTCATCCTTGGCTCACGTTGGCCTTATAGCGGCGGCTGTGCTTACTGCAACTGCAGGTAGCATATCGGGCGCTGTGGTGCAAATGATAGCCCACGGGGTGAACGTAGTAGGTATGTTTATGATTGCAAATATTTTCCTGCTCCGAACCCAAACTACCCAAATTTCCAATTTAGGGGGTATTGCTGCCATCGCACCTCGTTTTGCCATATTTTTTATGGTAGTAATGCTCGGAAGTGTAGCATTGCCGCTTACCAGCGGTTTCCCGGGTGAGTTCATGATGTTGGCCGGATTATTTGCGTATAACCCGTATATTGCTGCAGTTGCCGGAGTATCTGTAGTATTGGGTGCAGTGTATATGTTTCGTTTATACCAGCGCAGCATGTATGCAGAGTTGAAAGTCGAAAAATTTGAAGATTTAGATACCACGGAATCCGTTGCGGCCATCATCATAGTGGCGCTCATTCTGGTCTTTGGTCTGTATCCCGGATTCATCACTTCGCTTGCAGAACCTGCCATAAATGCTTTGCTCGCTTATAAAGCGTAAATAAAGAATAATGATACTCTTAGAGAATTTGAAATTAAAAGGTTTATAATGAATACGATAATTATACTCACCATATTAGCGATAGTTGTTTTGCTGTTGGGGATTTCGAGCAAAAAGCAATGGCTGGTGCCTGCCATTTTTATTGGCTTATTATTGGCATTAGTAGGCAATTTCCTGCCCCAGTTACTTCCCGCTTCAAAAACAGTTCACATGCTGTCTGTTGATTCTATCAGCAAACCATTTACATCATTGATGCTCGTGCTTACTTTTCTTATTTTCCTTATTGCCGACCATTATTTTGTGGTGAAGAAAAAAACTGTAGAAGATGTTTATGCTATCATACTTTTCTCTCTTATTGGTGCTGTTATTCTGACCATGTTTACCAATATGGTTATGTTCTTTATAGGTCTGGAAATCATGTCGGTATCTCTGTATATTCTCGCTGGTAGCAAAAAAACTTCTTCGCGAAGCAACGAGGCTGCCATGAAATATTTCCTTATGGGGACATTCTCTACCGGAGTGCTTTTGTTGGGTATAACGCTTATATACGGTGCCACCGGAAGTTTCGATTTGGCACAGATTGGTACACTTATCAGTTCCGGAAACGTTATGCCTTCGTACCTCAAAGCCGGTATTTTGTTGCTAACCATTGGTGTTTTGTTTAAAATTGGTGCAGTTCCTTTCCATTTTTGGGTGCCCGATGTATATCATGGTGCGCCTACGCTTATTACCACCTATATGGCCACTGTAGTGAAAATTGCCGGGGTTGTAGCTTTTTATCGTCTTTATTCCCAGAGTTTTATGGGAGCTAAAGATATGTGGACTACCTTGATGGCAGTTATGGCAGTTGCTACCATTTTTGTGGGCAATCTGAGTGCTTTGCATCAGGACAGGGTAAAGCGTATGCTGGCCTATTCTAGTATTGCTCATACCGGATATCTGATGCTGGCATTGGTGGCTTTCGATCATAAATCTGTGAGTTACTTGTTTTATTACATGGTAGCTTACAGCGTGGCCACTATTGGGGTATTTTCAACCCTTATGTTGGTGCGTGAAAATATAAAAGAGGGTACATACTCAATGTTTGAAGGACTCGCCAAACGAAATTCATTTCTGAGTTTTGGTATGGCTGTTTCGTTGATTTCACTTACCGGATTGCCTCCGCTGGCCGGTTTCATGGCTAAATACCTGGTTTTTGTTCAGGCAATAAACGAAGGATACCTTTGGCTTACCATAGCGGCCATCATAGGTACTGCCATCAGCGTAGTATATTATTTCCGGATTATAGTAGCCATGTATATGAAAACTCCTAGCGATGTGAAGATAACACTAACAACACGATCAAGGGTGCTGCTTAGCTTATTTATATTACTTACCATTGCGCTGGGTGTATATCCTGATATGATATTGAATTTGTGCTGGTGCGGTATGTAAGCTATTGCTTTGAGATTTTTCCGGTATACATATAGTACAGCCCGGTTTAGAAAATTTTAGAATTACTAGTAAATGAGTGGAATGTAAAACCTTTGGGTTTTTTGTTTCCAAATCTTTAACGAAAATAGGAATTTACACCCATAATGCTGATAGAAAATGCTTTATATGTGGTTTTGAAAAATAATTCTTACAGTTTTATTCATAAAAAGTCGAATTTTAGAGGGAACTTTATTTTACTGATATTTTTATGTTTATCTACAAGTAGCATATCACAAAACTACCATTGGTGGAATGTAAAGCACAATTGGAATGGCATTACCCCTTGGTATGATTACATGATCACTACTCCCGCATATATGGGACCCAATGCTTTGCCCGTTCCCATTATCAATTCAGGAATCATACCCGAAGAGTTCATACTCAAATTGTCAGTCGATAATCATTTTAGCAAGGGCGATAAAACCGAAAATCTGTATACAGAAATATACCTACCTCTCGCCAAAAATAGGGTAGGCCTCATGCTTCAACTTGTGCCCATTGAACATTTCAAGATGGACACCCTCACACGCGACAAACGCTATGCACGCGGTATTAGCGGCGAAGGCTATGCCGCAGGCGATGTGTATATAGGCACTTATATACAAATTCTTCAAAATTTGGGTAATTGGCCGGACGTACTACTTACCATCAATCTGAAAACCTCTTCCGGAAACAATCTGGCAAACGCCCGATATACAGATACCCCCGGATATTTTTTCGATTTGTCGGCAGGAAAAGATTTTTTTGTAAACCGAAGCCATATTGAGTATATCCGATTGTATGCTTTAGCGGGCTTTTACGTCTGGCAAATGCAAGGCAATGGCCAGTTTCAGGACGATGCATTTTTGTATGGCGGCGGTGTAAATATTCGTCTACCTAAATGGGAAATAAAAAATTCATTAGGGGGATACGTTGGTTATCTCGATAGGGGAGATAAACCCATGGTGTACCGATTGCAATGTGTCAGCAGATTTAACTCCACGGTAAATTACGAATTGGCTTTTCAACAAGGGCTTCACGATTTTGGTTATACCTCTTTCAGAATTTCAGCTTTATTTCATTTCAGTTTACCCGACAAGCTATTTCAGCATTGAGCATATGAGGCAAATATTCTGGGTGAATGCAAAGTTTTATATAAATTTCCAGATTGGTAGAATGGATATTTTCTTCCCCTTCATTGTAATTTCATCCTGATTTTCCAAAGTAATGATGTAGCCTTCTGAAAGATGCTTAAATTATTGTACCTCCTTTAAGTAGGGCCTGTTGGTGTTCATTGCTGGCGAATAAAAATACTAAAAATGTTCATTGCTGGCGAATATATATGTAATATTCACAATATCAGTTATATAAATCTGTTTGCTCAGTTTGCTAAAACTAAAAAATCTGAAAATTGAAAATGTTTTTATAAACTTCAGCTTTCTCGCTAAAACTCATGCTTGCGTACGCAGGAGAAGGCGAGGGCAGTGCAAGGGTTTGCAAGTGAGCAGGTGGACTGAAATGCTTATGAAATTCTTGCAATACCCCTTTTCCCGTAAAAAGCAACTGGGTAATATGTTTTTGGTTGAAAATTTGATTGAAAAGGTCAAGGTCGTAGGTTTTGTTTATCAGGTTCGAGTCCAGATTGGAATTGCCTTTGCGTTCGCACGAATAAATGATATCGGCAAATCCGATGCCGTGGCGCTCGCACCAATACATTTTTTGGGCTTTGGTGTGCAATGGTTCGCCAGAAATATGCATCATGATGGGCCAGAACTGGTTGCGGGTAGGTCCGGTACTGTAGTACCAATCGTCTTCCAGCAAGCCCCCAGTTAGAATTTTTCCCGGGAAGCTGCCCACTATCACCATGCTGCAGTGCGGTGGTATAAAGGGGGGATAATGATGTATTTCAGGCATGATTACAAACCGTGAATGGCCAGACCGCCTCCGGCAGTTTCTTTGTATATCGAGGGCAAATCGTGCCCGGTTTGTTTCATAGTTTCCACTATTTTGTCGAAAGAGATGAGGTGACTTCCATCTGATAGAAGCGAATAGGTTGCTGTATTGAGTGCGCGCTCGGCTGCAAATGCATTTCGCTCTATGCAAGGTACTTGTACCAGGCCGAAAATGGGATCGCAAGTGAGACCAAGGTGGTGTTCCATGCCCATTTCTGCGGCATATTCTATCTGGTATATGGTACCACCCAACAGTTGGGTAGCAGCAGCAGAGGCCATGGCACATGCTGTACCTATTTCGCCCTGGCAACCTACCTGAGCGCCCGATATGGATGCATTGTGCTTCACCACATTGCCAAACAGCGCACCGGTAGCCAGTGCCCGAATGATTTTTTTATCCGAAAAATCGAAACTTTGTTTCAGGCGCATGAGTACAGCAGGCATCACACCACACGATCCACATGTAGGAGCGGTTACAATTTTACCCCCTGCTGCATTTTCTTCTGAAACTGCTAAGGCAAAGGAAAATATGAGTGTTTTGCCATGCAGAGAACCCGTATAATTTTTCGCTTTTACGTAGTAAGAAGCTGCCTTGCGCTTCAGTTTCAGCTTTCCGGGAAGCACACCTTCTTCGTCGATGCCACGGGCTATGGCGTCTTGCATTACCTGCCATACTTCTGCCAGATAATCAAATATTTCGGGTCCCTCATGTTGCTCTACATACTCCCAATACGAAATTCCGTTGAGTTTGCAATATTTCAGAATATCAGCAATATTCGTGTGCGGGTATATGGTTTTGGATTGGCTTTCTGCTGTGAAATCTGTGATTTTACCACCACCTGTGCTATATACAGTCCATTCATCGGTTTTTGCACCATGTTGGTCAAATGCTTCGAGCATCATTCCATTGGGGTGCTGAGGCAGAAATTCGGTAGGTTTCCACAATATTTCAGATTTATCTTTTCCCAAAGCATCGAGCACAGCCACATCGGTGAGGTGTCCTTCGCCCGTAGCGGCTAAGCTGCCATAGAGTGTCGCTTTGAAATGAGAGGCTTGCTGATTTCTATTTCTAAAAATCTCGGCTGCTTTGCGTGGCCCCATGGTATGGCTGCTCGATGGCCCGAAGCCTATGCGGTATATTTCTCTGATGCTTTCCATTCTGAAATAATTTTGGTTAAAAGTATGGAATCTGAAGCAAAGAGAAATTGACAAAAGTATGCTTTAATGAAAAATATAATGTAAGATGAAATTTCTTAAGAATGAATGTATGAATGTTATATGCTTGAATATGTGCTATCTCTTAGTTATTCCTAAGCGACAATATAAAATCTGAAGGTAATCCGGTAAGAAGTGCTATTTCTTCAATGGCGTACCCTTTTTCCAACATGGTTTTGGCAATTTGTTTCTTTTCCTCTTTCCTTATCGTCTCTTCCCCATTTCTAATCGTCTCTTCAGCTATTCTAATTGCCTCTTCCGATGCTCGCCTAGCTTCTTCTGCTTCAAATTTCAGCGTTTCAGCAATACTGGCTTCAGTACTTATTTTATCCAGGTAGTGTTGATATGCCCTTTGTTCGTTGCTTGGCATATTCATAATGGTCAGCTTTTTGCGGGCTTCATCAAGCCCTTGAGCCGTGAAATTGTCTTTTATTTCACTGGTTTTTAAGAAATAAATCCATTCGTCGAACTTATCTTGATTGAATGAAATTTTATTCTCATCGAATTGCGAAATACGTATCAAATAATGTTCAGGAAATATCTGGCTAATATTTTCTTTAAGGAAAAACTTTTTCTGACCTTCTGAGAGTTGAAGCAAATCGTTGGAGTGTAAGCCTGTAAAGTGGGTGTTACCTCGATAAATATAATCATTTCCTTGCCCCAGATCGAAATACAACACGCTGATAGTGATAATTCTTACAACAGCAGAATAAGGTTCGCCCACTTTTATATTCTCTGATATGGTTTTAGACGTAATATACAATAAGCGGTATAAATAATCGAGTTCGCGAGTGTTTTGTATCTCAATGATTATTAGTTCGTTTTTTGAATTTTGGACCAATAAATCTACACGATTGTATTTATCATCATCGCTTTCTTTGTTCGATTCACTTTCTAAAATGCTGTTTATTTTAATCTTGTCTTTAAGTAATTCGCTTAAAAAACCTTCCAGAATACCAAAATTTGCTTTGTCGCGAAGCATCTTTTTAGCAGCCCAATCGAATCGGATATGTGTTCTGGACGGACGTATCATGGTTTTTTAAATAAATGAAAATGAAACATTTAATTATATGTTTACTACAGAATTATCAATGCAAATGTACGAAAAAATTTAAAATGAAAATTGTATGCGCACAAATATGATTTTTCTACTTCTTGATAATCACAAACTCTACACGTCGGTTTAGTGCACGGCCGTCTTCAGTATAATTATTGGAAATGGGCATGGTTTCGCCATAACCATGGAAAAAAATGCGGTTGGTATCTATGCCTTTGTCTATGAGGTAGTTTCTGACTGCAGCAGCACGTTCGAGCGACAATGACATATTTCTTTCTCTATTTCCCACATCGTCGGTATGGCCTCGAAGTTCGATTACCAGATTCGGATTATCCTGCAAGAAAGCCAGCAATTGGTCTATCTCAATCCGGTCGATAGAATCGAGCACCGACGAATTAAATTCGAAGATTACATTTTTGAGAATGATTGGAATACTGGGCGTAATGGGTTCAATCTCAATGTTGATGGTAGTTGGCGGGTCAAAAAGCTCACTTTCGGAGTCTATATATCGGGTATAATAAAAATAGCCAAGTTTGCGGGCTGTCATGATGAAATCTTCGTTGGGATCCACTTTAACGGCAACGGCATATTTACCGGTTTTTTCATCAACCAAACCATCGGTTATCTCGTTGGTAACCACACTGGTGAGCTCTACTTCGCCATCGGTTATGTTTTCACCTTTGGTATCAGAAAGTTGCCCTTTTACAAAAACTACTCTGTTGGGGCGGGCTTCGCGCGGCAAAATGGCGGAATATATATCATACCCCCCTTTACCGCCTAGGGTGTTCGATGCGAAATATATTTTGTTGCCATTGGCGCTTACTATATATCCCACTTCATCGTTCCGGGTATTGAGCGGATAACCTAGGTTCATGGGTTCAGTCCATCCGGTGTCTTCGAGGGTAGAGTAAAAAATATCGAACCCACCCAAACCAAAATGCCCGTTTGACGCGAAGTATAGCGTGCGCCCATCTGAGTGAATAAATGGGGTTTTATCATCTCTGGCAGTGTTGATCATTTCCCCCAAGTTTACGGCTTTTCCCCATTCGCCTTTGTCATTTTTTTCGGAGCGGTAAATATCAATTCCGCCATTTCCACCGTCGCGGGTACTGGCGTAATAGAGGGTTTTGCCATCGCTGGTGATGGAAGGTTGCCCCTCCCAGGTATCCACATTGTTTATGTTTGGTCCCAGGTTTTTGAGGGTAGTCCAACCATTGTCTTTGAAACTAGACATATATATATCGCAGTTGCGATAGGATGTAAACTGAGCCCTAATGACCTCACAGATAGTAATGTAGATTTGCTTATTGTCAATGGTGATGCTGGCACCTCCTTGATTCCGGTTTTCAGTATTGAACGGGAAAGGCATGGCCTCGCCGGGAGAAAAGACTTCGGGCTCTTGGCCAACCGGGGTAAGTCGCTTGCTCATAGTAAATTCCTCTACTTCTTGGCGGGTATCGTAATTGTTGAGTTTCTTTTTGTATCGGTGGGTGTAAAATAAGTATTCTCCATCGGGTGAAAATATGGGCAGATACTCGTCGGAAGTAGTACAAACATTATTCAGTAAAGAAGGGGTGAATGGAATTGGATTGCTAATCAGTCGTTTATACGTCTGGGCATTGTTTAGGTACTTATTGGCTTTTGACGAGAGCAAACCGCTGGCTTTGTTGTGCTTCAGGTATTCTTCCAGGTAATCGGTGGCCTTGTAGTAGTCGCGCAACTCATAATAAAATTCTCCCACATAAAAATATGCTTTGTAATTGTCGAATGAGCCACACAATTCAATCACTTTGGAATAATAGTCAACCGCTTTAGAGTAGTTTTCGACATAAGCAGAATTGACAGAAGTGTCTGCAATGTTTTTTTTAGCCCGATGGTGGTATATATCGGCAAGGGCATACCATACATCCACGTAATCGGGGTCTATTTCTGCAGCTTGGTTGAGCAGGTCGTATGCTTCACGTTCTTTCTCGTTCTGCAGGGCAGTAATGGCATCAAAATACAAATTGCGGGCTTGTCGGCTATTGGTTCCCGGACATCTTCCGCGCTGCACCTGAGCAAACAAGGTGACAGTGAGAAGTGTGAAAATAAGCACAAAACCCGCAATTTTCATATATTGGAGATTATTTCACTTTTGCTTCTGCATCAGCTTTTAGTTTCGCAGCTTCTGCTTTAGCTCTATCTATCAAATCAGTAGCTTTTTTATCTGCTTCTCTGTTGAGTGCACCAGCCTTATCGGCAGCTTCTTTGTTTAGTTTTTTGGCAGTTTCCTTTGCCAGGGCTTTTTTCACCGGATTGCTTCCAGCTTCTTGTATGAGTTTTTTGCCTTGTTCATCTGCTTCAGATATCAGCTTATCGCCTGCATTTTTAGCTTGTTCGCGTATGTTGGCAGCTTGCTTTTCAGCTTCGGCTATCAGTTGCTGGCCTTTCTTGTCGGCTTCGTCTATTAGTTTCAAGGCTGTATCCGTTACTTTTTCTTTTATTTCTTCAACTACTGCCTCTTTTACATCACCCAGCAATTGGCTGTCTACACCTTTTATTTTGGGGTCGGTTATTGTACCTCCTATCAGCACTTTTACATCTACCTGCGACAAATTGCCCACATTGAGGCTTGTTTTATTGAGCACCGATGCAGCTTTGCTCGCATCAACTGTAGTACTTACGTAGTAGTCCAGATTTCCGCCTATGCCTTGGCTGCCGCCAATGGTGGCTTTTTTACCTCCCATAGTTACTCCGAAAGGCTCTATTTCCATATTTCCATCGGTTATTTTAAAACCGATATTCAAATCGTTGAGGGTCGGATTGCGGTATGTTTCGTTTTTGGTTGCATCGGCAATCATTCCAAACACTTTTGCATCTTGTATACCTACTGTTTTGGTAAGCAGGCGCCCGTCACCATTGAACGATTCGAAAACAGGATTCATGAAATAATCGAGAAAAGTAGTAATGTTCAGTTTAGCCGAAATTTTGCCGTTGCAGTATTTAGCTATAGGCGCCATTTTCTGAATGGTATTGAATGCGGCAAAGGTTTTAGCAATATCAAATCCGGTAATGTCCATGCCAAATCCAACTCCCGGGCGGTTTAAATCTTCTGCGTTATAAAAACCATCGAGTATCATTTTTCCATCCAACAATTCCATTGCAAGTTTCTGAAGTTCAACTTTTCCATCGGCTATTTTTACATTACCTGAGGTATTGAGTATCTCCAGTTTGTCATATATCATCTTGCCAATGTTCGATTTCAGGTTAAAGGCAATATTCTTGGGTACCTCGAAGGCTGTGAGTGCTGAAGTATCGGCTACAGCAGCAGTATCGGCGGCCGTTTCTCCGCCCATCAGCTCGTTTATATTCAGTAATTTGCTACTGAAAATCAGATTGCCACTCACCGTGCCATCCGAAAATACATAGGGGATGAAATTGCTCAGGTTTCCGCTCATTTGCATGTCGCTCTGTCCTATTTGGGCATTGAACGAGGCAAGTTCCACAAATTTTGGGGTAAAATTGAGTGTAGATTCAGAAATATTTACCGTAGGCATATCTACCATAGTGAATACAAACTGAGTAAGCGAAACCTTACCATCTGCTTTAAATTCTTCGTATTTTTCATTTTCGATAGACGACATACGTCCGCCAATTTCCACATTCATATCTATCAGACCGGCCACGCTCATGCTGTCCAGTTTCACCACGTCCTTCAGGCTGTTGAGGTCAAGTTTGCCATCAAATTTACCTGCAACCTGCATATCCGACATCGGAGTAGCTACATGCAGGCTCATATCGAACGGATTTCCTGCCAGTTCCATATGAAACTTGTTGATATCGAGGGTAATATTGTCAAGGTCGCCGCCTTTGGAAGCAGCTACCAGATCCACATTTATATTATCCACAGATTTAGGCAAGTCGGGATATTGGAAAAAGCCTTGTTTTACGCCCATTTTGGCTTCGAAAGCAGGATATTCTGTACCAGCATTGTTCATCATACCTTTGGCAAAACCATCGAGGGTTATTTCTCCCGTAGCTTTCAGCCCCGGAAAATCGACCATGTATATGGCAGGAACCAGCGAAAGCAAAGATTTGAAATCCGCTTTGGTACTTCCAAATTTCAAGTCCATGGCTATGCCCGAAGTGTCCGACATATCCACCACACCGTCAAATTTTACACCCAATTCGTTGATGTTGAACAGATTTTCTTTAAAGGTAAATATGAATTTATCCAAATCGGCACCAATTCCGGCATCGAAAGTCACTTTGGCTTGTTTCAGATAACGTACATTGTCCATCACCACATTTACTGCCTCAGCAGTAGCGTTTATTTTGAGGTCGGTGGTAGAGGCAGTCATGTCGCCACTCAGAAGGAAATCGAAATTGCTGATTATCGCATCCATAGGCCATTGCTCGTCGTTGTAACGAATATTGGCATCCGTGATTTCAAATTTTTTGAGGTTCATTTTGAACGAAGATTCGCTGGTAGCGGTATCGGCTACCACAGCAGTAGTATCTGCCGAAGGTTTTGTGATATCCCAGTTGGCTTTGCCGCTTTTGAGCACATGGGCATATATATTGGGAGAAACCAAACTGATGGCTCGCACTTTTATTTCATCCCCCATCACACTAAGTGCATCTACTTCTACATAAAAAGATTTGATGCTCAAGAGTGTATCTGTAGCAAATGAATCTACACCGCTCACCATGAGTTCTTGCAACTCTATGCTTAAGCGCGGAAAGCTGCGGAACATACTAAGCGAGATATCCTTGAAATCCACTTTTGCATTCAGGTTGGCATTTGCCTGCTCCTTGGCTATAGCAAAAATTTTGTCTTTGAATAAATAAGGCATGGTAAATAGAAGTACTAGCAATACCAATACAACTAAACCGAATATTTTCAGGAACTTATTCATACATTATTATCAATTGGTTATATTATAAGTTTAATATCTTGCATCAAAGGTACAAAAATATGATTCAAATTGGGCAAAGCACTGAGCTAAGAAATGCGAAAAATGCGTGTTATGCTTTCAATGCAGTATTATGAGGACTTGTAACAAACTGAAAAATAAATTTATGCAAGAACAATGGGTGAAATCGGTAATTTTTTGGGTGAAAAAATCAGAAAAAAGCCAATATTTGTTTGGAAAGATAAAAACTATGTTTAAATTTGCAACGCTTTAACGGCAATGGCCCTGTAGCTTAATGGATAGAGCATCTGACTACGGATCAGAAGGTTGGGGGTTCGAGTCTCTCCAGGGTCACTAAAGCATGATACTCGATTATGATTATCAAAGAAATAAATGTCGGTTTACAGGTTTGTAAACCGGCATTTTTTTTTGTCCTTGTGCCAAGTTTTCTTTATACTTACTAATAAGTGTGTTAGTTCCCATTTAGATAGCCTATTTTAGGTGGAATGCTTTTCTTTTATGTTTGCCTGCACATTCACTAAGTATTTACAATTTATTCTCAAAAGCACATGAGCAATCTATTTAGCAAAAGCCGCGTTGAAGCTTTTTCCGATGGCATTTTTGCCATCATCATTACCTTACTTGTTCTCGAAATAAAAGTTCCGCATATTGAGGAACATGATTCTGCCACTTCACTTTTGGAAGCACTCCTGGGCTTATTGCCCAAGTTTCTGAGCTGGATCATCAGCTTTTTTACAGTGGCAGTCATTTGGGTCAATCATCATAAACTTTTCACGCAATTCAAACACCTCGATAATGGAATATTCTGGTGGAATGCGGTGCTTTTACTTTGGACTACCTTCATCCCGTTCCCAACTGCTGTAGTTGGGGATTATCCTGGCAATACCACCTCGTTTATACTTTACGGACTCGTGATGGCGCTCATGGCTGCCAGTTTTTCGGGAATGAGGTTCTATGTATTGGCACACAGTAATTTGCTGGAGGAAAATACCGATATGCCGGATTTTAAAAAGGGGACATATTATTCGGTAGCATTCGGGCCGGTTCTTTATTTGCTAGGCGCGTTGGCTGTATTTGTGCATCCATTTGCTGCATTTCTTATATTTTTTGCCATTCCGGTATATTTTATACTCACAAATAAGTAATACCTTACTAGTCAAATCAAAATATTAAATTAAAATGAAAATTGCTTTTATAGGAATTGGAAAAGTTGGTTTTGCATTGGCTAACCAATTGCAGAAACATGGCCATACGATATATGTTGGAAACGATAATCCGAATTCGGATAGCGTGCTGAAAGCGCTGAAAGCCAATCCTGAGTTTATTGCAAAGAATGTTTCTCAAGCAGTGAAGGTTTCTGAGTTGGTTTTCCTTGCAACTCCATATCATTCAAATCAGCAGGTTTTGGCAAATTTACCTTTCGAAGGAAAAACGCTGATAGATTGCACCAATCCGGTAGGCGCCGGCATAACGCATGCCCTGAAAAGCGAGCAATCCGGTTCAGAAATGGTGCAGCAATTGGCACCGGATGCTTCTGTGGTGAAGGCTTTTACAATATATGGATATGAAAATTTTGAAGACAGCAGTTTTCCGGCTTACAATGTAAAACCTGCCATGCTCATAGCAGGCAATAGCCAGACCGCCAAACAGGAAGCCGCTGCTATTATCTCTCAGCTCGGATTTGAGTGCGTAGATACCGGCCCGCTTTCGCAGTCGTTGCACCTGGAGCATATGACTCTGTTGTGGGTCAAGATGGTGCGTATGTATCAGAATCCTAATTTTGTATGGGGTTACATGCAGCGCTGAATGTCATTTGCATAAGGCTGTAATAAAAGCACTATTTTATGCTATCATACATTTTATTTTTTTTTCAACATCCCGATAGTTTTAATCTTTCGGGATGTTTATTTTAGGGCAATCTCATATTCAAATTTTGAATTTCCCCATTTACAAAGGCATTCCTTTTTCCAGAAAAAAGAAAAACAGGTAAGCCATGATAGCAAAAGCCAAAATTGCACCTAGCATGCGCACGTAGGTTGTACGTACCAGTGACCTGAGCAACCCTCTGAGATCATCTTCGGTGAGGGTTTCATGCATGGCTTCTACTTTTCGGTACATGGGTATTATTTTTTTGCCCTGCATGTATACCGATGAGAAAAAATACAAAGTTGCTGCTGCGAAAATGAGGTATGTGAGCATATCATTTCTGC